>Ga0116217_10001207_pt1 | contig 25367 bp, 21 predicted proteins | sample Sb_taG_6_FD_89697 | JGI IMG/M metagenome (GOLD analysis project Ga0116217, IMG submission 89697) | Peat soil microbial communities from Weissenstadt, Germany - Sb_50d_4_PS metaG | ecosystem: Environmental > Terrestrial > Soil > Wetlands > Peat | place: Germany: Weissenstadt | collected 2010-09-21 | reverse complement strand
GTCAGGACGGCGCTGGCCTGGCGTGCCGCTCGGAGGCCGCTCAGGTAGGCGGCTTCGACGGTGTCGGCCACGGGGCTCCATACAGTCGCCGATCCCGCCCACAACAGGGCGCCGGTGTCGGGCGCGGCGAGCCGCGCCCGCGCCCCCACCGAGCCTGGTGGGAGGAACGTATACCCGCCCAGCGCGTAGGGCTCGGTGAGCCAATCGACGAAACGGGCCCCTCGCACCAACCGCGTCGGCCAGACACGGGGGAAGACCCGACGAAGGTCTTCGAGCGCGATCTCAACCGCGGAGTCGGGGCCGGCCTCGGACAGTGCGCGGGCTCGAGGGCCGGTGGCGTAGGCGATGAGCACAGGCGGCCCGTCGGTGCCGAAGGAGGTCGGCCAATAGAGGGTGATGGGTCCTGTCCCGCAGATCAACTGGGCCATGTGGCGTGGCCAGAACGGTTCGTCGAAGGAGAGCAGGACCTTGGCCACCGGTCCCGTAGCGATGCGCTTGATGGCGTCGCCCTTGCTTTCAGGCAGGGACGGTTTGAAGGCCACCATCCCCGCTGCCAACACCCCGTGCGGGACGGTGCTGATGGCTGCACGCCCGCTGAAGGTGTGACCGTCCTTGAGGGTGATCTCGACGCCGTCGGGCCCCCAGGCGATCATGGCGACCTGGCACCCGAAGTGGATGTCGAGGCCGGTGGCCACGTGCTGGGGCAAGAGGTCGTAGCCGTCGATGACCCGGTGGTTGACGCCCTCCTCGAGACGGAGCACCCCGTCGGCGGCCAGGCCCTTGACGCCCACCTCGTCGACGCCTCCCGGCAGGTGGGCGGTGAGCGCGAGCTGGGCGAGCTCCCGGGCCCTGCCCCGGTAGCCCTTCTCGGCGATGAACGACGCCGCGCTCATGTCTCCGCCTCGCAGTCGATGCAGCGCCCAGAGGATGTCGAAGCTCCGCCACACTCCGGGGTGAAGCAGGTGCAGGGGCAGCCATCGCGTGGCTCCTCCGCTGGTGAACCACGAATGCGAGTACGGGACGGGCTGGACCCGGAGGGCAGCGGCGCGCACGTCGCCCCAGGTGGCAGAGCCGACTCCGTGGATGAGCTCGGCGCCCGTCTCGATCGGCACGTCGACGAAGTCCCGAACTGTTTGCACTCGGCCGCCGACCTGGTTGGTCGCCTCCAGCACGATGACGCGGGCGCCGCCGCCTGCGAGCGCCCGAGCGGCGGTCACGCCGGCCATGCCTGCACCCACGACGACGACGTCAGCGGCGCTTTGCTCTCGGGTCTCGTTCACTTCAAGCACCCCCCACAGGAGCGCGGTCTGGTCTTGGCAGCAGGAGTCCAGTCTTTCATCTGTCGAGCCCGGATTCATTTGTGCAGGAGCGGGAACAACGGGACCTACGGGACTCGGTGAGGAGACCCTTCTTCACCCGATTCCGCCGGTTCCGGGTTCGTGGCTCGGGCAACGCACCGGTTGCGCTGGGGCGTTTCTCACGTTTCGGTGGGCGGAGGGCTCGGCACGAACGACAAGTCGACGAGCCTCGGTCGTTCCACCGCCAGTCGGAGCCAAACAGAGCCTGGCTCACCCCGCAGGTACCGCTGAAATCGATCCTCCCAGGCTTCTTCGTCGTCGCCGAGGTACCTGCGCAGCATCCTCCAGCCGCGACGGGACTCCCACGGAAGTATCTCGGCCCGCCCAGTTGCCACAACCTGCCGTGTCGCCCCTGTGGCGAGGTCGGTTGTGTCTACCGCAAGGGCCACTCGAGGGTCACGGTCCACATCTCGCAGGACGGTCGACCACGGCCCAGTCAGAATCCAAAAGGCGTGATCCTCCCACAAGAACCAGACAGGGCGAACGTGGGGTCCGTGGGTGGCCAGGTGTGCCGTCAGCGGTCGAGCGAGGAACTCCTCCACGTCGCCGTCGCTCGATTGCACCTCGGCCACTGTATTCCGACGAGGCGTCCGCTACCTCTCCGGCCGGCCCGATTCTGTATCACCACCGGCGTTGCGCGGTGTCTGAGCCATTCACTATCCCGCTGACGTTTTCGACCCGCCTCTCGGAACACCGGACGACACATGTGCGCGAACACTTCGTACGCGCCCCGGCTCTCTCCGTCGACGAAGCGGATACCCTCGCCGGGTCTTGGTTGCCCAGTGAAACCATGAGCCCACAGCTGGTTCTGGGCACGAAGACGCACGGTGAACTGATCGTCGCGTCATTGCAAACAGCCTGTCGGTGAACAACGCGTGACTGTAGTGTGAAGAATGCGTGTGTCGAAGCCGCCCAGATAGCTACACACTGCGGCGATTGCCCACAAGGAGTAGTAGGTGCTCAAGTTCGTCATCGTCGTGTCGACCATGACTACATGGGGCCTGACCCAGTGGCGACTGTCGCATCGAGGCGGCCGCGCAACGCCCGCATCGCACGGAAGCCAACCAGCACTCGAAAGAGACCTACCGTCGTCGTCATCGAGTGTGTCGACCACACCTGCACCGTGATCGGACGTGATCCTGCGGTCCCCTGTCAGTCCTTAGAGGAAGCGATGGACGTCGTCGAGGAAATGGCGCCAAGCGTCGATTGGCGTGAAACAGCACCAGGCGTCTGGGTCGCTCGCTTCAGTCGAACCCGTTGAAACGTGGTGTTCGTCACCGAGACGAGAACAGGTCGAGCAATGTGGTGACCGAACGCTCGACTTCCGCAATCCTCAGAGGCTTCGTTATCCACGCCACGGCTCCGGCACGGATGAACGTAATCCTGTCGGTCTCGTCGCCTGAAAGAACCGCCAACGGTATAGCGGTGCGCCGGACGGCTCGTCCTAAGAACACCATGAGGTCCTGAGCGTGGCAATCGGATAACTGTGTATCGAGCAGGATCAAACTCGGTGTGAGCAGGCCAGCCATCAGCCGAGCCTCACGGCCAGTCTGGGCCACCACGAACTGCACGCGATCCAGCCGCCGGACGATTCGCGCCAGTGTCACGCGACAACCAGGGTCGGCACCGATGTAGAGGACCGTTCGTCGCGCCGTGATCGGTGCAGAAACCCTTTTACGTGGCTTTACTGCACTATCAGGGGCGACTAGGCCCAGCTGGACCGACGGTTGCTGAAGTGCCACGGAAATCAAAGTAGCGGTACCAGGTGAACACCTCGGTACAGGAAGGAAACCGGCACATGAAACCTCGGCGCCATCTCTCCGTGAAAGGTGCTGGTCAGGACTCGGAAAGGCGAAGCCTCCCAGGTCAAGAGGCTGGGTCACTTCTGACGGGGACGGGTACGATGACACGTTGTGACGACATGGTATGGACTTACCTTGCTGCCAACTGAAAACTCCTCCGACGAAGAGGGTGTCGACGCCACAGTCGAGGCGGTGGTCCGCGCTCGTCAAGACCTCGGCTGGGAGCTTGTGCAGCGGACTGAACGAGCGGACTCCGAGGTCATGCTGTTCAGACGCCCCGCGTAGTGCCGCAGCCTGGATGGCTCTCGGAAGCCGCGTAGGGGTCAGTCGTGTTCGCTCTGCACACGCCCGGTTTCCTCGACTGCAAGTCGATCAAACCCGTCTGCGAACATCGATTCCGCTCATCCACTCGTAGCGCCCTGGCTCTGTCCTTCTCGATATTCGCCCTCGGCTAACCATCGGAGTCGCCTCCGGGGTATGTGATGCCGGGACCCTGGATGTCAAGGCTGGTCATGGCCTCCCGGAGCCGGATGCCAATGTTCCCGGAGCCGATCGGCCATGGTCGCCATCACCGAAATCGAAAATGTGGGTGTCTCGTGGACCAAGAAGAGAAACCGGTGTCGGTTCAGGACCGCCAACACGCTGTCGGAGAGGGCTACCGCAGTCGCCATGCGCGGCGAGGAGTCAATGAGCGCCATCTCTCCGAAGACTTCGTCGGGACCGAGGATGGCGATGACCCGGTCCGTAGTCTGAAGCTGGATTTGGCCTTCGATGACGCCGAACATCTCTTCGCCCACCTCGCCTTCTTGGAAGACGATGCCGCCCGCGGGAACCTTCATCGTGTGGTCAGCGTTGCGAAACACGCCTGTGACCTTGTGTATTGCGGGACGAGTCGAAGGAGCCGAGAGGCGACTTGGATGAAGCTCGGGCGGATACCACTTGCTGTCAGATGCCAGCCACCAACCAGGCCCCTGCGACACATCACTCATCGACACCATCTCCGTTTCCGGTCGCGGGCATGTCCTTGGAGAACTCGTCGATGCAGTGCTCACAGATATACGCATCTTGACCGGCGATGAGCCTTCCCACCTCTGACGGCTGTCGCCCGCAAAACGAGCACCTGAGGTCTCTGGCTCGTCTCCGACTGCCTCCTCTTGCAATCCAGCCGCCTGACGTCATTTCAACGGCCTCGCTGGAACTGGCTGCCTCGGGCTCGACCTGGCCCGCCAGCAGTTGCATCACTGTCTGCCGGACGGTGTCTGGATCGACGCCCACGCTCAGCAGTACCCGAGCACCTACGCCCTCACCTTCACGCACCAGTCCGAGAAGGAGATGTTCGGTGCCGATGTAGTTGTGATCGAGCTGCAGTGCCTCACGCAGGGACAGTTCGAGCACCTTCTTGGCACGTGGAGTAAAGGGCGGCGAACCAGTCGCTTCTGTGCCGAACTGTCCGACGACCTCGACCACCTTCTGACGTGCCACGTCCAAGGAAACACCCATCTGCGTTAGGGCCTTGGCGGCGACACCCCTCCCTTCGCCGACAAGACCGAGCAAGATGTGCTCGGTGCCGATGTGGTTGTGGTTCAGCAGACGCGACTCCTCTTGCGCGAGCACCAAGACTCGACGGGCTCTGTCGGTGAAGCGCTCGAACACCGCTATATGGTCTCACGCGGGCGCTGCCGTGGCCATAGCGCTTCCTGATCATCCGGGGTGCATGCACATCCCGTTCTTGGCTTGGTCACATCTGTGTATCTGGCTCACTCCTCGCGGGGCGAGTCGACACGATGTGTGGGACTTCTCCGTCGCCGCATGCTTCAGTGGCGAGTTGCAAGGCTTGGCTCCAAGCCTCCGGTGTATTGGCTTCTCGCGCCTTTATGACGAGCTGATCAAGCTGATCCGCCGTAGCCTTGGCCTGGGCCAGCGCCTGGGCGGCGCGCTCGGCCGATTCCAGGGCTTCCGGCGCTTCTTGGGCCGCTTGCTCAGCCTTCTGCCTGGCGTCGGCGGCTGTTTCAAATGCGACTTGGGCTGCTTGGGCTGCTTCTTGAGCAGCCTGGGTCGTGTGCTCGGCCATTCGCAACGCATCGTCGACCGCCTGCTGGGCCACCTGGGCTTCTTCCGCCGCTTCCTCGAAAGCCACGGCCAGTTGCCCGACAATCTCATGCGCGTAAGTCGTCACCCGCATTGTTTGCGCGATATCCGCCACCACAACGGCGGCTTGTGCCGCGCTCTGCCAGGCAGCAGCAGTACCGGCTGTCCCTGCTGTCGCTACGGCCTTGTCGGCCTCTCTGGCCCATTGACCAACGGGATCTCCGTGATCGACCGGACCGTCGGCCTCATCAGACAGTGCGCTGAGGACTTCGCTGATCTGCACTGGCGTGGGCGGAGGGAAGGGTTTCGTCAGCCTGGACCATGCGACACCGTCCCAGTATCGGAAACTGCTGGAGTCGGCCGGATCGGGATACCAAGCCGCAGGTATGGCCGGGGCAGCCGCAGGGGGCGTGACCGGGACCGTGGGCGGATGCCAATCATCAGGGCTTCCGTCGTAGCTGAGAGTGACCACGGACTTCTCGTGTCTGAACGGACGCATCGTTGCCACCACCGATTTGTGAGGTCTAAAGACGAGTCATTCAACCCAACTCAAACCTTGCATTGTGGGTGAGCCGAATCCAACCGGAACGCCCCAGCAAGGTGAATCTAAGAGAAACGTCTGGCCTCGCGCCTCGTCGATATTGACGATCCCGATGCAGAGCTCGTGCCTGCTACGCCCCGAATCCCGCCACCATGGGTCCATGATGGGCGTCCAAATCGGTCTGGCCGGGCAATGGCCTTGGCAAGGCTCGTCGGGCGTTGCGTCTCGGGGCTCGTTGGATCGAAGACGCACCAAAATGCCGTTCAGTTGTATGTCTTCAAGTGGTGTCTGTCGCTGACCGCTGGTAGAGCGACCGTGCCGGTCCCCTCGGCGTGAAACGATTCGAGCCGTACGCCTGTGTTTCCCAGGGCGTCTGCTCCCGATAATCGCAATGTGTCTGGGCTACACCTCAGAGCCTGGCGAACCGTCGAGTCGGCTGTTTGTCGACACAGGGCCCAGCCAGAGACCGGAGCCAGGGGCGCGAAGAGGAGCGCGGTTGGCCGTCGAGGGGGCCGGCGCCGGGCCGCGGCGACTCTGGTCGTCGAGATCTTCGACGCTGATGATCTTCGTGGTTCGGATCGGATAGGGGTCGGGGTAGTCCACGACGCGGATGCGGCCCTTGGGGTGGTAGCGACCGCTGTCGATCACCTCCCGAGGAACATACGGATCGTGGCCCATGTGTCGGAAGAGTCGCGTGGTGGGCTCCCAGATCGTGACCCGCTCGTGCCAGCGCAGTAGATCCAGTCTGCGTAGGAGCGTCATCAGGGTGACCAGAGTGCCGGCCAGCACGCCGGCGACCAGGGCACCCAACGGGGTGCCGCCCGGCAGCACCGCAATCAGCCCGAGCAGCAGGAGGAGCAGAAGGAGGAGGCCGAACCATTCGATCGGTGACATGGCCTGTCCTGTCGCGGCCTCGATCAGTGCCCGGAATTCACCCATGTCCACACCGAGCTGGACCAACTCCTTGTAGACGACTTCCTCCTGGCGGGTGGCGGGCTCGAGGGCGTAGACGGCCTCCAAGAGCTGGAGGTATGAGGGTGAGGCTGCGTGGTAGTCGACCAGCCGGTAGTCGATCTGGTCGGTGAGATGGCGGTCGATGAGGGCACGGACGCGAGTGCGGTCGCTCTCGCCGAATACAGCCATCAATTGGTGGATGGAGAAGAGGGAGGCATTGCCCTTCGCCACCAGGTCGTGCACAAGAGCCAGGCGCTCACGCGTTCGGACGATCGTGAAGGCCAGAAGGACACCGAAGAGGAAGGCCGCCATGCTGGCCAGGGCCACGTCCACCCGGACGTCACCTCTCTTGGGGCCGACCAGGAGCGAGGCGAGGCCCACCACGACCCCGGAGACCACAGCCAGCCCGACCACGCGCTCCCCGCGGGAAGCCGATGCCAACACCGCCCGAGCCCGCATGACCGACCAACACTACGCGGATCAGCGGCCGACGGCCCGCCCAACAGGGAACTCGCAATCCCGGCAACGTAACCGTCACACGTCGTTTACGTTACGTTCACGACCATGGTCTCCTCTTGTCCAAGCGGTCCTCTCCACTTGCCAAGTCAGCCCGGCGGAGTGTGTGGCCCTACGCTCACACCGTGGAGTGGAGACGGGACGACGGTCATCGGGTCACAGATGACCCCCAGTTGCTCGACTTGGACCGAATTCATCACTGGTTGTGCGAAGAGAGCTATTGGGCGACGGGTCGCTCCATGGAGGCCGTGCGCCAATCCGTGGAGGGTTCGATCACCCTGGGCTGCTACGCCCCCGACGGTACCCAGGTTGCGGTGTGTCGTTGGGTCACCGATACCGCCACCTTCGGATGGCTCTGTGACGTCTTCGTCGACCGCAACTGCAGGGGGCAGGGTCTTGGCAAGTTCCTGGTGTCGTCGGCCATGGCACACCCCGCCGTGCAGGATGTGCCCCTTCTCGTGCTGGGCACCCGTGACGCCCAGGGTCTCTACGGGCGATTCGGATTCGTCTCGATTTCTGAACCCGGGCGCTGGATGGAACGGCGCACATGAACCGAGGCCTTTCTTCGGCGCAGACCCACAATGTCGAGGGAGATCCGGCTGAGATCGGCCACCCTCGACGTCTCAGGCTGGACGGGACGAAGCTCGGCGGTGCCACTCATGTGTTCGACGTGGAGCGCAGTTCCCGCCTCCGAGTGGCGGAAGGGCTAGTGGTGCGTGGGATCGCCGACTGGATAGGTCAGCTTCTCGACGATGTTGCCGCCGGCGGCAGGGACGATGTAATTCACACATGGGCCCGCACCCACGTGGAGCGGGTTGCAGATCGGCAGCAACCCCTGGTTTGTCGTCTTGCCGAAGAGGTCCTTGAACGTCTGGCTGGGCTGGCTCGTACGGAAGCAGACCCAGAAGAGGAGGCCCTGGATTCCCTTCCCCTTCGTCCCGTTGGCCGCTTTGAAGGTGTCCGTCTCGGTGATGCTGCTCGAACCCGGGACGAGAGTATCGCTCTCGCTGATCACGCTCGGCTCATGACGGAATCCGTCGCCGCAGTCGAGGGTGTTGGCGCCGGTGTCGGGGTTGGTCGAGAAGAGCACGTCGCCTGAGCCCGTCGTGGTGGTGGAGGCCTGAAGGTTCAACGTGGATGTATTCAGGCTGCCGTTGCACGACCCGCTCGTGCAGGGGATGACGGCGTCGGCAACCGCCACGGTATCGGTGGCCTTGACCGTCGACCCGCCGTCATCGAGGATGGTCACCACGGGGTTGAATGTCCCGGTCCCGTGGGTGGCGTAGGCGTGGCCGCCGGCATCGGTCACCGTGAAGACCCCTTCGACGGGGCCTGTCACCGTTTCCGGGTTGGTGTCGCCATCACCCCAGGCGGTGGTGGCGGTGAAGTCCGAGGCCGTGGCGGACGGATTGGCATCGGTGAAAGTGGCCACGGTCATGGCCGGGGAGGCCACTCCCGTCGTCAGCGGCGCCAGGGGGGCCGGGAAGGCCGACAGGGCGGCGTCGGTGATGGTGGCCGAGCCGCTCGCGACGGCGACATTGTCGGGCGAGGTCAGGGTCGAGTCGGTGACGGTCACCGTCGGTGTGGGGGCACCCTCCTCGGTGTAGGTGTGTCCCCCGGTCACGGTGAAGGGTCCCCCGGTGGGGCCGCCGACGGTGCCTGACGTCGAGAAGGTGTCACCCCAGTTGATGGTGGCCGCGAATTGCCCGGCCGTGGCGGTACTGGTGGAGGTGATCGTCGCCACCGTCGCGCTGAGCGGTGCCCCTTCGACGCCCGAGATCGGCGTCGCCGTGACGACGGTGGCACCGGTGGCGGCGGCCCCCGGTCCCTCCAGGGAGAAGTAGGTCCCGCTCCCCGCGGCCAAGCCGCCGGGTGGGAAACTCACCGACCCGGTGTTGGCGTCGGTGACCGTGAAGGAAGTCCCCGGACCGCCGTAGCCGCTGTTGCTGGCATCGGAGGTGCTGCAGTCAGCGGGCGCGTAGGTGCACAGGCCGTCTCCGTCGAAACCGAACACATCCGGGCCGCTGAGCGCCACACTCAAGAGCGTCCCCCCCGAGTTGTTGACCACGCCGTAGGCGGTGTCCTCCTGGCCGTCGAAGGGGCCCGGGCTCCCGGTCACGCTCACCGTGCCGCCGGCGCCGACGGTGACTACGTACGCACACCCCTGGACGCCTCCACTCACCCCGTTGATGGCCGGACACAGCGGCGACGGTGTGGCGCCCGAAGCGCCCGAGAATGTGACCGCCAGGCCCGCAATAAGTGCCACACAAAGTAGTGAAACCAGCACTCTCGTCGCTCGACGCATGACATGACCCCCCGCAATGGCCCGTTTGGGCAGGGAGATTAAACCACCGCTGCCCGTGAGGCAATCGGGCCTCGCCGCGTCTTAGGTCGCGATCAGACCCCGTGCCGCCGGTGCGAACAGGTCCGGCACCCAGACCACTCCGAGCGCATCCAGGATGCGGCTGCTGTCTTGCGCCACGTCGCTCGGGGCGCGCCCGTTGTCGTCGAAGTGCAGAGCAGCCATCACCCGCAACGTGAGGGCGGTTTCGTAGTCGGCGTGGCGGACCCGCGCCGCCGACAGGCTCTGCTCGAGCATGCGACGCGCCCCATCACCATCGCCGTCGCGGGCCAAGGCGACGCCACACACACGGAGAAGAAGCGGCGTCTGGGGGGCCACGCCTCCGAGTCCCCGGGCCCGCTCGAGCTCGCTCTCTGCCAGCGTTCGGGCTGCTCGGGTATCGCCGGCGAGAAGCAGGCACTCCGACCACCTGGCCCCGGCCTCGAGGGACTCGACGTGGCCGCCGATCGCTTCGGCCTCCTGGCGCGACAACTCGAAGAGACGCATCGCCTCGTCGTATCGGCCCCGACACGTTGCCACGCGGGCCAGATTGCAGTTCTGGTGGGCCGCCCCCGAGCGAAACCCCCCGGCGCGGTAGGTGCGCAAGGCCGATTCGAAGAGTCGCTCGGCTTCGTCGATGCGACCCTGGTCAAGCATGATCTCCGCCACATTGTTCTCGTAAGCCGCCAGTTGCACCGCGTTGCCCGACCGGCGCGCCTTCTGCTGGGCCCGGAGGTAGAGGTCGAGGGCCTGGTCCCACTCTCCTCGGAAGTAGGCGAAGATCCCCAACGAGTTCAATGCGGTGGCTTGTCCGTGGAGGTCACCGAGCTCCTCGAACAACGCCAGTGCCCGGCGCCAGTTGGCCGGCTCTTCGAGCTTGCCCAGGTCCATCTGGGCCCAGTCCAACACCCACAGCGCATTGGCGAGCGCCTCCTTCTCGTCGGCGCGCTCGGCCTCGGCCACAGCCGCACGGCACCACTTGATGGCGCGGGCGTGACGACCTTCTTCCTGGCAGAACCTCCCGTACCAGGCCAGGAGCTGGGCTCGCTGGCGCTGGGCCTCGATGCCGTGTGCACCTTCGAGTATTTGGAGCGCCCGTGTGATCCAGCGCAGGGCATCGGAGAACCGCCCGAACCAACCCTGAACCTGGGAGGTCTTGAGCATCAGGCGCGCCTGCGCGGGCAGATCCTCGTGCACCAGACGCCGCGCGGTGCGGTACTCATCGACCGCGCTTCGATATGCGCCCGCCCGGCGTCGGGTGTCGCCCAGCGCCTCACGAACCTCTGACAGCTCCTGAGCCGTCAGCTCGGGCAGGTGGCGCGTCGCAGAAACAGCGCGCTCGAGGAAGCCGGCCGCCTCGACATTGGCGTAAACGGATCGGGCCCTGTCCGCGGCGGTCAACGAGTATCGCCATGCTTCTCGATATCGTTGGGCGTAGAAGTAATGGAGCGAGAGCAGCTCGGACCGGTCCTCGGCATGGTGACCCTCCGCTGTCCGAATGGCGTCGGCCACTTGCGCGTGCAGCTTGCGCCGCAGCCGGTAGGAAAGGCCCTCATAGGCACCGTCACGAAGCAGCGCATGACGGAAAACGAGATTGCCCGCCCCGTCCGGAGTCAAGAACTCCCTCAATCGCTGCCAGATGGCATCCGCTTGGTCGGGGATGTCGAGCACCACCGCCAGCAATTCCATGGCTGCGGTCCGGCCCAGCACCGACACCTGCCTCAGGAAATGCCGATCGTCGGCGGAAAGCCGGTCGATGCGCGCCGCAATGACCGCTTCGATGGAGTCCGGCAGCGAGTCGATGCTGTCGGCATCTCGCGCCGCCGCCACCAACTCCCGGAGGAACAAGGGGTTGCCGCCGGATCGCTCCGACAACGCCACCACCTCGTGAGGTGCCAACGGGGCGTGGTGCGAAGCCATCTCCACGAACGTCGCCGCCTCGGTGGCGGCCAGCGGTTCCAGTCGGAGCCGTGTCCCGGCATGGTCAGGGGTCACGAACCCGGATTCGACGTCGCGTCGGGTGAAGCAGAACAGCCACGGGTGGACGCCCACGGCTGCAACCACATGTCGCAACAGTTCGGCCGATGCCTCGTCCATCCAGTGTGCGTCCTCGACCACGAGGAGAGTCGGACGGCCCAGCAGGCAGCTCAGGAGCTCGGTCATGGTCTCGCCCAGGCGCAGTCCCCGGAACTCGGGCTCGAGCTCGGCCGTTTCGGGGGTGTCGGGCACGTCGAGGTCCACGACGGCGGCAACGAGGGGCGTCCAGGGGACGAGGGTCGGCGACAGCGCCGCCAACGCCTCGGCCAAATCGACGGTCAAGGCCGCAGCGGGCTTGGCCTCGTCGAGGTCCAACAACGTTCGCACCAGGCCCCGCAGTGCACCGTAGGGACGAGACGACTCGTAGTACTCGCAGGTCACCCCCAGCGTCGCCATGCCTTGAGCGTTGGACCGGAACTCGTCGACGAGCCGGGACTTGCCCACCCCAGGCTCGCCCACGAGCTCGAGCACTGCGCCCGATCCGTCCCGGGCGGCATGCACCAGTGAGTGCCAGATCTTCATCTCGTCGATGCGGCCCACGAGGGGGAAGTCGGCTCCGGGGTCGACCGACCGCGCCCCGACCCGCTCGCCCACGTCCACGGCCTCGACCGGTTTCGCCTTGCCCTTGACGAAGAACGGCGTCACCTGGGCTGTCTTGAAATCAGAGCGTGAGCGGGCCATGACCTCGGGAGTCGCCAGGATCTGTCCGGGCGCGGCCTTGGCCATCAGGCGGGCTGCCAAGTTGACGGTGTCACCCATGACGGTGAACGTCCGCCGGTAGGGCGGCCCGATGTCGCCGGCGAAGACCGGCCCCCGGTGCAAGCCCACGCGCAAGGCGGGATGGCGGTCGCGATCCATGATCTCTCGCACGGCCAAGAGCATGTGGTGCTCGTCGTCACCTGTGGTCGACGGCGCGCCGGCGACGAGGATGACCTTGCCCCCGTCACGATCGATGTCGGTGCCCAGGAACGTGACCCCTTGCCGGTCGACGGCATCCTGGGCATCGCTGATCAGTAGATCGAGATAGTCGCTGACGACATCGGGGCCCGAGGTTTCGAGCATGCCATCGATGCCGTCGAAGTGGACAAAGGCAACGGTGACGCGGCGATGCTCGGGCTCCTGACTGGCGCCCCGGACCGAACCCCAGATGGCCGCAGGAATACACTGCGTCAGATCCACCCCGCCCCGGACCGGGTCGCGGGGCGTGGCCGCCACCACATCGATCTCGGGAGCTCGGCGCAGAAGCCAGCCCCCGTTCCTCTCTCGTCCCAGGTCCGAAGCCCGCAGGGCGGGGGCCGTCTGCTCGCTCACCAGGATCTCCCCGGCGCCGGCGGCCCCTTCCATGGCAACGATGACGCTGGCGGCGGTGCCCGTGACCACGAGCTCACGGTGCGACGTGCCGACCAGGAACATGTCGAATTCGCCGCTGTGCACGCCGACCGACATCCGCAGTGTCACCTGCTGACCGAGCACGGTCAACCGTCCCACGGTCCGCAGCGTGCTGCGCATCTCGTATGCCGCCCGACAGGCCCGGACTTCGTGATCCGCGCCGGAGAACAGAAGTAGCAGCGCATCACCGCCGAACTTCAACAGGCGACCACCGTTGCCATAGGCCATGTCGAGGAGATGGACGAAACACTCGCCGATCGTGGCGGCCAACTCTTCGGCACCGATCTTTCCCGTGTTTGGCCAGCCCTTCGGAAAGCTTGGTGAAACCGGAGATGTCGACGAAGACGACAGTCCCGTCGATGACGCGGTGGCGAAGCTCGGGAGAGTTCTCGATCCAGTCGATGACGAGCCGCGGCACATACGGCGCAAGGAGGTCGTCATCCTCGATGGTGCCCGGATGCGTGGCCATGCTCGCCCGATTTCTCCTTGCTCAGCAGCATGACCCGACCCCGCATCGGTGCCAGGCTCACCGGCCCAGCGACTCCCTCTTGCTGCTGCGAACCCGTCTCGATACTAAGCGAGCCCGACATGAGGTGCCCGTGGGCTCCCCTCGGCCTGCAGGCCATCCCCGGCCCCCCACACCACAGAGTTTGGAACCCGCGGGTACCGGGCACCATGAAGTCGTGGCCAAAGCCCGCTCCCCGGGCTGCTTCCGGAGCGACCCGGATGGGGACATGACCTTGCGCCGCACCCCCTGCAAGGGTGTCGATCCTCCCAAGGGAAAGACAAATCGCGTACCGCACCTGGGGCCGCGGACGGCTCAGCACGTGCGCCCACCCGTTGGGTGCTCGCAACGGCGCTGTGAATGGGCCAGACTGAACGGAGTCGACCCATTCGATGGACGGCCGGTTGTGGGCCACCTATGGCCAGACCGTCGGGAGACCAAGGAGGCGCTTCCATGCGGGGCACGATCAAGGTAGCCACGATGTTGACGGCGTCGGTCATGTTATTCGCCCTCGCCAGCTGCTCCTCTACGCCGACCACCCCGAGTGCGTCCTCAGGTGGTGCGGCCGCCAGCAGCGGCGAGCACAACATCCTCCCCCCCATCACCAGCTCGACGCCGGTGACAGGCGGAACGCTCAAGATCGTGGGGAGCGGAGACGTCGATCACTTCGATACGTGCTGTGCGTACTACACCACCACCTACGAGCTGCTTCGCATGGTCAGTCGTCAGCTGGTGTCGTATCCGGCCTCCAACAATGTCGTAGCCCAATCGACACCTGTTCCTGACATGGCGACATTCTCCATCAGCCCTGACGGGCTGACCTACACGTTCACGATCAAGTCAGGGGTGATGTGGGACGCCCCCACCGGACCGAGACAAGTCACTTCCCAAGACGAAGTTCGAGGCCTCAAGCGACTCTGCAATCCCGTGCAGTCGGCGCCCCCACTCCCCTATTGGACCAACAACATTGTGGGGATGAAGAGCTATTGCACCGGGTTCCAGGCGATCAAGTTGCCGACGAACCCGACCCAAGAAATCGCGGCGCTCAACACCTACATGAGCGCCAACAACATCTCGGGCTTGGCGACGCCGAACTCGTCGACGATCATGATCACGTTGCTGCACCCGTCGAGCGACTTCATCAACATCATGGCGCTGCCCATGAGCTCGCCGGCTCCCGTGGAGACCAACAACTACCTCCCCGCGTCGGTGGAACTCGCACAGCATTGGGTCTCCGACGGGCCGTACTCGATCACCGCGTACACGCCCAACGTCAGCTACACCCTGGCCAAGAACTCAGCGTGGAAGTCGAGCACGGATCCCATCCGCCACCAGTACTTCAACGCCGTGGACATCACGATGGGTGAGACCGCTACGGCCGTCCAGCAGCAGCTCGAGACCGGAACGGCCGACCTCGAATGGGACACCACGGTTCCGACCGCAGACGTCCCCGGTTTGGTATCGAGCCACAACACCGGATTCGTTGCGGACTTCTTCGGCGGCATCGAGTACATGGCGTTCAACGTAAAGAGCCAGACCAACAACAGCGCGCTCTCGAAGGTGGCGGTCCGCCAAGCGCTTCAGTACTGCGTGAACAAGCGTCACCTCATCCAGGTCACCGGTGGGCCCGCCATCAATGCCGCCTCGAGCCACATCCTTCCGCCCCAGATCACCGGGTACAAGAACATCACCCCGTACTCGACACCCAACTCTGAAGGAGATCCGGCCACCTGCAAGTCCATGCTGGCCAAGGCGGGCTACCCGCATGGGTTGACGCTCACCTTCGTGTATCCCAACAACCCCCCCTATCCGGCGACGGTGACGGCGATGCAGGCGGACTTCGCCAAGGCCGGAGTCAACATCAAGTTCAACGAGCAACCCTCTCAGGGTGCGTATTTCGACTACATCGAGACGCCGTCCAACCTGAAGAACTGGGACCTGGCGTTGGGTCTGTGGTTCCCGGACTGGACCGGGAACGGCGCACAGTCGTACTTCAGCCCCCTGATCGACGGTCGTCAGTACACGACCGGCTCGACCGACTACGGGGCCTACGACGACCCCGCCGTGGACAAGCTCATCGACCAGGCGCTGACCACCGGCAGTGTCTCCAAAGCGGCCACGGTCTGGGCGCAGGCCGACAAACTCGCCACGGTCAGCGACCCGGCCTGGGTGCCGCTGCTGAACCAGGCACTGCCCCAGTTCGCGGGGAAGAACGTGGTCCACGCCATCTACGTGCCGTTCATAGGAAACCTCGACCCGACCAATCTCTGGGTCAAGTAGGGGCAACCGCTGCCCCTCGGAAGTCGATAGCGGTCCGCTCGGGCCACCGGTTGTGAGTGGCTCGAGCGGACCGAGAATGAACGCAATGACACGTCGGCACAGGGAGTGATGCGTAGACTTTCGCACTGACCCAGGGCTGACCGGGACTCCGGTGCGATCAGTGAGGGGACCTGACGTGGCGTTGTTGGAGGTTCGTGACCTGCGGGTCGCATTCGACACCGACGACGGTGTCGTCTACCCCGTGCAGGGAATGTCCTTCGACCTCGATGCCGGCAAGACGCTCGGGGTCGTCGGGGAGTCGGGCTCGGGCAAGACGGTCGCCACCCAGACGATCATGGGACTCTCCCCGGCCGCCATCGTGACCGGACAAGCCCTCCTCGAGGGCCGAGACCTCCTCACAATGAGCGAGGGCGAGCTGCGGTCGATCCGTGGGGCGAAGGTCGGCATGATCTTCCAGGACCCGTTGACGAGCCTGCACCCCCTGTACCGGGTGGGATACCAGATCGCCGAGGTGCTGGAAGCACACGGGCGATCGAGCGGGGCAGCCGCCCAACGTCGGGCCGTGGAGCTGCTGGGCCTCGTCGGGATCCCTGATCCCGAACACCGGGCCCGGGACTACCCGCACCAATTCTCGGGGGGGATGCGCCAGCGAGTCATGATCGCCATGGCGCTGGCCCTCGAGCCCGAACTCATCATCGCCGACGAGCCCACCACCGCGCTCGATGTCACCGTCCAGGCCCAGATCCTTGCCCTCCTGGCGCGCATGCAGGATGAGTTCGGCTCGGCCATCATCCTGATCACCCACGATCTCGGGGTGGTCTCCGAGGTCGCAGACGACATCGTGGTGCTCTATGGCGGGCGGGTGATGGAGCGGGCCGACGTCCGCTCCATCTTCGTCGAACCGCACCACCCGTACACCCAAGGGCTCCTCGGGTCGATCCCGTCCTACACCTCACGCTCGGAGCGCCTTCACCCCATCCTCGGGTATCCCCCGTCGCTGATGCAATGGATCGACGAGTGTCCATTTGCACCTCGCTGTCCTCAGGTTCATGCCGAATGCCGGATCCAGCCCCCGCCCCTGAAGCGGGTGGGCGAAGCTCCGGGACACATCTCGGCTTGCACGCTCCCCTCCGATCGGGTCGGCATGCCCAAGGCGACGTCGGCCCTCGGGTGACAGCATCATGACGGTCTCCCAGGTCGCGCCAACGTCCCCCCCCGACACCCTGCTCGAAGTCGAGGACGTCACCAAGTACTTTCCCGTCGGATCACACGCCTTAGGCCGCCGAAGCGACGAGCAGGTGCGCGCCGTCGACGGCGTGAGCCTCTCGTTGAAAGGCGGCGAAACCCTCGGACTGGTGGGAGAGAGTGGATGCGGCAAGTCGACGCTGGCCCGCCTCATCAGCGCTCTCTACCCCCTCACCTCCGGGCACATCCGTTTCAAAGGCACGGACATCGGCACTCTCAGTCGGCGCCAGATGCGCCCGCTGCGGCGTTCGGTCCAGATGGTGTTTCAAGACCCCTACGGCTCACTCAACCCGCGCCGACGCGTCGGTTCGATCCTCTCGGACCCCTTCACCGTTCACGGCCTCGTCGCCCCGTCCGAACGCAAACACGAAGTCCAGCATCTCATGGAGCGGGTGGGCCTCAGCCCCGAACACTTCAATCGGTTCCCTTCGGAGTTCTCCGGCGGGCAGCGGCAGAGAATCGGGATCGCCCGAGCGCTGGCCCTTCGCCCCGAGCTGATCATCTGCGATGAGCCGGTATCGGCTCTCGACGTGTCGATCCAGGCCCAGATCATCAATCTCTTGGAGAGCCTCCAGGACGACTTCGGGCTCACCTACCTCTTCATCGCCCACGATCTCTCCGTTGTCCGGCACGTGAGTGACCGCATCGCCGTGATGTACCTGGGCAAGCTCGTCGAGGTCGGACCGACCGAAGAGATCTACACCCGTTCCCGGCACCCTTACACCGCATCACTGCTCTCGGCCGTGCCGCTCCCCCAGAGCGCGCTGAGGAGCCAGCCCAAAGAGCGGGTCATCCTCACCGGAGATGTCCCCACTCCGATCCGCCCCCCTTCGGGGTGCCGCTTCCACCCGCGTTGCCCGAAGGCCCAAGCGATCTGTGCCACCGACGAGCCGGTCCTGGAGGCCAAGCCGCAGGACTCTCCGACTCATGTCACGGCTTGCCACTTCCCGGTCGAACCCGGAGAGCTTCTCGCCCGAGCGTCTCGACCGGGACCCGAACCTGTCAGCGGAGCTGGGGACCGACCTGCGGAGACCGGGGCGTGAGCGAAACTCCTCCGAAGCGCCCGGTCAGAGACCGGCTCTCGGAGGTCGTCGAGAGCCTGGTGGACGCCGGCTCCGAGGGACAGAGCAAGCGGGTGGTCGAGGGGCGGGCTCCTTGGCGCCTGGCCTGGGCCCGGCTGCGAAAGGACCGGGTCAGCATGGTCTCCCTCGGGTTCATCGTCTTCCTGATTCTGGTGGCGGTCCTTGCTCCTGCCCTCACTGCGCTGATCGGGCACGGGCCCAACACGGAGTTCACCAACACCGGCCTCTCGCTGTCAGGAATCCCGGTCGGGCCGGGTCACAGTGGATTCATCCTGGGGACCGACGACCAGGGCCGCGATGTCCTGTCTCGCATCATCTACGGCTCTCGCATCTCCTTGGAGGTGGGTGTCGGCTCCACGGCCATCGCCTTGATCATCGGCGTGACGATCGGACTGGTGGCCGGGTTCTACGGAGGCCTGATCGACAACGTGCTGGCCCGCTTCATGGACGTCCTGCTGAGCTTCCCGGTGCTCCTCTTCGCTCTGGCCATCGTGGCGCGCTTCGGGCCCAGCCTCGGCCTGGTCCTGGTGGTCGTGGCCACCTTCAGTTGGCCCTACATCGGCCGCCTGGTGCGCGGCCAAGTCATCAGCTTGCGCGAACGAGAATTCGTCGAAGCATCGCGCGCGCTCGGTTCCAGCGATCTGCGGATCATGTTCGTAGAGATCGTCCCCAACCTGGTCGCTCTGGCCGTCATCTACGCCACATTGCTGATCCCGATCAACATCGTTCTCGAAGCCACCTTGAGCTACCTCGGCCTCGGGGTCCAGCCCCCCACGGCGTCGTGGGGGAACATGATCGCCGAAGCTCAGAACGGGGACCTCTTCACCATCGCCTGGTGGTTCCTCGTGTTCCCCTGCGTCGCCCTCGTCCTCACCACGCTGGCCTTCAACCTGCTGGGCGACGGCCTCCGTGACGCCCTCGACCCCCGCCAAGGCCGCTCTCAGTTGGCGACGACCAAGAAGAAGGCCAAGCGGTCGCCCACCCCCGAGGCGATGGAAGCACTCCCGTGATCCGCTTCGTCGCTCGTCGGATTGCCTATTTGGTGATCGTCCTCGTCATCATCACCTTTCTCACGTACGTGGTCTTCTTTCTCGGAAACCCCAAGAACCTCGCCGATCGGTTCGCCGGACGCGATGCGGGTCCCGCCGCCATCAGAGACGCGACGATCCGACTCGGTCTCAACCACGGATTCTGGTACCAGTACTGGCACTACCTCACCGGGCTCCTGCATGGCAGTTTCGGACTCGATTTCCAGAATCAGACGCCGATCAACAGCGAGATCGCCCGCGCCTTCCCGGTGACTGCTTCGTTAGTCTTCGGAGCGGTCATCCTGTGGCTCATCATCGGGATCCCGATCGGGATCATGTCGGCCACTCATCCCCGCTCCATCCGCGACAGAGTGGGGACCACATTCGCCTTGACCTTCTTGTCGATGCCGAACTTCGTCCTCGGGCTCCTGTTCCTGCTCGTCTTCTACTACTACCTGACCCGGGCCGGGCTGCACTGGTTTCCCGCCGCCGGATACGTTCCCTTCACCCAGTCCCCCATCCAATGGGCCGTGCATTTGATCCTGCCGTGGCTGACGCTCGCCCTCGTCCAAGCTGCCATCTACACCCGATTGATACGGAGCTCAGTACTCGAGATCCTTGGCGAGGACTACATCCGCACCGCGCGTGCCAAGGGTCTCAGTCGAAGGACGATTCTCTACAAGCACGCCGTTCGGGCGGCATTGACCCCGGTCATCACCCAACTGGGAGTGGACGTCGGGACTCTGCTGGCCGGGGCATTTGTCACCGAGCACGTGTTCGGGCTCACCGGCCTCGGCCAACTCGGGCTCAACGCCATCTTCAACGGTGACCTGCCGGTCGTCGCCGCCGTCGTCGTCCTGGCTGCGGCCTTCATCGTGGTCATGAACACTGTCGTCGACATCGTGTACGGCTTCTTGGACCCAAGAGTTCGCCTGGCTTGAGACAACTATCACCGTGAACACCAAGTGAACGTGATAGGTGGCTGCCGGCAACGGAAAGTCGGATGCTCAAGGGCCGGCCCGCCACGAGAGCGGCCCGATCGGCCTCGGCGTCATCCCAGGGTGGATGCCGGATCCCAACCCGTGGTCAGGCCTTCGTCCAGTGCATCGAGGACGTCGATCTCGTCCTCACCGAGCGAGAAGCCGAACACGTCTGCGTTCTGAGCGATCCGCTCGGAATTCGATGAACGAGGAAGGGGGACAAAGCCCTTCTGTATGCTCCACCGCAAGAGGACTTGCGCGGGGCTCCGACCGGATCGTGCGGCGATCATGGACAACTCATTCGAGTCAAGGCGCGCTCCCTTGGTCAGCGGGCTGTAGGCCTCGACGACGATGCCCGCTGAGGTCGTTCGATCCACGGTGGCCGACCGCGTCCGATACAGGAACGGGCTCATCTCGATCTGGTTGACCGCCGGTGCGGGCAACCCCGACGCCAGCAGCTCATCGAGGTGTGGCGCCAGGAAGTTCGAAACGCCGATCGAGCGTGCCAGACCACTCTCGCGCAGCGCAACGAGCTCCTCCCACGATTCGAGGCGCAGTTCGTGCGGCCAGTGCAGGAGGTAGAGGTCGACAAAGTCGAGGTGCAGTCGTTCGAGGCTCTTTTCGAGCGCCGGCCGGACCCGACTTCTGCCTTGGTCGTCATTCCACAACTTGGTGGTCACCCACACCTCGTCGCGAGAGATACCGCTATCACGCACCGCCGCACCGACAGAATCCTCGTTGCCGTACGCGGCGGCGGTGTCGATGTGGCGGTAACCGACACCGAGCGCCGTCTCTACCGATTGGCGGGTCTCTTTCGGGCTGAGTCGGAACACCCCCAATCCGAGTATCGGCAGCGCCCGGCCGTCGTTGAGACGCACCACCGACGTCATCGGCGGGTCCTCCGGATTCACGACTGCCTCAGTACGCAGGTGTCTCGGGAATGGCCCGGCCCAGGCGCACGGCTTCGGCCACCGCCAGGGCGTCGGGCAAGCGCCACTCTTCTCCGTAGACGGCCCCGGCCCGACGAGGGGCTTCCATCACCGCGCAGCCGGCGAGCCCGCCCAGATCCACCGATGCGTAGCCTGCGTCGTCGATCAGCCCCATCACGAGGGCCTTGGCCTCGCCGTCGTCGCCGCAGACCCATTGCACGACCCGGTCGCGGGCGGGTCGATCTGCCGCCTGCGCCTGGAACCCGGCGGTCAGGGTGTTGAAGGACTTCGTGTAGCGGGCGCCCTTCATCCGGGCGGCGTTGTATTGGGCCGCCGTTCCCCCACCGGGAAAGGTGACGACTCCCCCCGAGCTGAACTGGTTGGTGGTGTCGATGACGACCGTGCCCTCCAGGGATCCGGCTCGGTCGATGGCGTCGTCGATCATCGGCCAAGGGACCGAGACCATCACGACATCGCACCCGGCCGCCTCTGCCGGCGTCCCCACCCGTGCCGTGCCGCCGATCTCCCTGGCGAGTTCATCCAGGTTGGCCGGGTCACGCGAGTAGCTGAGCACCACGCCGTGCCCGCCGAGAGCGAAACGCCGGGCTGCGTTCCCGCCGATGTTCCCGGCGCCGATGATGCCGATCTCCATGGTTGGCCCTCCTCGATGACTGTAGGTGGATAGTGCGAACCGGCTGACGACGATCGGACCGCTTATGGGATCAGGACGATCTTGCCGTGGGTGTGACCCGACAGCAGTTCCCGGTGCGCGTTGGCCACTTCGCCGAGCGGATAGGTGCGGGCCACTCGGACCCGGAGTTTGCCCTCCTCGGCCTGGCGGGTGAGTTCCAACCGAGCGGCAGCACGGATCTCGGTACCCGGGTCCGCGCCGGGGAACATGCCGATGACCCTGATGCCGAGCTCGAGCCCTCGCTGGAAGGCGGCGATGGTGACGATCCGGTTACGATCGGCGACCAGCGCGACAGAGGCGTCGATCGCCTCGCTCGTGCCCACTGCGTCGATCGCCGCGTCGACGCCGTCGGGGGCGAGGGCACGGATCCGCTCGACCAGCCCGTCTCCGTAGGTGACCGGCTCGACCCCGAGCTCCCCGAGATAGGCGTGGTTGCCCTCGCTCGCCGTGCCGATGACACGAGCCCCGGCGTTGACCGCGAGCTGGATCGCCATCATGCCGACCCCGCCCGATGCCCCGTGGACGACCACGGTGTCGCCGAGACCGACGCCTGTGACCGCGAGTGCGTGCACGGCGGTGCAACCCGTGAGCAAGAGCCCGGCGGCCTCCTCGAACGACAATGTGGTCGGCTTGCGCACAAGGCTCGAGGCCGGCACGACGACCTGGGAGGCATAGGCGCCCTGGATCGGGTAGGCGATGACCTCGTCGCCGATGTGGACGGGGCCCTCCGGCCCGACGGCATCGTCGCCCACCACGCTCACCACGCCGGCCGCCTCCAGGCCCAGGCGCATGGGCAATTGGGCGGGGTCTTTCCCGTAGGCTCCGGCGTAGAACTTGAAGTCGACCGGATTCGTCCCCGCCGCCCGGACGTCGACCAAGACCTCGCCACGACGTAACACGCCCGCCGGCTCATCCACCACGGACAAGACCTCTGGTCCGCCGAACCCCGTCGCCACCACGGCCATCACAGCCCTAGAAACCAATGCGGTTCGCCGGCTATTCCTGGATGTTTCCCGTTCGGGTCGAAAAACGGGGCACATAGGCCGACCCCACGCGGACCCCCCCTACCCGGCGCGGACGAGGTCAACCTCCGGCCCCCCGACGCGGCCGAGGTCGCGGGGCCACACCTAACGCGAAGATCTTGCCGTGGGGCCCGGCGGACCGAGAGGCGAGACATACCATTCTGTATGGTCACCGGTATTGTGCGTCGTCTGAGCCATTCATCAAGTCGCTAACGTCTTAGACCGCCGGCGAAGTAGTTGTGCACCTCGAAGAATTGCATTTCGGGCGCATCGACGATACCGGCCTCTTGGAACACCGGACGGCACGTGTGCGCGAACGCTTCGTACGCGTCCCGACTCTCCCACACGTCGACGAAGCGGATACCCTCGTCGGTCTTGGTTACCCAGTGAAAGAGCGCACCCGGCGTGCTCGGCCCGCCGGGAAGGAACCCCATCGCCTCGACGATCTCGTCGTATTGCTCCAGCGTGGCACCGCGGAATCAAGCTGCACTCCAACTGCCACCCAACACCCCCTTCACTTCCGGCACCTCCATCCCTGCCGTGGTCACGACCGAGAATGGCGGGCATCCCGCTGACGTTCCGCGATCAGGCGGGATGCGAGCTGGCGCGACACGCTGAAAGCTCGGCCGGCTTCTGCCATCGACGCGCCCTCTTCGACCGCTAGCGCGAGCAGCGCCAGCCGTGCCTTGTGCCGGGCACCGGAGAACGCATCGAGAGCATCGGTCAGTTCGGGGCGCAACTGGGACGCACGAACTCGCTCCAGCGCCTCGGTGGCGGGGATACCGCCTGCGATGAGCTCAGCAAGGACGACGTTCGCCCTGCCGTATCGCAGGAGGGCCCTTCTCAGGTTCTTCGCGCTTTCCGTGAGTTCCCGGAGTTGTTCGGGAATCTCCTCCCTGGCTTTCGACATGCTCAGAGTCCTCGGTTGTGGGTCACCCGCTACACGGTCACCGAGCCTAGATCCCCAGAGTCGGAACGGCCTCTCCTCCAAGTCGTGCGTTCGAGCTGATCACCACGGCGATCACCGCGAAACGCGGGGCGCGGGCGCGAGAACAAGGCTCGGACCACGCTCACCGCCGTGGCGACATTCGTTGCATCCGGTCGGGATCGGACGAGCCCTGGGTCGTCAACGGGTGTGGACACTTCGTACCTGTCGGCATTACCATCGGTCGCCGACAGAGCTGCCACGGTGGGGTCACCGTCGACCATGCGGCAGGAGGTCGTGGTGGACAAGCCCCAGGGGTCATCTCCTCGCTCGCTCGAGCAAGATCAGCAACAGCTCACCCGGGATCGCATCCGGCGGGCGGCCATGGAGGTCGTGGCTCGACGAGGATTCGATGCCACGGTGGGAGAGATCGCCGAAGTGTCGGGCGTGAGCGCTCGCACCATCTTTCGTCACTACGCCAGTCACGACCAGTTGGTCCTCGCCACGGTCAAAGACATGTTCGAGGCTTGCGGTCGCGGCCCTGTCGAGGGAGTGCCGCGATCGAGCGAGGACCTCGACGGCTGGCTTGAGGGTATGGCGGTGACGATCCACACCAGAAACGCCGAGATCATCGGCGAGGCCTTCTGGGATATTCATTCCGCCAGTGACCTTGCGTCCAACACGCTTTCCGAGATAGCCGACATCCGGCAAGAGGCCCGTAGGCGGGGGGTGCGCTTCCTGGCCACCCGGGCCTGGGGGGCGGCAGGGGGCAAGGGCGAGCCTCCGGGGGATCTGGTCTTGGCGTTTGCCCTCAACTTCTCTGCGTTCACCACTCAGGCACTCATGGTGGACTTCGACCAGACCCCTGCCCAGATCGGGGTGCTGACGGCCGAGATCTTGAGGATGCTTCTCAGGCGCGCCGTCCAAGCGCAAGGCGATTCTGCGCCCGATCGTTGATCACGCCCTCCACCGCCCGCCGGCGAAGTAGTTGTGGACCTCGAAGAACTGGATCTCGGGTGGTTGGGACACGCCCACCTCTGGTGCGACCGGACGAATCCGCTCCTCGAAGAACTGCTCGAAAGCCTCTCGCGACTCCCACACGTCGATGATGCGAAAGCCCTCGTCGGTCTGCGTTACCCAGTGGAAGAGCTCCTCCCTCGCGCTCGGGCCGCCCGGAAGGAGCCCCATCCTCTCCATCGCCTGGTCGTATTGCTCGAGCGTGGCACCCCGGAAATCAAGTTGTACTGCGACCGCCATCGAAACCTCCATGCCATGAGCTCTGAATTCCAGCCCGCCCGCCATCGTGCCGCCGCTGGCGGCGACTCGCTCCCGACCCGGGTGGGCTCTCCCGCACCCAGCAGAGTAAACCCTCTCAGGAACGTCGACCGGCTCGCGCCGTACGATCAGTGATCAGATAGCGGCAGGACAGGATGCTCCGATACTCAGGGCCCTATCGGCTGGAGCGTTCTGCTGATGTTGCCGACGCATGGGTGTCGGGTGCGTACACGACCACCCAGTCGACCTGGAGGTCGACCGCTTTCGGTGTGGCTGCGCTCGGGCACACCCGGTCGGACTGGTTGTCGCACGCCCACACCTGCTGTTGGAGGGCAAGGTGCATGGCCACCTGCTCGTGGTTGGCCATCGTGGCCCACCT
>Ga0116217_10001205_pt1 | contig 25377 bp, 20 predicted proteins | sample Sb_taG_6_FD_89697 | JGI IMG/M metagenome (GOLD analysis project Ga0116217, IMG submission 89697) | Peat soil microbial communities from Weissenstadt, Germany - Sb_50d_4_PS metaG | ecosystem: Environmental > Terrestrial > Soil > Wetlands > Peat | place: Germany: Weissenstadt | collected 2010-09-21 | reverse complement strand
TGAGCGAGCCTGCGGCGAACTTCTGTCCATCGCTCTCGAAGTTTCCGTCGCAGATCGACACGTCCGCGGCGCCGCGCAGAGCATACACCAGCGACGCCAGGCTGACCTGGGCAGAGTTATCAACAATGTAGAAAGGCCCCGCCCCAGCGTCTCCGGGGGTAACTTGGGTGAGGTCAGTCACCGGCGACATCGGCGCCGCCAGGATGTGGCTATCCGTAAGGCGCGACACTTTGGCGTTGAAGAGGTCTCCGAACGACCAGCCGGTGTCGTCGTAAGGTTCCTTCTGCGGGTCTTCCGGCGACCAGTACTGGCGATCCAGCAGGGCATCGGCGATACGCGAGAAGGGCTGGTCCATGCGAATGACAAAGCTGCCGGCAGGAAACGTCTGAGAGGTCGGCGGTGGCGGCGTTTCCGGCTTGGGTTCTTCCCCTTCTTTGTGGGGAGGCGGGGGCAGGGCCACCGTTACCGCCTGAGTGAGACGCTGTATCTCGACGTGCTGCAACGCCAGCACCTTCAGCAACTGGATCTGGCGGTTCAGAAATCTCGCGTCCTGCGGCAGCACGTAAGCAGCAGGCCCGCCATTGGCAGGCTTCTCGACCGAGCGCTTGCTTTTCAAGTAGAAGTTGTTCAGAAAGAGCTTGGAATTATGCGCAAAGTAGGAGAGCGAAGTCAGCAGCGCAGTTTGCTCATAGTTGTTGTTGTCGCGTTGGGACCACACCACCGTGGGATAGGGCGGATTCGGTTTGTACCAGGTGCGCGCGTATTCATCGGGCGAAAGCACGCGCTTCTCCGTGTCGGCTCCGCCGTTGCCGAAAGTTTCGTAAAGGCGGCTGATGCCGTTATGGAAAGCAGCCATGAACATCAGGTAGCTGGGGCTCCAGGTGTCGTAGTTGCCGTGTGTAAACACGCCCGGCATGCCAAAAGCTTGCATGCGGGCCATGTTGTCGGAAGCGATCATTGACCATTCGTTGGTCAGGATGGGATCGATCCAGGAATTGTAAGGGCCATCGCCCACTGTGTTGTCATAAAGAAACGGCACCGACTCGTGCAGGTCGTGCAGAACCTGGGCGTGCCACTCGAGATAGGTGTTCAAGACATTCTTGGAGAGCTCGAGCGTCATGGCCATGGCATCGCGGTTGTTGTCGTGCTCAACGTAGTGGCCCCAGTAAACCAGGTGTGGCCAGTTCTCCCCCGGATGCGCTTTATGCCATTTGTAGACGTCCACCATTCGGTCGCGCCCATCCACTTCCACCACCGGCGTGATCAGCGTGATCAGGTGGGTCCGGATGTACTGCACGTACGGGGCATTGTCCACAGCCAGCCGATACGCTAACTCCATCAGCGCCGTGGGCGCGCCCGTCTCCGGCGAATGAATCGTGCCGGTGATGTAGTAGATCGGAAATGAGCGGTCTACCAGCGCCTGCGCCTTGGAGTCATCCAACTTCAGACTCCTGGGATCGCCGAGCTGCGCCAGGCGCGAGCTGTTTTCCTTGGCGTGATCCAGCAGGGCGGCATCGGCAACCGCCACTGCGATCATCTCACGCCCCTCTTCGCTATGGCCGATTGTGAACACTCTCACCCGGGGTGAGGCAGCCGCCAGCAAGCGAAAATACCGGTATACGTCTTCCGCGTAGGGCAACACGTCGGGCACACCCGCCACATCCCCCAACACCTTCGCGGGAGTAGGGACGGTGCTGGACGCCGGCAGGTAATCGGTAAGCGGCGAATTCAGGGCCGGCGCGGTGGTGTATTTTCGGATGTGCTCTGTGTAAGCTTCATCAATCGCTTGCTTGGAATCTCGCTGAAATGTTTCGGCCTCGACGGCTTGCGCTCTGACTCGAGTGGGAAGCAGAGTTACGGTGGCCAATGCCATCAGGGTGCAGAGCGCCCAGAATTGAGGAATATCAACGAGTGGCAGGCTCCTACGCGTCATTCGTAATCTCCTTTGGTTGGGCTCTGCCTAACCAGTTCCCGGGCGTTGTTCAGCAGATGAGCCTTCTCCGTGCTCTCCGGGGCCAAGCAAAAGGTCAAAACACGGAGGCCACGGAGACCCTCCGTGTACTCTGTGTTGAGGGTTTAGACGCACGGAGGGCACGGAGAAGCCCGTTTCAATCCCGAATTCTCACTCTCCCAATGCCACAGCAACCGCGAGCTCGGATACAGGTGCTTATTGCCCAGTCGTCACGTACCCTTCCTCTCGATCACAGCCGCAAAAAAGCCGTCCATGTTATGCAAATCGGGGCGGGTACGCAAGTAACCTTCTGGGTCGAATAGCGGACTGAGCGTGGGGTGCGCCGACTCAAGCTCTGTCCGCGAAACGAGGCGATATTGCGGCGATTCCGCAAGCACACGTTCAACCACGCCTTCGTTTTCCTCGCACTCCAGCGCGCATGTGGCGTAAACCAGGCGGCCGCCCTGGCCAAGATTCTCAAGCGCCCCCTTCAGCATCTTCGCCTGAGCCTCTGCCAGGCGTTCAAGGTCCGCCTCGCGAAGCCGCCATTTAATCTCGGGGTTGCGCGCCAGGGTTTCCGTCCCCGAACAGGGCGCGTCCAAAAGAACGCGCTCGAACCGGCAGCCAAAGGGCAGAGCCCGGGTCGCATCCAGGCGGACCGCCATCCGCTGCACCTGCTTGGGAACCCATTGAGGAAGCAGGCTCGCCATGGTGCGCAGGCGCGAGGCGCTCCGGTCGCACGTTACGAGTATTCCGCGCCCCAATCTCTGCGCGATCTGCCCCGCCTTCACCCCGGGCGCTGCGCACAAATCCAGAACGCGCTGCCCCTCTTGCGCCATCAAAAGGTCTACCACAAGCTGCGAAGCTTCGTCCTGAATCACCACGCGGCCCTGCCGCAGCGACTGGGAGGCTTGCACATTCCCTGAGGTGACCACCAGGGCGCGAGGTGAGAATTTCCCCGCCTGGGTCTTCACCCCGTCCGAGGCCAACTCGTCGCGCAACCCAGCGATGTCTTCGCCAAGGTTGACCACCCGCAGCACGGTTTGAGGAACTTGCGTGCTTGCCCAAGCCAGCCGCAAGGCCACGTCATCGCCCATTGAATCCCAACGCTTGAGCAGCCAGCCGGGAACGGTGCGGCGCACGCTCGCCTGCCCGGCTTCGTCGAGATCCTCGAACCGCAATTGGGTTCCGGTGCCGCTCGGAGCGACTTTGCGCAAGAGCGCATTGACGAATCCCGCCGCCGAGCGTTTGCGCGCCGCTTTCGTCATCTCCACGGCTTCGTTGACCACCGCCGGCTTCGGAACCTTGGCGAGAAACTGAATCTGGTAGACGCCCAAGCGCAGGATCGTCGCCACCTCGGGGTCAAGGCGCTCGACAGGCTTGCCGGAAACCTCGGCAATCCGAAAATCCAGTTCCCCACGCCAACGTAGAACGCCCATCACGATCTCGGTGGCCAATCGCCGGTCCGCACCCTTCAGCGCGGAGACTTCCGGGGTTTGCAGGAGATCGACGGCGAACCCTCGGCCCGCTTCGACCCGCCGGAGGATTCGATAGGCGGTTGACCGCGCCGCTGAAATAGGCAAGAACTGACTCCTTCTCCCCTACCTGCTTGTAGGGGGACGGCTTGCCGTCCCCTTCGTGCGGGCCGGGGTAGGGCAAGCCCTACCCCTACACGTTTTCTTCACCGTCACTGTCCGCCGAGTGTTTCTCCTGCCACAGGGCGCATCCCGTTCAGGAATTCCCGGACCGGCAAGCGTTTTCGTCCTTCAAGCTGTAGTTCCAGGAGTTCCAGAAGCGTTCCCTGGCCGCACACGACACGCAAACGCCCACGCTCGGGGAGAAGTGTGCCAGGCTGATGTTCAGCTCCGGCGTGGCCGGTCGCGGGAGCGGCCGACCAGATGTGGAGGTTCTTCGCGCGAAAACTTGTATAAGCTCCCGGCCAGGGCCTTAATCCACGCACCCGCCACCCGATCCCTTCGGCGCTGAGCGTCCAGGCGATCCGGCCATCTTCCTTCTTCAGGATTGGGGCAAGAGTAGCTTGGGAATGATCCTGAGGCTGCGGCTGAATCTCTCCTCGGCCCAATTTCCCCAGGGTTTCCGCCATCAGCTCTGCGCCCACGCCACTCAGCCGTTCGGAAAGGGTCTCCGTGGTGTCCGAGGATCCAATCGGCACTTCCTGTTTCAGCAGAATATCTCCGGTGTCGAGTCCTTCGTCGATTTTCATCGTGGTGACGCCGGTTACGGATTCGCCACGCGCGATCGCCCATTGAATCGGCGCCGCGCCGCGGAATTTCGGCAGGAGCGAGGCGTGCAGGTTGATGCACCCCAGTTTGGGAAGGTCGATCATCCAGCGCGGGATAATATGGCCGTAAGCAACCACCACGATGCAATCAGGTTGGAATCTTGAAAGGAACGTGACCGTCGATTCGTCCTTCAACTTCGCCGTTTGGAAAACTTCCAGGCTCGCACGCACCGCCGCTTGCTTCACAGGAGACGGCTTGGTCTCGTAACCCCGGCCGCTCGGTTCGTCGGGGTTGGTCATCACCAACCGAATCTCATGGTAATCCGCGATTAGCCTTTCCAGCGTGGGAACGGCGAATTGGGGGGTGCCACAGAAGATGATCTTCATGGAAAAGACGTCCGCGGTCCGTCGTCAGTTTTCCGTGGTCCGTTATGCGCCGCGAATTGACTGCATCCTCGTTCTCGAAGCTTCACGGTGGCGTGTTGGTGTGTGAAAGGCGCTCTCAGGCTGCGCAACTCATATCGCATGGCGAACAACGGACCACGGACAACCGACAACGGACGAACTCCTCACCATTCTCCCGCTTTAATCATCCTGCGAATCTGGCGCTTAATCGAGTCACGCTTGAGCCGGATCAGATGCGAAATGAACAGCCTTCCGCCCAAGTGGTCGGACTCGTGGCACAAGGCCCTCGCCAGCAAGCCTTCGCCGGAGAGTGTGATTTCATTTCCGGCAATGTCCTGAGCGCGAACTGTGGCGCGCAAGGGGCGAGTAGTTTTGGCGCGGAAATCAGGAAGGCTCAGGCAGCCCTCCTCTTCCGCCTGTTCACCCTCGGTGGCAATGACCTCGGGATTGGCAAGCATCAATCTTGATTTCGCATCCTTGCCGCAGGAAACATCAATCACGCAGAGCTTCAGGGAAATGCCAATCTGCGGCGCGGCAAGTCCTACGCCGTTGGCGGCATACATCGTCTCGAACATATCCGCCACCAGCTTTTCGAGGTTTCCATCAAACAAGGTCACCGGCGCGCCAGGCTTCTCCAGGACCTCCTGACCGTACTTAACAATTGGATAGATCATCAGAACTGTCTCACTTGCTCCAGATAAGCGGAATAATTCCGCTTCGTTTCCACGATCGAGTCTCCGCCGAATTTCTCCAGGAACGATCGGCCGATGGTAAGCGCCACCATGGCTTCTCCGACCACTCCCGCGGCCGGCACCACGCAAACATCGGAGCGCTCATAAGCCGCCGTCGCTGTCTCCTTAGTCGTGAAGTCGACCGACTCGAGCGGGCGGCGCAAAGTCGATATGGGTTTCACGTATCCGCGCACGACCACGTCTTCGCCGTTCGAGATTCCGCCTTCCAGGCCCCCAGCGCGGTTCGATTTACGAGTGAAGCGGGAGTTCTCCCGGTCGTACCCGATTTCATCGTGGACTTGGGAGCCGGGACGGCCCGCAGCTTGGATTCCGCCGCCGATTTCCACCGCTTTGACCGCCTGGATGGACATCAGCGCTTGCGCCAATTGTCCGTCCAGCCGCTCGTCCCACTGCGCGCAGGAGCCCAAACCCGGCGGCACGCCGTGGGCAATAACTTCGAAGGTCCCTCCCACCGTGTCGCGCGCCTCGAGCGCCTTGTCCACCTCTTCCTTCATGCGCGCTTCCACAGCCGTATCCACGCATCCCAGCACGATTTCCTCAGTCGCTCGCAGCGCCAGCACCTTTTCGAACGCAACGGGTTCTTCTTCCAGAACGACGCTTCCCACGGACACCACGTGGCTCGCCACTTCGATGTCGAATTCCCTCAGGAATAGCTTGGCCACCGCCCCGGCGGCCACGCGCGCCGCAGTTTCGCGGGCGCTGGCTCGTTCGAGCACGTATCGAGCCTCCGGGAAATTGTGCTTAAGACATCCCGCCAGGTCGGCATGCCCAGGGCGAGGCCGCGTCAGCGCTTTGTGCTTGGCCCGCGTCTCGGGACTATCCCCGACCGCCATCGCCTCTTTCCAATTTTCCCAGTCGTGATTTGAAATCAGTAGAGTGATGGGTGAACCGATGGTGTGCCCATGGCGAACGCCGGAAAGAAACTGGGCGGCATCCGACTCGATCTTCATCCGGCCCCCGCGCCCGTAGCCGCCCTGGCGCCGCTTCAACTCCCGGTTGACGTACTCGAAATCGATTCCCAAGCCTGCCGGTATTCCTGAGAGGATCGCCACCAAAGCTTGTCCGTGCGATTCGCCCGCAGTTTGAAAACGTAACATCACCACCCCTTAAGGTTTCAGAAACCCGTCTCCAAATTGTTAATATTAGCGGAATTGCGCAAGAGGGTCAAAAATTGGACGTTCCGGTTTCACGCCAAGGCGCAAAGTGCGCAAAGGCCGTAAAGAGAAGAAGACGCTTTCGCATTGTTCAGCGGACACTGAAGGTTTACACTCAACCCCAAGGAGGCTTGCGCGTCAAATGGCAAAGCTGCTAAACGTCATTCTGGTGGTTATCCCGGGCTGCGTCTTTCCCGCGTATTTATTTTGCAAACTAGCCAATTTTCGGCGTCACCGCAACCACCCGGCCAAGCGCGATGGCCTGTCCTGGGCCACGCCAAAGTGGCTGATCAGGCTTGTCCTCGACGAGGATGATGAGGCGAATGCCGCGAAGACTCCATTGTCGAATGAACTACATCCTAGCTCCTGAGTCCTGACTCCTGAATCCTGCCTTTCTCATACCGGATGGCACTCGATCACCGAGGACACCTCAGCAGGGACGATGCGACTGATTGCGAAGCCGCTTGCCGCAAGCAGTGCACGTAAATCAGCCTCTGTACGTTCTCGCCCGCCCAGCACGAGCATCAGCAATTCCATCAAGCCGGGCCGCCGGGTAGTCGAATCTACGATGTTCTCGATCAGCAGGAGAGTTCCACCGGGGCGAATGGCGCGACGAGTGTTGCGGAGAATCTTGGCGGCGTCTTCGTCGGGCCAATCGTGAATGATGCCTTTCAGCAGGTAGGCGTCGGCGCCCTCAGGCACGGAGACAAAGAAGTTCCCTGACAGGATCTCGCAGCGAGCGGCAATCTCGCCGGTCAGGATTTCGGAAGCGCGCGCCACCGCCTGAGGCAAATCGAACAGAACACCGCGCAGCCCGGGTGTGGCCGAAAGGATGTCGCGAAGCAGCGCGCCCTCGCCGCCGCCCACGTCCACGAGCCGCTCGAAGCGCGAGAAATCGTACGCCGCCACGAGCGCCGGGCTGGTCCAAGCCACACCCTGAGTCATGGCGGCATTGAAGAGTGCGGCGTCCTCCGCATGCCCCTCGAGGTAGTCGAAGAAACGTTGCCCGAAGATTCGTTCAAACGATGGCCCACCCGTGCGCACCGAATACTCCAGTTCGCCCAGCGGCCGCCAAAGGAACGCCGCGGGCAGGAACAAGGCGCTCTCGCGCTGTGATTGCGGGTGAGACGCGCGCAGCACTTCCGTGAACGGCGTGTTGCGAAAACGGCCGTCGGCTGTGCGCTCGAACATTTCGAGCGTGCCCAGCGCGCGCAGCAAACGCTCAAGCGTGGCAGGATGAGCGCCGCAATCTGCCGCAAGCTCGGCCGCCGTCTTCGGGCCGGAAGCAAGCAGGTCAGGAATGCGCAGCTTCGCCGCAACATGAATGGCCTGCGCGGCAACGATGCCCGGCCAGAGGTATTCCATCGGGTTCCCCGCCATGAGTAGGTTTCTCCTTTCGGGAAAAATGACTGCGACTGATCTCGCCTTAGTACTACCATTATAACCGCAAAGTATAGAAAGGGACTTGTTGTCTCTTGACAAACCCGAAACGATAGGCTACAATGCTAAGTGGAAGATGTGCCGCGCCACATTTTCGCACCCGGTGCGGCGCCGACCCCAAGGTCGGCGTTACAAGAATGGACGGAACAAAGCGAGAATGTCTATGAAAACAAAGGGCCGCTATCTCGGGCTGGCGCAGACGTTGTTCTTGAACGTCTGCGATGCGCCGAAGGCGCAGGTCGGTCAGATTGTACCGCTTGGCCGGACCTGTCCCTTTGGGACATCGCAGACCCCATACTTCGGGGTCTGCGCCATCCCACATGGCGGCTGAGCCCTGAAAGCTGACCGCCAATAGCGGTTTTTCGACGAACGATCCGGGAATGTCTATGAAAACAAAGGAAAGGGTCACTAAGTCTCTGGCTGGCGCACACGTTGCTTGTCAACGTCTGCTATGCGCCGGAGGCGCAAGTCGGTCAGATTGTACTACGCGCCCTGACCTGTCCCTTCGGGACATCGCAGACCCCATACATCGGGGCGCCAGCCTATGAGAACCAGCGGAACAAAGCGAGAATGTCTATGAAAACAAAGGATGAGGTCAAGAAGTCCAGGAGTCAAGGAATTGAAGAGTCGAGCGGGGCGAAGCCGGACCAGGCTCCTCGGCTCTCAACTCTCGACTCTCAACTTTCTTTACGAACGATCCGGGAATGTACATGAAAACAAAGGACCGCACTTCGAGTTTCACTGTCTGCCTACTGCTTTCTGCCATCTGCCTACTCTTCTCGGGCTCGGCTTTTGCGGACTGGCAGAGCTTGGGCGCATTGACCCCGTCCGAACCCCAGGGCAATCAGATCACCTTCCGCAACCGCCACGCGACGGTGGTCGTTGCCGTGCTGGCGCCGGACCTGGTCCGGGTGCGGATGACTCAGGGTAGCTCTCCCGGCCCCGACTATTCCTATGCGGTCCAAAAGACCGAATGGCCTCAGATCGAGCCGGACTTTAGCTCGGGCAATAACTCGCGGGGCATCCGCACGCCCGAACTCGAAGTGCGCGTCCAACTCTCTCCTTTCCGCGTGGGGTTCTACGATCTCGATGGCCGCCTGATCTCAAAGGATGCGGACAACCGGGGGATGAGCTGGGAAGGCCCGCGCGTTCGCTGCTGGAAGTGGATGCCGCCGGACGAACAGTATTTCGGCCTGGGGGAGAAAAGCACCCCGCTCGACAAGCGCGGCCGTTCCTACGTGATGTGGAACACCGACCCCGCCGGATTCGACGCCTCGACCGACCCGCTCTACCAATCCGTCCCATTCCTGATCGCTCTACGCAACGGGCGAGCCTACGGTCTCTTCTTCGACAACACTTACCGTTCTTCCTTCTATCTGGGAGAGGAATCGCCGGACCTGCTGTCGTTCGGGGCGGAGGGAGGTGAACTCAATTATTACTTCTTCTCCGGTCCGACTCCCAAGCAGGTGATCAGCCGATTCACGGAACTGGTGGGCCGCTCGCCACTCCCGCCGCGCTGGGCCATCGGTTACATCCAAAGCCGCTACAGCTACTATCCGGACCGCAAGGTCAGATTCATTGCCAACAATTTTCGCGAGCGGCGCATACCCTGCGATGGCATTTTCCTGGACATCGATTACATGGACGGGTTCCGCATCTTTACTTGGGACAAGTCGCGCTTCCCTGATCCCCACCGCATGCTCGAGGATTTGCGCCAAGAGGGATTCCACATCATCGCCATTGTTGACCCCTACGTGAAAGTGGACCCCAACTACTGGGTTTATCAGCAAGGCCTCTCCGCAGGTCACTTCCTGAAAAAACCGGACGGAACGCTTTTCACCGGCGCGGGTTGGCCGGGAGAGAGCGCCTTTCCCGATTTCGCTTCGGAGAAAGTGCGGTCCTGGTGGGGCTCGCTTTTCCAGAGGCAGATCGAGGAGGGCATCGCCGGTTACTTGACGGACATGAACGAGCCGACCATCTTCCGGCCCGACGGGCACCCGGCCACGTTTGACCTGGACCTCATGCACCAAACGGACCACGGGCCGCGCCCCCACGCGGAAACCCATAACGTTTACGGCATGCTCGAGTCGGCCGCCACCCGCGACGCCCTGCTGCGTTTTCGGCCCAACGAGAGGCCGCTGGTCATCACCCGCGCCACTTTTGCGGGCGGCCAGCGCTACGCGGCCGAGTGGAGCGGCGACAATTGGGGCACCTGGGACCATCTGCGTCTCAGTATGCCGATGCTGATGACCATGGGAATCTCCGGCCTGCAATTTTCGGGCGCCGATATCGGCGGCATCTCGCCGGTGCCGAGCCCCGAGCTTTACACCCGCTGGCTCCAGGCCGGCGTGCTCACCCCCTTCTGCTGGACGCATTCCGGCGGTCCCGGCAACCTCGAACCTTGGGCGTTTGGCAACCGCCTCGAAGAGATCAACCGTCACTCTATCGAACTGCGGTATAAACTAATGCCCTACCTCTACACGGCTTTCTGGGAAGCGGCCGAAACCGGAATGCCCGTGATGCGCCCGCTGCTGCTCGAATATCCCGATGATCCCACCGCAGTCGAGCAGAACGACGAATTTCTTTTGGGCGACGACCTCTTGATCGCTCCGCTGACTAAAGATGATGAGAGTCGCCGGGAAGTCTACCTGCCGCGCGGCGTCTGGTACGATTTCTGGACCGATCGGCGCGCCCCCGGAGGGCAGAGCCTCTCCGTCGAGGCTCCGGTGGAACGGATTCCCATCTTCGTGCGCGGCGGCGCCATCGTGCCTAGTCAGCAGCTTACGCAATTTGCCGGCCAAGCGGCCATTGATCCTCTAACCTTCGATATTTATCCGGAAGGGACGTCCACTGCACAGTATTATGAAGATGATGGTATCAGTTTTGATTACCAGCGCGGCATCTCGCTGCTCCAGACCCTGAGCGTCGTCCCCGATGCGCAGGGCATGAGTATTGAACTCTCCGCGCGCCAAGGCCGTTACACGCCGCCGGCACGTTCCTTGCTCATCAAGGTTCACAACCAGCGAAGCAAGCCGCGGCAGGTCGCGATCGCTGGAAAAGAACTTGCCGTGCGAGCCTCATTGAACGAACTCAACGCCGCCGCCGAAGGCTGGACGTACGACGACGCTGCAAACATCGTCTGGCTGAAAACCCCTGACCGAGGCGCGGCGACCAAGACGCTAATCCGGGACTAGTTCTTGACTTTCCCCGTTGCCGGACTTATGTTTCGGTTATGGACTACGAGAAGTACATCACGATTGAACCCGGGAAGCGCGGCGGCAAGCCCTGTATTCGGGGTCTACGTATCACCGTTTACGACGTCCTGGATTATCTCGCTTCCGGAATGACAGAGGATCAAATCCTCCAGGACTTTCCGGACCTTACCAGTGAAGACATCCGTGCCTGTCTCGCCTTTGCTGCCGACCGCGAGCGGAAACTGATGACGATTCCCGCGTGAAACTGCTCTTTGACCAAAACATCTCGCACCGACTCATGCAGGCCCTGTCCTCCCCACATAGAGTCTCGCCTGTGGTAGAGTAATCCCTTTCGGAGAGGTGGAGGACGCATTTGCGAAAGAAGACAGTCGACGTAGTTGGACTCGGTCTGAACGCCACAGACACGGTGCTGATGGTGCGCGACTTCCCTGCCCTGGGCGGCAAGGAGCGCGTCTTGTCTTCAACCACACATGCGGGGGGACAGGTGGCCACGGCCCTGGTCACTTGCCAGCGGCTGGGTCTACGCACCCGCTACATCGGCAAAGTCGGCGACGACGAAGGCGGCAAGGTGCAACTTCGCAGCTTGCAGCGCGAAGGCGTGGACGTGCAATACGCGTGCGTCGTTCCCGGCACCGCCAATCAGTTTGGCATCATCCTGGTGGATCAGGCGACGGGCGAGCGCACGGTCTTCTGGGATCGCGACGCGCGCTTGACCGTAACGCCGGATGAGTTGACCGAGAGCGCCATCACCTCCGCTCGCGTCCTGCACCTGGACGGATGCGACGTCGAGGCTTCCCTAAAAGCTGCGCGTTGGGCCAATCGCGCCCACGTGATCGTCGTCGCCGATCTCGACACGGTCTATAAGAAAGTTGAACGCCTCTTCCCTTACCTTGACTACCTGATTGCCTCTACCAAATTCCTTCCCACCCTGACGGGCCACGCGGATCCCTTCCGGGTCCTCGCCCACACTGCCGCCGAGCACAAGATGAAAGCTCCCGGCATGACGCTGGGCCGCGACGGGGCCCTGGTTTACCACGCGGGGCGGTTCTACTATTCGCCCGGATTCGTCGTTGAGACCGTGGACACGACGGGTGCAGGGGACGTGTTTCACGGAGCGTTCATTTTTGGGCTCATCCAAGGATGGCCGATCGAGAGGATTCTGGATTTTTCGAACGCCATGGCCGCGCTGAATTGCACCGCCTTGGGCGCGCGGGGCGGCATCAAGTCTCAAGCCGAGGCGGAAAAGCTCATGGCCACCGGCGCACGCCACGTGAACCCGGCGTATGTTGGGCAGTAGGCAGATCGGCAGATGGGCAGGTCGGCAGTAGGCAGATCGACAGAGGGGCAGGTGGGCAGGTCGGAAAAGCAATTCAAATGGCAAATAGCAAAATTCAAATGGTTTGAGATTTGCTATTTCAAAAATCACATACCATTTGCCATTTGACCTTTGCCATTTGCCATTTGAAATCGCTCTCACTGTCTGCACGCTGGAGCCACTTTCCACAATCTGCCTTCTGCTTTACCTCGCGCTGCCTTGCAAGAAGCTGTCTACGGTGCGGACGACGTCGTCTTCCGCCTTGGGAGTGTAAGGCGAGGTGGCCGGTTCATAACCGCCATACGGAAACTCGGCCGCGCTGGGCATATAACCTAGCCAGCCGTTTGCGTAACCAAAGTAGAAAGTGTAGGGGTAGGGCGAGAGGCTGCGTACGCGCGTGGCGATTTCGCAGAATAGCTCCAGCGGCGCCGCCCAGATGGCGACATCGTCATTCACACGCAGGAAACGAATGGGCAGACGGATGACGGCCTCCCCTGCATCCGTTTGGCGAAGGTATTTCTCCAGATCGGGCGCCCATCCCAGGTTCGCCTTTCGAGGCGTCTCGACGATCTGCTCACTGGCGGCCAACCGCACCATCGACGTCGTACGGCCAATCCGATCGTTGGCGGCGATGATCTTGTCTCCCAGCATGACCCGGAACTGCCCCAGGTGCGCGCTTTCGAAGTCCGGGCAGACGGTGTAGATCGGCGCGAGGTTGCCGGCCGCCCCGTTGATGTAGAGCATGGGCGCCCCCAGTTTCTGTTCCACGTACTCGGCCACAATCCCTGGCGCATCGCCGGTGATGAGGACATTGGCCCCTCCCAAAGCAGTGCCGTGCATGGCGTAATTGGCGATCAATGCCAACAGTTTTCCGTCCGCTTTTTCCAGTCGAATCACTCCGATCTGCCGGTCCGCTGGGCCATCCGGATTCAATCCCAGATAAGTGGGCCCTTCCAGGTCCCGGGCGCGGCGGTTAATATTCGCCATGGCCATTCCCCATCCCGTGCCCAGGCGCGCGGGTTCGAGTTTTGCCCGCGCCTCCTTGATCCCTTCGATGAGGCTCTTCTTGACCCACGCCGTGTATTCCGTGTTGTGGTCGTGCTTATATCGCTCGCCCATGAATGCCGCCCCGAGTCCCGGCGGGCCGACTTCCGGGGCCGAGTGAGTGTGGGTCACAGTCCACCAGACCTGAACGGGTTTGATTCCGGTCTCCGCCTCGAGCGCGCTCATGACCTCGTCGTAGACGGACGGTGAAAACAGGCAAATGTCGGTGGATACCAGGAAGAACTGCGTTTGCCCGTCGTCCATCGCCACAATCCGATGGTAGATGCGGTCATGCACGCCGGTCGACTGCCTGGGGCCGTATCCGAGCAGCCACTGCGGTTGATCCGGAGTGATGTCAATCTTAACCACCGAGGCGCGAAACTGCCCCGCGTCAGCGCTAAAGCATTTCCCTGCCGCGGCCAGCAATAAGGCCGCCATCAGCAGCCTTTGCCCAACCCTGCCCATTTCCAGACGCCCTGAATCGATCATGAGTCCCCTCCTTTGAGGAAAGTAGTATACACCGCCTGATTTGAAGATGCCCGGGAGGGCAGGGAGCGCGGGCATCCTGGCCGCACCCCGACGAGCATGCCCCAACCGCGAAGCGGTGCACCGTGAGTAGCCGTGGGCGCAAGCCCACGGTCGGTGACCCCATCGAACCCTCCCCAACCCCGCAAGGGGTTGTCCAAAAGGTTCGGCCCCTTCAGGGCCGGGGCCGCTTGATACCCCAAGCCCGTGGGTTTCACCCACGGCTACTCAAGGTCCTCCCCTGCGGGGAGGTGTGCCAGGCACGGACAGCATTTCACAGCGTGGACGATTGCACGACCTATCTGGAAGGCGCTCAGCGACTGGAGCGCGGACGGTACGACCTGGTCGTTCTGAGCCAGGGCGGGCAGACCTTCCAGGGGCAACCCCTGCTGGAACGCGCCATCGAACTCGATCGGCGTCGCCCTGTCCTGGTGCTGACCCGCGCCGTCGACATGCGCAGTTACCTGGATGTAATGTATCTGGGAGCGCACGATTACGTGGAGAAACCTCCCGCCGCCTGGGAGATTGTCAATACGGTGGCCCACTGCCTTGGGCCCCGGATCGCATCAGCCTAGGAGCCTCAAGGAACGGGTTAAAAGCACGGCTGTCATCCTGAGCGAAGCGAAGGATCTCTGCAGTTGTTCCTACGTCGTTGAAGTCAAAACCAACTGCGGCGATCCTTCGCTTCGCTCAGGATGACACGATGCCCTTTCATTGGCGCCTTCATGGCTTTCCCCCCGGGCTAGTTTAACGACGGCCTTTCGCTAACCAGCAGGTTTTTCCGGCCGCATCAACGGAAACAGAATAACGTCGCGGATGGAGCGCGAGTTGGTAAGCAGCATGGTCAGGCGGTCGATGCCAATGCCTTCCCCGCCGGTCGGCGGCAAGCCGTAGCTGAGAGCGCGGATGTAGTCTTCGTCGATGGCGTGGGCGGACAGGTCGCCCTTCTCGCGTAGGAGTTGCTGATACTCGAAGCGGTCGCGCTGCTCGGCGGGATCATTGAGCTCGCTGAAGGCGTTGGCCACCTCCATGCCGGCTATGTAAAGCTCAAAGCGCTCCACGAAATTGGGGTCGTCCGCCTTCTGCTTGGAAAGCGGCGACACCTCGAGCGGATAGTCCAGAATGAAGGTGGGCTGGATCAATTGGCTCTCCGCCACATGCTCGAAGAGTTCGGCCAGCGCCGTGCCCGGCGCGGTTGATTCAGGCAACTCCAGGGGTTCGTAGCCCGGGTGCGAGTCGCTGCCCGCCCAACGGTTGAACTCCTCAACCCACTTGAAGATCCCTTTGGGTTCCGCCAGATCCTCGAGCGAAGGCCCCTTCCCAGCCGCGCTGGGCCAGAACTTGGCCAATGCCTCCTTCATTGTCAACCGGTGGAATTCGGCGAAGGAAAGGTGATGCTCCCCGTAATCGAATTCGACCGTCCCCAGGACGGTCTGCGCCACATGCCTCAGCATCCTTTCGGTCAACGCCATCATGTCCCGGTAATCGGCGTAAGCCTGATAGAACTCCAGCATCGTAAACTCCGGGTTGTGGTGCGTGGAGATCCCTTCGTTGCGGAAGTTCCGGTTAATTTCGTAGACGCGGTCGAGACCCCCGACGGTTAACCGTTTCAGGTAAAGCTCGGGGGCGATGCGCAGGTAAAGGTTCAAGTCCAAGGTGTTATGGTGAGTAACGAAGGGACGGGCCATGGCGCCGCCGGGCAGCGGCTGCATCATGGGGGTTTCCACCTCGACGTAGCCTTCGCCCTCCATGAATTCCCTCACCGCCCGAATCAACCGCGCCCGACGCTCGAAGGTTCTTCTGGATTCCTCATTCACCATCAGGTCCAGATAGCGCTGGCGGTAGCGGATCTCCACATCCGTGAGGCCGTGCCATTTCTCCGGTAATGGCAGGAGGGCCTTCGCCAGGAAGTGCAGCTTCTCGGCGTGGATGGTCAGTTCGCCGGTTTTGGTGCGGAAGAGGTAGCCGGCCACGCCCACCAGGTCGCCGATGTCGAGCAGCTTGTAAAGTTCGAAGTCGCGCTCTCCCACCGCGTCCGAGCGCACGTAGATTTGCAGGCGCTCTCCCCCGCCTGCCAGGTGCGCAAACCCGGCTTTCCCATGCGGCCGGATGGTCATCACCCGCCCCGGAACTCTCACCGAAATCCTCTCGGCGGTTAACTGTTCAGCCGACCAAGCGGAATATGCCTTGAGAATCTGCGGGACGGTATGGGTAAGGTCGAAGCGGCGCGGATAAAGCTCGAATCCCAATTCGGCGAGGGTCTCGAGCTTCTTGCGCCTTTGGAGTATAAGATCGCGAGGTTCAGTTGTTGACACGCCAGTAACCTGCCTTAAGCCAGTGATGTCCGGTGAAAGCAGCAATTATAGGGTTGGGGTGAAAGAGGTGTCAAGAATTACACCGGTACGTAGGTACCTTGCATTGTCAATCTCCCGCCTCTATACTGGGCGGTATGCACTGGATTGTGGGAGCCTTGATTCTGACTGTCGTTGGGTATCTGCTCCGACGTTTGCTCTGGAAGGAGTTGCCGAAGCACCAGACCCCGCCGGGTCTGGCGCCCCTGGGATCGGATCGCCGCCTAGTCTACGACGGATTTGCCCCGGAAATCGAAGCTCGAATTGCCATGTTGGGAATCTCCCTCAACGACGCTTTCGAAGAGCGCGACGCCGGCCGTTTCGACATCGCCTGGCGGTTGGTCCGGTTATCTGCCTCGGAATGGTACGGCGCGGAAAAGATTATTACCGGGCTCCTGAATTCCATGACCAAGCACCTGCCAGAGGCCCAGTTTATGGTCACGCCACGCAATATTCACACCCACCGCTTCCTTTCCAAACCCATGGTCGATTACGTGCGCGTGCACGAGATCCTCGAGCAATTCGTTTTCAGCCCGCAACGCCGCTTCCAGCTTCAGTTACGCCTGTTGAATCGCGCCATGGAGATCGTGACCGACGAGTTCCGCCGCACCTGCCGCCAGGCGCAGGTAGCTGGCGACAGCTCTCCGGAAGTCTGGACCGAAATCGATCTTGACTTCCACGACTTCGACCTCATCGCCAAAGAAGCCCTGCTCGCCTTTCGTGCTTTGCTGACCTCCCTCCCCTCGACCGTCCTTCCCAGACTGGCTCTGGATCTCGAGTCCCTGCTGCGCGGAAAAGTGCGCGCACGTCCGGCGCCTACCCGCAATAAAGAGGAATTCGCCGCCAAGCAGTCCCACGCACGCCCAAATTAGCAGCCGGCGAACGTCGAGCCTGCGGCTCGGCCGAAACGTTGTGACATAAGCGTCGGAGGTGTGGAAAAACCAAAACGGCTCACGCCAAGACGCAAAGAAGCGCCACGGAGAAGCCCTCATACTTCGTTGCGAACTTTGCTTCCTTTGCGGCTTTGCGCGAAACCGGTTTGCCGTTCCCTGGGTAAACTCAACCAGCGTGGGCGAACCCTACCGCTTTGATTACCCTTCGAAAATTCGGGACATGCGGATCCAATCCTGATCCACAAGTTTCAGTTGGGTCATGGCATCGAGCAGAGGAATGGAAGTAATCTCATTCCCCTTCAGGCAAACCATGTGGCCCAGCTTGCCCTCTTCGATCAAGTCCACGGCCTTAACTCCGTAGCGCGTGCCCAGCACCCGGTCGAACGCGGTGGGCGAACCGCCGCGCTGGATGTGGCCGAGCACGGTCGAGCGGGTTTCGCAACCAGTCTGCTTTTCGATCAGCTTCGCCAGCCGCTCACCGATTCCTCCCAGCAGAACGTGGCCGAACGCGTCGAGTTGCTGATCTTTGGTCACGAGTTCGTCCTGCCCTTTGAGCTGGAAACCTTCCGACGCGCACACAATCGAAAACCTCTTGCCGCGCGCCTGGCGCCGCTTGATGGTCCCACAGATATCGTCAAGGGTTCTTGGCTCCTCAGGGATCAAAATGCAATCCGCCCCGCCCGCCAGGCCGGAGATCATCGCGATCCATCCGGCGTGCCGGCCCATCACCTCAACCACGATCACGCGGTGGTGCGATTCTGCCGTCGTGTGCAGGCGGTCAATGTTCTCCGTGACGATGGAGACGGCCGTGTCGAACCCGAAGGTCTGGTCGGTGCCTTCCACATCGTTGTCGATCGTCTTCGGCACGCCCACCACCTTCACGTTCTCGTTCACAAGCTTGCGCGCCACACCCAGCGTGTCCTCGCCGCCAATCGCCACCAGGAAATCAATCCCCATGGTTTTGAGATTCGCCAGCAGGGTTTTCTTGTCCTCTTCCTTCTTCAACGGATTGGTGCGCGAGGTGCCGAGGATTGTCCCGCCGCGCGGCAGGATGCCGGAAATCGAAGCCAAGGTCAGCGGCTCCGCGTCCGCCTTCAGCATTCCTTTCCACCCGTCTTTCACTCCCAGGATTTTGTATCCAAGCTGCTCGCCACGACGCACGATGGCCCGGATCACCGCGTTCAGCCCCGGACAGTCGCCCCCTCCCGTAAGTACTCCGATTGTGCCTTTCGAATTAGTTGCCATATGAACTTTCAACTCCTTTGAATGATTGAATTGGATTTAGTGCCTGCCGGCCGCCGCCTTGAAAGAGACCGCGGCCGAGCCCTTGCACCCTGTCATTCTGAGCGAAGCGAAGCCGCAGCCAGGCCCGTGCACCCTGTCATTCTGAGCGAAGCGAAGAATCCCCGCAGTTGTTCCTTCAAGGAACTGCAAAGATCCTTCGTCGTTCGTCGGCTGACGGACTCCTCAGGATGACAGTCACAAGGGTTTTCCCGCAGCCAGTGGAAGCCACCACCGCAGCAACGAAGCGACTCCTCCACGCCAAGTTCGTCAATTTAGCAAGAAACCACTTGTGAGGCAATCGAATTGCGCCCCCCGGTTTTGATAAGACAGCACTCTCCCAAGGGGAGAGGGTGTCCGGCGACGGCGTTTTCATCAGCCGCCGCCGGACGGGTGAGGGGTTGTTTCGCGGACTTCGGGTTTCGCCATCTCAGGGGTACAGCCGGGCGAGGCCAACGACAAAGAAGCCACACGCCAGGTATCCCCCAAATAGCGCGACCAGTCCCCAGAACCGATGCTGCTTCAGGCCCCACCACATGACGTAACTGCTCAACACCACGAAAATCAAGCCTAAGGCAATCGCATCCATGCAGAAGCTCCAGATCCTGATGCCGGTCCAGGTACGCTGCATGTGGGGATTATCGCGCCGGACCCCGCTGTATGTGTGAAGGATGTGTATGATTCCCCATACATTAACCTCGGTCCGCTGGACGGTGACTACTCCCTTGACGAGATCGGCATGAAGTGCGTACATCAGTCGGGGCGTGGTGACCTGGAAATCGAGCCGTCCTGCCGCTGGCGGCGCCTCTCCCAATTCAAGCTCGCCTGCAATGTGAAGTTGGCGCATCAGATCCTTGGCTTTCTCGAGATCGCTTCCATGCGCTGGTGGGTGGACGGCTCGTTCCGTGGTCGAGACCTTGCGCTTCGACCAGAAGTCGTCGAATGTCCAGTGATGATTCAGCATTAGGCCGCTGAATGCAAACAGCCATATGAACAGCAGCAGATACAGCCCAAGGTAGTAGTGTAGCTTCCCATTCCAGAGGTCGATGGCGTGGGCGAAGGACTGCCATTGCAACTCCACTGGCTTCGGAGGATGCAACGCCTGCCCACCGATCTCAGGCACAGAGGACATAGACGACTCCCATGAAAGAAATGACACCCGCGCCGAGGATGACGAGGCCGATCTTCCGCTCGGCCTTCAGGATTAGCCAGAGGTAGATTCCCGTCGCTGAAATGAACAGCAAAAGGTATACGGTCGCGTCGGCGGCCCATCTCCAGATCCTGGTATAAACCCAGTTCCCGCGAATATTTGCAAGGTGTGGACCCGGACTTTTGTGAAGGTACATCATGGCGTCCCAGATGCCGGTGTTCCGCCTTTCAACGGTTACAGTGTTGTTTTGCGGGAAGATGTGCAAAGTTATTTCCTGACTTGGTTTTTGCACTGGCACGATCAGGCCTCCGTCGTTCAGCCGGACGAACGACACCTCGCCGGTGACGCCTATTTGTCTCATAACCTCTTTCACCTTTTCCACACGCGCCATGCCCTCGAGGTGCTCCAGTCCTGGCGGAATTGAAACCGCCGCCGTGAATTGACGAACGCGATCTGGCCCGCCCAAAGGAATCCAGGTGTGATTCAAGAATATCAAGCTAATGGAAAACAACAGAACAAAAGGACTAATCGCAAGCCCGAAGTACAAATGCAAGTTGCGCGTCCAAACGTAAATTTGTCTGGAAATCGTTTGCACGTTCTAAAACCTCATGCCCGTGTTAATCGGCACCCCGTTCTTGGGAGCGGGATCGATATAGAGCCCCAGAATCTCACATTGCTGCTGCCCAGGTAAAAAGCATTCTAACCAAGTAGGATTGAGAGTCAACAGCAAAGCTGGGACTCTGAACAGATTGGAAACCTGCGGCGGGGTTGTGTGCGGAAAGGCAATTTGTCAACCATCCGTCGATTTTTTTCATTTTTCACTTGACAAGAGCCTAGATCTGTGATAGCCTATAATGGTGGTCGAGAGGCAGACGATTTGTCGCAAACGAGCGCTTGGTACCGCTTGGTCAAGCCGAATCAGGACAACCCCGCCGTTGAAGGAAAACTTGGGTCTGCAAAAACACAAAAATCGGGGAAACGAAGCCAAGAAGTCATTGAAAACAAAGGAAGTCACATTTTCTTGGAGTGCGAAACGAACCGAAAACGAGCTGCGTATGAGCGCCGGATGAGCGCTTTTGGCCCACAAAAGGGACTTTGCGCCCAGGTGCAGGTCCTGGCTGGCGCGAATCGGCAGGTCGTCAAGTTGATCCGCCGCGGGAACTCCGGGAAAGCGTGCGCGAAATACAAAAACAGTGGGAACGAAGCCAGGGAGTACTTGAAAACAAAGGACATGACTTTTTGAGATGTCGCAGATGAAGTGTTTTTTAGATGGTAATGAACGCGAATTGAACGAAGTATCGCCCCAAATCCCCACCTTTCGCACCCACGAAGCGAAAGTTCCCTGTCCAGCGGCCGAGCCGCAGAAGTGACATTATGTCGGCTACACAAGTCGCGGTTTTCGCGTGGCAAAGACTCTGATGCGCCACCCCTCCGCTCGCCCATCGCTGCTTTTGATCACCGCATCGTCCCCCGTGACGCAACGCGCCCGGCGCAACCGCGTCCTGAACTTTCAGCAGATCACCATGCCGTACCTGGCCGCATTTATGCCTCCGCATTGGACTGTGCGCCATATCGACGAGGTCGTGGAACCGGTAGACCTCAACGCCGGGGCAGACCTGGTTGCAATCACTTTCCACACACCCAGCGCGCCGCCCAGGCCGTCCGCTCGCTAAAATACAACTCCATGCCCGCGCAGGCGTTTCGCCAGATATTCTCAAAGCACAAGTTAAGCGCCCAGGACCAACAGGTGCTTTCGCGCTGGCTGCACGAACTGGGAGACATCGTTTACTTCCAGGACGATCGCGAGTTGAACGACGTGGTGCTGCTGCAACCCGACTGGGTGACCGCCACCATCTGCCGGGTCCTGGATAGCGACATTGTGAACAGCGAGATGGGCGTGCTGACGAGAGATTGCATGGAGGGAATCTGGCAAGACCTCGACCCCAACATGCAACAGCACTTCCTACACCTCATGGAGAGATTCGACCTCTCCTATCGGACGCTCGAGGATCGCGACATCAGCATTGTGGTGGAGCGGCTGCCCTGGGAGCCGCCCGCGTACCAGCGGGCCTGGCGGGCTATCGAATCGACATCCAATTGGAAACAGGTCTCGATGAAGTTCCAATTCGGGTCGACACTACCCGCCGGGCTGCCCACCTGGTTCATCGCCCGCTCCCACCGCTTTACAACCCACACCCATTGGCGGCAGGGCGCGTTGTTTGCGGACGGCCGCTCGCGTGAACATCTCGCCCTGGTGCAAGCCGACGCCCACAACCGGACGATCTGGTTGACCGTGCGGGGACCGGCGCCTCACAACTTCTTTGCCCTTTTGCGCGACGGCCTGGAGCTGACCATTGCGCGCTTTCCGGGGCTGCCATTCCAGCGACTGGTGCCCTGCCCCGGGCACAATGGCGAGTCCTGCCCTTACGAATTTGACTTTGCCAACCTCGATCGGGCGATCAAACGTGATAAGCCCGTGGAGGAATTGCAGTGCCCGGTGGGCTTGGAGATGGTATCTGTCCCGGGGATGCTATTCGGGATTCACTGGAGCGCGCAGGACCGGGTGCTGAACCGGATTGACGAATTGAAGGAAGCTGCGGCGGAGTGGCACCGTGAGGAGGTGACCGAACTCCGGGAACTGCGCGGGTTGGCGCAAAGAGAGTTCCTAAGTGCCTTCCGTCGCGACCAGGCGAATGTGGATGCGCAATGCCCCAACGTTTTCGTCCTCGCCTCGAGTGCGTCAGGGGCCCTGCTCCAGACGTTGAGTGGTCCTAAAGGCAGAAGCATGTGGGCGGAGTTGGGCGACAAGGTGGCTGGCGCCAAACTCGATTTGCAGCTCTGCTGCCAGGCGCCTGGGGTCTGGCATCCTGCCGGAAATCCTTACGAGCTTCGAGCGGCAGCGGAGTGGCTCCAGCCGCTTGCGCCTTACCTCCGGCGCTTGGTGTCTGTCCTGAAATACGCCGCGCCACTGGTGGGGCCTGCCTTCCCCCTGGTTGCCCCGGCGGTGGGCTTGGCTTCGAAAGAGCTTCAGGAACAATTCAAGAACAACATCGAGTTCACCAAGGCGCTGGTCGAGAAGCTGCCGGAATTCGCGGAGTCCTCGGCTTTTGTGGACGAGGTACGCGTCGGGGAGTCCGCCGGGGCAATGCGGGCCGAGGGCGCGGAGCTGCGCGCCTTGCGCCACTTGTTCGACGAACTCGATCCCAGCCACGCATGGGGCGGCTTGAGCGCGGTCTGGACTCCTGAGGGACATTGCCTCTGGCTGTGCCCAGAGCACGCAGCGGCGTACAGCAATTAGCCAAGGGCCACCTGCATCGGTGCAGTTTGGTGTAGAGGCGGCTTCCCCCGCCATTTGGCGCGGTAAACTCGCCGCTACAAGATCAAACGCCACCACTACTGCGCTTCCCGAGCTGCGGGGTTGACTTCGCCGATCGCAGTCATCACGTATGGAGGACGATTCCGAATCGGAAGCCCACCAGGTGCACGAGTTCTCCCGACTCGGGTGACCATAGGTAGTGCCGGAACTCAAATCGCAGGCCCACGCGGCGTCGCACCCAGTAATTCACTCCCCCGCCATAGTGCATCGCAAAGCCGCCGCCTCGCCCAAACAGCAGAGAGAACCCGCCGTTGACGAAGGGATCGACTTTACGCTCAGAGTACCTGGCGACAAAATGAAAAGCGGGACTTATCGATGCCACGCCGGTGGCGACGGCGTACTGGTTTGTGACCGGCTTGAGAACCCCAATGTCGCCGCCCAGAGCGAAGCGGCCGGCTACCCGGCCCTCGCCTCCTCCAGTCACAGAGATGAAGTTCCCGTTCCAGCGTGTGTAGGCGCTCTGCGGCACGACCACCGGCCCCACAGCGACGTAGGCATACCCACTTGGCGATTGACCGGCAGCAGAGAAAGAAACGAGTAGCATAATCAGCAATCCAAGGATTGCCTTGACCATCGCATTCCCCTTTCAGCTCAGGCTCATTTTCCAGGCTTCGTCGCGGCGCGGTACACGTCATGCCAGTGGCCTGTCGGAATCAGAGCGCCTGTGACTGCCCCTACAACCGCTCCCGCTGCCCCAGGCAAAACCGGGCTAGCGGCATCGACGCAGGATCCCTGTGCACATTTCCCTTGACCCAGCTCAGGTGAGGCTACGCCGACAATTATCCCGGCCCCCATGCCGACGGCCAGCCCGATCGTCGCGTTACGCCCGCGATGACTCTTGCCTTGGGTCGAAACCCGGAGAACGCTTTGCCGGTCGAAGGCTTGGTCGCCCGTTGCCAGACGAACCACGACGGCCTCGTCGGTCACGCTTTGGAATCCGGCTTTGTAGGACTTCTTGTCGTTGAGGACAATGCGGATGTCATCGCCGGGCGCGAGCCTCTTCAGGTTGTCCCAGTTATTCTGTGAAGATTGGGCCCGGCCAAATCCCGGGATCAGAAGCAGAACTAACAGTGTTTCAGCTACTCTCTTCATGACTACCTCCTATTAGCCTGGGCCTTCGTGGCCCCAGGCCTTCGCTCACTACCTGGCACACTGAAGTCCAAACAAGTTTCTCGTTGACTCCATCATCAGCTCGACGTGCACAGTGGAGAAAGCGCCGCCACAGGCGCGGGAATAAGCTGACAGTGGAGGGCCTTGCCTGCGCGCCGGACACTACGCCACGGGCTTGCTACGGTATTTCATCGCTGCCTCGGCCCGTGCAGCGCGTGGCACGCAGCGTGGCAAAATAACCGGGCTATGGCGCCCGGTACACGTCGTGCCAGCCGCCCGTGGGAAGGAGAGCTCCGACGCCGGCGCCTACCGCCCCGAATACAGGCGGGAGGACGGCCCATCCGATAGCCCGGGCTTCCGAGTCGTTTCTGCTCGTTGAAGCTGCCGTAATGGCGCCCAGCCCCACGCCCATCGCCGCTCCCAAACCCGCGTTTCTCAGGCGATGACTCTTGCCTTGGGTCGAAACCCGGAGAACGCTTTGCCGGTCGAAGGCTTGGTCGCCCGTTGCCAGGCGAACCACAATGGACTCTTCGCTCACGCTCTGGAATTGGGCTCTATAAGTCTTCTTGTCGTTGAGTACAATGCGGATGTCATCGCCGGGCGTCAGGCCCTTGAGGTTGTCCCAATTGGCCTGGGGTGACTTGGCCTCCTTCGCGTAAACTGCAGAGATCCCGATGGAACCGAGCAGCAGGGCTATCATCCCTATCGTGAACCAAGGTCTGCGTCGATCCATGTTTCACCTCCTGCGGATGTCAGGTTCTTGACTCTCCTCATGCTCGTGGTGTTGGGGGGCCAAGGCCGGAAACCAGGGCCCGTCAACGCCGTCGTCGGGTCAGTTGATAAGCATTCCAGTTCACTACTTCTTGACTCGGTAGAGGGTCCGACTGCCGGGGACTGCTCCTAAGGCGGCTCCACCACCGAACCCGGCCGCGATTGCAGCCACGCAGGGGCCGCAGCTATGACCTTCGTTGCTGTTTATCCCAAGGCCAATAACGGCTGGTATGAGGGTGATGCCGCCAATAATGCCCGATGCCATTGCCATGTTGCGCGCCCGGTGCGAAGTATCGCGGACGCTGACTCGCACGACCTTGGCACGCGCGACGGATTCCTCGGTCTTGCCGACCTGAAGCGAGAGGGCTTCGTCAGAGACGGAGACGAAGCTCCCGTTGAGTG
>Ga0116217_10001198_pt1 | contig 25485 bp, 23 predicted proteins | sample Sb_taG_6_FD_89697 | JGI IMG/M metagenome (GOLD analysis project Ga0116217, IMG submission 89697) | Peat soil microbial communities from Weissenstadt, Germany - Sb_50d_4_PS metaG | ecosystem: Environmental > Terrestrial > Soil > Wetlands > Peat | place: Germany: Weissenstadt | collected 2010-09-21 | reverse complement strand
CGCTGACCAAAAAGCAGATCAAGGCCGTGGAAAAGACGTTGAGAGGAAAAGTCACAGAACAGACTTTTCCCCTTAACTTGCAAATCCCGCAAACTACGCGGGATTCGCACTTTCCCACCGCTTCTACGGCTACTAACTTATGAAACCGGACACTTCATTTGCTACGAAAAGCGGACATTTTCACTTGCTAACGACACTCCGGGGTGGGCGACCAGCCGATCAGAACTTCACATTCATACCGAGACACCCAAGCTGCAGCGCACGTTATGGCGCTGAGAGGAATCGCACAATCTCTTGCATAACGCGAGCACTCTGGTCAGATTGAAAAAGAAACTGAGCGTGTGCAGAACCATCCAGTACGATCAGTTGCTTCGGTTGAGGGGCCTTTTCGTACTGCGCTCGAATACCAGGCAACCTCAGGCTGCTTCCGTCGCTGTCTTCGCGCGCGACGATAAACAGTGCTCGCGATTTCAAGCCGTCTGCTGGAAGATTCGGTGCTGCGCCGAGAAGTACGATCCGATCAATTTCGCCTGGCGCCGATTTGATCGAGGCATCGCCGGCAGCCGCGCCCCCGAAACTGCCTCCAACCACCGACACCGTTTTCGCGCCGTGCGCTTTCAGGTAACGAACCGCAGCGAGCACATCTTTCTCAAACGGAGCATTGTCGAGATTCTCCTGGCCCGGACCTTCCGAACAACCGTAACCTCTGAAGTCGATGGCTAATACTCGAAACCCTGCCGATGTGAGCGACAATGCCTGGTCACGCCAGCTCTCTTTGTTAAATCTGCCGCCGTGAGCCAGCACGACAGCATTACTGCCTTGACCATAGAGATCGGCACAGACCTGCCCTCCATCGTCAGTTGCAAACGAGACGGTCTGCCGTGCAAGCGCCACGATGGTAAGAGCCAAGGCGAAGTGAAGAATGCGAAGAGCCGACATGGGGAGATTATAGGGTCGTTCTGCACGCATTTTTGAACGGGTGTGGAGTCGAAAATCATTTCGAATGTATCGCCGGCTATCCGTCAATTACCTACTGATCAATAGAGCGCGGGTCATAGTGAACCAGATTCCCGCGGCACTCCCCGATACAATTCTGGGAGACAGGCAGGCCGTTGCCGTTTGGCAAAGGCTTGGTCGTTTTGACAGAATCGAGGAGTCATCTAAGTCCAAGAGGGTTCATGCGAATCGGGATCACTTGCTATCCCACTTACGGCGGTTCCGGCGTGGTGGCTACGGAACTTGGCATCGAGCTGGCCGCGCTCGGCCACGAAGTGCATTTCATCTCGTATTCGCAGCCGTTTCGCCTGAATGGCCGCGACGACGGCATTTTTTACCACGAAGTGCCGGTATCGAATTATCCGCTTTTCGAATTTCCGCCCTATGACCTGGCGCTGGCGTCGCGGATGGCGGAGGTGGCCGAGTATTATTCGCTCGATCTGCTGCATGTGCATTACGCGATTCCGCACTCGGTTTCGGCGCTGCTGGCGCGGCAGATACTGGCAACACGCGGCCGGCGCCTGCCCTTTGTGACCACTCTTCACGGGACCGACATCACGCTGGTCGGTCTTGACCGCAGCTATCTTCCCATCACCCGCCACGCCATTCAGGAAAGCGACGGGGTGACGAGCATCTCCGACTACCTTCGCGAGAAAACCATCGTCGACTTCGACGTGACGCGCCCCATCAAGACCATTTCGAACTTCGTGAATTGCGACGTGTACACGCCGTTCACCGATGAGGCGCAGAAGGCCGAAGCGCGCAGCCGCTTTGCGCAGCCCGACGAATTTCTGCTGATGCACCTGTCGAACTTCAGGCCAGTGAAGCGCGTGACGGACGTGGTGAAGATCTTCGCGCGCGTGGTTCGCGAAGTGCCCGCGCAACTGGTGCTGATCGGCGACGGCCCGGACCGCTCCACCGCCGAGTGGCTGGCGCACGACCTGGGCATCCACGCACGCATTCACTTTGTCGGCAAGCAGGAGCGGGTGAGCAATCTGCTCGGCCTCGCGGACCTGTTCCTGATGCCGAGCCAGCTCGAAAGCTTTGGACTGGCCGCGCTCGAAGCCATGGCCTGCAAGGTTCCGTCGATTGCCACGCGAGTGGGCGGCGTGCCCGAGCTGATTGAAGATGGCGTCACGGGGCTGCTCTTCCCTGCCGGCGACGTGGATGCGATGGCCGCGGGCGCGCTGAGCCTGCTGACCGATCCGCCACGGCTCAACGCCATGCGCGAAGCTGCTCGCAAAGACGCGAAGAAACGCTTCTGCGCGAATCTTGTCGTGCCGCAATACGTGCGGTTTTACGAGCAGGTGCTGGGCACGAACCCACCTTAAACGCAAAATGCGCGTTTAGGATGGGGCACCCAACGTTAAATTCCACTGAAAAAATCTTGGCAATTTCACAGGGTTACGGCATATTCTGCTTCCACTGGAGGTCGGTCATGCGGGTTTCAAGAGGGGTGTGTCTTATGGCGGTGTGCGCGCCGCTGGTGCTTTGGGCGGAGGCGGCGGGAGGGCGTTTCGACGGCAATTGGACCACGAACATGTCCTGCGAGGCGAGCACTCACATGCCGGCATACACATGGACGTTTCAGAGCGTCATCAAGGACGGAAACTATCACGGCCAGCATGGAGAAGAGAGCGGGCCGGGATACCTGGTCGTCGATGGGCCCATCAACGCGGACGGCAGCGCCAAGCTGCACGCCAAAGGCACGGTGCAGGCTGGAAAAGCAGGCCTCGTAACCCAGCTCAAGGGCAACAAGTACGACTACAACATCGAGGCCAAGTTCACCGATACTTCGGGCACCGGTTCGCGCGACGAGGGCGCGGGGATTCTGGGGCGGCCGTGTACGTTCGAGTTCACCAAGCAAACTGAATCGGGCGCGCCGGCAGCGGCTGCGCCGGCTGCGGCGACTCCGCCGTCTTCACAATAGGCGCTCTCACTGCGATGGAAACTACCCCACCCTAAACGCAAATTGCGCGTTTAGGATGGGGCAACCCGCGATTTTGAGTCGAAAGAATCGATTCCCAACTCTCAGGATCGAGATGTAGGAAACCCGTTGTCTTGATTACGCGGGATGGGTTCTTCGTTCCCTGGGTCCCTTGTTCCCTGCATTTACAACGTGCGCTTGAACAGCGGAGTCGCTATGAGCAGTGTCGCAATGCCGAAGATGGTAAGAAACGCCAGGTCGAAGCGGATCGCGATCCAGCCGCCATCTTTCAGAAGAATCGACTTGAAGCCGTGAATCGCGTACGTGAAGGGATCGATAACGCTCATCGCCTGCATCCACTTGGGGAACGACACAGTGGGATACATGGCGCCCGAGGGATATAACAAGAGGACATTGAGCACGCCGAACATGGCGCGCGGCACCAGCGGATCGTCGACCCTAACCATGAGCAGAAACATCATGCCGTTGAAGGCAATGGAGCCGGCAACGATGAGGCAGAACATCTGCAGCATGATCATGGGATGAAAGACAACGCCGAGCCCGGCGATGAGCGACCCGATGATCCCGATCGATAATCCGCTCAGCGTCGCCTTGATGGCGCCGGCGATATTCAGCCCAAAGACCAGTTCCAGTTTCGTAATCGGCGTCACCAGGTAGCCCTCATGCACGCCGCGCGCTTTATCGTCGATGTAGAGCATGCCGCCGCCGATCATCACGGAAATATACATCGCCAGCGCCACCGTCATAGGGAGCAGATACTTCAGATAATTCACGTACGGGTAAAGCTCGACGATTTCGAGAGCGATGGCCTTGTCGAGCCTGTCCTTGACCGTCGGATCGTTGAGCGCATCCACCAGCGACTGCATCTCCCCTTCCAGGCTGGCCGAGGTGAAGAGATCGGAGTTGTCCACCACAAAACCGAGCTTGGGCGCATTATCCGTATAGACGCGGCGGGAATACTGTTCCGGAATGATGACTGCCGCGTCGATCTTGCCCGTGCGCACGTCCTCGCGCGCCTGCACTTCGTTGCCGTAATCGACGGTGGTGAAGGTCTTGATGTTTACAGCAATCGCGTCGAAGGCTTCGCGGACTTTCAGCGCCTGCGGCCCGTGATCGTGGTCGACCACGGCCACGTGCGTGCCCACGATTTTGCCGCCAAACGCGTTGCCGATGATGATGAGCTGCAGAATCGGCAACATCAGCGACATGATCATGAGCGTGGGCGAGCGGAAAAACTTGCGCATTTCGCGCTCGATAATGGCATACATCCGGTTCATGGCTGCGCTCCCGGCCGCGGCGGCATCGTGAATACCGGCTTCACCTGCTCGTCGCGAAGCTGGCGGCCCGTGTAGTGAATAAAGACGTCGTCGAGGGTCGTATTCTGAACGCTGAGCGAAGTCAGCGATTCGCCGAGGCTCGCGGCCAGCTCCACAATCTGCATCGTGGTTTTGGAACCCGACTTGGTAATCACGCGATAGAAACCGGAACTCTCGGGCTGGACGCTGGTTACGCCTTCGAGTGCCTCGAGGCGGCCCTGCCATTCTTCGGTCTCGCGGTCAAAGTGCACTTCAACGACGTTTGCGCCGGCAACGCTATTCTTCAATTCCACGGGCGTGCCGAGCGCGACCAGCTTGCCGTGATCGACAATGGCGATGCGGTCACAGAGCTTGTCAGCTTCGTCCATGTAGTGCGTGGTGATGAGCATGGTGAGATGACGCGTGGTCTTCAGGTTGTTTAGCATCTCCCACACCGCAATGCGCGAGACTGGATCGAGGCCCGTGGTCGGCTCGTCCAGAAAAAAGATCTTGGGATTGTGTACCAGGCCACGCGCGATCTCCAAACGCCGTCGCATGCCGCCCGAGAGCGTCTTGGTCTGCGCATCTCGCCATTTCGTCAGATCCACCGCCTCCAGCACATCAGCAATGCTCTTTTCGCGTATCCCACGCGGCACGCCGTAGAGCTTGGCGTAGATCAGCAGGTTTTCTCCGACGGTGAGGTCCTGGTCGCTGGTCAGGGCCTGGGGAATGACCCCAATCATGCGGCGCACTTCGTCGGGCTCTTTGGCCACATTGTGACCGCCGACGATCGCTTTGCCGGCGGTGACGGGAATCAGCGTTGTCATCATGCGGATGAGCGTGCTCTTGCCGGCGCCGTTGGGGCCGAGCAGGCCGAAAATCTCGCCGTCATGCACGCAGAAATTCACATCCTTGACCGCTTCGAAGTCGCCGTAGCGCTTGACGATGTGCTGAACTTCGATGGCGATTGGGCGGTCGTCGCAGCCGCCGTTGATGGCCTGGCCCAAGTTGGGCGCGGCGCTCACTGCTTCACCAGCTTTGCCTTGGGAATGTACACATACGCTGTCATGCCCGGCACAAACTTCTCTCCCTGGTTGGGAATGAGCAGCTTCAACTGGATGGTTCGGATGTCGCGCTTCATGCTGTTAACATCGCGCTGCGTGGCAAAGTCTCCCTCCGCGGACTTGGCAATCACCTTTCCATACACGGTGTCGCCGCTGGGCATGACCACACGCAGCGAGTCGCCAAGCTGCACGCTGTCGGCCTGCGTCTCGGGCAGCGGCGCATAGACCCAGGTCTGCGTCAGGTCCATGATGGTGACGATGGGCGAACCTGCGGATACCACTTCGCCCTGCCGCGCGGCCCACACGTCCACTTTGCCATCGATCGGCGACACGACCTGCGCATAGCCCTCTTCCACGCGCGCCTCCTCGGCCAGCGCGCGCGCATTGGCTTCCGCGTCGCGGGATTCATCCACGCTGCGCGCGGAAACCTGCGCGAGCAATTCATGCGCCTGCGCCTGGCGCAGCGATGCCTGCGCGGCTGCCACGTTGCCCTTGGCCGTATTCACAGCCGCTTCGGCGGCCTGCAGGCTGGTCTCGGCCTCATCGCTCGCCTGTGCGCTCATAATTCCCTGCTTAGCCAGCGCCACGGTGCGGGTGGTGTCGGCACGCTGATGTTCAAGGTTGGCCTGCGCCTGCGCCAGCGTTGCCTGGGCCGCTCTCACTTGCGCCGCGGCGCTTACCGTCGCGTTCGACGTCTCGCCCTCGTTCTGGCGCTCCGTCTCGACGGCTTCGCTCAGCTTCCACTTGTCGCTTGCCGCAGTGGCCTCGGCTGCTTTCGCCGCTGCCTGCAAGTCATCACTCTCGATGGTCGCGATCAGCTCGCCGGCCTTCACTTGGTCGCCCTCCTGCACCGTCAGCGTCTGAATGCGCCCGGGGATCTTCGAGCTGACTTCGACCTCGTTGGCATCCACGGTGCCGATGATTTGCAAATCACCGGTGCGCTTGGTGGTCGCGAGATACCAAATCAGCGAGCCCACCAGAAGCAATCCGAGAATCAGAAAGACTCGATTTCGTGCGTTCACTTCTCTTTAACCTCCAGCCCCTTGAACTCTGCGAACTCGGGCATGGGCGTATCCTCGAGAACCCTCGCTGCCAGTTGCGCGCCATGCTGCCGGTCTTTGAAAATCGCCTGCCCCAAAAACTCAACCAGCGACACCCGTCTCGCCCGCAGAACTTCGGGAGCAAAAGGCTCCACGGGCACGACCAGCCGCCACACCGGCGCGCTCAAAAAGTAAAAAACGTTGCTTCCCAGCGCCGAAAGGATCATCTGCATCCAATCTGCTTCAATCAGTTCACCCGACGCGATTCCTTCGCGCACCATCGAGAAGAACATTGCCTGCAGCGGCGCAAAGATGCGCTTGACAAGGATGGGAAGTTCACCCTCTTCGCCCTTGTGCAGGCGCATCATCTCCTGCTGCATCAGGCTCTGAAATTCGCGCTGGGTGAGGATGCGGTCGAAGTGATCGAGCGCGGCGCGCACCAAACGCTCGCCGGGAGTCGCGGCGCGCAAAAAAACCGCCATGGAGCGGTCGCGCACACGTCCGGAAACCATCTCGAGCGTGGCAGTGTAGAGCTTTTCCTTGCTTTCAAAGTAGTAGTAGAGCAGAGCCTTGTTCACGCCGGCGGCGGAGGCAATGTGCTCGGTGCGGGCGCCAGCGAGGCCGTGTGCGGCAAACTCGCTCAACGAAGCGTCGAGGATGCGCGCACGGGTTTCGGCCGAGCGGTCCGCCTGGCTCTCGTGGGAATCGGGTGTGGAATGGGGCGTCATGAAAATTAACTAACTGGTTAGTAAAATACACGAAGTTGACTTCCGATTGCAAGTCCGGTTGATTTCTTTTCTCAATTGATTGGTCTAACCTATAGACAATGCTGTAGATAAATAGACTGACTGCGTCGAATCATGCTCATTTGCTGCGCGCCATGCACTGCCGGATCGGCTCATTGTCGGCACATACCTGCCACTCCGCCACCTTGCCTTCCTCGATGCGGGCGCGGAAAACGGCGGGCGTTCTCCAGCGGTTTTCCGGCTTCAATTTGCCGTCCGGCGCGTAGGTTCCTTTCGCCTCGCCCAGCATCACCACCACCTGCCCGGCGCCATAGCATTCGTCAATCGCGATCATGTAGTCGGGAACTATGCCGAAATATCCCTTCCAGGCCGCTCGCATCTTTTCGCGTCCGTCCACAACGTTGCCCATGGAATCGACGAAGCGGTGTTGCGACGTCATTAAATTGCAAAGCGCGTCAACGTCGCGCCGATTGATGGCCTCGGCAAACGCCCGCGCCACAGCCTCAGCTGATTCACTCATACTCACGCTGCTTTCTTGTTGCCTTGCTCCCTTGGTACCTCGTTCCCCGTCTTAGTCGAACACGACCGTCTTGTTGCCGTAGCAAAGGATGCGCCGATCGAGGTGCCAGCGCACCGCCCGGGAGAGGACCATACGCTCCAGATCGCGGCCCCGGGCGACGAGGTCCTCCACCTGGTCGCGATGGCTGATCCGCTCCACATCCTGCTCGATGATGGGCCCATCGTCGAGCACCTCCGTGACGTAATGGCTCGTGGCCCCGATGAGCTTGACGCCGCGTGCGTGGGCCGCATGGTAGGGCCGGGCACCCGTGAACGCCGGCAGGAAGGAGTGGTGCACGTTGATGATCGCCGCAGGATAGCGCGCGACGAACTCCGGCGAAAGAATCTGCATGTACCGTGCCAGCACTACGAGCTCGATTTCGTGGCGGGCCAGCAGAGCGCGTTGGCGCGCTTCGGCTTCGGCTCGCGCTTGCGCTGTTGCGGGCACATGCTCGAATGGGACGCCGTAAAAGGCCGCGAGCTTTTCTACTTCGCGGTGGTTCGAAATGATGACGGGAATCTCGCAGACCAGCTCGCCGGTACGCCAGCGGTGCAGCAGGTCGGCCATGCAGTGCAGATATTGCGAGCAGAAGAGCGCAACTCGGGGGCGGCGGGCGCTCGAGGTCAGCTTCCACGTCATGCCCAGTTCGGCGGCCATCGGCACGAATGCAGCCTTGAAGGCCTCAAGGTCGAAACCGTCCAGTTCCCACTCGACGCGCATGAAAAAGAGGCTCATGTCGCGATCGATGTGCTGATCGGCATGGAGAATGTTGGCGCCGCGCTCGTAGAGCAGCCCGGAGACGCGCGCCACTAACCCTTTGCGGTCGGGGCAATCGATGAGCAATACGGCGGAGTCCTTCATCGTGTTTTCAGATTACCCGATTGGCGCGTAGCTCCAGCTTCCAGGCCTGCTGCAGTCGAGGAGCCCATGCGGAGCGAAGCCAAAGGGTCCGCGCCAGTTTCGCTGTGTGGGCCGGGAGGCCCACACTACAGCCGACCAGGAGGTCGGCGCTACGGTGTTTCAGTCGTAATAGTCCAGTCCCAGGTGCGTGACCAGGTCTGCGCCCATAATGTGGCGCAGCGTGTTCTTCAGCTTCATGGACTGGATGAACAGATCATGCTCGGGGTAGAGGCCGGGCGGGGTCTGCGGCGACTTGAGATAGAAGCTGAGCCACTCCTGAATGCCGATGGAGCGCAGTTCCGGCGTGCGCTTGGCGAGATCGAGGAAGAGCACCAGGTCAAGCGCGATGGGCGCAGCAAGAATCGAATCGCGGCACAGGAAGTTGATTTTCAACTGCATGGGATAGCCCAGCCAGCCGAAGATGTCAATGTTATCCCACGCTTCTTTTTCGTCGCCGCGCGGCGGATAGTAATTGATGCGAATCTTGTGGTAGATGTCTTTGTAAAGCTCGGGGTAGAGATCGGGCTGAAAGATATATTCGAGCGAACCCAGCTTCGATTCTTCCTTGGTCTTGAACGATTGCGGTTCGTCGAGCACCTCGCCGTCGCGGTTGCCGAGAATGTTGGTGGAGAACCACCCCTTCACGCCGATCATGCGCGCCTTGAGCGCAGGCGCAAGCACGGTCTTCATAAAGGTCTGGCCGGTTTTGAAGTCCTTGCCGCAAATGGGCGCCGAGTTCTGCTTGGAAAGCTCGATCAGCGCGGGAATGTCGACGGTCAGATTCGGCGCACCATTGGCGAACGGAACGCCCTCTTTGAGCGCCGCGTACGCGTAAATCTGCGAGGGCGCAATGCCGATGTCGCTCTTCTCGAGTCCGCGCTCGAAAGCTGCGATCGTCTGATGCACCGCCGTCGGCTCCATGAAAATTTCGGTCGAGCCGCACCAGATCATCACTACGCGGTCGACGGTCTTCTTGAAGGCGCGGATGTCGGCGATCACCTGCTCGGCGAGATCGCGCTTATTCGTACCCTTTTTCACATGCGTGCCATGCAGCCGCTTGACGTAGTAGCGGTCAAAGACGGCGGGCATGGGCTTGATGGCTTCGAGATATGGCTTGAGCTCGGCAAGCGTTTCGCTCTTGAGCACCTGCGCGTGCGCGGCTGCTTCATACACGTTGTCTTCGAAGATGTCCCACCCGGCGAAGACCAGGTCGTTCAGATTCGCCAGCGGAACAAAGTCCTTGATCTTTGGCGAATTGCTGTCGGTTCTCTTCCCCAGGCGGATGGTTCCCATTTGCGTGAGCGAGCCGATGGGCTGCGCCAGGCCGCGGCGAACCGCTTCAACGCCGGCGATCATCGTGGTGGCTACCGCGCCCATGCCGACGACCATGATGCCCAATTTGCCCTTCGCGGGCTCCACTTTTGATGCGGCGGTTCCGGACCGCCGGGATGATGCTTTTTTCTGGGCGGCGCCAGTTGTCTGGCCGCTTTTCTCCTTCGTTGCCATTGCTTCTCCTAACCTCTCTTTGTTAAGAACTCCAAACTCTACGCTTCGTTATCTGTGCGCCTGCGATTCAGGTGTGACCAAATGAACCAAACTGCTGCCGCCAGCAATGCCAGCTCGACAGCCAGATGAAAACGGTGAAACAACTGCTCGAGCCGTGGATCGCTGTTCCACTTTTCGCCCAGCTTCAAGCCGGCCCACGCGAGGCAAAAATACCAGATGCCGGAGCCCACGGACGTGTAAATGTGAAATCGCAGCCGTGGCATCTTCGCGATTCCCGCGGGAAAGGCGACAAAGGTTTGCACCACCGGCAGCATGCGGCCCACCAGGATCGCAATCGATCCGTAGCGATCGAAAAACCGGCTCATGCGGTCGAGATCGTACCGGCTCATCAGCACCCATTTGCCGTAACGCATCACGAGCGGCCGTCCGCCTCTGGCACCGATCCAATACGCGATTGCCGAGCCGATATTGCAGCCCACCATTCCCGCAGCCGCGACCCAATAGAGATTGAAGTGGCCCAGGTAGACGAGATAGCCCGAGAACGGCATGATGAGCTCGGAAGGAATCGGAATGCCGCCAGAATTCAGAGTGATGAGCGCGACAATGCCGCCATATCCGCCAACGTCGATGACATGGGTGATGAACTGAACCAGCAGGGCGAGAACTTTTTCGCTCATGAGCGTTTTCAGTATATAAGCCGCTGAAACGCTTTCCCGTGATCAACGAGTCACTTTGCGGCGAAAAGACTCATGCACACGTCTGCAATTCTCATTTGTTAGGATGAGGTGGGATCGCTCCCACAATGCAAGGAGGCTCCGTGCCCGATTTTCCCCCGGTTCCACTCACGCTTGAAGGCTCCAGCGTGCTGCACCAGTTCTTTCGCTTCGACTGGAAATCCTGGCGGTCGCGCGTGCAGGGCGAACGCAACGAGATTGCTGCGGACGCGATGGCTGTGCTGAAGAAACTGGAACGTGCCGAAGCAAATGCGCCATTTCACTCCGCGATTTATTCGCAGCTTGGGCACAAAGGCGACCTCATGCTGATCCACTTTCGCGATTCGCTTGAGACGCTGAATCGCATCGAGCTCCTGCTTGCGCAGACGCGGCTCTACGACTTTCTGGAGTTGCGGCACTCGTATGTTTCGGTGGTTGAGCTGGGGTTGTATGAATCGACGCGCAAGACGTATGAGGCTGCGGTGGCCAAGGGTTTCGAACCGCACTCGCCGCAGTGGAGCGCAGAAATTGAATCGTCGCTTGCGCGCGCCACGGATGCCATGGCGTCGCGGCTGTTCCCCGCGATTCCCGACGCGAAGTATCTGTGCTTTTATCCCATGGATCGCATGCGCGGCGAGGAAGCGAACTGGTATACCGTGCCCTTTGCTGAGCGCCAGCGCATGATGCACGAGCACGGACTGATCGGCAGAAGATACGGTGACCAGGTGAAGCAGATCATCACCGGCTCGATCGGAATGGATGACTGGGAGTGGGGCGTGGATCTCTTCGCCGACGATCCGGTCGTCTTCAAGAAGCTCATTTACGAGATGCGCTTCGACGAAGTGAGCGCGGTGTATGCGCTGTTTGGGCAGTTTTTTATCGGGCTGCGGCTGCAGCCAGAGAAGTTGCCGGACTGGCTTGAGGGGAAGCTGTAATTACGGAGGGAGCAGGGGCCTGAAGGCCCTGCTCCCTCCGGCGCTGTTCGTCACGCGTCGATGTGGTTGCGGAAAAACTCAGCCATCGCCGCCTTGTGCTCGTCGGCAATCGAGTCTGAGATGCGGCGCATCTCGGGTTCGGGCAGCGGCGCAAAGTTCCACGCCAGTTCCGCGTTCCGTCGTACGTACTCGCGTTTCGGCATCCCGATCACGGCCGCACTCACCGGCAGAGACATGGAGTAGTAGACCAGCTTCTCAGCCGGAGCTTTCCCGAGCAACCACTCCTGCCCGAAGACCTTCATGGCAATTACGCCGAGCTTTTTGCGGTTGGCCACGGGCAATGCGACATCTTCAAAATTGCCGTGCGGCATGGGAATCGCTGTCGTCTTCACCCCGAACTCCATGCGCGTCAATCCCGCGTTCAGAGCCATCTGCGTGCAATCGAAGTCGTGCCGCTCGAGCGCCGCTGCCAAAGTGTGCGGATCGCTGTGGCTGGTTACTCCCACAAAGCGCGTCATCTTCTGGTCGCGCGCCCAGTAGAGCGCTTTCAGCGCGCCATCCGGGGCTTCAATCTCAGCCAGTTCGTCAGCGCCACCCAAGCCGTGGATGTGCAGCACGTCCACGTGGTCAGTCTGCAAGCGCTGCAGGCTAGTCTCGATCATGCGCTTGGCCTCGTCGGCTTTGCGGCCGCTGAACTTGGTCGCCAGGAACACCTCTTTGCGCCGCGTCTTCATCACTTCGCCGATCCGCATCTCGCTCTCGCCGTGTTCGCCATACTCGTGCGCGGTATCGATATAGGTGATGCCGAGATCGATGGCTTGGTTCAGCACAGCGATTGCCTCATCTGCGTTCTGGTACATCAGGTAGCGGCTGCCTCCGCCGAAAGCGAGGATCGGAACCTTCTCGCCGGTCTTGCCGAACGTGCGCATCGGCATTTTCTTGGTTTCAGCGAAGGCCCCGCCGGGAAGAAGCGCCGTTGCGCAGCTCATTGCGGATGCCTCGACAAATTGACGACGCGAGATTTTCATGATTCCCTCCAGCGCATCTATCTTCGCACGATTGGCAACAAACCGGCGTGATTCCCATGCGGATGCAGTCTCCGCTTGCAGTCTCCTCAGTCGACGCCCGGCTCGGTTGCCGCATCCACAATGACCACCTTGACAGGAGCTTTGTCGGGCTTCAGCTCCAGCCCGAGCTGTTCCTGCAAAGCGGTGAAGAGGCCGGGGTACAGGGCGTTCTCGGGGATTCCACTTCCGTAGTCTCTGGTCCACTTCAATTCGAAATCGTATTGTCCTTCAAGGCCGGTGCGATCGACGACCAGGCGATTATCGCTTTCCGGCATCCGGGAAAGATGATCGGTAAACTCGACCATCGAGACTGTCGTCGCAGTCATCACGGTGGTTGCAAGCCTCGGGGAGCTGCGCACGGGAATGCCGTGAGCCGTCTCACCAACCGGCGAGTGTTTGAGTTTGACGCCGGATTTGGCGACAACGAGCGCATAGACAGGCAATTCCTGTTCGCCCACGCGAACTTTCAACCCGAATCGTTCAGTGAGCAGCGACTGCAACAAGTGATTCCATTCGATGTCTCGCTGATCGTCGGTCATCGCCCTCATTTTTGCCAATTCAGGATCGTCCGCTTTGGCTTCGATATCGAATTCCCGATCATCAACCCATTTGGGGCCACCGACCACTTGCAAATCAGATGTCAATCCGAAGGCAACCCGAATCATTTGCTGGAGCGAGTAGTTCTCGATCACAAACCGGCCCGGCAGGCGTTCCCATCGATGGTTGCTGTCGTCAGGGTTGCTGGGCTTGATGGTTGCGACTTCGAAGCGGGAGAGAGTGGCGGCTGGTGTGGCCGGCGCGGTCTGCTGCGCATTGGCGTGCAGGGCGAGCGAAAACCAAAAGATGAAAATGCTGGGCACAGCGCATTCAAGGAACGCAGCATGGAACCGGCGCAACTTCCACAACCAGGGCAGACGCAGACTAGTCGAGCATTCTTGTAACATGAGTCAGCAGTACCTCACGAAAAGAGTATGACCGGAACAAAGACAAGTAAGAAGAAGGCTCCAGGCAAGTCGCCAGCTTTGCGCAATTCGACGCGAAAGACGGCTGGCCCAAATGTAAAAAAGACGCCGTCGGCCCGCGGTCCGCTCGCAGCTGATCGAGTCGCGGCCATTCTCAAGGCGCTGGACGAGGCCTATCCCGATGCAGTATGCGCACTGCATCACCGCACGCCGTGGGAGTTGCTGGTGGCAACGATTCTTTCGGCGCAATGCACCGATGTGCGCGTGAACATGGTGACGCCGGAACTGTTCCGGCGCTTCCCTACCCCGGAGGCGATGGCCAAGGCGACGTTGCCCGAGCTCGAAGCGCTCATCAAGACGACAGGGTTCTTTCGCAATAAAGCCAAATCCATTCAGGGCGCGGCTCGCAAAATCATCGCCGACTTCGGTGGTAAGGTGCCGGAGACGCTGGCCGAGCTGACGACGATTCCCGGAGCGGCGCGCAAGACGGCCAACGTCGTTCTTGGAGTCTGCTTTGGCAAGGCCGAGGGCGTGGTGGTCGATACGCACGTCTTTCGCATCGCGCGACGGCTGGAGCTGGCCAAAGGCGACACGCCGCAAAAAGTGGAGCAGGAACTGATGCAGGTGCTACCGCCGGATCACTGGATTCGCTTCTCGCACCAGGTGATTCATCATGGGCGCAAGGTGTGCATCGCGCGCAACCCCAAATGCAACGTGTGCAACCTGGAGCCGCTGTGCCGGTCGAAGGACAAGACGTGGCAGAGCTAGAGCAGCAAGTCAGCGAGTCAGCAGGTCAGCCTCAGGCAGACGGCGAATCACTCAACGAGAAGATTTGGCGGAATCCACTGTAATTGTGACCGTCCGTGCGATCTTCATCCTGAACTCGCGCACGTGTGAGCGATATTCGGTGCTGGTCTTGCGCCAGCTTCCGGAGAACTGCATCCAGCCGTCGATCTCATCGCCATTGACCTTTAGCCATTTGAGCGGGATGCGCGGGCAGTAGGGATTCATGTCTTTCGACTCCCACATTGCCTCTTCATGTACCAGCGTGAATGGCCCCCATGGGTGCGGGGCGGCGTAAATCATCAGCTCGGTGCCGTCGCTATTTGAGAAATCCTTGTAGAGGCGCCAGGTGAGCAAAAGGTAGCGCTTGATAGTCCCGATGTAGATCATCTCCGGCAGGCTGATGCGGCGATCATCCGTAAGAACGGGAGTGGCGCGATTCAACTCGCTGCTCCAGCGCGGGCGTTTGTAGCTCTTCAATTCCGAAATCCATTGCCAGGCACCGACGTCCTGAATTCGATTGGCCGGCACGCGGCCCACTCGCAAATTGCTTCCGTTGTCCCATTGGTCTGTCGACACGGCATACACATACTTGTCCGGCGCGCCCGCATTGTCCCGGCCCGAATTTACAAATGCCGGTCCGCCAAAGATGTGCCCGGGAAACATGGGAGCTTTGATGTCGGCGCGCGCGGGAGTCCAGGTTTTGCCATGGTCGCGCGAACTGATGATCGTCGTATCGTCGCCGTGCTGGCTGCGCGTTCCGAATGCGGGTGGCTTCTTGCCGAGCACGTTCTGCACGGCAAGGTAGAGCACGCCATGCACCGAGATCATGCCGGTGGGCTTGGGACCGCCGCCGCCGCTGCCGCGATACTCCGGCATGGCGTTTACGCGCGTGATCGTGTAATGCGGCGGGATTCCGGAAAATCTCTCGACGTCGAGACCGTCCCACTTTGCGCCCCAGTTGGGATCTCCCGCCGATGCATAGATTTCGTCATCGTCGGCCCAGGTCATGGGGAAGGTGTCGCCAAATCGCACGCCGTAGGCCGGAACGCCGTGCGCCGACGCTGGATCGACGGGCGCCACGTCATCGCCAGCGCCGGGAGTAGGATACGCGCTCTCGTCGCCGACCCACTCAAAGCTGACCATCACGTCGCTCGATTTCGGCGGGAAGTTTTCCGAGATGATCTGCGCAGCTTTATCAGCAGTTTGGCCGAAAGCGCCTTGTGCAGACAGGAGGATTGCGAGAAGAAGAATACTCAGATGACTCCGAGAAAACCGCATGCAAGCACGATAGCAGGCGTCTGTATGTCCGCTCAGCGAAGAGCAGATTCAACCGCTGCCACCAGCCCGGGAATATCTAAGACTGCGGCCTCGGCGGCCGGCACCCAGCCTACATCGCGCAGCGTCCGGCTGGTGATGGGACCAATGGAAATGGCGCGGACCCCGGAGAACGGAAACTCAAGGCCAGCGGCACGCGCGGCTTCGGCAAGATGCGTCACGCTCGAGGAACTGGTAAATGTCGCGGCGTCAATTCCCTTCTTCAACGCATGGCGCAAAAGCTCCGGCGCTGCCTCGGGCATGACGTTCCGGTAAGCATCTACGACATCGACGGTGGCGCCGGCGGCGTGCAACGCATCAGGAATCACGTCGCGAGCGATTTCAGCGCGAGCCAGGAGGATCTTCTTTCCCGCCGCTTGACCTGCCAATGCATCGATCAGGGACTCTGCCACATACTCCTCAGGGGTGAGGGCAACGGTAAATCCGGAATCTCGCGCTGCTGAAGCGGTTGCCTCTCCAATGGCCGCAACCTGCGGCGTCGCGATCTTTTCAAACCAGAACCCCAGCGCCGCCGACCGCTCCACCAGCGCACGAACGGTGTTCGCGCTGGTAAAGATCAGCCAATCGTAAGAATCGAGCGAGCGCAGTGCACGGTTGAGCGGCGCGAAGTCCGCGGGCGGACGAATCTCCAGCACAGGAACCTCGACCGGCTCCGCACCGAGCTGACGAAGCGCATCGCTCAGTTTGCCAGCCTGATGTGCGGCACGCGTCACCAGCACGCGGCGGCCTGCGAGCGTCAGCGACGTCATCAGGCTGCTCCGCCGGCAGCCTCTGCCCCAGCCGCCAGCAATGGGCCCGCGCCTTCGGCCATCAGCATCTCGGCAGCTTCGCGCCCGAAGGTGACGGGATCGCTGCTCTCGCGCGGAGCATGCAGGTGCACGCGCAACACGGTATCTGAGTTGGGCGAAGCGACAACGCCAAAGATTTCATCCCACGCGCCCGCTCCTCCGCTCGCCTGCGAGGCGCAGGGCCGGCAGTGAATACCGATCGGCACCTGGCAGCCACCACCGAGCGCAGTCAGCGCCGCGCGCTCCGCCGTCACAGCAAAACGGGTATCCGCGTGATCGAGAAACGCGATGGCCTCGATGGTTGCCGCATCGTCTTTGCGCGTCTCAATGCCGAGCGCGCCCTGCCCGGCAGCCGGACAAAAATCCCGGGGGTCGAGCCGCTCGCGAATCCAGTCGGTTCGGCCCAAACGGTCAAGGCCCGCGGCAGCGAGCAGAATGGCGTCCACCTGTTCTTCAGCCAGCTTGCACAGCCGCGTGTCCACGTTGCCGCGGAATTCCACAGCCTCAATGTCCTTGCGGAGCGTTCTTAACTGCGCGCGCCGGCGCTGGCTGCTGGTTCCGACGCGCGCATGCTTTGGCAGCGCGGCCAGGTTTGCATATTTGACCGAGACAAGCACATCGCGCGGATCGACCCTCGCCGGCGTCGCGGCCAACGCGAACGGCTCCGGCAGTTCGGTGGGCAAATCTTTGAGCGAGTGGACGGCAAGGTCGACGTGCCCTTCGGCGAGAGCCTCTTCAATCTCCTTGGTGAACATTCCCTTCGAGCCCACCTCGGCGAAGGTCACTTCCTGGAGGCGGTCACCGGTTGTCTTGATGATTTTGAGTTCGACGTCGTGCCCCTGTACGCGCAGAAGGCCCGCAACGTGATTGGCCTGCCACAGGGCAAGCTGCGATCCGCGGCTGCCAATGCGCAGCTTCATCGAAGGGCCTCCAAGTTCAGTTTAGCGATTTCCGCGCGATCTTTCAGTTTGACGTCATGAAGCTCTGATTTTCTTCTCCGCTTCTTCTTTCTTCGGTTCGACAATCTCGCGCGGTACCTCGCCGGGCCCGTCAGGCGAAACCGCCCACTCTTCGCACAACGCGTCAAGCCGCGCCGAATCGCCTTCGCGCGCAGCCTGCTTGAGCGCCTGCATGGGCGGATGCAGAAACTTGTTCACCAGCCCGCGCGTGAGCGCCTCAACAGCCGCAAGCTGCTCCTCAGTGAGCGTTCCCAGGCGGCTGTGGATGCGGTGAATCTCGGCCATGCGAATCTCCTCGGCCTTCTTCTGCAATGCGACGATCGCCGGCGCGGCGGAAACGGTGCGCAGGCGTTGGTGGAATCGTTCCACCTCCGCGGCAATCAGCGCTTCGGCGTCAACCGCCTGCCGGCTGCGCTCCTGCATATGCGATGCCGCCACCTGCTGCAGGTCGTCGATGTCGTACACGAAGATGCCGTCGAGCTTGTTCATCTCCGGGTCTACATCGCGGGGCACAGCAATATCGATAAAGAACATCGGCCGGTTACGGCGGCGATGCAGAAATGCGTGCCCGTGTTCCGGCCGGAAGATGGGATGCGGAGCGCCGGTGGAGCTGATCACGATGTCGGCGCGGCTGGCTGCTTCATACAGGTGAGCAAAGTCGATGACCTCGGGAACCACCGCGCCCTGAATCTCTTCTGCCATGCGACGCGCGCGCTCGGCTGTCCGATTGCTCACCAGGATGGCTCCGGCGCCCTGCTGCACCAGGTGGCGCGCCGCCAGTTCGCTCATTTTGCCCGCGCCTACAAGGAAGACGGTTCGCCCTTGCAGCGATCCGAAGATTTTGCGCGCCAGGTCCACGGCTACTGAAGCGATCGACACCGAGTTCGATCCGATGCCCGTTTCGCTGCGTGCTTTTTTGGCCGCGGCAAACGCGCTTTGCAGCAGGTGTTCCAACTGCGTTGAGACCGTGCCCGCCGCGCGCGCAACGGCGAATGCCTCTTTCACCTGGCCCAGAATCTGCGGCTCGCCCACCACCATCGAATCCAGGCTCGCGGCCACATGGAACAGATGGTCGACCGCTTCATGATCGTGGTACTCGTACAGGTGGGGGCCAAGCACGGTTGCATCGATTCCAAATTGCCGCGACAGGAATCCCGCGACCGGAGTTTCATTATCTTCAACCACGGCCACGAGCTCCACCCGGTTGCAGGTGGAAACGATCATGCACTCCGTGATACCGGGCGTTGTCGCAAGGGCACGCGTCGTGTCGGCCAGTTCATCGCGACCGATGGCGATCTTTTCCCTGAGCGCGATGGGCGCCGTCTTGTGATTCACGCCAATGAGCTTGAGCGTCATTGGGGACCGAACCTGTGCACCTGGCTGAAGAAGTTCACGGCCCACACGGCCATCATCACCACGAGCGCCGCGCCTGAGACATAAGCCGCTTTGCGACCGCGGAGCCCGATGCCGCGGCGAAACAAAAGCAGCGTGACATAGACGATCCACATGGCAAACGAGGCAAGAATGTTGGGGTCGAGAAAATACGAAGCGCCCAGCGAGGTCTGCTGCACCAGTACAAAGCCGATGAGCAGGCCGACCGTCATGCACGGAAATCCGAATTCGAGAGTGGCAAGAGCGATCCGCTCCAGCGTATCGAGCGGCGGCAGCCAGTCGGCGGGCGACCACCCGGATGTTCCGGGCCTGACCTTGGACTTGATGCGCCGCTCCTGCAGCAGATAAAGCATCGACGCCAGCAGACTCAAAAACAGTGCTGCGTAGGCCAGCAGCAAGGCGATAATATGCACGACCAGCCAGCTCATCCACACGCGCTGCGAGGGGAAGCGGCGCGCGCTTTCTCCGAGAGCGGGGGCAAAGACAAGAAAGAAGGTCGCCGGCAGGGCAAAGATTCCCAGCGATATGGCGTCGTAAAGCCACCACAAAAGGAAGAAGAGGCCGGCCACGGCAAAGCCCAGCAGCGACTCGATCTCCCGCATGCCGACCGGCATCCACCGGTGCGCAACCACCAGCATCTCGACTACAGAGACGAAATGAAAGAAGAAGGCCAGGCCGCTGAGGTGGACGCAGGTCTTGCGCCAGCGCTCGGAGTTATAGAGCACCGCGGGGAAAGCGGCAACACATCCTGCCGCATAAAGAATGGCCGCAACTCGTAGCCAAAGCAGGTACATGGCAGCTTTTACCTTACGGCGTTACCCACTAGTATACTGTGATGCATATCACCTTTTGATTCCTGAGAATGGGCGGGGGGCACCGCAGTGGACCGCCCTGGGGACGCCGATCCAAAAAGTCTACCGGACAGTAACTGACGAGTTGCCGACAAACCAGGCACGATCCCGTTTCTGAACCCTACAGCGTTTTGTCAATACAAATCCCGCGCCCCTCCAGACCTCCTAGAAGTTGAATGAGACTTGAAGGTCGATGCTGCGATTGGATGCGACGGAGGAGAAGAAGCCTCCTGCGAGCGCATTCGATTTGCCGAAAAGGGGTGACTCTAGGACGCCGACGGGCTGGGCGAGATTGACGTTGTTCAACATGTTGTGTGCCATGGCGGTGAAGTTGAGCGAGTAGCGGCGGGTGGCTGCCTGATCGAGACGGGGCGGCCCACCGCTACCACTGAGACCGCCAGGGCCAAGGCCGCCTCCGGGCCCGCCTGCACCTCCGCCGCGAGGACCACCGCCGCCAGGTCCGCCGGGGCCTCCGGGACCACCTTGATTGTTGGAGACTGCACCGGCCGGTCCGGTGAGTTTGGGTCCGATGCCGATGGACTTGCTGACGCGAAGGTTCATGCTGAACTGACCGGGTCCGGTTCCGACGTTATATGGAATGCGGGCCTGGTTCCATGTGGGGTCGAGATCGAAGGTGCCGTAGCTGGTCTTCAAAATGTCAGTGCTTGCCGAGGTGGCATAGCCGGGACGATCGTTGAACTGGTCGTCGCCGTTGAGGTCCTGGCCGATGGTTATGTTGAAGGGCGTTCCGGAGTTGGTGACCAGCATGGGGCTGATGGAAACTCCGAAAGGCGCCTGGAGATTGCCCCCGAGCAGGAAGCGATTACGGACGTCGAAGGCGGCGCGGCCGTAGTCGGCACTGGGGTCGGTCTGGTTGGAGGGGAAGTAGCTGGCGCCCGATGTGTCGGAGTTGGCAGAGTTGAGCATGTAAAAGCCGAACAGCGAGAGGCGCTTGGCGCGGACGGTGTAGTTGAGCATGAGCTGGTTCTGGTTGTAGATGCCGCCGGACTGGAACTGATAAATGTTCTCGTTAATGCCGTTGGGGCGCGTGCCGGTGCCGGTTGCAGCGTCGTATGTAGAAGGGATGAACGCATTGGTGTTGTCGGTGTAGTCCTGATGCACGCCGTGCGAGTTGATGTAGGTGGCGGCGAGCGTGGCGACCTTTCCGAACTGGTGTTCTACGCCCAGGGCAGCCTGCATGTTGACGGAGGCTTTGAGGTTGGGCGCTATGGTGTAGATGGTGTTGGCGGCGGTGCTGCTTGCGGCGAGCTGCGACGGCGACGGAGCGTTCTGATAGAACGTGGGGTTCTGGATGATGTACTGCTGCTGCGTGATGCCGTTCTGACGAATGGTTTGAAGGATGTTGCTTGCGCTGAAGCGATCGAAGAACCATCCATAGCCGCCGCGAATGACGGTCTTGGCCTGCGTTGTTCCATGCGCAGCAGGCGCCCATGCGAAGGAGAAGCGCGGAGCCCAGTCGGCGTGGTCGCCGATATCGTTCTGCGATTCGAAGCGGACGCCATAACTGAGCGTGAGGTTGGGGCGGAACTTGAAGTCGTCCTGATAGAAGAGGCCGAGGTCAAAGTAGTTCACCGCAGAAGAGCCGGTGCCGCTGGTGATGTTGTACTGATTCGGCGTGTTGGCCTTGTAGGCGTCGAGGGATGAATAGATGTATTGGCCGTTGAAGCCGGCGCTTGAGTAGCTGTCATCGCGCGCGAAGCGCAGCCGTGTGCCGAAGTTGATTGCGTGCGCACCCTTGCTGACGAATGTGTCGTTCTGCAGTTCGAAGTTGTTCTGATTTTCGCGGCTGACGCCCATGTTGTTTCCGCCGCCGGAGAAGGCTCCCTGCACGGTGATGGTGGGATCGGCGCTTTGAGCGATCTGACTGTTGCGGTCACCCATGAACTGGAAGCGCGTTTCGTTGACGACGTGATCGCTGAGAACCTGCGTGTCGCTGAGCTGAATGGTGTTCTCGGTGCCGGATGTGTTGTAGGCCTGGCTTTGCAGGGCGAACTGCGACACACCGCTGTTAGTGGCCGTCTGGCGGTCGAGCGAGTAGCGGACGGTGAGGGTGTTCTTCGATCCCAATTGGAAGTCCAATCGCGGGCTGAGGTCGAGACGCGTCTGTGGATTGGCGACGGCCGCGGAGTAGTTGTAGGGGTTGCCGGAGGAGTCGAGCAGCTCGGCGTTGATGATGGAGTTGGACTGGTTGTCGCGGCGGAAGACGCTGCCGAACCAGGAGCTGGTCTTGGAGAGCGCGCCACCGGCGTTGCCCATGAGGAAAGTGGAATAGTACGAGGGCTCGCTGGAGACAAAGGGGTTGAGCGAGTTAAAGGCCGAGTCGTTGCCGCTCATCATGAGCGACCCGTGGAGCTTGTCGGTCCCGGGCTTGGTGAGGATCTCAATCCGGCCGTAGCCGAGCTTGTCGTATTGCGCGGCGAAGGGATTTTGATTGATGCGGATTTCGCGAATGGAAGACTTGGGCGGGAGTTGTCCGCCAGTGAAGCCGTCGATATAGACTTGTCCGCCGTTGGGTCCGGCTGCTGCTCCGGCGAGGGCGGTGAGTTCGCTTTGAAGTTCGTCGGGATCGTCCGAGAGTGCGTCGAGATCTTTGCCCTTGATGACGAGCGAGCCGGCGTTGTTGTCGGGGCTGGTGTCGACGCTCAGGCCCTGATCGCTGACGGTCACATTTTGTGTTTCGACGGGGAGCTTCAGGGCGATGTCCTGAAGGATGCTTTTGCCGGCGACGACCTGGACGGGGAGAGGATCGAAGGGAGCGAAGCCTTCAGCGGAAACGGAGATGGTGTAGCTGCCGGGCGCGAGGCCGTCGATGACGAATGCGCCGTCTCCACTGCTCGTGGCGAATTTAGAAGTGCTGTTCTGGCCGGTGAGCGTGATGGAAGCCGAAGGAACGACCGCGCCCGAGGGATCGGCGACTGTGCCATGGATGCCGCCAGTCTGTGCCAGCGCAGAAATGGGGAACGAAACGAAGAGAAGAAGGAGGCTGCCAAGGAAGCCGAGGAGATGTTTGTTTGTCATGATGAAGTCCTTTCGACGCCAACGCGAACTTACATATTCAGGAGACGACACGGGGATGGGGCGTGCGGTCACAAACGGTAAAGCTGTGTAACGGAGTGTCTCCGGGGTTGTGACCATTTGTTACATTTCCGGGGTTCCTGTTGAGCGGGATGGGCGTAGGCTAAGTGCGAGGGCATACGGGACTCAAAGTGGACGAGATTCTTCTGATTGACGATGACGTTGAACTCTGCACCATGCTGACCGAATATATGGGACGCAATGGGTTCCGCATCACGGCTGTGCATCGCGGAGATGCGGGACTGAAGGCGGCGCTGGAAAAGCAGTATGCGCTGGTGTTGCTGGACGTGATGCTGCCGGGGCTGGATGGGTTTGAAGTGCTGCGGCGGATGAGGGCTTCTTCGGCAGTGAGCGTGTTGCTGCTGACGGCTCGCGGCGATGATGTGGACAGGATCGTGGGCCTCGAGATTGGCGCGGACGATTACCTTTCGAAGCCATTCAATCCGCGAGAACTGCTGGCGCGGGTGCGCGCGATTTTGCGCAGGAGCGCGGGGACGCAGGAAAAACAGGAGCATACGGTGTTGCGCGCCGATGGTCTGGAACTGAATCTGGCTGCGCGCAGTGTGCTGCAAGACGGAAAGAAGATTGAGTTGACGGATGTGGAATTTGCGCTGCTGGAGGCGCTGATGCGCTCGCCGGGGAAAGTAGTATCGCGCGAGGAGATTTCAGAGAACGTGCTGGGGAGGGAGTTTCATCCTTTCGACCGCAGCCTGGATATGCACGTGAGCCGCTTGCGGCGAAAGCTGAGCGGGAAGGATGAGAAGGAAGAGCTGGTGAAGACGATTCGCGGAGCAGGTTACCAACTTGCCGTGAATTCGAACCCGCCGGGACAGAAGGACTAAGACGATGCGCGGCCTCTTTTTTAAAGTCTTCCTCATTCTCTGGATTGCACAGAGCCTGATCTTCGTGATCTCGACGGTGTTGATTGTGCGACACCATTTCGAGGGACCGGAAGCACAGTTCGACACGCTGGACAGCAGTTTGCAAAACGACGGCAATGCGGGAGCGGCGGCGTGGGAAAAAGGCGGATGCAACGCGCTGGAGGCTTATGGGGCAAGCATTGCGCAGACGGTTTCACTGGCTGATGCGACAGGGCAGCCGCTGTGCAAACCGGAAGGCATGGAGGGACTGGACAAGGTCGTAGCGATGCCCAACCGCATCATTGGCGGCCAGGTGGACCAGCAATTTCTGTGGAGGGTTCCAGTTGTTTCGGCGAGCGGGAAACAGTACGTGTTTCTGTTGAGCCGGAAGCATGTGCCGCGGAGACAGAACTGGTCACAAGATCTATTGCACTTTGCGTTTCCGCAACTGCCGGTGGCGATTGTGGTGGGAGGACTGACGACGTTTGTGCTGGTGCTGCTGTTTACCCGACCGGTGATCAGGCTGCGGAAGGCAGCGGGCGAACTGGCGAAGGGGAAGCTGAATGCGCGCGTGGCATGGCCTAAATCGCAAGCGTCGATTTTTGCCGGGGATGAGATTGATGCGCTGATGCACGACTTCAATCACATGGCGGAGCGGCTGGAGTCACTGGTGGATGCGCAGAAGCTTCTGTTGCGGGACGTATCGCATGAGCTGCGGTCGCCGCTGGCAAGGCTCAGCGTGGCGCTGGAGCTGGCGCGCGAGGACGCCGATCCGACGAGGGCGGCGCATCTGGATCGAATTGAACGGGAGACGGAGCGGCTGAATTTGCTGATTGGACAACTGCTGAGTTTGTCGTCGATGGAGGCGCTGGAGAAAGTGGAGAACTTTGAGCCGGTGTCGTTGAATCAATTGATCGATCGGATGATTCCAGATGCGGAGTATGAGGCGCAGCAGCGGCAGTGTTCATTGGCATTCCACGCGGACGATGAATGCAGGATTGCGGGGAACGAGGAGCTGCTGTACCGGGCGATTGAGAATGTGGTGCGCAACGCGATTCGCTATACGGAGAGCGGGGCGGAGGTTGAGATTCGGTTAAAGGCGGAGATGGCGCATGGACAGAAGCAGGCGGAGATTGAAGTGAGCGATCGCGGGCCGGGGATTCCGGAGAGCCAGCTAAATGCCATCTTCAGGCCCTTTCACCGAGTGGATTACGCGCGCAGTCCCGACACAGGCGGGTTTGGTGTGGGGCTTGCGATTGCGGAGCGGGCGGTGCGGCTGCACCACGGTGAGCTGAGCGCCATGAACCGGAAGGGTGGCGGCGCGACGATTCGGATAACTCTTCCCGCCCTGGAGACGAAACCTGAAGTCACGCTTCCTAACGCCTAGCGACCAGATCTGACCAGAACCTGGGTGCACAAGGTTGCGATTCTGAGACCGGGAACAGGACAACATCCGCCCTCAAGCTCAATTCAGCCTTCGATCATCGTTGATAGGAAATCCGAATTCGCTCACCGAGAGTCCGATCGGTAACGAGTCGGCCTCTAGTGGGTGAACTGTTCCGCCCGGATGACCGGCATCCATGAAAGTCTTTGTCAAGAGAAAAGCACGAGATTCCCGATCGCGCTCAGGAGAGCGCGTGTTCCGTCTGATCGAGTCATCCGCCTGCGCACGTGTGCCTCTCGGCTG
>Ga0116217_10001197_pt1 | contig 25494 bp, 20 predicted proteins | sample Sb_taG_6_FD_89697 | JGI IMG/M metagenome (GOLD analysis project Ga0116217, IMG submission 89697) | Peat soil microbial communities from Weissenstadt, Germany - Sb_50d_4_PS metaG | ecosystem: Environmental > Terrestrial > Soil > Wetlands > Peat | place: Germany: Weissenstadt | collected 2010-09-21 | reverse complement strand
TGCACTGCCCATTTCTCTTCGAGCCAGGACTTCGACCGGTACGGTTCGCTGCCGGTACCACGGACCGCGCGGTTGACAGCGATCCCACTCCGGCCCTTCCGAAGCGAGGAATACTCGTTGCCGATCGTGAACGTGCGGGACCGACCGGGGCTGGGGAGCCCAAACCGATGAACCCAGGCGAGAACGGTCGCCGGCAAGACCCCGCACGCCTCGGCGATGTCCTTCAGCGGTCGGTTGCGTTCCACGTACTCGCGCTCGAGCCAGACGCGTTCTTGATAGAGCGCTGGGCGGGCGATTTCTGCGCCATTGACGTTTAGCCGGTAGCTTCCGTCAATCCAGACGGCCTTCCCGTTCGCTTCGTGCAAACCGGTCCGCTCGGCAAGCGTGCTCCACCCCTCCTCGAACAGGAACCGGTGGTCGGCGGTGCAGTCGATCCACTTTCCATCGTCCAGCGTCATCCGGAAGATGGGTTTGGGGCCGTTTCGGACAACGTCGACAAGCCGCGAGTGGCGGAAGGTTCGATCCTCTTCGTCCAACTGGCGGACCTTCATCGCCCGGAGCCGGTCTTGTCGATAATGCGGATTCTTCTGCCGGCCCCATCTTCGATTTCGGGTCGGCTGGAATTTTCTCCACACCTCCTCTACCCGCATCGGATAGACCCGGGCGCCACCGTCTGGCTTCCGCCCGGGCAGGTCGAAGAAGATTCGCGTGCCCTCTGCCAGACACGCCGTCCGATGACGGATCCATTGGCGAGCGATGTACATCGGGAGCCGAACGAGGAACTTGTACTCGACCATCTCGAACGGCGTCGTGTGCCGGTGGCGCATCAAGTATCGAATCAGTCCCCGATCGTCTCGTGCGGTCTTCGTACCCTTCCCGTAGGAGACACGCGCCGCCTGGACGATCGCGGAGTCGTCCCCCATGTAGTCAACCAAGGCCACGAACCCATGGGAAAGGATGGGATGCCGAACCCCGATCTCCTTGTCCGCAGAGGGCACCGTGACTCGGTGCATCGGGGCGGACCCGTCAGCCATGGTTCGGGGAGCGTGAGCGAGAGATAAAGGGCGCTTGGGCCAGGTCGTGAAACGCCCGGCAAACCCTAAGCCAATCTAGCCTCCTCGATTCGGCCGGGGCGAGGTACGATGGCAAGGATACTTGTGGCCGTCGCCTGGCCTTACGCGAACGGGCCTTTTCATCTAGGTCACCTCGCCGGCGCCTATCTTCCCGGCGACATCTTCGCCCGCTTCCATCGCTTGAGGGGTGACGAGGTGCTGATGGTGTCAGGGTCGGACATGCACGGGACACCGATCCTCGTCGCGGCAGAGAAGGAAGGGCGCCCCCCCGCGGAGGTTGCGGAACGGTTCGACGCGATCAACCGTTCGGCGTTCGAGAAGCTCGGGTTCTCCTTCGATCTGTTCACGACGACACGGACGATCGTGCACGAGCGAACGGTGCAGGAGGTGTTTCTCGCGCTTCTGGAGCACGGGTTCGTCCGGCGCCGTACGGAGGAATCGCCCTACTGCCCGCAGCACCGGCGGTTCCTCCCCGACCGCTACCTCGTCGGCACGTGCCCGCACTGCGGGTTCGAGTCGGCGCGAGGGGACGAGTGCGACCGATGCGGTCGCCCCCTCGAGGCTCGCACCCTTCTCCAACCCCGATGCTCGCTTTGCGGAACCCCGGCGGAGCTCCGGCCCACTGAGCACTTCTATCTCGAGCTCGACCGACTTCAGCCGAGGCTCGCCGAATACCTGGCAGAGCAAGGGCACTGGCGCCCGGGTACACTGCGCGTCGCCGAGAACTTCCTCGCCGAAGGGCTCCACCCCACGCCCATCACGCGCGACCTCGACTGGGGGGTGCCGCTACCGTTGGATGGGTACGCGACCAAACGGTTCTACGTCTGGTTCGAGGCGCTTATCGGCTATCTCTCTGCGTCCAAGGAATGGGCGATCCGCGCGGGCCGACCCGACGCGTGGCACCGCTTCTGGGACGTTCGCGAATCCGTTCGACAGTACTATTTCGTCGGCAAGGACAACAAGTTCCACCACACGATCGTCTGGCCCTCGGTGCTGATCGGGGTGGGAGGGTTCCGACTCCCGTTCGACGTTCCCGCCAACGAATGGCTTCTGGTCGGGGGGAAGAAGGTCTCGAAGTCCCGAACGCAGGAACAGGATGCGTTCATCCCGAGCCTGCTCCAGAACTATCCGCCTGACGTGATCCGCTTCTACGGCGCGATCCTCGCCCCGGAACACCACGACACCGAGCTGGACTGGGACGAGTTTCACAACCTGCGATACGAGATCCTCGCGAACCAGTACGGTAACCTGGTCCAGCGTACGCTCGTCCTCGCCCGGGAGCGCTTCGCCGGGCGGATCCCCTCTCCCCCCGAGGGATGGACCCCGGATCTCTTGTCGGGGACCGGCGCCCGGATACGCGACGCGCACCGGAAGATCACCGACGCCCTGGAAGCCGTCCGGCTGAAGGAGGCCCTCGATCTCGCTCTGGAAGAGGTTCGGGAGGCCAACCGCCGCTTCCACGAGGCGAAACCGTGGCAGGGCTCGGACTCCGACCGGGCTCGGACGATCTACGAAACCGCCTGGCGATTGCGGGCGATCGCGCTCTGGCTCTCCCCGACGCTTCCGTTCTCGAGCGCAGAGGTGTACCGGATGCTCGGCTTCGCGAACCCCCCCTCTCCGGGCGACTGGGAGACCGCCCTGGAGCCCGTCCCGGCAGGACAACCGCTCGGCGAGATCCGGCCCTTGTTTCCGCGACCTGAGCCGGCACCCAAGGAGGGAGCTGCCGGGGTCGCCCCCGCCGCCGGACCTAGCGGTGATGTGCCGCTCGCGCTCAGGGTCGGGGTGATCCGGTCGGCGACGGTTCACCCTTCCGCCGACAGGCTCTACGTCCTCGAGGTCGACGACGGCGGCTCGAAGCCAAGGACGATCGTCGCCGGCCTTCGCTCGTCGTATCCCGAGGAGGCGCTGCGAGGCCGCCCGGTCGTGTTCGTAGCCAATCTCGCGCCCCGCACCATTCGTCGCGTCACGTCCCAGGGGATGGTGCTCGCCGCCGAATCCGGGGAACGCGCCGTCCTGCTCTCCCCTCCCGAAGGGATCACGGCAGGCGCGTACGTGCCCGGGTCCGGTCCCGAAGACCGGATGGTCACGCACGAAGAGTTCTCAAGCGTCGCGCTCTCCGTCGGTAGAGCCGGCGCCAACGCCGCCGGTGGCAGGACCCCGGTTGACCTCGGGGACGTACCGTGAGCGTGCTCGGAGAGTGGCCCGCCGGAACGGTGGGGATCGTCCGCCGCCCGTCCGAGGCATCCTCGGAGGGGGTCTTCCTCTCGTTCGGACCCGGCAAGCCCATCCACCCGTCCGAGGCCGTTCCTCTGGGCGCCAAGGTTCGATGACGTGCCGCTCCGGCTCGACCTGCACGTCCACTCCCGGTACTCCCCCGACTCCCAGGTCCCCGTCGAGGCGTACGTGGGCCGCCTTGGTGTCGTCGGGTTGGACGGCCTCGCGCTCACGGACCACAATACCGTGGGCGGCCATGCAGAGCTCCGTGCCCTCGCGCAGCGTCACCCGGACATTCTCCTGGTTCCTGGCGTGGAGGTCTCGACCATCGAAGGGCACCTCCTGGTCTACGGGGTAAGCGAGGCGCCCCCTCCCCGTCGGGAGATGGCCGAAACGGTCTCGTGGGTACAGGCGCACGGAGGGGAGGCCGTGCCGGCCCATCCGTTCCGATGGACCCACGGCGTAGGAGGCCGCGCCGCCCGGTCGGCGCCCGTTCCCGCACTCGAGACCATGAACGGGCACAACTCTCGGCGGGCGAACCTCCGGGCGTCGCGACTCGCGACCCTGCGTAAGCTCGGGGCTACTGGCGGGGGCGACGCCCACGTCGTCCCCGACCTCGGACGTGCCTTCACGGAAGTTCCGGACGGCACCGCATCGGTCGACGATCTCCTGGAGGCGATCCGTCGGGGTCGGAGCCTCGCGGGCGGGGGTTCGGCTCCCTTTGCTCTACGAGTCCGTGTGGTGGCTCGATCGACCGCCCTCCGCATCCGACGGGGTTTTCGTACGGTATAGCGGGTGCCGAGGCGGGCCCGAGCCCGGGGGAGTTGGACCGAGCCCGTCAGGGTGTTCGGAGGGCGGACGAGGGCATTCCCAGCGGGACCTGAGAGCTTTATGCCCGACCCTCCTCGGCCCTGCCGCGCCGAGGTGGCAGAATGGTTAATGCGGCGGACTGCAGATCCGCTTCCTGGGGGTTCGATTCCCTCCCTCGGCTTACGGTTCTCGCCGTATCGTTCGGTTCCACAACCTTGCACCGGGCGCGCGGTTGATAATCGAGCCCCCAAAACGGGCGGGCTGTCTAACGCGGGTGGGGCCAGCCAGGAGGCGATTACGCGAGGTTCATTTTCTTCAGCAGGACTTGGAATCTCGGATCGTTCCGTACGCGAGCGAAGAATGGCTCCAGGCGCCAGAACTGGATCCCCATTTTCCGGGCCCTGACCGCGAGCTCCAGCCAGCGGAAGGTTGCGTCCAGGTCGCCTAGACGCGCGTACACGCCAGCTATCTGGGTGTCGGGTCGAACAGGCTCGGGTAGTCCCTCGATCGACTGCAGCAACTCTCTCGCCCGGCCCCCTTCACCGATGGTGGCGTAGTACACCGCGTTGGCCGTTACGATTTCCGGCCGTCCCGGAAGTAGTTCGCCCAGACGATCGATTTCCTTACGGGTCTCCTCCATATCACCGCGTGCCATAGCAAGGGAGAACCGACAATCATGGTACAGGATGCCGAAATTCTCGACACGCCCAAGCTTCTCCAGTCGGTCCTCCGCTTCGTCCAGCCGCCGAAGGTAGATCAGGAGATGGACTCTCGAGGAAAGGAGGAGGGAGGAGAGAGGGTCGAGCTGCTCCGCGAGAGCCTGTTCCCGTAGGGCCTCCTCCGTGCGTAACTGGTCCGAAAGAAGGTTCGCATACCACATTCGCGCCCAGGCGAAGCTCGGGTTCAGGGCGATGGCGAGCTGGAGCTCCTTCTCAGCCGATGCAAAGTCGTAGTCGTCCCACAGAATCAGTCCCAACGATGCGTGCGCTTCGGCAAGGTTCGGGTCGAGCTCAATCCCCCGCGAGGCATGCTGGCGGCTCAGGGCCTCCCACTCGGCCTGCGGAAGATGATGATACGTGCCCCCCAGGAGCCGGTGGAGGTCCGAAAGTCCGGCGTGGGCCGCGGCATTCCGGTCGTCAAGAGCGATGGCGCGCTCGAAGTGCTCCTGGGCCGCACGCATCTCCGTCTCAGTGAACCCACGTAGGCTCGTTCGCCCTTGGAGGTACTCGAGGTACGATTCCGGGCGAGGAGGGGTTCGCTGGTCAAGGCGAGCTTCGTCTCGAGAGAGCAGCTTGAGCTTCAGCGCTTCGGCCACCTGCTTCGCCATCTCGGACTGCAGGGCGAAGACGTCGTCCAGCTCGCGGTCGTAGGAGTTCGCCCAAACATGCCCTTGGGACGCAACGTCGATGAGCTGGGCGGTGATCCGAAGCCGATTCCCGGCCTTGCGTACGCTCCCCTCGAGAACCGACGAAACCCCCAGCTCCGCCCCGATCTGAGAGACCCCTTTGGAGGTGGCCTTGTACGGCATCACCGAGGTTCGCGCGATGACGCGAAGATTCCTCAGCTGAGATAGCACGGTGATGAGCTCCTCCGTGAGACCGTCCGCAAAATACTCGTCCTTCGCATCCGGGCTGATGTTGGTGAAGGGGAGGACTGCGAGTCCCGTCGGCCCGGAGTTCGCGGATGGAGATTCTCCCGCCTCCCGGGACAGGATGACGCGATAGACCTCTACGGGGAATCGGACGTTTTTGAGTATCTGGGGCGCCAGCTTTTCGAGTCGGTTGGGAATCTTGTTTCGAACCTGAGCGAACACGGCCTCGGTGACGCATATCCCCCCGGCCTCGGCGAGGGGCTCGATCCGAGAAGCGACGTTCACGGAGTCTCCGAAGATGTCTGCCCCACGCACCTCGACATCCCCGAGGTGGATCCCGATTCGTAACGTGATGGGGGAGAGGCCCGCCCGCGAGTTGCGCTCCTGCAGACGCTGCTGAATATCGATCGCGCACTCTACCGCGCGTAGGGCACTATCGAACTCGGCGAGGAACCCGTCGCCCATCGACTTAATCGCGCGTCCCTGGTGGGTCGCGAACAGGGGCCGAACGAGCGCCTCCTGTTCGTCCCTCAGGCGAAGGGCCCCTGTCTCGTCGGTTTGGGCCAACGCGGTAGACCCGACCATGTCGGTGAACATGATCGCGGCGAGCCGTCGAGTGGAGGCCACGGTCGTCGAACGGTTTCCGTTAGTTTAAGGCCCCCGTCGGAAGCACCCGTGCTAACAGGTCCGAAACGCGCCCGTTCTCTAAAGGGGGGTCTCATGGTTTACCGCGTCCGCCTTTCTCTCACTGGGGGGTTCTCTGAAGGGAGGATCCCCCCGAGAGCCTGGCGTCGGGCCCACCCCGTGGTCGGTGGGCGGCAAGGTTAGGACACGAACTTTTCGACGATTCCTTCCCTCGGCTCGAAATCCTCGATGGAACCCTCGTGGTGCCAGATTGTTGCCAGATGGAACCGGGAGCCCTGATCGCGAGAGCCCATGTCCACGCGATTGCCGGGTCCGCCCTTGAGCTCCTGTGTGGTCCACGAAGTTTCTCCCGAAGTCCAATTCGATTCCCTAGCGACGGTTCACTGCTAGTCCAGCGAGGTGGAGTCCTAGCACTTATGGAGCCCTCGCGCTCGACAAGCGTGGGATGGGCGACGAACCACCTCCCTCGAGCGGGCCCCCGTCCGCGTTCGGGAACCTGACGCTTCCCGCTCTCTCACGCCATCTTCGCGCGCCGCGCAGGTGGCGGGGGGGCCCCGCATGGCTCGTCATGATCGCCAACGTGGATGCGGCCAGCATCCTGACCGCGCTGGCTTCCGGAGCGAGCTACCGTTACGATCTCATCTGGTTCCTCGTGGCCCTCACGTTGCCTCTGTTCTTCATTCAGGAGGCCTCGGGCCGCCTCGGGGCCGTCGCGGGCAAGGGACTCGGGCAGCTTGCCCGGGAGCGCTTCCCGCCCCGAGTTGCCTCGACTGTGGCCATCTCCATGGCCGTGGGCGACGTCGCGACCTACATCGCGGAGTACGCCGGCATCGCCCTCGGCCTGAGTTTGTTCGGGATTCCCCCGATCATCTCCCTCCCGATGGCGTTCCTGGCCCATATCGCCCTGGTCGCCCGAGGACCCTACGTTTGGGTGGAGCGGGTCCTCATCGGCATCTCGGCAGGGGTTGTGGTCTCCCTGGCGATCGTTGTCCTTCACCGGGGGCTTCTCCCGTACTCCCCGTTCGGGATCTCCACCGCGCCCTCGTTCTTCTTCCTCCTCGCGGCCAATACGGGTGCCGTCGTGATGCCCTTCATGCTATTCTTCCAATCCTCGGCCACCGCCTCGAAGGGAACGACGGTCGCGATCTCGCGCCAGTCGACCCTCCTGGGCGCCGTCGTCAGCGAAGCGCTCATGATCGTGGTCGTCATGATCGGGGCCGGACTGGGCGGCTACTTCGCCTTCACTTCCGGGGGCTTCGCGTCCTCGCTGGTTTCAGGTCTCGGGCAGTACGGAGCGTACGTCCTCGGTGCGGGCCTTGTGGCAGCCGCGTTCCTCGCGCTCGTGGTGATCTCGCTCGGGAGCGCGTGGGGAGTGACCGAGGCGCTGGGCCTCTCTCCCAAGAGCACGATCTGGATTTACGTCGGAGAGAGCATCCCCGCCGTCTTCGTGCCGTTGCTCTTCCCGCAGCTCATTACGCTCGTGCTCGCCCTGATGGTCGCGATGGTCTTCATTCTCGTTGTTCCCGGCGTGTTCGTCGGTATCCTCGCATCGGATTCTCGCGTCATGGGGTCGGACGCTTCCCGAGGATTTTGGCGCGGCGCCTTCTGGGCGAGCCTTGGCTTCGTGGTATCGGTCGGAATACTGGCCGTCGTCCTCTACGCCTGACGAGATTCTCGCAGCCGTTCCGCCGTGGGATTGACCACGGTTCGTCGGACTCGGCTGACCCGGCCAGGGGCTCTTTCGGCAGCCGGGCCGAGGCTCGGGGAATACCCGGCTTGGGAAGCGGACTTTTCGGCGATTCCCTCCCTCGGTTGGACCCATGGAGCTCCGCGACAGCAGGCGGGAGCTCCCGTCCGCAGCCGTCGCACCTGCAAGGCGGAGGCTCAACCGGTGAATGGAAGAAGGGACGGGACGACCGTGAAGACAATCGTAAGGAGCCCCACCGCGATGAGCAGCCCGCCTAGGAGTACCCGGAGCCGCTCCTCAGGAACATGGGCCTGAAGGTACCGCGCGCCTCTGGCTGAGAGCACCGTGATCATGACCAACGCTGCGGTAGCCGCAACGAACACGAGCAGGATGTTGTGTGTCGAGGCCACGAACAGGATGGAGAGGATCTGGGTATTGTCCCCCATCTCGAGCAGGAAAACGAGGCCTAGGGCGACGGTGCGAACCTGTCGCGCAGTGTGCGCTACCGCTGGTGTCCCCTCGCCCGGCTCGTGAATCGGACCGGGAACCCTCAGGATCTCCCGTAGACCGAACGCGATGAGGACCAGTCCTCCGGCAACCTTCACCCAAAGGAGGAACGGGCCGAGGACGGTCTCCGCGCCGTAACCAATGGTGACCGAGACAACGGTCGCCGCCCCGAGCCCGACGGATGCCCCGAAGACGACGTCCCGGTACGGGTGGCGGGCCGCGAGTGTGATTACGCCGAAGTTCGATTTCCCGGGAAGCTGAAGAATCGCGACCACCGCGAAGATCAGTATCCCTTCGACGAATAGATTCGCCCCCAATGCCCCCGCCTTCATCGCTCAGGACCCCGAAGGGATGACGGCTTCGCCGGGGCAGGCGCGAGGACGTCCCGCTCCCAGGCGATCCGGCCCCCGGCGTTTCCGTAGGGGGGCGCCCGTATCGATCGCCCATGAGGAGTTGACGGGGAAGGGGTCACCCGTGACTCCCGGTGGCGCGAAGGTGACGTCGCCGATGGCTCGGCGAGGAAGCCTAGCCGGGCCAGAGGGCCTTGAGCGCTGGCTGGAGCTGGCAAAGAACGCTACGGTCCGATGCCGTCAGGCGCATGTCCCGCTCCTCTCCTAGGTAGGGGGTCCGGGTCCGGAATCCACCGAACCCGAGCCGCGCGGCCAAGGCCCGGTTCTCCCAGGCGGCCACTCCCTGCGAACGGATCGAATCGGCGGTGACGGTACCCTTCGTCGGATGGCCCCCTACGTCCGGGGCGACTGTGGCCAACACGTTGGCGAGGACAGTTCGCGTCTCCACGTAGACCCCGAACGCCTTCCACCTCTCTTCCACCTCCGTGACGACGCCGGACCCGACCCACGCAGGCGCTTTCCCTTCGGTCTGCAGAAAGAGCACCGGCTGTCCGGGAACCTTTCCGATAGTACGAGCATCGTCCCACAGACGGACGGTTCCAGGGCGAAGCATCGACGGCAGGTGCTCGTCAGGAAAGCTGACGAACACCCAGCCCTCGAGCTGATTCGCCATCATGTTGGTCTAGCGACGGGAGGATCACGCAGGTCCTTGTGAGGTCCGCGCCCGCCTCGCGCCTTGCCGTCGACCGCCGGGGGGTCGGCAGTACCTGGCCCACCTATCCTAGCCAGTTCCAGAAATCGTCGCGCCAGAAGTCCACCTCCTCGTGGAGGTGGCGAAGCGCGACGGGCTGCAATCCTTCTCGTTGGGCGGCGTCGAACCGGCTCCGCAATTCGTCGATGCTCTCGTCGGAGAGGGAGTCCAGCATGCGCTTGAGGTCCCGTCCCAGCCCGATGTCCAACGCGCGTTCGGGGTGACGAATCACGAGACGGAAATGGTGGCTGCTCGTGCTCTCGATGCGGAGGACCTGCCAGAGGAGCGGTTCGCCGCGCTCCCGTTGAAGTCGGTAGGCGGCGAGATTGCCGATCGCGGCCCCGACGAAGTTCTCGTCGGCCAGGCCGGGCTTCAGGTGCAACCCTATCTCCAGTCCCCGGTGCGTGCGAAACCGACGCCGTAAGGGCAGAAACGTCCTTCGGGCCCCGGTAGAAGGTCAGCAGCGGGGCGCAGCGGCTGCACCCGAATGTCGTGCCCGGTCCCTCTACCGACCTCTCAGGAATTCCGTTTCGCCGCGGCAGTACGCCGGCGAGCGCACACGGGGCAGCCCCAGGAGGCGGCCGAGGGCGCGGAGGCGAAGAAGACCGGGGAGGGGTGGGTCCGGCGGAAGCAGACGAACAGGCGCCTCTCGGTACCGTTCTTCGCGCGGAACGGATAGACCCTCCAGTAGACCACGCGGACGCCCCGGGCCGGTCGGGCCGAGGCGAGCAGGCGCTCCGCTGCCCGTCCGAGCTCCGGGCCGTGACGCGTCGCGAGTCGGAGGTCCCGCGACCGGACCAGGGTCGAGGGAAAGGTCCATCGACGGAGCTGGATTCCCACGCCCACGGTCGGGTCCCGTCTGGTCCATTCGACGTAGTCGGTGACGGAGACGACGCCCGAGGGGCAGGCGCGGACACTCCAGAATCCGGGAAGTCGGCTTCGGAGTCGCCGGATGCGAAGTGGCTTGTCGCAGTGGCGATAGCACTTCGCGCCGGTCGTTTCGAGCGCCGCTTCCAGGGTGGGCGGAAGGGACCCCCCACGTCTCGCTGTCACAGCGTCTCCCGAACGGACAGGAGCCATTCGCTGGAGAGGAGGTCGCGCCAGGCCTGTTCGGTCCGACGGACCTGTTCAGAGAAGCCGGTCAGCAATGGCTGGACCCGTCCGTCCGACCATTCAAGGAACACCTGGGGGATCAGGTAGTCCGGGGACGCGTCGCCGTAGTCACGAACGAGCCGGTCCGCGAGCTTCTCCTGGGCGCGCCGATCGATGTCGAGGATCCGGAGACGAACCCCGAGGCGCTTTGCCAGTCGCCCGCCGTACCGCACCGACAGCGGGACGCAGTGGGGGCACCATTGGGCGAGCACGATCGTCAGTTGTCGAGGCCGGCCTGACGGCTTTGCGCCGGGCATGTCCCACACCATCCCCCCCTCGCACTTTATCCCGGCGGTCTGACACCGGAACCGGGCGGTCCCACGCGCACGCCGCCCGCGGCTGAGGATTGGCCGAGCTAGCTCTCCGGAAGAGCACATCCGGGGTGAGCATCCCTTATCGCCTGCGACCGATGTCTGGGGCGCCGTGGACCCGAACCGTGTCGCTCCTCCGCTGAGGGGCGAGAAGGACCTCGTCGTCTATGCCGAGAACCTCCGGCATACCTACGATCGCCAGCGGTTCGCGTTGGACGGCGTGAGCTTCACGGTCCGCCGGGGGGAGGTGTTCGGCCTCCTAGGCCGGAACGGGGCCGGAAAGTCGACCCTGATCAAGGCGATGACCACGTTGATCCAGCCGACCTCAGGGACGTTGCGGGTCCTCGGCATGGACCCGGCCCACGACGGCCAGAAGATCCGCAGCCGGATCGGAGTCGTCCAGCAGAGTGAGTCGTTCGATTTCACCACCGTCCAAGGGAACCTCGACGTCTACGGCGTCCTGTGGGGGGTTCCTAAGGCCGAGCGTACGCGTCGCCGCGAGCGGCTGCTCGCGAGGTACGGTCTCGGCGACCTCCGGAAACGGCGTGCGTTCGACCTTTCGGGAGGACAGAAGCGCCGGGTCCAGGTCGCGCGGGAGTTCATGCACGACATGGACGTCCTCTTCCTGGACGAGCCGACCGTCGGTCTCGACGTGATCATGCGCCGGGAGATGCTCGACTCGGTCCGCGACGAGGTACGGCGCGGGCTCACGGTGGTCTTCACCACGCACAACCTCGAGGAGGCCGACTACCTCTGCGACCGGGTCGCGGTCATAGACGAAGGAAAGATCCTCGTTCTCGACACGCTCGAGAACCTGAAGCGGCTCTACGGCGGCAAGAAGACGATCGACCTGAGCGTCAGCGACGGCGATTCGGCGCGGTACTTCGCGGCTCTGACCGACGTCCTCGGTCCCCGGGCGACCGTTACCGCCAAGGACCGCTCCGCCGTGATCCTTACGGACGACACGAAGGAGGCCCTCTCAAAGATCGTCGAGCTCTCCCATTCGACCGGGGTCCAACTAGACTGGTTGAACGTCCGGAAGAACACCCTGGAAGACGTCTTTCTCCGCTCGGTGGGGCACGGAGGGGAGTCGATTGCCAGTACCTAACCTTCTCCGGCTCATCTACCGGAACATCAAGGTCAACACCGACCCGGGCAGCCTGATCATCCTGATCGGCCTCCCGGGGATGTACCTCGTGTTCTTCGGGTACGGGTTCGGGTCCCTGGCCGCGGCCGGAGGATCCTCGACCGCCTATCTTTCGTTCCTGACCCCCGGGATCATGTCGTTCCAGGTCGTGATGGCCGGGACGGTCGGGGGCAGCATCCTCTGGGCCGACCGACGGTGGGGGATGCTCTCCCAGCTTCTCGTGGGCCCGTTCACGCGCCTCCAGTACCTGCTCGGGATCATGCTCACGTCGATGATGTTCGGCTTCGGCGGGTCGGCCGTCATGCTCGGAGTGGCTTACGCGCTCATCGGATCGGGACCGGCGCAGCCCCTCGCGCTTGCGGTGATGTTCGCCTCGATCACACTGGGTTCGATCTTCTTCGGGGCCCTGATGCTGTTCATCGGGGCGCTCGTGAAGTCGAATACCGCCTACAACAGCGTTCAGATCCTCCTGATCTTCATCGTGAACTTCGCCAGCACCGTGTTCTACCCGTTGAGCAGCGGACTGCCCGTCGCCCTTCGCGTCCTGTTCTACGTAAACCCCCTCACCTACGTGGCCGACGCGGTGCGAGGCGCCTACTCCGGAACCCTGACCGGCCTCGACGTCTACCAGATGCTTCTACTCGGAGCGGAAACGGTGGTCTTCCTATTCCTAGCCGTGCGCGCCTACATGCGCTCCGACGTGTCGTACGAGTGACCCCGGAACCGAGCCGGGCGCTGAGACCGTACGAGCCCTGCCGGGAAAGCGGTTCCGGCGGCCGCCCTAGAACCGATCCCCGGTGAAGCAAAGGAATCCCGGTCGGTCGGTGCCGAACTCTCGGCAGGCCGCTCGCGCGCTGTCAGCGCGCCCGTAGGTGCAGCCCATCAGGACGAACCATCCGACTGGTGCGATTGCGTAACCGCGACCCCGAAGCCAGGGGCGCAGCACCTCGACCGCGCTGTCGCGGAAGGTGACCGTTCCCGCCCTACCTTTGTGCTCGACGGCCCTCGCCAACGCGATCCTGGCGCGCGAGGTGCCGCCGATCAGTTCTCCGCACGTTGTTAGGAGCCGGCCGGTGTCGACCACGGCGTAGCCGCGGGTTCGCCCTGCGTCGCGAGCGAGCAGGATCTCGGCTGGGCGAAGTTCCCTCGCGGCGACCGCGACGCGCAGCAGTCCCGCCGGACGCTCGGCGAACCCGAGCCGCCCCTTTCCGAACCGGGCATGTAACGCTTCGATCCCGCTGAGGTCGGACACGCGCGCGGCGCGCACCACGGGCCTCGCGGGCCGCCGCCCCGGCGCGCGAGGCGCCCGGACCGCCAGGACTGGGACGTAGACATCCCGGTATCCGAGTTTCTCGTACAGGCGATGGGCCCCCCAGGATTGGTTGGTCCAGAGCGCCGCGTGGCGGATCCCCGCGTCGCGTTCCCTGCGGTGAATCTCCTCCAGCACGAGCCGAGCGACGCCCACGCGTGCTCGGTCCGAGCGGGTCGCCACACTCGCGATGCCGGTGATCGTCTCGGTACCGTCCGGGAAGGTGTACGGAATGCGCTGGACGAACGCATGGCCGACCACCGTACCGCGGTCCACTGCGAAAATGCCGACGTAGTCCGCCAGAACCTTGGTTCGGCGGCGCCAGATCTCGACCCTCCTTCGGTCGAACGTGCCGCCGAACGCGGCCATCTGCACAAGGGAGCGGTCGGTATGCTGCCGGTCTGACAGCTCATCGAACGTCAGGAGCTTCATCTCCGGAGCGATCCTCGGGTCGTTTCCCCACGGCGGCTCTCGTATTCGAAGCTCACGGACCGGCGCCGGAGGGCCCGTTGTCGAGAGAGACCCTCTTGGTTCTCGACCCAGACGGGGAAAGAGCTAATGCGGCTCCGGCATCGTGGCGCTCCGCCGGAAGGGGTCGAGCCGCTCGTCCCCGCCGACGTCCCAGGGTGCCTCGATGCGACGTGCAGGGTCCGCGCCATCTTCGGCCAATCGCCTCGTCCGCGGTGGAGGCGGCGCATGATCCCGATCGCTCACGGGGGCCGGTTGATCAACCGGATGGCCTCCGGACCGGAGCGGGAGCGCCGGTACGAGGAGCGGCACGACCTGCCCACCCTCCGGGCCGGGGTCGACCAGCTCTACGACGCCGAGAAGATCGGTATCGGGGCCTACAGCCCGCTCGAGGGGTTCATGGGCTCCGCCGTGCTCGAGTCCGTACTGAAGTCCGGTCGACTTCCGGGGGGCCTCCCTTGGTCGATCCCGATCCTGTTCCCGATCCCGACGGGGTCTGGGTCCGAGGCGGCCGGTGCCTTGGGAGCGGGGGACGCCGTGACGATCGTCGACTCCACGGATCGACCGCTCGCGCTTCTGGAGATCGAGGAACGGTTCCGGCTCGATCGCGGAGCGATCGCACGCGCCACCTACGGCACGGACGACCCCAAGCATCCGAACGTCGCCGACCTTCTTTCCGCCGGTGACGAGGCCTGGTCGGGGAAGGTGACCCTGCTGCGCCGCCTCGACCCGCCGGGCGGCCGTCCCGAACCGGGACCCGCCGAGACGCGGCAGGAGTTCCATCGACGAGGCTGGAAGACGGTCGCGGCGTACCAGTGCCGCAACCCTCCCCACACGGCCCACGAGTACATCCAGCGCCTCACGCTGGAGCGCGAGGATGTGGACGGCCTGTTCATCCACCCGGTCGTCGGCCGCCTGAAGAAGGGCGACTATCGACCCGAGGTGATCCTCGAAGCGTACGAGGCACTCGTCCGCCACTACTATCCCGCCGACCGTGTGATGATGAGCCCTCTCGGGATCACGATGCGATACGGGGGCCCCAAGGCGGCGCTCTTCCTTGCGATCGTACGGAAGAACTACGGGTGCGGTGCCTACATCGTAGGCCGGGACCAGGCGGGTGTGGGGAAGTACTACGACCCGTACGCGTGCCACCGCATCTTCGACGAGTTCGACATCGGGATCCTTCCGTTGCGCTACGACGAATCGTTCTTCTGCCTTCGCTGCGGCTGGATGGCAAGTCGCAAGACCTGCCCCCATCCGGTGACGGATCGCGCGGAGGCGAGCCAGACGCGGATCCGGGCGGCGCTCGCGAAAGGGGAGAAGCTGCCGGCGGAGATCCTGCGGCCGGAGGTCGCGGAGATCCTTCGCCGGCCCGGCGGACTGCTCACGGCGTAGGGGGTATCGAATATGACGCGCGGAGACGCGGGATTCTGCATCTGGATGACGGGCCTACCGAGCTCGGGGAAGACGACCATCGGGAAGGTCCTGGTCGAGCGCCTCTCCGAGCGGGGGTGGTTCGCCGAGCTCCTGGATGGGGACGAGATCCGAAAGGGACTGAGCACGGACCTCGGGTTCGACCGAGTGTCCCGCGAGGCGCACGCGGGGCGCGTCACCTACGTCGCGAAGGTCCTGGCCCGGAACGGGGCGATCCCGATCGTGGCCCTGATCTCGCCGTATCGGAGCTCCCGCGCGAAGGCCCGGTCCGAGATCGGCCGGTTCGTCGAAGTGTACGTGAACACGCCCCTGACCGTCTGCGAGGAGCGCGACGTGAAGGGCCTCTACCGGCGGGCGCGAGCCGGCGAGATCAAGGAGATGACCGGCATCGACGACCCGTACGAGGCCCCAGATCACCCCGAGATCGTCGTGGATGCCGTACGGATGGCTCCGGCGGACTCGGCGCAGTACATCCTCCGCGAGCTCGAGCGACAGGGCTGGCTTTCGCCGAAGCCGTAGCCCGATCCGCCGGCACGAACCTGCCTGCCGGCGGCGCATGCCCTCGCTGCCGGCGACCGGTCCCAAACGGCGGCCGGTCGCGAGCCCGGCGACGGAACCCCGCCGCCCGCTTGCGAGGCGAACCCTCAAGCGTCCTTCGAGGCTGAAGTTGGCATCGGCCGTTCTGGGCTTCCGCTAGCAATGAAAGCGCTCGTGCTGATCGGAGGTTTCGGGACGCGTCTCCGCCCGCTGACCTACAGCCTGCCGAAGCAGCTGCTCCTCCTCGCCGGCAAACCGATGCTCTACCACGTTCTCGACCTCCTGCCCGCGGACGTCGAGGAGGTGGTCCTCGCGACCGGCTACAAGGCCGGGGTGATCGACGCCTTCGTTAGGACCCATCCGGTGCGGTGGCCGATCCGGACCGTGTCCGAGGCGGAGCCGTTGGGGACAGGGGGTGGGATGAAGAACGCCGGTGGGGGAATGAGCGACCCGTTCTTCCTCCTGAACTCCGACGTGATCGCGTCGGCGGACCTCGCGGAGATGCTGCGGCGTCACCGGTCCTCGGGAGGGATCGGGACGATGGCGCTTGCCCGGGTCGAGGACACCCGCCCGTTCGGCGTCGCCGCGCTCGATGCCGCAGATCGCATCACCGCGTTCGTCGAGAAGCCCGAGCCGCGCGATGCGCCGTCCAACTGGATCAACGCCGGGCTGGCTGTCTGGGACCGGGCGGTCCTCGACAGGATTCCGCCGGGCCGGCCGGTGAGCTTCGAGAGGGAGGTGGTCCCCGGCCTCCTTTCGGAGGGCGTGTTCGGCTACCGGCTTCCCGCGTACTGGGACGACGCCGGGACCCCGGAACGCCTACTCAACGCCCAGCGCCTCCTGTTCGACGACGGGCGCGGTGGCCCGGGAAAGCTCCCTCCGGGGTCGACCGGCGAAGGCCCGGTCGCGACCATGGAGGGGGCCGTGGCGCAAGGGGCCTCGTTCGGCAGGTACGTGACCCTCGGACCGAACACCCGGGTGGAGCCTGGGGCCTACGTCGATAACTCGGTCCTCATGGACGGGGTCGTCGTGGAGCGGGGCGCGAGGGTCTCGGGAAGCATCCTGGGACCCCGAGTGCGGGTCGCCGCCGGCACCCGGCTCGAGAACGCGGTCCTCGCGGACGACCGTCCCGCAGCGTCGGGTTAGAACGCGGGGCCGGTGACGACGACCTTCACCGCTTCTTCGGGCCGTCCCGCGAGGCGGAACGCTTCGTCGATGCGGTCGATCGGGACGCGGTGGGAGACGAGGTCGCCGACCTCCAACGTGCCCTCCACGATCATGCGGTGGATCTCGGCGATGTCCGGTTCGATCGTCGCGTAGGACGGGATCACGCGTACCCCCCGAAGGTACAGCTGCTGGAGGTCGACGTCCAGGCGGCTTCCCGCCTCCGGAAGGCCGAACAGGTTCACGGTTCCGCCACGGCGTACGAACTCCACGGCGGCGCGAGCCACGGAGGGATGGCCCGTGGCGACGACCGCCAGGTCCACGCCCCGGCCTCCCGTCGCGCCGTCGACGGCAGCGCGCAGCGCCTCCGGCGTACGCGGGTCCACCACCGCGTCGGCCCCGCCGCGGAGCGCAGCGTCCCGGCGCAGGGGGGAGATCTCGGTCCCGGCGACCCAGCGGGCGCCCAGCGCCCGGGCGAGCCGGGCGTAGAGCAGACCGACTGGCCCGAGGCCTAGGACGAGGACCGAGGCGTTCTCCGGTAGCCGGATCCGGTGGAGCGCGGTGAGGGCGCACGCGGCCGGTTCGAGAAGGGCTCCCGTCGACCAATCGACACGGTCGTCGAGCCGCAGCACCGCACGGCGCGCCACGTTCGCCGCGGGTACGCGGAACACCTCGGCGAACCCGCCGGGGTCGAGGTTCGTGGCCGAGTAGGTCGGGCAGAACGTGTAGTCGCCCCGAGCGCACACCTCGCACGCGTAGCACGGGACATGATGGTGGGCGAACACGCGGTCGCCTTCGGACAGCCCCGGCACCCCGGGGCCCACCCGGAGGACGCGGCCGACCGGCTCGTGGCCCAGGATCCCGGCGGTCCGGTAGTTGCCGCGCAGCTTCTCAAGGTCCGTGCCGCAGACGCCGCAGGCCGCGAGGCGTACGGTGACCTCCCCCTCGCCCGGGGTCGGCTCGGGCACGTCGTCGAGGCGAACCGAGCCCGCGCCGCTGAGCCGGCCTACCTTCATGCGTGGGCGCGAGCCGCCCGCATCGCCGCGTCGAGAATCTCGATGGCCTCGTCGATCTCCTCGCGGCGGACGATCAGAGGCGGGATGTACCGCAGGGACGACTTTCCGCAGGGCAGCAGGATCAGGCCGTGGCGGTACGACTCCTCGAGGACCCGGTCCCGGAACGCCGGCGCCGGCTCCTTGGTCGTTCGGTCGCGGACGAACTCGGTCGCGGTCATCAGCCCCACGCCACGGACGTCGCCGATCTCCTCGTGGCGAGACTGGAGCTCGCGCAGCCGCGAGAGGAGGTAGTCGCCCTGTATCCGGGCGTTGTCGAGGAGGTGTTCCTTCTCGATCACGTCGAGGGTCGCGAGCGAGGCCGCCACGGCCGCCAGATTCCCCCCGAACGTGTTCGAGTGGGACCCGGGCGTGGTGAAATCGAGGTCGGCCGGGAATGTGATCGCCCCGAGCGGGAGTCCGCCCCCGAGCGCCTTTGCCATCGTCACGATGTGAGGAACGATCCCGTGGTGTTCGATCGCGAACCACTTGCCGGTCCGGCCCATGCCGGCCTGGACCTCGTCGTCGATGAACAGGATCCCGTGCTCGTCGAGAATCGATTTGAGGGTGGAATGCCACCGGGGTGGAGGCACCACATACCCGCCCTCCCCCATCACAGGTTCCGCGATGAATGCGGCGACGTCGTCCGCGGGGATCGAGGTCGTGAAGTAGAGCTCCTTCAGCACCTTCGCGCAGTACAGGTCGCAGCTCGGGTACTCGAGCTTGTACGGGCACCGGTAGCAGTACGGCGCCGGTATGTGGGTACCGCCGCCCACGAACGGGGCGTAGCGGGCTCGCTGGACCGGCTTCGACGCGGTGAGCGACAGGGCGCCCATCGAGCGTCCGTGGAAGCCTCCGAGCAGTCCGATCACGATCGGGCGGCGTCGGTTCCACCGCGCCAGCTTGAGCGCGGCCTCCACGCTCTCGGTGCCGCTGTTGGTGAAGAACACCTTCTTCTCGAACGAGCCCGGCACGAGCTTGGTCAGTCGCTCGGCGAGAACGGTCTGGTTCTCGTAGTAGTAGTCCGTCCCCGCGAAGTGCGTGAGCCGTCCGGCCTGGTCTCGGATCGCGCGCACGACCTCGGGATGCGAGTAGCCCACGGCAGCGACGCCGACGCCGGAGGCGAAATCGAGGAGGCGGTTGCCGTCAACGTCGGTGACCCAGACGCCCTCCCCCGACGCGCCCACGATAGGGGCGGTCTTCGTGCTGGTCATCAGAAATTTCTTGTCCCGCTCGATGATCCGCTGCGCGTTCGGTCCGGGGATAGGAGTCCGCAGCAGAACTCCGCGCTTCGCGGGCTCCGTCCGTCGGGAGGCAGGGGGGACCGGTGAGGGAGTGCTCTGGCTCATGGTGGACCTGCGGGGAAAAGCCCGCGGATGGGTAAAGTGTTCGCGGTCCAATCGGGCTGACCCGTCCGCCTGTCGAACGGCGCCTTTTTGAGCCAACTCTGCGGGTCGGCGTACGGAATGGATTCCCGCCCGGCCGCCGACCCGCGACGACCTTCAGGGTCGGAGGACATGGAGGCGATCCACGATATCATTCCCGCCCGCGCGGTGTTGACCGAGCTGGCACGAGGGTTCCTCTTGGTGAGGGACAAGGACCCCAAGCGGGCGGCCCGGTTCGCGGCCACGTTCCTCCGGGAACGCGTGGGCGCTGAGCCCCCGCCGGCCGCCCGGAAGGCGGTTGTCATCCTTCCCGCGTATGCCGCGCTCGCCCACCCGAATCGCGGGCCTATCGACCGCGGCGGGTTTTCCGGCGGCCGGTAGAAGCCCCCGCGTTCTTCGGGCTATTTCGCACCCGGAGGTAGGCCCCCAAGTCGTTCGGGAACGAACGTCGGGTGAGGCAGAGCCGGACCCCGCCCGGGTCGCCGAAGAACGTCCCCGGGCAGACGAGCACCGAGGCCCGGAGACAACGACGGGCGAGGTTGTCGCCCGTCTCCGTAAAATTCCTGTCGAAGAAGACAGGGGCGACCGGACCGGCCGTTCGGGGGAACGCACGCCGGAGCGCCGCTACGTTCCGAGCCATCAGGCGGTCCACCTGGGCGTGGATCTCGGCGCCCCGCTCGAGGAGGTGGAGGGCTGCGGCCACCGAACTGTCCGCAATCGAATCGCCGACCAGTCCGACGAACCGGGCGAACCCGGGTGCCTCGTCGGCCGGCGCGATGGCGTACCCTAAGCGTACGTCGTCCGCCCCGTAGAACTTCGTGAGCGAGCCGGTGGTCCAGAGCCGGGGACGGGACGCGACCGCGAGCGAGCGGGTGCCCGCGAACTCCCGGAACGTCTCGTCCGCCAAGAGGTGGGTCGCCCCGTCTGCCCATCGGATCAACGACTCGACGGGCCATAGGTCTCCCTCGGGGTTCCGTGGCTGAGAAACGACCGCGAGATCGACCGGTCGCGCGTCCTCGCGGAGACGAAGTCCCGCCTCCCTGGCGACGTCGAAGAGAGGAGGGTACTCGGGGAACCGGACCCGGAAGGATCGCGCGGCGGCCCCGTGGGACCGCGCGAGGTAGAACGTCACCCACGCGTTCGCTTCGGTGGCCCCGTGGGTCAGGAAGACCCGGGAGGTATCGACGCCGACCGACCGGGCCACGACTTCGACAAGAGCGCTCGCCTCCGGTCGTTCCCGCCGCCCGCGGGCCAGGGTGAGACGGCGGATCGACCCCCGCATCCCGCTGGCGCCCAGGTTGTGCCGGCACCCGTCGTGGTCATCGATCCAGTCGGCCAACGGGAACTTCATCACGCGCTCTTCGTCGGCAGGTCCAACTGAACCTTCAAGAGAGCGGACCGGCCCGGAAAGCGTCGATGGGGACTCGGCAACCGTCCGTCCGGGTGGACCGGGGTGGGCGTGTCATCGCGCTCTCCTCCGCGTGGTTCGCGGACGGCGCCCGGCGAAGGACGGAGGCTCGAATGGCCCGTCGGTGCGTGGAGTGCGGGGCGGAGCTCGCCACCCGTCGCACCCCCTACTGCTCGCGGAAGTGCCGATGGCGGTTCCACGGACACTACTTCTGGGACTCGGCACGGACCTACGTGATGGCGCGGGACCGCTACACCTGCCAGATCTGCCGTGGCCGCGTTCGGGCGCGACTGCTGGATGTCGACCATATCGTGGAGATCGGCCGTGGCGGCGCGGCTCTCGAGTACTCGAACCTCCAGGCCGTCTGCCGGGAGTGCCATCGCGAGAAGACCCGTCGGTTCCTGAAAGAGCGAGCGGTCCCCCGATCCGTGGAGCTTTCTAGCGCCGTTGCCGGTCCCTGACCGTCGTGCGCGCACTTGCAGCTCCTCCGGCGGGGTTTGGATTATAGCTCCCGCCAAGGAGTATATATCGCACGGGAGTTCGGCCCGCTCCGCGATGGCGCCCTCACGATACGCCTCCACGTTGGCCATCCTAGCACTGCTGGTCTTGGTGCTTTCGACGCTCGTGCCCGCGCTGACCGCCCCAGCTCCTTCGTCGCCCTCCCACGCCCGCCCCGGCTCGACAGCGGTGTCTATCGCCTCGCCGAAGAGCGGCGGTGTCCGTCCGGCCGCGATCGGTGACCGCCAGGGATCCGGCGGTTCGGCTCCTAGCTCGCGGCCTGCCCAGGGGGCGACCCGGGCGCTCTCCTCGCCTCCCGACTCCCTGGACGCCAAGATCCAGCGCCAGATCGCCGACGGCCAGTTGGCGGCGCGGGACGTATTCTTCCCGAGCTCGGTCCGCCACTCCGGCAGCCCTGCCTCCGGACCCGTGGCCCCCGGATTCTCGTCCCCCCCCGCCCCGATGGGCCTTGCGGACTTCGGGATCGACTCGTCGGGGGCCTACGAGTACAACACATCCAGCTTCGAGTCGAACCTCAACCTGTCCGGCTTCTCCGTCTTCAGCCCCGGGTACGCGGCGTTCGAAGAGGCCCCGGACTGGTCCACGTTCCAGCTCAATACCGTGACCGTGAACATCTCCTATCCTGGCTCGACGAACGGCACGTTCTGGGCCCAGAACGTGGTTCACTTCAACGGCTCGGAGCTCCAGTTCGAGGACAACATCTGGAACTTCTCGAGCCTGACCGCCAGCATGAACACGAGCACCCTGCTCAGCTACAACGGCACGTTGGTGCCCGGCGAGTTCTACTATGACTTCGGACCCTCGATCGCGATCCGGCCGCCGTTCGACCTGAGGCTGTTCAACAACATCACGATCGTCGGCGGGCACCCTGCACTGTTCTTCAACTACTCGTTGAGCAACCTTACGCGTACCGAATCGGGGAGCTACGACCGGATCCTCTTCAACGGCACGGCGACCGTCGGGCATCTTCCGCAGTTCCAGGTCAGCGGGCTGGCCTACGACCCGGCCGGACTGCTCAACGACGCGGAATTCATCCTCGGCGGCGACGGCGGCGGTTCCAACGCGAACGTGGTCTCCTTCAACGGCACGGTAACGTTGGACGCGTGGAACGCTGGCGCCGGTGCCTACCGCAGCGTGCGCGCGGCCTACGATTTCGGGGCGGATACGGCCGAGACGAGCCTCGGAGTGAGCGTGTACTACCTCGGGACCACGGCCCACCTGAACCAGGGACCGTCGTTCCTGTACGGGCTGTGGAACACCAGCGACTCTGTGTTCGCGCCGGCGGTCGCCGCCGGCTGGATTCACGTGGCGGTCGACACGACCCCGGACTACGCTTTCCTGTTCGCCACCTTCAAGGACTCCTCGAGTTCCCCAACGTCGAACCTCTCCTACGTCCCTTCGAGCGCCAACGGTGATGCGACCACCTACCTTCCCCTTCCCCCGGCCGGGAACCCCTACGTATTCTGGGCCTGGGCCGACGGATTCCTGAACCGGAGCGTGACCGTCGGGAACTCGTCGTCCGCGACGACCCTGACACTGACCGCCTCGGCCACGGAGATGGATGCGCCGGTCTACCTGATCGGAGACGCCCAAGCCGCGGCGTTCGGCGAGGCGGCAATCAGTCAGACAGCCTACTCCCCCAGTAGCCACCGATTGTGGCTCAACGCATCGTCCGCGGACCTGGCCGCCCCCTTCCGCCGTCTCAACGACTTCGACTACCCTGCGTTCGTCCTGCTCGCGACGGACCGCATCAACACCTCCGTGTACGTGGACGGCTTCGCACAGGCATCCGCCTCGTTCTCCTACATGGTCTGGACCGCGGCCCACGGGTTGCTCCCGGTGACGATCCCTGGGTGGACCCAGGGGTACTACTTCTTCTACGGAAACGGCACGTTCTCGGTCACCGACGTGACGGTCCAGGGGAATTCCACCGTGGATTCTCTGTATCCGCCGACGTTCCCTCCGGGCGCGGTCGAGTTCTTCGGGACCCACGGAAGCCTGGCGAACGATGTTGCGGCCTCAGAGGATTGCGGCGGCGTCGTGGCGATGGACGCACACTCCGTCACGCTCACCAACATTACCGCAACGACGGGAGCCGCCGGCGTCACGATCCTTGATTCGTCCACGATCATCGGCGGGACGATCCACGCAAGCGGGGCCGACCTCCTGGATGGCATTGCGAGCCTTGCGGCGTACCTCTACAACACGACCACGGTCACCCTCTCCGCGATCTCGGCCACGAACCGGGCCATCGGAATCAACGCGAGCAACGGGAGCGGCCTGACCGTGGACGGACTGGATGTCTCCACCTCGGCCTATGGGTTCATTGGGGAGAACCTGACGTCGCTCACCATGACCGCGGTTTCGATCAGCGAGTCCTCCACCGGGATCTTCTTGGACAACGCTTCCGTCGCTTCCTTGTCCGGCGTGACCGTTGCGACTCTCTCCACGGGCCTTGTGCTCAACGATACGACCCGGGTGCAACTGACCGGGCTCTCGGTCGACCTTACCTCATCCGCCGGTGCCTGGACCAACAGTACGCAACTCACGGTCGACGCGGTCACCTTCACCGGGGCCTTTCTGCTCCTGAATTTGGATCGCTCCGTGACGGTCGCGGAGGTGAACTCGACGGTGCTCTATGCGCTGGCGATAGAACTCTCCAACTCGACGTTCGTGAACGTCTCGGGGATCGACGTGGCCAACGGAGCAATCGGGGTCGCCCTCAATTCCGACCGTTCGGTCCGGCTTTCGGGGGTGGAGGCGTTCGCCGGCAGCGTGGGCGCGGAGCTTAGCCAGGTCGCCGGCGCGACCATCGTGAACCTGAGCGCGGTTGGAGAGTCGATCGGGATCCTTTGGGCGAACGGCTCGGACGGGGCGATCTCGTGGGGGAACGTCTCGACCGGGTCGCTCGGGGCGTACGTGTCGAACGTGACCAACCTCTCGATCGCCTCGTTCAACGGCACCGAAGCCGCGCTTGCCTCGGCGGAGTTCCTGAACGCGGCGAACGGTTCGACGTTCCCCACGGCCGTAGTAGCGACCTCGAACGACACGAACGTGACGGTGTCGGACATCTCTTCGGTCGAGTACCCGTTCGCGGTCTGGGACAGCAACTCGACCCTCGCTCAGGTCGACCACGTGACGGCCTGGAACGGGGGGATCGGGGTCGCGTTCAACAACACGACCGAATCGAAGATCGTGAACGTCTTCACGTTCGGCGGTCAGGTCGGGGTGTACCTCCTGAACGTATCGAACTCGAGCCTGAGCGCCAGCACGCTCGAGGACGGTGTGGTGGACGGGCTCGAGGTCGTGAACTCAACCAACCTAACGGTCCAGGGCAACAACTTCGTAGGTAACAACGGCTCGTCCACGAACGGCGTGTTCAGCGCGGCCCACCTCCAGGCGACGCTTCTCGTGAGCAACTCCTCCGTGTTCGCGTTCGCGGCCAACTACTGGTCCGACCACTCCTCCGGGGCCTACGTCCTGACGCCCTACGTGAAGGATTCAACGCCGCTTTCCGCCGCGTTGCCCTACTGGCTCCGGCTCATTGAGATCGGCCTGCCCGCGCACACGAGCTGGGGCTTCACCCACTTCTCGGTCCCGTACGCGACGACCGAATCGGTCGTCTACATCCCCGGCTGGAGCCTCGCCGCGGGGACGTACCGTTACATCGTAGGAACCACTCCCGGGTACGTTCCTTCCCCGGCTTCGGGGGCCCCCACGTACTCCCCGCTCACGAACGTCACCGTGACGATCACCTTCGCGAAGGAGTTCAGTGTCAACTTCTCCGAGACCGGTCTCCCCTCCGGCACCTCGTGGAACGTGAAGTTGAACCTGACCACCGACACGGATGTGGCGACAGCCACCGGTGGCTCGGTCGTCTTCGCCGAGCTGAACGGAACCTACCCTTACACGGTGGGCGGGGTGCCCGGCTACCACCTCTCCGGGATGCCCTACACGGGCTCTCAGCCGGTCGCCGGCGC
>Ga0116217_10001194_pt1 | contig 25525 bp, 25 predicted proteins | sample Sb_taG_6_FD_89697 | JGI IMG/M metagenome (GOLD analysis project Ga0116217, IMG submission 89697) | Peat soil microbial communities from Weissenstadt, Germany - Sb_50d_4_PS metaG | ecosystem: Environmental > Terrestrial > Soil > Wetlands > Peat | place: Germany: Weissenstadt | collected 2010-09-21 | reverse complement strand
TGAGATCCGCCTCGGTGAAACTCACATCATCTGGCGACGCGTGGGTACTCATGATGTGTTCAGAACGCCCTGATAGCGGCGAACTGTGGTGCACGTGGTACGAGATTCCGTTGCGCGCGCTCCACGGAAATACCTTGAAGGGTGCCACCGGTAAATCGGCGGGTGGCAGGACCCTGGTCCGTCGCAAATGGGGACCTCGAGAACTGGCCGCGAAGCGCCAATGAGCGAGAGTGCGTCTTCCACTAATCATTGTCCAATGAGCGCCGATGATGTCGATGCTGCTGCTCGACATATGAACAAACTACAAGGCTCAGGAGGCCTTTCGGTAGTACTCGTGGATAAGCCCACCGAGACGGTCGCGGCGCGCGATCTCGCTCGACTCTGGGCTCAGTGGTTTGAGATGAGGACCGCCTTCTGGCGTCTGCAGGTCGAGACCACGGTGAGGGCGCTCGAGGTTGTAGTGCTCGACGTATGTGGAGAGCAGATGGTGAAGGTGCCGGGCACCTAGCACCATGACGCGGTCGATACATTCCGTGCGCGCCGTACGGATCCAGCGCTCGGCATAGGCATTGGCCCGGGGCGCGCGCCACGGGGTGCGGATGATCTCGATCCCTTCGGCCTTGAACACCTCATCGAATGACGGGCCGAAGCGCTTGTCGCGGTCATGGACGATGAAGCGCACGGGTTCGGTCCGTGCTTCTCTGGCCTCCGATAAGTTGCGGGCGATCTGGGTGGCCCAGGTGAGGTTGGCCGGGCCATCGGTGACCCCACCGATCAGCACCCGGCGGGTGTGCAGCTCGATGAAGAACAAGACATGCAGGGTCTTGAGTCCGATGGACTCCACGGTGAAGAGGTCACAGGCGATGATCGAGGACGCCTGAGCGCGCATGAACTGGCGCCAGGTGTCTCGCTTGGGTCCGGGTCGGCGCTTGGGGGCGGTAATGCGGCGGATGCTGGTGGCTGAGATCTCGATGCCGAGCTTTCGGAGCTCGCCCTGCATCCGCCTGTATCCCCAGGTCGGATCTCCTTGGCCAGACGCCAAACGAGGAGCTGGATCTGAAGCGGGATCGCCCGTTTGGGGTTGATGCGATGGGGTCGGTCCCACTTCCGTCTCACGAGCTCGCGATGCCAGCGCCGTAGGGTGTCTGGAGTAAAGAGGTTCGAAAGGCGCTCACGCGCCGGGCGGAGGTACTCGAGGACGGTAAGCACGAGTCTCTCTTCGCGTCTCGTCTTCGGGTGGGGAACCTGGCGGCGAAGAACGGCGAGCTCTTGACGCAAGACGAGCAACTCGAGATCCTTCGAGCGAGAGGATCGACAGGAGAGCAGGAGCAAGCGCAGTACCTGGCGAAGGGCGATCAGGACAAGACGGGCGGTCATGGACGCAGTCTCGCGGCCGTGACGACGTCGCGCCGTGGGTCACGGAATGGCAGGTCCAGGTGCCGGATCGTCCTGTGGCACCCTTCAGGGTCACTGACTCAGGGGTGGTGGAGTTGGGCCGTGTAGAGCGGTTGAGCGGCTTCTGCGACGTCAGTTGAGATGTTTCTAGACGGGACAGCGGCCAGTTGCGAAAGCCGAGTGTCACATTGGACTGTCGAGAAGGCATACGTATCTGTCAGGGCCAAAGATCGAAAATGAATGGTTCGGCAAGACAGCGCTCGATTGAAAAAATGAGCGACGAAGCAATTGGTTACGAGACCGAACGGATAGCGTTGGCTCTGAATAAGTGGCGTGGAGGCCTCAGTGGTCATAGCAGTGCAGCTCGATTTCGACGGTGCCACACTTGAACAATACGACGAAATCAACGAGACGATAGGACTGCTACCTGGGGGACCGCCCGGCGCATCAGACGAACTGTTCCACTGGGCAACGAAGACTGAGAATGGCTTTCGCTTCATCGACGTGTGGCAATCGCGCAAGGCATTCGAAATTTTTGCGCAGGAAAAGCTCGGACCGGCGTTTCAAGAGGTTGGCCTTCGACCGCCTGAAATCCGATTCTATCGGGTTCACAACTACTTTGCGGGTGGGCGTCGAGCCTCGCCGAACTCGTCGTGCCCGGTCAAGCCGCCGGACGAGTAAATGAAGGCTGGTACTCGCGTTGAGTGTCGCTGGAATTCGTATCGCGGTATTAGAGGGTCCAGTTCAAGAGGTACAAAAGCCCTTCGGCGTTGCCCGACGCCTCACTGGTACCGACCCGGGTCAGGCTCGGCGCCAGCACAACCGCGATGGTGTTGACATGCGCACCGGGGTCCGAGACGCTGATCGTCCCCAGATAGGCAGACAACCCGGCGAATGTGTACCGCTGGATCTTGACCGTGATGGTGGCCGACCCGCCCTTGAGGCCCGGGATGGTGCCGGTGCCCGTCACCGACGTAATGGTGCCGCTCGACGGTGTGACGCTGAAGCTCCCCGAGGTCAACGACCCGGAGTTGGTGTAGTTCACGAACAGTCCCCTGAATTTCAGGGAAATCTGCCCGCCGGCCTGGGTCACGGTGAGGGCGAAGACCTGGGTGGCGTTCGGGGTGACCCCGTTGGCGGCCTGCAGAGTGAAAATGTAGGAACCGGCCGCCACCGACGACGTGCCGGCCAGGGTGGCCGTTCCGTTGCCGTTGTCGGTGAGGGTCACTCCGCTGGGCACGGTGGAGCCCGAGGCCAGGCTGATGGCGGGGGTGGGTGTGCCCGAGGTGGTCACGCTATAGCTGAAAGCCGCCCCGGCCGGAACGGTATCGCTGGCGGTGCTGGTGATGGCCGGCGGCTTGGTGACGGTCAATGTGAACGGTTGCGTGGCGTTCGGACTGACACTGTTGGCGGCCTGCATCGTGAAGTCGTAGACACCAGCCGCTACCGAAGAGGTCCCGGCCAGGGTGGCCGTTCCGTTGCCGTTGTCGGTGAGGGTCACTCCGCTGGGCACGGTGGAGCCCGAGGCCAGGCTGATGGCGGGGGTGGGCGTGCCCGAGGTGGTCACGCTATAGCTGAAAGCCGCCCCGGCCGGAACGGTATCGCTGGCGGTGTTGGTAAAGGCTGGAGCGGTGGGAGGAGCGGCCGTGGATGGACCTCCCGCGAAGAACGAATCAGTGGCGCCACTTGCCGTGAGGGTGCTGCTCCCTCCGTACAGGGCGGTAACCGGGAGCAGGCCACTTGTGGACGGCGTGATCTGGCACGTTCCGGTACCGCTGGCGTTGGTGGTGATGGTGCAGCCCTGTGTGCCCACCATCACGCCGATCATTGCGCCATTCACCGGCGTGGACGGGCTCTGACTGATGTCGTCGAGACTGGCGGTGAAGGTGGCGGCCTGGCCCACTGGTCCGATCTCCTGGCTTCCGTTCAGGGTCACGGAGCTCGTGTCCATCCCGGCTCCCCAGGTAAAGCGGATCGGGTTCGATGTCAACGTGGCGGTGCCCGATGTCGTCGTCGCCGTGACAGTGTCCGTCCCGGGATGGAGGGCGCTGTAGGTGAACGTCGCAGAGCCGCTGGTGCTGGCGTCAACGAGCTTGACCTGGGAGTTTGCCCCCGAGACCGTAAAGAGAATCGGTGTTCCGGCGGGACTGGGCACGTTGTCAAGGTTGGCCGTGAAGCTGACTGGGGATCCCGCCGGCGGGGCGGCCAACGACGACGTCGAGCTGAGCGTGATGGAAGGAGTCGTCGAGACGTTGCCTGACGAACCGCAGCCATTGCCGGCGCCGAGGCGGTAGACATTCGATGGATCCGCGACATACACACACGAGTCAGGACCCACTTCGATTCCGTCTGTGAGCGTGTCTCCCGTGACGATGGGGCTCGAGACCACCGGGGGGCTCTTGGTCAGGTCGATGGAGTACGTATTCCCGGAAAGGTCTGTTGTCACGAGGGACGTCGCCGTAGCGTTGCTTGTTCCGGTGATCGCCACAAGTTCGCCGTAATTGGGTGTCTGCACGACCGGGGTGATGGTGGCCGGTTGTGGCGTGTTCGTCCCACCGATCGCCACGACATCAACGCCACTCACAACGGCATAGAGCGTTCCGTTTGGCGCGAAAGCCAGCCCGTAAGGGATTCCGTCGGTGCCGATGCTCGACGTGTCGGCATAGATGCTCACCGTGGGTTGAGCGCTCGAGGGATTAGAGATCCGGGCGATCTCCTGTGTCTTGAGATAACCGGTACACCCACCTGAGACGAACAGGTCACCGGTCAGGGGGTCCACTGCAAGGTGCCCAGGGCAGTAGGGCAACGGCGAGCCCTGGGCGACAGTACGGACGATGGCACCGGTGCTCGGGTCGAGCTGCACGACTTCGGGATCCTCATTGTTGTTGATCCCGCTCGGCGGTGGGAGCCACAAGGTGGCGTACAGCTCTCCATCCTTCCCGAACGCCATCGACGTAATGTCGTCGGGTCCGAGGGCGGTGTCGGGAAGCTGGTTCGCAGCGCTCAGAGTACCACCCCCGGGTGGGAGGACGTTGATCGTCCCGGTGTAGAAATCGGAAACGTACAGGTTCCCGTTGGGATCGAACGCCATGCCGTCCAACCCGTCGCAGCCGTTGACGTTGAAGTTGCCAGGCAGGATCTGGTCATAGGGATCGAAGGCGAAGCCGGACGCGAACTTCGACATCGAATAGCCCGCCGCTGCAACAGGTGGACTTGTACAAGTCGGAGGTGAGCCGCTGTAGAAGGTGATGCTGGCACTTCCCGGCACCGGAAGATTGCCGTCGGTGCTGTCGACGGCAGTGAATTGGACGTTCTCGGCGTTCGTATCAGTGGCGGTAAAGACAGCGTCGCCATTTGAGCCGGTCACGGCTGTGTCGCTAGGTGTCGTCGACCCCGATGGGTAAATGGTGGCGCTACCGTTTTCCGACAGCGTAACCGTCTTACCCGATGCAGGCTGGCCGAGCCCGTTTTCTAGGTAAACAGTCACCGTCGCCGCCGTGGTCCCGTCGTCCGGGACGCTCGATGTGCTCGCCTGAATGCTCGCACCCGTCGCTTGAGGCGGGGTGAAGGTAATGGTCGGTTGTGTAGACAGAGTTGTCCCATCAGTCATGTCTGTTACTGTGAACGTCACTTCCTCGGGCACCGTGTCGGTTACATCGAATGACACCGCTCCCGTGCCTGTCTGCGAGGTGCTGATCACGGGCGTGATCACCGTGGTCGAGCTACTCGATGATATTGATACTGACTGACCGCTGACGGGAACTCCGTTGGCGCTTGCGAGGAAAGCGTCGACGAACCCCGGTGTGCTCCCGTCGGCCGGACCGGCGACCGAACTGACAGCCTGTGACACACTGGAATCGACGGGGCCCACGCTAAGGCCCTGTAGAGCCTGCAGAAGGTTGGTCAAGTTGGGTGAGCCGAGTCCGACATGGGCAAAGTCACTGCCCATGCTGGCTGGCGAATTGAAGGCCGCCGTATTTGCGAGGGGATACAGGGTCGGGTTGATTTCTCCAATGTTCGAGCCTCGGGCGATGTTTACGTCGGCTATATCCGCCGCTGCCTCTGGCGCGGCCATGCTTGTCCCGCCATATGTCAGTCCGGTTGGGCACCCTCCGGCGTCGGCTTGACAAATCTCGATACCGTCGGCCGGGTCGGCGTACACCGATAGATCCGGTACCGAGCGCATCGAAGATGACGTCAGGGGGTTCTGATAGGAGGGACGTGTGAAGTACTTACTGACGCCGAAACCGCCTTGGCCCGTTGGCGGTGTGGCGTTGGTCCCGTCCCACCACGTTTCCCCACCGTAGAGCCCACCAACTAGTGGCTTTGCCGACGTGCCACCAACGGCGGTGGCATGCGGAGCGTCAGCGGGCACACCCACCGTATTTGGACTGCCGTCCAAACAGGTGCTGCCGTGATCCCCGGCACCGTTTAGCACGCTGATACCCGTAGCGGCGGCCTGGGCCAGCACGGAGTCGATTGCTTGAGCCTCGGCCAGGCTCACCTGATCCTCGCATGAGCTCCAACTGTTGGAGATGACGGTGTCTCCGTCGGAGATCATGGCGTCGAACATCGCCTCGAAGCTCGTGGTCGGCGGAGCATCGTATACGACATACTGCGTCGGCGCGGCAGGAGCGAGCTGCAGAACCGTGTCGATGTCCAACAGCACCTCCGACTCTCCCGCACCAGGGCTCGACACTCCTCCATTCACATTCACCTCGCTCAGGCGATTGGCGATTGTTGGGTTGCCCTGAGCAAGTGCGAGCCAGTCAGTGACGTCACTCGGGTGGTACGTGTCGAATTCAAGCAGCCCGATCTTTTGAGCCGGCGGGTCCGCCGCAACCAACTTCGCACTACGCGTTGCTGCCCTAGGCGTCCCACGATCTCCCGGTTTGAGCCCGTGTTTTGAATTGGCACTTATTAGAGTTGTTCCTGCTGCATAGAATGCTTGCCCGAGCGCCTGACCCAGAGCTTGCCTACCCCCGCTGTCGCCGAGAATGGCGGCGAGGCAAACTAGCCCCGAACCTACTTTGAAGACATTAGTCGTTGCCCCAACGATCGCAATGATCGGGACTGCGACTTCGGCTAGGGCAGCGAGGATCACCAACACCGGGATGATGAGAAGAGGATTGATCCCTCCGAGAGACTCGAAGACCAAGCATTTTTGGCGGGTCTCCTGACTGATCGGGGAAGCAGGGACAATCGGGGCAGTCACATTCGTCAGACCGCTGACACTTTGGACATATTTCGCTATGGAAGCTGGCAGCTGTGGATCGGACCGGGGTCCGAAGTAGGTTCGACCGCCAATCGAGTAGTCCGCTATGTCGACATGAAATGCCCGTTCGACCTGGGCCAGCGTACCGTGCGCCGTTATGGTCAACCGGTCAGCGTACCCTCGTTCAGAAGTGAATCCCTGAGAGAGCAGCCACGAGAGCACCGAGTCGTACTCGGACTGGCTCGGTCCGAACACTGCGGTCAGATCGCCTGGTGTGAGAAAGTGCCGGTAAAGAGATGAAGTCGGGTCCTGGACGGCATTCAAGTAGGTCTCGAAAGCTGCTTGCTCTCTGCGCTTCAGCGTGATTGTGAGTGTGAGCGGCCGGCTGGCGGCGCCAGCAGGCGAGGCGGTCAGCATGACCCCGGGCTCTTGGAGAACGGGAGGAATCTCGCCGCTAAGCTGCACAAGCGGACCGAACGCGCCTTTCCCGGAGGTAGAACCAACGCTCGCCAGGCCGACGGAGGTTGCAAAGGTCACCACGACGATGACCAGCACTGCTACAGGTCGCAACCGGGCTGCAATGCGATCACACATCGATCGAACGATCAGCATCAAATCTCCCGCCTAAATAGGTGCAGCAGTTCGATCGAGTCGGAACTGACAATCAGATGGAATCGTACTAACGCAGTGGGCCGGTTTAGAGCAATTCTCAGTAGGAGTCATCCTCACAATTGAGGATTTGCATCAAGCCGAGACTTTCTAGTCGCAGCAACAACAGAGTCCGGCGTTGTCGCATCACAACTTTAGCAACTTGCTGCACGTGAGTGAACCGGAGATTGGCTGGGAAGTTCGCATTGGTTAACCATGCGGACAACCTTGGATGAATTTTGGCTGCGTGGATAGGGGGCACGGAGGTTATCGCAGCCTCCTGGATTCATTCTCTCGCATGGAACAGCGAGGTAGCGACGTTCTTTGCGGCCAGTGCGTCCCTGCGCGAATCTAACGATGGCCCCGCTTGGTGTCGGCGACGTAGGTAGGAGTCGCCGATGGTGAAGGCCCGCCGATCTTAGCTGCGATTGTTGAATCCCCGCTAGACTCGTGGACCTCTTGCAAGATGTTGTTCACACAGTGGGGAGTTCGATTATCCAAACTCGGAAAGCGTCGTTGCTAGTCCTTTTGCTCCTTGGCATCGTGGGTCTCGCTGCGTGCGGCTCCGGGTCTACGAACCAAGCAGCCGAGCGAACGAGTACGTCCAACACATCTTCAGAGATACCCGCACGCACCACGCCAACCCAGGCAGGTTCCAATCCGGGCAGTAGCTTTTGCGGCGCACTGATCAACGAGCAATCTACTGCACACCAACTCGTATCAGCGCTGACTCAGAGCCTCGAATCTGCTGACGTTGAATTGACAAAGAAGTCCCTTGCCGCGGTCTTCAACGCAATCTCCAACGATATTGCAGTCGTAGAGAAGAGCATGAAGTCTGCACCGGATAATGTCCAGGCGGCTGTGACCACAGTCAACAGCTTCATCACTCAAGCCCAGGCAGCGATCGCGAACGTAGCCAACGAGACTGGAGCGGAGTCCGCTCTGGCGAGCTTAGATTACTCGGAGCTCAGAGATGCCAGTACGACGCTCGCCGATTATTCCACTTCTCATTGCAGCTCTGCCACATCAACAACGAGCTGAATACCATGAGCGTTCGCGTTGGTTGAGTCATGCTCGCCGCGCCCGCTCAACTGAGCTGGCAGTCATCTTTGAGATTAGTCAGGAAGTCGTCCAGGGCATCAGCATCTTGCCGATTCCCGCGCCAGTTCAACCGAAGTCCCTCGCGTGGTCCCGTTGTGCAGTCAGGACATGGTGTCCCAGCTAGCGCCGGAACGTGTCGATGCTCACTTGCCGAAGCTCGGGTCCCTCAACGGTGTTCACGCAGGTCGAATGGTCGCAAAAACAATCATCCGGTATGCGACGGAAGAGTTGATAACTAGGAGTTATCAACTGCGAAAGGGGATCTCGGGCTGGAGTGCGGAACCAGTTGGTATCGCTAGAGTTCGAGACGACATTGATCCTCAGTCATCGTTGCGAGCCGCTGCGATGAGGGCCAACAGTTCGTCGCCGTAGGACTCGAGCTTGGCTGGGCCAATTCCATTGACCTTTGCCAGGGCTGCGAGGCTCGATGGCACGCGACGCGCGAGTTCCTCAAGGGTCCGGTCGTGTAGGAACACAAAGGCCGGCTTACTGGCTGCAATCGCGCGTTCCGAACGCCAGGCCCTTAGCGCCACGCGCACGCGTTCTGCGATCTTCGGAGACGGCGGCTCGGGTGCGAGACGCGAGAGGTGCCCCGCCACCGTGATCAGGTCACCATAGGGCACACGAAGCCTGGCCCGACCTACGAGTGAGACGACTCCTTCGTCGTCGACCGCAATGATCTGTTGTCGATGTCCCCCGTGTTCGAACTCCAACCCGACCCTGGCAAACACCTCAGGCTCCTCTGTGACCGGAGGCCTTGGCGTTGCTGAGGTCGTGCGCCTTGTCCGGGCCGACTGGCGCCTCGGCTGGGAGGGCTCTGAAAGCTCTGGTGGCTCTCGAATTGGGGGCCGAGCTGGCGTCCACTGTTCGACCAACTCGGTAAGAAACGGCGAGGGAGAAGTGCTCGCAACGACGTGAACCGAGGAGCTGCAGCGCGTCAGTCCGACGTGGAAGACCCGACGCTCTTCCTCCACATCGCTCGACAGGCGGTGGGGTAGGAGGCCAGCGGAGACGTCGTGAAGCACGACGTGTGGCCACTCTCGTCCCTTTACTCTGTGAATCGTGGAAAGTACCACCCCATCGATCGCGCCGGGGTGGCGGAGCGACTGGCGAAGCCATTCTTCGAATCCGCTCGGCTCGGGGTGCAGTGTCGCAAGGGCCACCAGCGCGTCAAGGTCGTCCGTTTGTGCCGAACGAACCAAGCGCCGGCGAGAGGTCTCCAGCAGCTCCATCGCCTGATCCAGACCGACATCGTCTCGGACCGAACGCAGGACGGCGACGGTCGTGCCTGAAGAGGCGCGTTGGCACACGGTCTGCAGGTCTGAGATGAAGGCGCGGATCTTGTCGCCATCGCGAGGCTTCAATCGCCCCGCCAGCCGCTCCAGCCCGGCGAAATCGTGTTGTTCACCGATCCACTCGAGGACCTTGGGGGAAAGGGCTCGTGAGGGACGACGTGCGGCCTGGGCCACGTCGGAGCCGACCAATCGGTCTTGGGAAGAGACGGCCAGACGGAGCCACGCCAGCGCCGCGTGTACGCCGCTGCGAGACAGGTACGACTCGTCGACCGCCGGCTGGACCGGGATCTGACGGTGCACAAGCGCGACCTGTACCGCCGCAAGTGAGGCGTTCACGCGGGTCAGCACAGCGACATGGCGAGATGATAGCCCTCGTGCCACGAGTCCGGCTACGACGTCGACAGTCATGGCGAGAGCATCGTCACCTACCATCACCTCGAGTTCATCTCCGCTCGCGACTCGACCAGGTGCTGGGACAATACGTTTCTGCACCCGGCGGCGGTTATGGGTGAGCAGGATCCGGGCCGCTTCGACGACGGGAACGGGGCAGCGGTAGTTGACCTCGAGGGGATGCTCTGCCGCAGTCGGGAAGAAGCGACGGTAGTGAATCAGCCACTCCGGCGATGCACCTGAATATCCGTAGATCGTCTGGTCGTCGTCGCCCACGCCGAAAACAGCACCGTCGGGGCCCGCCAGCAGCCGGATGAGCAAGAGGTGGGCGGGGGTGAGATCCTGGAACTCGTCGACTAGGAGTAACCGGCACGACGCACGCGCCGAGTGACGTGCCGTCGGGTCAGTGAGCAGGGTCTCGATTGCCTTGTATATCTGTTCGTCGAAGTCGACGAGGCGTCGCTCCTCTAAGAGACGCCTGTACCGAACGAACACCTCAGGAAGGCCATCGACGTCGCCGCCGAAGTCGTCCTCCACTTCAGCCGGGGCTTTGAGGCCCAGGCGCACGGACGAGAGGGCTTCGATCCACGCTGCCGCCGGGTCGGCATTGGCCCGCCGGGGGAGATCGACGAGCGTGTCAAGTATCGAGCGCACTTCGCGGTCCTGGATTGTCGTCACTCGGCCTGATTTGGAGAGCAGCGACAGACCAAAGGCATTGAGCGTTCGGATCTGCAGTTCGGGCAAATCGGGCGTTCGCTCCCTCATCTCGTCCGCGGCTCGTTTGTTATACGCGACCAGCGTTACGGCCCGCCCTGGCAGCCTCCACTGACGCAGCAAATGGCGGGCGCGCTCGGTGAGCACCCGTGTTTTGCCCGAGCCGGCGGGAGCGATGATGCGCGCTGCCCCGCCAAGATGAAGTACCGCGGCCAGCTGGTCCGGCGCTAGTGCCGCATCGGTATCGTTCGAACCGAACGGGACCAGGGAACCGGCGAGCAGCGCCAGTCGGGGGATGACGGCAGCCTCATCGAGAGCTCCGCGCCACGTGAGAGGCCCTCCGTCACAGAACGCCGCCCTTCCGTCGGGAAGAACTACGTCGGCTGGTCCGGCCGCTGTGGCCCCCAATCGCACCGCTTCCTCTGCCAATGGCCACCGGGTCGTGCCGTTCCTGGCGTCGATGGCGTTGGCAAAGGTGGCATGGGCCCTCCGTTCACCGGGAAATGCGAAGGACGGTGACAACGACCACACCGGTCGAAGCTCTACCTCAACGTCGGACGGTTCGTCCCCCGCCTGGATCACGAGCGGCGTTCGCTCGAGCCAGGCTTGCTCGAGCTCCTCAATCCCCCCGCTCGCTCGCTCGCATCGCTCCCACGGGGCGGGTGGTTCTTGACCGGGCGGCACCACGACGCTTCGCCCGAGCACAGGCCCCAGCGGTGCACTGGACGCCGCGACGAGCGCACCTACCCGGTAAGGCTTGGCGGCAGACGAGGAGTCCTGTATCGAGCGCTCCCAACAGCTTCGGACCTCGACGGCCTGCGTATGGCGGGCGCCACAGTAGACGCAGGAGACGCCAATCTGTGTCACCTGATGGACCGAATCCTTGGATCATCGACGTGTCGGTAATGAGCGACCGGATTTGCCGTGTACTGGAGCAAGTCCTCATGATACGGCACGTTCGCGACCACTAGCGCGGACTTGCCCCCTTCCGAAGGGTGGTGTCTATGAAAGTCCAAATGAGGAATGACGCTTGTGACAAGGTGGTGAAGCCCGATCTGATCTCGATTCCCGGAGCCGCCCGCCGGGTTGGCGTGCACTCTCACACCCTGCACCGGCTGTGCCGTACGGGCCAGTTTCCCCCTGCCACCCACATCGGTTCGAGGTGGAAAGTGTCGGTACCGCGTTTGAAGCGATTTCTCCACGTAGACGAAAGTGAAGGGTCGTAACCCGCGACTCCCGGAACGAGAGCTGAGGCGATCCTGATGGCAATCGGCGATATCGTGCGGGTTGAACGAGCGGACGGCCCGATCCGAGGGGGCCCGATATCGGCTACTCTCGCTCGGGCTTAGGCTCTGCGGGCGGACCTCGGTGCCGCGTGCGGCTCGGGTGACGATTCGAGCTCGGCGAGGAGTGCACGGGTCTCGTCAAGCGACGACGTAAGGATACGGCGGGCGACGTCGAGCAACTCGAAGATCATCGGGTTACCGACGGAGTACAAGACGGTGTTCCCCTCCTTGCGCGTTTGGACCAGGTTGGCTCGACGAAGAACGCCGAGCTGCTGGGAGAGATGCGAGGCCTCGATGCCGACGGCTGGAACGAGCTCGCTCACCGTCCGCTCACCGTCACGAAGCACTTCGAGCACGCGGATCCGCGCGGGGTGAGCGAGTGTCTTAAAGAACTCGGCCTTGATTTGGTAGATGGGGGTGGTCACTGCGCTCGCTCGATTCTGAGACGATTACGTCCGGTCACTGAATCGTCCCGACACTGGGATATCGCCCGAATCTTAGTGGGGATGATCACGTCTTTATGGTCCATTGTGCCACTCACTCTCACAGATCGTTGCCTGCATACGACAAGTTGAAACTCTTGTTGGCCAGGGGAAAGTCCGGCACGATCGTGTCGGCAAGCGCCACCGAAAGCGCCGGCCAATTGAAGAACGATGGGTCGACGACCTTCACTCGCGCCAGCCGCCCCGACGTATCGACCTCGACTCGATGGACGATGCTGCCCCTCCATCCCTCGATGATCCCGGTCCCAGTCCTGTTTCCCGAGCGGGATACCGGAGGTCGATCGCCGAACGCTCGATGACTCGATCGGAGTGCACCGGGTCGTGTCGAATGCTTCGCGAGGAGAGCCAGTGACGCCTCCACCTCCTGGACACGGACATCGAAGCGAGCTAGCACGTCACCCGTCTCAGAGCGCACCGGGGTAAATCCTGTGATCGGTCCATTGACGGGGTGGGCGAGGCGCGCATCGAGAGTCGATCCCGAGGCGCGGGCCACGACCCCCAACACGCCCAGCGCGGCGGCATCCTCGCCGCTCAGCACCGCCGTTCCGGTGAAACGGTCAATGACGGTGCTCTGGCCTCGTGCCAGCTCGACTAACTCGTGGAACTGCTCTCCGATCTCCGCCAGATCGGAGGCCCGGGGCAAGGACCGCAGGTGGACCAGGCCTGGCGTGATAGCGCCACGCAGAAGGCGGTGGCCCGTGACCGATGCATTGAGCCGGAGCAGGCGTTCGCGCAGCGTCAGGGCCCGCGCCTGGGCGAGCCCGAAGCCGACGTCGTTGCACAAGGCGCCGATGTCGGCCACGTGATTGTAGAGGCGCTCGAGCTCGAGCAGGAGGCAACGAAGCTCGCTCGTCCTCAGGTCCACCTCGACGCCACGAGCCTCCTCCACGGCCAGGCAGTAGGCCAACCCATGGCCGACCGCGCTGTCACCCGAGATGCGTTCGGCGAGGACAATCCCCTCGTCGGAGCTCTGGTCCTCGAAGAGTCGCTCGATTCCCTTGTGCACGAACCACAGACGCGCCTTCTTCTTTTAGATGGTCTCGCCGACCACCGAGAATCGGAAGTGGCCGGGTTCGATGAGCCCGGCGTGCACCGGTCCCACCGGGATCTCGTAGACGCCCGCACCTTGCACCTCGACGAAGGGATACGAGCCGGCATCATCCACCATGTCGGGCGGTGGGCCCGCGTCGTGTCGCATCGGATGCCAGCCGTTGGGCCAGTGCTGATGCAGCACCAGTCGTCGGAGAAATGGATGGCCGATGGGAACGATGCCGAACAGGTCGTGCATCTCGCGCTCAAAGCGGCTGGCGGGGAACGAAAGGGCGGCCAGCGAGGGGATCTCAGGTCGTCGGCGGTCGACCTCGATGTCCAGCTCGATGCGCCGGTCGGGGGGGCCGGAGGTGAAGAGGTAGGTGACGCGCATTGGTCCGTGCCCATCGAGCGCAGCCACGAGAGCGAGGCGATATCCCCGTTGGAAGAGGGCGGCAGCCGTGGCAGAGAGGGCATCGGCCGGAAGCTCGACCGAGGTGCGGACGCTCCCCGGGCGCTCGAGGCTGGGTAGCAAAACCGGCGCCACGGTCATGGCGACACGATCCGAGCAGCGGCATGGAGCAGGGGACCGAGCGGCCACGCCGAGACGCCAATGAACGCGCAGCACACCAGGCCGCCGATGAGGGGAACGGCCACAAGGGCGGGGGTCATGGCCGGAGCTGCCGTGCCCCGCGGGCCGAGGAGGAGATGACGTCCATGGGACACCACTGCCGCAAAGATCACCACCATGCATACCAACGACGCGGCCGCCACCCAGCCCAAGCCGACTTGGAACTCGGCGCGCAGCATGTTGAGCTCGCTTGCAAACAGGCTGAAGGGCGGGAAGCCCAGGAGCGCGACGAGCCCGAACCCGAATATGCCACCGAGCACCGGGCGACGGCTCAGCAGGGCCGGGACACGTTCGATCTCGCTCGTACCTTCGGTCAAGAGGATCTCACCCGAAGCCAGGAACAGCACCCCCTTGGCCAGGCCGTGACCCAGGACATGAAGGAGAACCGCGGCGATGGCCAACGGTGAGCCTGCTGCAGCCCCGAGAGCGATGAGGCCCATGTGCTCGACGCTGTGATAGGCGAGCATCCGCTTGTAGTCCCGCTGGGTGAGCAGGAGCGACGCCGCCACCAATAACGACAGCAACCCCACGATGACGAGCAGCGTGCGAGGGAACGCCGAACCCAGCGCGCCGTCGGCGATCACCTTGAAGCGCAAGATGGCGTAGAAGGCGACGGTCAGGAGCACGCCGGACATGAGGGCGGACACGGGGGCGGGCGCCTGGCTATGGGCGTCGGGCAGCCAGCTGTGCATGGGCACGAGTCCCACCTTGGTGCCATAGCCGAGGACGATGAGCCCAAAGCCCAATCGCATGATCCCGGGGTTGAGATGGTGCGACTGCGCCGCGAGGGATGTCCAGTCCAGTGAGTGGGGTCCATGCCCGCTGGCGTGCAGCGCGGCCAGATAGATGAGCACCGTCCCCAGGAACGCCATGGCGATCCCGACTGAGCAGATAATGATGTATTTCCACGACGCTTCGAGCGACGATTGTGTCCTCCGATGTCCAACGAGGAAGGTCGTGACCACCGTGGTGGCCTCCACGGCCACCCACAACACGCCGAGGTTGGCGGCGAGCACTGCCAGGAGCATCGTGGCCAAGAAGGCCTGGACCAGGACGCTGTAGAGCGAGGCGTGACGGCGCGTGCAACGACCGGCGGCGATCTCAGCGTCGAGGTAACGCACCCCCTGCCACGTGGCCAGCACGGCGATCACGCCGATGACGACCACCATGAAGGCGCTGAGGGCGTCGACCCGCACGATCCCGCCCAGGCCCGTCTCGGGTCGCCCGTGCACGACCTGGACGGAAAGCACAATTCCCGTCACGAGGACCCCCGAGGCGGCGGCGGTGCCAAGCCAACCGAGACTGCGCTGCCACGGCATCACACCACACACGATCCCGCAAGCCAGAGGAAGCGCGAGTACGACGATCAGCATCAGTCGTGCAGCTCGTTGAGTTGGTCGAAGTCGAAGGACCCGAGGCGGGAGCGCAGTTGGGTGGTGAGCACCCGCAACACGATGACCGCCAGCAGGACATCCAGCGATGCTCCGAGCTCCACCAGAAGCGGCACCCCTGCCGTCGCCAGGAACGCAACCAGAGCCACGCCGTTGTCCACGAGCAAGATGCCCACGATCTGGGAGACCGCCTTGCGCCGCGTCACGAGCGCGAAGAACCCCACCAGGACGGCGGACAGCCCCACGGGGATGAGTCGTCCCGCCGCGGTGGGAACGAGCGAGGTCACCGAACGTGTGGAGGCGAAGGCGAGGAAGGTCAGTGCGCCGGCAGCCACGAGTGATGCGGGCACGTTGACCAGGGGTTGGGTCTCGCGGCTCCTGGGGTCGGCTCGCACCACACGGGTGATGAGCGCCGGCACCACGATCGCCTTGGCGCCCAGCACGAGCAGGCCCACGATGATGAGTCCCACGTCGTGCTGGTGGAGCCCGATGACCATGGCGACGCACCCCAGAGCCAAGCCCTGGATGGCAAGGGCCCGCACGATGGCACCGAGAGACCGGCGCCACAACGTCACCACGGCGCACAGCAACACCGCCGCGGCCTCGAGTCCGAGGGCACTCGCATAGGTCGAGGTGCTCACCGGACCACCAACCCGCTCACGACGCCGAGCAGCGCCAGGACAAAGGCACCGGCGAGCAGCTCCGGAATCCGGAAGAGCCGCACTTTGGCCATCGAGACCTCAAAGACGGCCAGGACCACGCCGACGACCGCAACCTTGGCACCCAAGGCACCAAGACCGATGGCGATGGCGGACACGTGCGTCGTCGTCGCCACTCCCCAGGGTGCGACCAGATTCACGAACACGCCAAGGAGAAGGGTGAGTCGCATGGCCTCGCCCACGGTGACCAGGGCCAGGTCGGGACCGGCGTACTCGAGGATCATGGCCTCATGCACCATCGTGAGCTCGAGGTGAGTGGCCGGGTTGTCCACGGGCAGCCGACCGCTCTCGGCAACGATGACGATGAGGAGCGACCCCAGGGCGAACAGCCGTTGCGGTGTGGCCACCGACCCCGGGTCGCCGAGGGTGGCGCGCACGATGGCGGGAAGGTTCGACGAGTGCGCGGTAGCAGACAGCGCCAGGATCGTGACGAGCAGCGCGGGCTCGGCCAAGGCGCCGATGGTGACGGCCCGGCTCGAACCCATGCCCCCGAAGGCCGTGCCCGCGTCCAGTCCCGCCAGGGCCAACAGCGTCGATCCCACCAAGAGGAGGTAGACGAGGACGAACAGGTCCGAACCGGAGCCGAGTGCGGGGCGTGTCGTCGCCAGGGGTGTGATCACCGCAGCCACCGCCACGGTGGCGACGAGCGCCACGGGTGCGAGGGGGAAGATCCACGTGGCCTGGTCGGGACGGAGACGTTGCTTTCGAAACAACTTGCGAATGTCGACCAGAGGCTGGAGGATCGGAGGGCCGACGCGACCCTCGAGGCGGCAGCGCACCTTGCGCATGGCCCCGACGAGCATCGGGCCACCGACGCCCACCGCCACGACCTGCACGCCCGAGGCGATTCCGGCACCGATCATAGGCGAGATGCCGCTCATGCGATCATGGCCAGCGCAGCCAGCATCAGCACGAGCGCACCCAACCCGTAGCCCAGGTAGCGGTGGACACTGCCCGGTTGCAGCGCGCGGGCCGCTTGCCCCCACCGTCGGACGGCCCCGATGACGGGTCGGTAGAGGCCCCGCTCGATGCCGTCGTCCACGGCGTTGTGGAATGTGGCGGCCTCGATGTAATAGCGCGATTCAGCCACGTGGCTCACGTCGAGGTCCTGGACAGGGCGAAGGACATCGTCGAAGACCCGCTGGACCGGCTCCGCGAACGATGTTGCCGTGTACTGCATGCGCGCCGTCTGGAGCTGGCGCCCACACCCCCAGGCCTCGACCACACGCGGCGCGGGCTGGTGCGCCAGCACGCGGCGAAGCATCAACACGACGAGTACGGCAACAGTCATGGTGCCTGCCAACGTGGCGGGAGCCAGCACACCTCGAAGTCCGACCAGTTGCACATCCACGCCATGAGCTAGGAGAGCAGTGCCCACCCCAGGGAGGGCCGTCTTGACCGCTCGTTCGACCGCCGGGAACACCAGCGTGGGGATGACGCCGAGCACGATGCACGCCCCCACCAGCAGTCCGACGGCCAGCCGCATCGTGATCGGAACTTCCACCGCGCCATCGGCTGCTTCTGAGCGCGGCCGGCCCAGGAATCCGATACCCACGGCCTTGACGAAGGCGACCACGGTCAACCCGGCGGTGAGCGCCATGGCCGCCACCGCCAGGGGAACGGCGATGTCGCTGGCGGTGTTCCCCGAGGCCGCTCCATGCAACAGGGCCTGGAACAAGAGCCACTCACCGATGAAGCCGTTGAGGGGCGGCAGGGCGGTGATGGCGGCCGCAGCGACGAGAAAGAGTGCGCCGGTCTGGGGCATACGGCGCAGGAGCCCGCCGAGCTGGTCGAGATCGCGAGTGCCGGTCGCCACCTGGACGGACCCGGCCGACAAGAAGAGCGCCCCTTTGAAGGCGGCATGGTTGAGCACGAGCACGAGGGCTGCCACCAGGCCCAGCGAGGCCAGCAGCGGGTGTCGAGTCGCCTCGAACAGTCCCGATGCACCGAGCGCGAGGAGGGCCAGGCCGATGTTGTCGGTGGTGGAGTAGGCGAGGAGGCGCTTGAGGTCGGTGCTGCTCGCGGCGTGGAGCGAACCGAACAATGCCGAGGCACCGCCCAGGCCCAGTACCACCAGCCACCACCACACGGGGCCCCCGCCGAGGAGGTCGTCACCGACCAAAACGATCCCGTAGACCCCCAGCGCCACCATCGCCCCCGACATGAGCGCTGACACCGGGCTGGGGGCCTCGGGGTGGGCCTTGGGCAGCCAGACGTGAAAGGGCACGACGCCGGCCTTCGACCCGAAGCCGACGAGGACGACCACAAAGACGAGCCCGCGCACAGCGGGCGCCAGGTGCCGGGCATGGTGCGCGATGGCGGCGAAGGATTGCCCATTGGCATGAGCCGCCAGCACCAAGAGGCCGACGAGGATCAACGCCGCGCCACCCTGGGTGAACACCGCGTACCAGGCGGCCGCACTCTGAGCGGCTTGGCTCCGGCCGTGGTCCACGAGCACCAACACCAGTGACGTCAGCGCCATCAGTTCCCACAGCACCATGAAGGTGGCGACGCTCCCGGCGCTAGGCACCAGGAGCAGCGTGGTGACAAAGATCGGGAACACGCACGTGGCGCTCCGAGTGGCCGAGCCGTGTTGGGCGTACCCGATACCGTGCAGCGTGGCCGGCACTGCCACGATGGCCACGAGCAGCACGAACAACGCGCCCAACGGGTTGAGCACCAAGTCCACGCCGGTGAACGGGAGCAACTCCGCCGAACGAAGCACGATGGGATGGCCAGTCGCAAGTACATGGACCGCCGCGGCCGCCTCGAGCGCGCACGCCCCCCAGACGAGTGTTGCCGCCGCCGTCACCCGGAAGCGCCTCGGCAGGGCAGCGCCGCTCACGCCGGCACCGAGACCGAGCGCGGCGCCGGCGACGATGAGTGTGCCGTCGGTCATCGCCGGGTGACCGAGCGCAGCGCTTCGATGATGGCGGTGGGGTCGGGGGGGCACCCCGGGATCGAGACGTCGACCGGTACGACCTCACCGACGGCTCCTACCACGCCATAGCCACCGCGAAAGACCCCGCAATTCCGGGCGCAATCGCCCACGGCGATGACGACACGGGGCTCCGGAGTGGCCTCGAGCGTTTTCAAGAGCGGAACGGCCATATTCCGAGTGACCGGCCCAGTCACGAGTATGGCGTCGGCGTGGCGAGGTGAGGCCACGAGCCGAGCCCCGAAACGCTCGGCGTCGTAGACCGGGCCGAACGCGGACACGATCTCCAGCTCGCAACCGTTACAGGAGCCGGCGTCGACGTGGCGGAGCTGAACTGATCCCACCAATTCCGCTGGTCCGTTTGGAGATGTTGGTTTTGCCGCGGGCGACTCGGTCACACGGCGGGCGCGCCAGTTGACCAGCGACATCTTCGGCATTGGCATCCGGTGCTCAGTTCACAGGAGTGTCGTGCGGATACGGAAGCCTGACGCGCAGTCGAGCCCCGCATCGGGTGCAGCGGGCCACCTCGTTGACGCTGTGCGATGACGCGGGCGACACGCGCCAGCAATTGCTGCATATGAGAGTGATCTCCGTCGCCCCCGGGTCGGTGGCCGGACAGTCGGTGCCTCGGACGAGCTCGGCTCCAAATGCGGCGCCAGGCTCAGATTCGTCCACTTCGCCCTCCCGGGCCGGAGGCCCTGAATATGATCATGTCGTTATTCTGTCATCTTGTCGAATAGGTGTATCCTCCTTCCCGTGCCTTGGACCGGCCGTCACGACCGCGATGAACCCCCGACCAGCTCAAGAAGGTGATTCGAGACACGGGTCGCCGCCACCCTGACGGAGGAGCCGGCGGGGATTTCAGGACTCCAGCTGACGGTCAGTCCGAGGCCGAACCAGACCGCACCATGGGCTAGGCGAGGTCCCAGGATGACACGTCCCCGCGTGGAAAGCGTCGTGATCCGAGGTCTGCCAGACGACGAAAACGACTGGCAGAGACGCATCATCCTCCTCACCTACGAAGACGGCACGACCGAGTCCATACCAGGGAGCCTGTTCGAAGCCAGCGAGTTGGCATTCATCCATGGGCTGACGTTGGCCCCGAACCCGGACGGCGCGTTTCGGTGGGCCAGGTTCCCCCAAACCTGGGACCAGGTATAGGTCCGATGCCTGTACGGGAGATCGCAAGCCTCGTGTGGGACCGCAGAAACGACGACATCGAGGTCATCTACGTAGGTCGTGATCCCGAGCACTTCTTCGGGTCCGAGGATGTCGCCATCGCGCTAGCCCTAAACGCCGGACTCGTGGCTGTACCGACGCCCGACGGGATCCGTCGTTGGGTCTCCGGAGGCTAAGTGCTCCCAACCGATTGACACACACATATGTAGGGCTCAGGGTCCGGTTGATGAGGTAAATGTGGTCGCATTCGCAACGGCCGATACAGGCCCGATGTTCTCTCCGAGGATTTCACTCATCACGAAGCCGGGCGCCCTCAGACCGATCTAAGGAGATGGCTTTGCACCGCGAACGGAAAGGCCTTCGGCAGACCTTTGACAGCGCCAGCGAGCTATATCACCGGGCGCGCCCGGATTACCCGGAGGAGCTCATCGATCACATCGTCCGGATTACCGGCGTGCGCCAAGGAGACCATCTTCTAGAGATCGGATGCGGGAGCGGCAAGGCGACACTCCCTCTCGCACGGCGAGGATTCAGGATCACCTGCATAGAGTTGAGTACCCGACTGGCCGCTGTTGCTAGCGAGAATCTCTTCGACTTTCCCGACGTTGAGGTCGTGGCCTGTGACTTTGAGGAATGGCCCCTGTCGCCAGCCAAGCAGTTCGATCTCGCCTTCGCTGCCACGGCTTGGCATTGGATCGATCCGGAAGTGCGATACCGCAAGGCATGGGACGCGTTACGCCCGGAAGGTCACCTGGCCCTTTGGGGAGCGACCCACGTGTTCCCAGTTGACGGTGACCCATTTTTCGTTGAGGTGCAAGACGTCTATGAGGAGATCGGCGAGGGACGCGCCACGGGAAGTGCCTGGCCCCAGCCTGGCGAGCTCGAGGGACAGGGAGCCGAGATCGCTGATACCGGACTTTTCGAGGTGGTCGCGGTTCGCCACTTCGATTGGGAGACGAGTTATAGGCCAGAGGAGTACATCAATCTTCTGAACACATCTTCTGAGCACATTGTAATGGAGCAGTGGAAACGTGACCACCTCTACGGTGAAATCCGTCGTCGGCTGGCGGCGCGATCAGACGACCGCTTGCGTCGCCACTGGGAAGCCGTCTTGCATATCGCGCGACGATGCGACTGAGTCAGTTCGTCGTAATCGGGTGTCCGCTTCACACTCGCCCTCCAAGCGTGACCATGGGCGGAACTAGCCCAACTAGCCAGATTGTGGTCAGATGGATAGACGCTCGTCAGAGCCTTGGAGCCGTCCATCGATCCACGTGAGAGCGGAGGTCCGATGCCTTGGAAACCAGTCACGGGACAGATCGTGATTGCACGCCTTGATGGCCAGGTGAGAGAGGTCGTAGTGACAGCTTGGCACCGTTACAGTGGCGCCGTGAAGGTGGCTTGGCCTCCTCAACCACCGACCGTGTTCTCCCGCCATCCGTTCTCCACGAGCGTCGGGAAGACGGAGATCCCCGAGGCTCAATATGAACCCCTGGATCCCGACGCCTTCGGAGCTGCTACCAAGGACTAGAACTCTCGGGCGCCACCGACACCGACGCCTCCACGGAAAGCGGCGCCATCGGCGAAGTAAGTTGCGCGGCAGGACCCTGGTGCCCGTTCTCAACCAAAGGAATACAACGCCGACATCAATCACCGGCACATCGACGGCGACCTCGAATTGGCGGAACAGGTCCAGCGAGGCTCGGGGAAGCGGCTGTTACCAGCTAACCCCCGGCGTTCCCTTGGCCTCGTAGGTAGCGTCCCATTGCTCCGGGCCCCCGACTACGACCGTGATACCTATACGGTACGTCCCGCCCTGCCGGATCTGTGCGGTGCCTGGAATGTGCCCGGTCACCGGTGCTGGCCGCTCATATCACCCTGATCGGAGCGCCTGATGACGACTTCTGACCGCTCCACAGTGGCGGTTCTGGGCGCCCCGAGCGGGCCAGAGTGCCCGCCGCCGGACCGCACGGGATCACCCTGACCTTGGCATCCCGACCTGTGCGGCTACCTCTCCTGCAATGTGGTCTGTTGAGCGCACGGAAGCCAGCCAGACGACGAAGACACCACCAGGAAACTGGGGCGCCGCGGCTGCCGCTACGGCCAGCGCCAGCGCCGTCTTTCCAACGCCACCTGGGCCGGTCACCGTGGTCAATGGTGTCAACGCGATGCGCTCGATCACCTCGACGATCTCGAAGTCCCTCCCTACCAGTCGACGAGCGCGCAACGCCGTTGCGCGATGGCCCTCCGGCGGGGTGCCATCCTGTCCGTCGCTGGTCCCACCAGTCGCGCTAGCCGTCATCCTCGCAGCCTCTCAAGACTGTCGGGCCTTAGCAAGGGTGCCAGGCGCTAGCCGGGTTGCCACGTCGTGCAACGTCGAGACCCAGCTCGGCTGCCACAAATTGCCCTCCGATCGGGCAGAGCGGAACTCAGTTCGTACCGTCAGAGAATGCCGGTTCTGAGCGCCCTGGCAGGGCCAGGCTGACCCCGTCGGGCCCCGACCGGGATCACCCGGAGTCGGATGGCCTTCCAGGCCCGATTCCGCCCCAATGTTGCCCCGTCGCCGGATTGGGAGCCTCCACGGGGAGCCGCCCGGAAATGTTCGTCGCAACGCGAATACTGCGCGGCTCGCCGTCCCGACCGGGCTACCCGACTCCGACGCAATCCTGTTGCCACAGATGGACACATGGCAGCGCATAGCCCCGAATCCCGTGTGGGTGTCTCCCGACCGTCCTCAACGATTACCTACACGAACTTCGTCGATACGAGATCAGAGCACGAAGCGACAGGGCAGTAAGCCATCCGAACCCGGACGTGATGGAGATGCGCTGGAAGATCCCGCCCTTACCGACGAAGCGTGGCACGCCGCCGAATGCCCTCCCCATGAGCACGAAGCTACACAGCATCGAGAGGCTGGATGCTGCTGAGTATGTTGCCCAGCCATAGTCCCTCCTTCGTGCAGCAACAACTGCGCTGGCTAATCCAGCGACAGGTATTCCGGCGAAGATAGGGATTGCGCAGACGTTGTGGAGCGTGCCTTCCCGAGTTGGCGCAGTGTCGGCCAGGGCAGCGTCTTTGGACCCGTCTTCACTGGATTCGACCGGCGGGAATCCTCCCATTGGATCGGTGACAAAGACTCCCGAACCAATCAGACCAATGCCCGCCGCTGCGACAAGCGCCGGAACCGCACCGGGATATACGGTCCGTCGGGGGCACCTGCGCAGCCCTCGGGCGGCACAGCAGTAGAGCACCCCGGTCAAAGTGAAGTTGACCCGCTGCTGCCACCCTCGATCACCATCCCCGAGCGAACTCACGGTGTGTCTATGCCAGTCGTACCCCGGCCGCCTTGCCCCGATCATCATAAAGGCAACGACGAAAAGTGGTCCGGCTAGGACTCCGCACCCGACCTGAGCCGGGAGCTTGGACCGCTTGCGTTTCGCAATCACCACTCGGACAGTGTCCCACTTCGCCGGTCGTCACCTGCCATCGGATGAGTGTTCGGTGCCGCCTCTGGTTAGCTCTCTTGGCTGCAACCCCAGGCGGGAACACCCGGTCCCGGTCGCCCCGGTTGGGACGAAGACTGCTCGGCGTGGCCGAGTACTCAGGCCCGATACGCCCTTAACTTAAAGGTGCCCCGAACCACCCGATATCGCGCGTCGCGATCTTACGGTTTGTTGTCCGCCCGCTCCTAAGCCCTGGACGGCGTGCCGCAAAGGGCGATGTGAGACCCAATCCATGTGGTGCACGTGGTACACGATTCCGAGGTGCGCGCTCCACAGAAATACCTGTAGGGTGCCACTTCAGAATCGGTGTTCTGAGTCCGGCCGCGTGTCGTCACTATGGTCGTGCAAAATGCGACTCGCGCGCACGCCGAGTAAGACCGATCTTTTCGGGGACGCGATCGGTCCCCATTTCGAAGATCTCCGATGACTTGATTGAGGCTGGCGGGTGCCCCGATCGCAGCGGTCTACGCCGATCTTCGGTAGTGCTCGTGAATCAGGCCACCCAAGAGGTCACGACGTCTGACCGAGTCGTCGATGCGTAGCGGCGCGACGTCTGTGGTCCCTTCCGCCGCAGCGCTATGAAGCCGTGCTCGAGGTGCTCGAAGGGGCGGCGAGCGTGACCGACGTCGCCCGGCGCTATGGCGTCGGTCGCCGGACCATGCACAAGTGACTGCGTCGCTACGCGAGATCAGAATTAATCGACAAGAGCTCCAAGCCCGATACCTGCTCGCATCAGATGCCGCCGCAGATCGGGGCCAAGGTGCTCGAGATGCGCCGGGTGCACCCGCAGTTCGGACCGCGCACATCTTGAGCCACCTGGCAACCGTCAGGATCGGGAGGACGACGGTTCACGACATCACTTCTGATTCGGTCCCGTTTGCTGGCCCTGGCCACGTCGGAAGGCAATCAGGCCCCCACGACGAGGGACCGCGCCTCTGCGGAGCCGACCACAAGATCGTGAAGATCGCCGCCCACCTCGAGTCGGCTCGACTGTTCGACCCCTCCGATCCTCATCGGCTCAAAGCCCGCCGTTCGGATCAAGTGCTCGGCTTCGTCGCTCCCGTGCAAGTCCGCGGACGCGTAGAACAGAACAGCGGGCTTGGGCGACCGGTGGCTCGAGGACTCGAAGAGATCGCCCGACATGGTGCCGAACGCAATGGCAAAGCGTGTCCCGATCGGCAACCACCCAGCAACAACTTGGCCTGATGACTGCCCTTCCGGTAGGAGTCGCACGACCTTGCCTTGTGGGTCGAGTTCGACCGGATTGCTCGGAACGACGAGAAACGTGTCTCCCAGCGCGTCGGCGATCTCGTCGATGACGTCTTTCAATACGGAAAACCGCAGCGCAAGGACGACGGCGTCGGCTTCCTGCAAAGCGCTCCGGTTGTCGAGCGCGACGACCGCCGCTCCGCCGAATGCCGCGGCCAGCTTCCGCGCCGACTCCTTGTCGGCGCTCGAGAGCTGCAGGGCCTCGCCACCGGCAGCAAGCTGACGCGCGATGGCCGATCCGATGCCTCCGGTGCCGATGATCGCCGTGGTCATGATGGAGACCTCCGCCCCGTCAGGAAGCTCACTCCGACTTGCTCGA
>Ga0116217_10001191_pt1 | contig 25582 bp, 16 predicted proteins | sample Sb_taG_6_FD_89697 | JGI IMG/M metagenome (GOLD analysis project Ga0116217, IMG submission 89697) | Peat soil microbial communities from Weissenstadt, Germany - Sb_50d_4_PS metaG | ecosystem: Environmental > Terrestrial > Soil > Wetlands > Peat | place: Germany: Weissenstadt | collected 2010-09-21 | reverse complement strand
GAGGACTCGACGGCGACCATCGACCCTGACTTCGCTAGGGATGTGGAAGCGGCTGTCGAAAGTCATCGTGAGCCGCTCGAACCGCCCGCATGGGACTAATCCTCGATTCCAGTGTGCTGATCACAGCCGAGCGCCAGGGGCAAAACGCGCGGCAGATGCTTGCCGCGATCTCGGGTAAGGCAGGGAATACCGATATCGCCGTCTCTGTGGTTACTCTGATCGAACTGGCCCACGGCGCGGCCCGTGCCGATACGTCGCAGCGAAAGGAGAAGCGGCAGCAGTTCATTCGGGAGCTTCTCGCAGCCCTACCTATCCATCCGATCACGGTCTCTCTTGCTCTTCGAGTTGGACAGATCGACGGCGAGAACCAAGCGAAAGGTATTCGTCTTCCGCTCTCCGATCTGTTGATTGGGGTGACGGCCTTGGAACTCGGCTACAGCGTAGCCACCAGCAATCTCCGCCACTTCCAGATGATCCCTGGTTTGTCGGTCGTCCAGTTTTAGTCGCGGGATTCGGCAATCACTTTGCAATCACTAGCGGCGAGGTAGACTGTTGCCACAGAAGCTAGCTGGCCACTTTTAACCGCAAATGTACCCACGCGTCGAGATCGGATGCGCGGAAGCGCCATAATTTTCCGATCCGCATAGCGCGTATCTCGCCCTTGCGGGCGAGCCGTTGAAGTGTCTTCGGGTGGATTTGCAGCAAGGCTGCCGCCTCGCGAGAATCGAGGAACCGCTCGAAATGATGGAACGGCTGGCTGACTGGAGTTGCTTCGTGCATCTCGCTCATAAAACCCCCGGCAGCGAGAGTCGAGACCGGGCTGAAATCACGGCGTCGTCTGAAGGTCGGCTGTGGCGTCCGACTTCGTCCGACAGATTTCGAGCCCATTCACTACTCGGCTGGTGTTAGTCTTCGCGTCATGGGCGGACGAGAACATTATTCGTATAGAAACCGTACAAGACGCATTTGTTGCTCCCTTCCAAAGAATCTTTTTTCTTCTTGACTTCGAAAAAACCTCTCAACAAGTGCTTAAAGTGCCTAAAGCGCCTAGAAGTGCTTTTAAGTACATTTAGGGAATCCACGGGAACAGAGCGATGGCCGCACTCAACTGCCCTAGGCGGTTCCATTCCATTGGCGCGAGATTTTCCCCTCTATGTATAAAAGGAACCTGCGGCAGGAAAAATATGTCGAAAATAATTTTCGAACGTGATCCGAACGGAACTGCCCACTGTGGAATCGGAAGGAGGAGATGCGATCCCTTGTCCTTGCGGAAGAAACTGAACTGTCAATCACTCGTGCTAGAAGTTTCATACGCGGGATGCCGATTGCTGGTCCGCAATTCCAGTCCGCACTCAACGCGTCTTGCAGCTACTTACAAGTACTTGGCAGTCCCACGTGTCCTTGTAAGTTCTTAAAAACACTGGTTATCCACACTCTGAAAAGGCTGGCGTCGGCGGTTCAACTCCGTCCCTGGCCACCATCATTCCAAAGAACTTGGCGGAATCGCGTCTTGCCCCCCCAGCCCGCTCTCAGTCCGCTATTTTTTGGCAAGATCCGGTTCGGTTCCTGGCCGCGATGATGGTGAAGGACCTAAACTCGCATTGCCAGATGCTCAATCCGCTTTCAGTCGGCTTCGGTCCGCAGCGTGGCTGAAAATCGCAACCAGCATTGCCCTTGCCGCAGCCATGCGATCCTCGCTGACACTATGGGTGTAACACTGCAGGGTCAACTTAACATCACGGTGCCGTAGCAAAGTCTGTACAGTTTTGGGTCAGTTCTAATGCGGACCAGAAACGATGCCAGGCTGTGACGCAGATTGTGGGTCGCGAATGACGGGCGGCGGATTTGGCGGGTATACCGTGAACCTGGTTCATGAGGATCGTGTGGATTTCTTCATACAGAGAATGAGCAGAGCATATCAACGCACCACGGGCCGAAAGCCGGAGATCTACGCCTGCACGGCCGCGGACGGAGCGAGCGCCATCGTGAGTGCCTGAAGTGATCGGACTCCCATCACGCGGAGAGTCGCAGAAAGGGTCAACAAGTCTTGGAACTACGCCACGAATCGGCTCAGGACGATTTCGTATCAACCTCTCGAAGATTTATTCCGCGCCGGATGCTGTTAGGGTTCGAGGATGTCCACTCGGTTTGGCGCGACTACTGCTCCGCCACCGTGACTGTGGGGTGGAGGTTCAACGGTGATTGGTCAATGTAGAAAATGACGTTGCCGTTGGTCACTGCCCCAGTCTGGCCGCCGAACGTTCCTGTACCATCGGCATTGATCGTGAAAGACGAACTCGACAGGGTCTCCTCGGGCATCAGGAGGAGGCAACTGGCCTCCAAGCAATAGCTGGGGCTGGCGTAGCTTGCGTCCTGGTTCCGAGTGCTCAGGCTTATGCTGTTGCTGGTCAAGGTGCCCTCGATGTTCGTTGTGCCTGAAAACAGGCTTTCGACGGTGCCGTAAACGTAGTCTCCCTCGACATAAAGGTTACCGAACGGAGGCGGCGGAGATGTCAATGACGTTTGGAACTCCAGGATTCCGTCCTGTGCGCTGCTGTCGGTCCCGACCAGAAATCCCGTGATGCAGCTCGCGGGCCGTCTGCAATTGGCTCGAGTTAAGCCGGACGGCGGGGGGATGGCATAGGCAACGAACGAATGGCTGCCGAGAGTTTGGCCCATCTGCGGGGTTGAAAGCACAGTCCGTCCGGTATTGGCATCCACCGTGTAGACGGCTGACACGGCGGTCGTTCCCAGTGTCCCCGCCTGATCTTCAAATACGGTGCCGGTTAAGGACCCCACGCCGTCAAAGTGGAGGACGCCGATGCTCACATCGGGCCCCTCCGAGGCAACTCCACCGATATAGAATGCGTGACTGTTCTGCAACGATGCCGGTCCGAAGGGTGCAGCGGTCTTGATCGCCTCTCCCCCCGCCACAGGATGGCTCGAACTCAAAGAATCGGTGGTAATCATGATCGCTTCGCTACTGCTGACCTTGTACAAAACCAGGTCGAGGCTGGCCGTGCCTATCGTCAAGGGAGTTGTAGTTTGTGCTCTTCCGTTCGCGTCCAGGCTGCCAAAGGTCCCCGAGCCTCCGGTCAGTTGCGAGCTCAGAGCACCTGCGTCATCGATGTCGGCGGCAGCGGAACTGAGGTTACCCGAACTGGCTTGCGTCGAACCGGCGACGGCATAGTGTCCGCCTGAAGAGTTCCAGCCGCTCAGTCCGAAGGCATAGAGGCCGCTCAGGCCGCTGGAGAAACTAGAAGGGTCCTGTGCCCGCAGGATGCCAGAGGCTCGCGTCCCTTGGCCGGTGGAGTCGTCAAACTCAATGATGCGCCCGGTGGTGTAGGAGCCTGCGGCTATGTTCTGCCCCTGGCTGTTTTGCTTCATCCCGCAGGCGTTGTCGTTGGTGGTAGTCACGCCGCCTTCCGTGTAGCTGTTTGTACAGCCGCCCAGACTGAAAGCGAATGTGGTGGTCGTACCAGCCGAAGTCGCCAGTGTCATGCAGCCGCGATTGTAGACGGCCGCTGCCCCTCCCGTGGCAACGATTCGCAACGCTCCACCGATCGAATAAGAACTGCCAGCGGCGAGAATAGCCAAACTCTGCGAACCGCTACTGCGAGTGATGTCCTCCTCGCCGCTGGTGATGTGTCCTGCACCGTCAGTATCGACGCTACCGGCGATCGCAACCGGACCATCCTGGTCAAAGCCGCGGGCCAGAAACGCAAAAGACCCCTGCAAATATGCGCTAGCCGGAACCGACCCTTGCCCAGTCTTGCCGCCGTTGACCACAGTGGGCTGAATGTCCGGCGCTTGGAAGCAAGTTGGCTGCAACGGAAACACCGTCATGCTGAGATTGGGCAGCGCCACCGCCGGGTAGGGTTGTTGCCCATCGTTGATCTGCAACTGGACCAGGAACGGACCACCGTTGTTCAGTTCGGTATTGATGTTATTTGGGTCCGGCGTGCCCCAGACCATACCAATGTTGGAAGAAGCAGGAGGAGAACTGCTCGTACAACCAGAGGGTACATTGCTCAAGGTGCTGCTCAGGCAGAGGCCCGTAGGAAAATCCGGGGGGCCAGAGGAGATTGGATTGTAATTCCAGGTATAAGGCGGGACGCCACCGGAGACCGTGAACGTCGTGGGGGGATATGGAATGCCGACGTTGGCAGAAACATTCACGTAGGAATCCGGGTAACTCGATGCCTGGAACTTCAGCGACGGTGGAACGACCACGATTCCGAATACCTGGCTGGATGAAACACCTGTGGCGTCGGTAATCTGAAGACCTACTGCGGAGCAACCGGAAGAAACCGCAGTGCCATTAATCACCACACTGGTGCTGTCAGGGCCGGGACCAAGAGCCAGGCCGTTTGGCAGCGAACCAGAAGTAATCGTCCAGGTAAACGGCCCCACGCCGAACGGAGTGTGGACTTGACTGCCACCGTCAACGAATGAAAGCCGATTGAAGGCACCCACCTGGAAAACCTGACCGGTGTTCAATGGCGGGGGCGGGATCACGGTTCCGGGAGGCGGACAGGCGGCATAGGTGGGTACCGTCGCAATACAAGGCGGGGCCTCGACGATGACGACCCCCATCTGGGTTGATTCTGAGGAATTTGCCTGCGAGGTTGCCGCCACCACATCCTGTGCCGGGGTGGGAGGCGCCGCGCTGCCACTGCACGAGATAGTACCACTGCTCAACTGCGGCGCCACATAGGTCACCGAAGTCGCCGTTGGGTTGGTCAAAGTGCCCACGGGCTTCTTGGACCCGTTGCCGCTTAGCAGGCTCCAAGTGACGTTCTGGTTGACCGTCAACGTGACACTTTGCGGATTGCTGGGCGGGACCGTGGCCTCGAGGGTGGGCCCAGTCGCGGGCGACGTAAAATGCAAGCCCGATTGGCCTCCGCCGCCTCCCCCGCCACCGCCGCTTGAATTCTTCGAACTGCTGCTACAGGCCGAAACCAGCAGGCAAAGAACTAGGCATGAAGACAGCAATAGTGAATCCCTGCCGTTGAACACACAGATCCTTCCGGAGACCGAGGCTCCTGGGGCTCCCAGCGGAGCCTCTTGATTTGAGTTTTTCTACAACCATCCACGCCAGCGAACGGCCGCTCTCACCGGCGCCAATCGCTGGACAAGCGTCACTTGGAGTCGCCCATGTCGACTTTCAAGGGTGTGGAGTCGAAGTCGGAGCGGGACTGCTTCCTTCCGCGACTGCCTTCTTTGCATCCCCTTCCGAACCCGGCTGAGGCAAATCCTGCAGCTTCCCCTTGATCCATTCGAACACTGCGCCGCCCCTCTCCCGCCTCGCCAGTTCGGGCACGCCCTCAAACCGGAACAACTCCGCCTGCTTGGGCAAGGCCGCCTTGATTGCGTCCTTGCACTCGATCGGTACGGCAAGGTTCCGTTGTATCTGTTGCACACGAATCGGCGTCTTCAGCGTGGGCAGCCATTTGACCGGATCGAGGGGCGCGACTTTCTTCAGAAATTCCGGTTTCCCGAAGTTCTCCTTGTCCGGATCAACTTGTACGACTGGAGACTGAGTCAGAAAGTCCGGCCAATCCCCCCAGGGATCGAGCGCATCCACGGCCTTGATTCGCGGATCGGCGGCCGCTGCCAGGATGGCGATCGCTCCCCCCGACCCCTCTCCGAAGATGCCCACACGCGTCATATCCACATCACCCCGGGAATCGAGGTAGTCGAGGATGAACTTGATATCGTGTACTGTGCTCCCCAGCGACTCCTGAAGTTCGCTGACGAACCACTGCGTCATGGGCCGATTGCGGAAGCGGTCGCTGCTCAGCGCCGAGAGAAACCCAACCGCCGCTACCCCACCGCTGGTTGCTCGCTCACACCAGCCGTCGTTGTGGAATCGTTCGGGCTCCTCCAGGTAGTTGTACAGGTATAGCACCACGGGCGGTTTCTTGACACCCTTGGGGAGCACGATCCAAAGGTCGACAGGATCGCCCGGCCGCCACTTCAGCCGCACCAGCCACCGAGTGAACTTCTCCTTGTCGGCAACCTCCCCCACCAGGGGCTTTTCCGGTTCCAGCTTGCTCGCGCCCACCTGCAATGAACTCCAGTCCTCTTCGATCAATTCATAGAGAGGGTGGCCATTTTCATCGACGAGGGGCTCCGGTTTCGGCGACGGAGTCGGCGGCTGAGCGGGGACAGACTTGGTTGTGGACTGCGCTGATGCTCCGGCCGCTACCGGTGTAGAGGACGGAGAATCCGGTTTAGCCGGGGTGCTCTGCTGAGCAAGAGCGCTGCAGAATGCACAACATACGGCAACCGGGACGACGAATAAACGAAGTATGAAAACCATTGAGAATTTCAACTGCCTTGCTCCTTGACCGGCATAAAGATTGAGTAGATTTCCACCGAAAACCAGACTTGCGTCAACCGATACCTCGACAGCCTAAAACAAGACCGCCGGAGAAGGAGGGAGCGGTTGGCCCCCTCCTGATCTCCAGCGCAAAGCAAAAGTGCTCCAGTCAGACAAGCTTACTGGCGCAGGTTGTAGATTTCCTTCGGATCGCCAGAGACGGAACCGAAGTCAATGTTGAAGTCAACGTCAGCCTGAACCGGCAACACGGAACCTCCCGCATCTGCCCCGGCGTCAATCAGGCAGCCAGCGTTGGCGCCTTTGGTGCTGCCGGTGATCGGGATACCGGTGAACGAAGCAGAACAAGATGCGTGGCCGTTAGACGGGTTGTTGGTCTCTTTGTAGTGAGAACGGAAGACACCAATGTTCAGGTCTCCGGTCGGTGGGTTAACGCTGGTGTTGATGTTCTTGTAGACCGGTACGAAGTCCGACAGGGCCAGGTTCGGGTTGGCGACCTGGATTTCGGCATTTGCGATCAGACCGAGTACATCAACCGGTGTAAACAGCGTCTGGCCCGAGCCGCTGCCCACGTTCTGGAAGCTTACCACTGTGTTAAAGGACCACAGGGGATACTTTCCGTCGTAGACATGGGTAAACGGGATCTGGAAGCAAGAGCCGCCGCTGCCGTTGGTGGCCAGAGCTGCGAAATTGCACTGCGGAAAATTGAACGCCCCGTTAGGATTGTTCGAGCCTCCGTAGGCAGAGTCAAACTCGCCACCCTCAGTAATGAACAGCGGGTCAACGCCATTCACCGTCAGGTAGTGGCCGAAGTTTGTGCAGGTGGTGAACTGGCTCTTGCTGTTGGTGGCGCAACTGGTAGCCGCAGGAGCAAAGTTGCCATAGCTCCAGAAGGCATAGCCCATGCCGTCCAGAACCACGCTCCCGCCCTTATTCTTCTGGCCGAGAGCGGCAGGGACTTCCTGGCCAGTGCCGATGGCGCGCAGGCGCAGACCTTGACCGCAGGTCTTGCTGGTGCTGCCAGTGTGAAGGAACAAAGGATCGCCGCAGTCGATAGTCCCGTCAGGAGCAGACGTCAGACCAGCGTTGAGGGCTACGGTACCGCCGCAGGAACTGTTGCTGAAGTTAGTGATGGGGTTGTTCCCCTGCTCCTGACCGCTGTCGGCATCGCTCGTCCAGGACGTCGACGACGGCTTGGTGGAGAACGGGTTTCCGCTGCCGGTCAGAGTCCGGACGGCGGTGTATTCAAACGCGGTGTACGTTCCAGACAGCATCTCGCGATTGACCACCTGGATCGGCTGACCGGGGCCCGGTGGTGGCGCGCCGATGAAGCCATTGTCGTACACGTTGTTGCCCGGGCCCGGCGTGCCGGGAAGCAGATCACCCGTGCAATGCAGTGTGCCATCGTAAACCAGGGACAACGCCTTCAAGTTGATGTCGGTGAACGTGTAATGGGAAACGTTGCTGCTGTCTTTGTATTTCGCTCCGAAGCCCAGGGCAGCTGTGTCTGCGTTGGAAGCCAGCACGAGGATCGGAACCACGCCCGCCCTCAAGCTGGTGTAGGCCGGAATCGAGCCAGCAGCGATTGGATCGGTGCCCGACAGCTTATAAGTGAGGACGTTGAAATAGCTGTTCCCGCCAAAGGCATCCACAATGGGACAGCCCTGTTGGGCCGGTGTAGCGCCGGGGTCAGTTCCGGCCAGGCAGGTTGCGTTGTTGTAGCCCAGCCCGGTCAGCCCGCCGCCAGAGGGAATCGTGGTCAAGGCACGAGTGGCCATGAACAGGTTATCCTCCGGGCGTTCATCGGAAGCACCGAAGTTGAAATAGCACCACACCCCGGCCTTGGATGATCCGCCGGTTTCATATCCGCAGTAGTCAAGGCCGTGTGCGTGCGGAGTGTCGTTCTTATTGAGCGGCACGGGCGCAGTACTGAGGGCGGTGAAGATGGTTGAGGGCAGGCTGGAGAGGCCCTGGAGGTTGTCCTTCAGGCCGTTCACCTTGTTTCCGGAAGTGAAGCTGCCAGACCAGGCCGGAAGCTCGGCGGCCACACTGAAGAGCGTGCCATCGTTCGCTTGATCGGGAACCTTCTTCCACGAGAAGAAGTCCTTGACGCCGATTCCAGAGTCAACGCTGTAGTAAACGTAGACGTTGCAGTTGTTAGAACCGTCGTTGTTGCTCCATACAACTGTAATCGTGGGCGTGTCGTTGAGCGCGACTGTGAATCGGGTGTCGGAAAGAAGCAAATTCGAGGCCTTGTTCGAGATCATGCTGTACGAGCTGGTATCGAACGTGTTGTTGCTGACGATTGCGACCATCGCGTAACTGAGCGAGTTGTACAGCGCGGATGACCCGACGCCGATGGCCTTGATCTTCGGCCCACCTGAGCAGTCGTTAGTCGCAAATGCGTTTGTGCCTAACATGGTTGCCAGCAGCAACACAGTTAGGACAAGCACCTTCTTTGTCATGTCGATATCTCCTTAGAGTACTGAAAGGTTTTGGGGACCGACCCCGTTTCAGCCAAGCTCCAAGCGTTCGGTTCCAGGCAAGAAGCGCTTCTTAAGTCAAGAGTTGGAATTGGGGCGAGCACGAACCGACCGGGATCACCCTACAGTTGAATTGTTAAGGCACGATGACCTGCAGATGAAAAGTGTGTGAACAAGTTCTGCTTTTGCCGCTTCTGCTTGAATAATTCGTCCTGTTTTAAGTAGACGCGACTGTTTTGGGTGACTGCACGAGAAGGTTGGTCGCAACTGCGCTCTTGCTGTGACCACAGTCACCGGTTTTGTGTGCAGGAACCCGTTGTGAGAGGTCAGGGGATTGCAAAGGCTTGCAAGCTTGGTCCCCTTATCGCCAATTCAAACGTGCGGAGTTCGTTGTGCCGGAGTTCGAAGAGTCTGCTGGACGAAATCAACAGTGTTAAAGTTTCGTGGTCGCATCGAAATCTGAGACCGCTTTTCGAATCGGCAAAGAGTGGGAATTTCAATGAGAGTAGAAGCTGCTCTACAAACCGCCAATTCGCCCATCTAGGATCGTTCTGGATCGCGGTATTGGATGGTGAACCACTCTTCTCTTCTAATTCCTCCGAGTGACTCTGTTACACGAAATTAACCTGTCTTTTATTGTGCCGTAACAATCGGTCGGTACGGTTGTTTCCTCTTACGCTGAGAGCCTTCGTTCCAACCTTGTCCAAAATCGTTCGAGAGGGCCGAAAGCCACTGCTCGGGAGTCTGCCTTGTGAGAGTGCCTGGATTTTTCTTCGTCGTGACCGTTCTCATCTGTGTTTGTACTGGACCTGCTTTGGCCCAAGGAGGGAGCGGGTCGCTACACGGCACGGTGATCGTTCCCACGGGCGCTCCCGTGCGCGGTGCCAGCATCACCGTGGAAGGGGCAGCCGGTGGACAGGCGGCGACAACCAACGAGAGCGGGCAGTACAGAATGAATGGGCTCAGCTCCGGAAATTATCGGGTCACTATCACTGCTCCAGGGTTTGATTCTTTCGAGGTGCAAGTATCCCTAACTGCGGGCATTGACAAGGAGATCGATGCTGTTTTGATGGCTGCTCCCCCGGTGCAGTCGGCCCCTGCTGCCGAGGCCCCCGCGGTTGCTCCCGCACAAACCGGAGAAACTCAGGGCCAGGAGCGCGTTGTAGCCCCGCCCCAGACCGTTGCCGCGCAAGGCTTTTCCGTCACCGCGCACAAAGGGAAGGCGGCACTATACGGTGTGGTAACGGACCAGTCCGGGGCAGTGGTTTTCAACGGAACAGCGAGCGTCGCAGGGCCCGCTGGCCCGGCGACGGCCACCACCAATACGCGCGGGCAATATGTGTTCGATGGCTTAGCCCCTGGACAGTACAAGCTGACTCTGTCTGCTCCCGGATTTGCTCCTTTCCAAACCGATGTGGCCCTCAGCGCCAACCAAAGCCTGGAGATAGATGCCACGCTGCAGCCGCCCGGCGAAAAGACCGAGGTGAACGTCTCGGCAAACAACGCGGCTGAAGTGAAAACGAGTGAATCTCACATCGAAGGCACGATCATCGAGAAGGAAGTGCAAAAAACCCCCCTGAACGGACGCAACTTCACGCAGATGATTGCACTCGCACCCGGTGTAAGCAACCAGACCGGTCAAGACGAAGCCCTGGTAGGCGTCAAGGGAAGCGTCAAGTACAGCGTCAACGGCGGACGCGTGGAATACAACAATTTCGATGTGGACGGCAGCGACGTTTTGAATGCCGGACTGAATGGAGCCGAGAGCACCTTGATGGTTTATCCCAGTCTGGACGCCATTCAGGAAGTCAAAGTGCTCACTTCCAATTATGGAGCCATGTACGGTCGCAGCGCCTCGGGTACGGTGCTTGTAACCACCAAATCGGGGACGCCGAAATTCCACGGCGGCCTCTATGATTTTGTACGCAACGAATTCTTCAACGCGCGAAACTACTTCGACCAGACTACTAAAGCACCTCTCTATCGAAGGCAAGATTTTGGCGGTACGATCGGCGGTCCGCTCTACATTCCCGGCGTATTCAATACGAAGAGAGACAAGACATATTTTTTCTGGTCAGAGGAATTCCGGCTGGAAAAGTCGCCAGAGGACTTCAACCAAGCAGTACCCTCCATGGCCGAGCGTGGCGTTGGTGTGCCCAATTGTCCCGCTGGACCGGGCAGCTGCGCCGACTTCAGCGATGTCTGCCCGCTGGCGGTAGGCAACAGTCAGTCGCCTCTTTCTCGCGCCAACCATCCCGACTGCCCCAGCCCAGATGGCGTGAACACCTTCCCCGGCAATCGTGTCCCAATCGACCGGACGAGCGCGGCCATCCTGAATACGGGAATGATTCCGCTACCTACGTCTTCGACCGGTTGTAACTCGAGCCTCGCGGGTACAATCAACATAAGCACCAACCAACCCAATGTTCCCTGTTACGCTGCCGTCATCTCCCCGTCGACTTACTGGCGGGAGGAACTAGGCCGAATCGACCATAACTTTACTCAAAATCTTCGGCTTTCGTTTCGCTACATTCACGACTCCTGGGACACCACGGTGTCCACTCCGGAATGGGGTTACGTTCAGAACAGCTTCCCAACCGTCCAAAACCGTCTGGTCGGTCCCGGGACGAGCATGGTGGCCCGCCTGACGAACACGATTTCGCCCTCACTGCTGAACGAATTTGTAATCAGTTATGTCAACACCCATATCACCCTGCGCGACCAGAACGGTCCAGGAGCGAGCGAACTTACGACCGCTAACCAATTGCGCGGTGCAGGCTCAGCAGGGCTGTATGAGCTTCATCTTCAACAACGGCGCAGGAGGAAAGCCTCCCGGCCTTGTCATCGCCGGTACGAACGCCGAGTACGGAGGTTTCGGTTTTGCAGTGGACCCTTCTTACGAGCCGTGGGAGCACACCAATCCCACCTACGGCTTGGGTGACAATGTCAGCAAGGCTTGGGGCGGCCATACGCTGCAGTTTGGAGTACAGGTCATCGACTCGCGTAGAAGCGAGAGTAACGGGTCTATCGGCGCCGCAACGGGTGACCTGCAAGGCATCCTCACCGCCAGCAACCAGAACAGCCAGAGCGCCCTGACCACAGGGAATGCCTTTGCCAATTTCCTGGCCGGTCCCGGATCACCCTATTGCGTCGAGAGCACCTGCACCTTCAACGGCATCAAGAGCTTTCAGCAGGACAGCGCGCAACTCAGGTATTACAACGATTATTGGGTTGCCGAGCCCTACGTTCAGGATGACTGGCGGGTGAACCACCGCCTCACTGTCAACCTGGGCGTCCGGCTCAGCCTGTTTGGTGACTATCACGAGAAAAACCTGCATGCCTACAACTGGGATCCGGGCGCGTTCGATAGCGTCCTGGCATCTACGGTGAGCATTGCCGGACGGAGTGCGGCTCAATTTGGCGGGTATCTCCAGATCGGCCAGAATCCCGTGCTTCTGAACCCCGACGATCCGTCAAGCAATTTGAACCCGGTTGTGACCAATGGATTGGTTCAGTGTGGGAAGAATGGTGTTCCAGCCAGCTGCATGAAGAGCCACAGGTTCAATCCAGCTCCCAGGATCGGCTTTGCGTGGGACCCGAAAGGGGACGGCAAGACGTCGATTCGCGGGGGATATGGGATCTTCTTCGAACATGGGACCGCGAAAGAGTCCAACACCGGCTCACTAGAAGGCAGCTCTCCACTCGTACTTACCATGACTGATCCCTTTCCGCAGTTCTACTCCTCGATCGGCTTTAGCGGGGCTGGCGGACAACGGGTCGCCTACCCGCTGGACGTGGCTTCTATTCCCACCAAGGCAATTTGGCCTTACGTACAACAGTGGAGCCTGAGTATCCAGCGCCAGTTGCCCGGGGATATGGTCGCCACCGCGGCGTACGTAGGAAGCAAGGGAACCCACCTGCCCGCTGAACTGCAGCTAAACCAGTTGACGCCTCCGCCCACAGGACCGGACAACGGAATCTTTCTCAACGGCAATCCCTTTGCCCCAGGCGAGCCGCTCATTACGCAAGCTGTGCCCGGCTCGACCGCTCCCGGTGACTGCACCTTCTTCAATAACAGCTTCGTCGGCCCCACCGACAATGGCATCAATGGCGTCATCGTGACGCAAAGCGAGCCTGCATGGCAGAACTTGGCGGCCGCCTGTTACGGCTATGCTGGCGTTCCGAACCCTAATTCGCTTCGCAAATACAACGGTTTTCAGAGGATCCTGGGACTGCAGAATATTGCGGATTCCCAGTACCACGCGCTGCAAGCCACCGTTCGGCGGACTCGTGGTCCTCTCACAATGGGTGCGTCCTATACATTCAGTCACTCGTTCGATGATTCCTCAGATCGCTCGGACGCCTCGTTTGTGAACTCGGCGAACATCAGATCGAACTGGGCGAGCTCGAACTTTGACCAGCGGCACCTTCTGAACCTGAACTACGTCTACGACTTGCCGAAGCTCAGCGGCAGCGTTGAGCGGATGACGATCTACCGCGACGCTGACGGTGACTCCGAGGCTCACGGCGATCCTAAACCGCAAAGCGATTCCGGCCTCCTGCACACTCTTTTGGATGACTGGCAGATTTCCGGAGTTACGGTCTTCCAGTCAGGAACTCCCTTCAGCGTAATCAACGGAGGAAGCAATCTAGGAATTTCAGTGCTGGACAATGCCGGTGTCGCCAACGGAGCGGGAGTCGGTTCCTATCCGGATGTCGTGGGCCGTCCCCAGTCGGCACTGCCAGCGGGCGTCAACCGGCTCAATCCGCAAAGCATCGGCCCGCTTCTGTACAATCCGGCAGCCTTCGCTGCCCCACGCGGACTTACCTTCGGAAATGCGGGCCGCAATTTCTTAAACAACCCGCATCGTTTGAATTTTGACATGTCATTGCTGAAGAACTTCAAGGTTACCGAGGGCAGCAATCTGGAGATCCGGGCTGAGGCTTTCAACGTTTTCAACCACACTGAGTTCCGGATCTTCAATCCCAACATCGGAAACACCGCTAACAATACCATCAGCTGCTACGCGGGTGCATTGTCCCATTTCTCCGCTGCCGGCGGCTACATAGCCGCCGCGAACGGCCAGCCGGTTCCGGTGGATTGCACAACCGGAAGTTCTTTCTTGCATCCAGTAGACGCCCACCGTCCACGAACCATTCAGCTGGGCTTGAAATACAGCTTCTGACCCGGGGATAAAAAAGTTGAGTGACGCGCGCGGAATCGGTGATTCTTTTCGGAGGCAGCCTCTAGAGCGAGGCTACGTTTTGCTTACCCTGCTGCTATTCGTGGCTCTGCTGACGATTGCGGCAGCCGTGGCCGCACCAAGCATCGCTTTCCAGATTAAGCGGGAGCGCGAGGAGGAGTTGATCCACCGCGGTGTCCAATATTCACGCGCGATCCGGAGCTTTGCCAAGAAGACGGGCCGCTATCCGAACACCCTCGAACAGTTGCGGGACACTGGCGGAGTCAGAGTTATTCGAAAGCTCTACAAGGACCCAATCACCGGAGGCGATTTCCGGCTTCTTCACGCGGGAGACGTCTCCTCCCCAGTGACGCCGCCGAACCTCAATGCCTCCCAAGGGCAAAACGGAGACAGCGGAAGCTCAGGCGGCGCGAGTTCACAGGGAGACTCCGCTCCAGCCTCAGCCCCTGCCCCCTCGTCCACCGAAGATCCGCAGTCGAATTCGACAAGTGCGCGGTCGGCTCCTGCCCCCAATATCAACCAAGTGGGGCAAGTGATCTTCGGGATCGCAAGCAGGAGTAAGTCCAAGACGATCCGGGAGTTCGACCACAAGAATCACTACAACGAATGGTTGTTTTTTTATGAGCCCTCGCGTGATCGAGGAACCGAGATAAAGGGCCCCACCTCGTTGACTCCTCTTCTTTCTCTGCAAGGAGGAGCAACATCCAATCAGACGCAACCAGAGCAGCAGCAGTAACTGCGCCGGGCCGGGCACTTCCGCTCAGTGCCTCGTCTCGTTGCCCAGGCTGCTTAGAGCGCCTTTCGCTTCCGACAGACTGGGATTCAGCTTAAGGGCAAATTGATACGACGTGCGTGCTTCAGGAATGTGGCCGGCAGCCTGCTGCAGTTGTCCCAGCTGCAAATATGCATCAGGTGAAGGATGGGCTGAGGCCCCAGCGCTAAGTTGTTCGATCCTTTCGTCCATAGCCAACTTGCCGAGATTCAAGAAGATGATTTGATTGCCGGGTTCCAGTTGCAAGGCCTGCAGGTAACACTCTCGGGATTTCTGGTACTCCTTAAGCTGGTGATAAGCGGCACCCAGGTCAATCAGCGCCTTGGTGGTCAGCTCAGGGTCCTGCGTCAACTGAAGGGCTGCCAGGTATTGTCCGACTGCCTCGTGCAGTTGTCCTTGCTCCTGGAGATCCGCCCCCAGATTGAGTCGGCCCGTGGGGTCGTTCGGATTGAGGCGAACGGCCTTGCGAAGATGGACCGCTGCCTCCTCGGAATATCGCTGTCCCGTGGCTTGGAAATTGGCAACCAGCAAGGCTTCCCCCAGATAGTTCTCGGCCATGGAATTGCCTTCAGTCGCCGCAACGGCTTGCGACCACAACGCGTAATTGCTTCTCCACGTTCCGATTTGCCGCCAGGTCAGCAGGGAGAAGACAGCAAGTACGATACCCGCCGCAGCGGTCCGCCACCGAGGACTAACCGTCCGGCTCTGGGCCCATTCGTCGCTCCGCCAGACAAGCATCACAAAGAGTCCGATCAAAGGAAGGTAAGCATAGCGGTCTGCCCTGCCTTGGTCCCCGACCTGGACCAACCCGATCATCGGGACCAATGTTCCCAGGAACCAGAGCCAGCCGACTGGAAGATACAAACGGGAACGCTCGCGCCAGACCCAAATGCTGACACCGATCAGAATAAGGACACAGAGCCCTCCCTTCCAACCCGAAAGCCGGTAGCCTTCGTAGGGGTAAAAGGCTGCGAGATGCAGCGGCCAGAACATCCCTCCGAGGTAGGCAGCATATGCATAGACCGCGTTGGTGAACCGCACCGCGAGCGGGATTCCTCGTTCCATCGCGCCATGCTGCACTTCCATCGTAACCACGCTGCTCGTAACCGAAAGGGCGAGAAGAGGCACCTTCTCCAGTGCCAGCCTCCATAATCGTGATTGCGGTACGGGGAATGTAGAGGATGGTGCGCTCCATCCCAAAACGCGATGCAGCGGCCAGAAGTCGAGGAGCAAGAGCACGAAAGGCAGCGTCACGATCATCGGCTTGGCCGCCAGCCCCAGAGCAAACAGCACGGCAATCATTGAGTAGCGCGCGATGTTGGGTCTTCGCACATACCAGCCGTAAGCGCTCACTGACAGGAGGAAGAACAACATGGACAAAACGTTCTTCCGCTCCGCAATCCAAGCCACGCTTTCCACGTTCATCGGGTGGAGAGCAAACAGCGCGGCCACGAATAGGCTTCGCCCGGTGGCTCCGGTGGCCCGCACGAGTATCAGGAAGAGCAGAACCGTGTTCAACACGTGCAGGAGCAGGCTGTTCAAATGATGCCCGGCGGGATTCAACCCGAATAGCTGGCAATCAAGTGCGTGAGAGATCCAGGTCAGCGGGTGCCAATTGTTCCTTTCGGTGGTGGTGAAAGCCCACCGCAATGTGTCCTCGCTTAGACCCTGTCGGACGTGCTGGTTCTCGGAAACGTAGCGGGGATCATCAAAGTTCACAAAGGAGTTGCGGACGGTCCGGGAATAAACCACAAATGTCGCAAGCGCCAAAAGCATGCAAAGTGCGAAGTGGAGCTTGGTGTGCACTCCGACAGCCGTCTTCTCAATCGCAGTCGAGGCTGCTGGCCGCTCGACTTTACCGGGCACAACAACTAGTGGCCGACTTGCGAGGCGCGACTTCGCTCGCTTTGCTTTATTGGGCATTGTTGGATTTCCGAAGTAAAGAATCAACACGATATCGGAAAATCGACATCCGAAACAGGCCACGACGAGATTGTTGCGTGAATTTAACCTGACTGTAACGTCAACTTAACAATGTCCGAGAACACTTGAGCTCGCGATCGGTCTTCTCACTTGCCCATGCAAAGATGCGAGCGGATGTGGTGGTCTGATCCGCTCGCTGGCGCAAAAGGATAGCGAACAGAAGTGGCAAAAACACGGAACAAGGGGCGCGCTGGACCACGCGGGTCTGGCGGACCCGGGCGGGGTTCGAAGCGGGCTCTTGGCGCAACAAACTGGTGGTCAGGCAGGTTGGCCGTTTGCATCGAGTTAGCCCTGGCCACGCTGCTTCTTTACGGACAAGTCGTCGGGCATGACTTCATCAGGCTGGACGACGAAAGCTATGTCACGCAAAACCTTCACGTGAAGGCAGGTCTGACTTGGCAGACCATCCGGTGGTCCCTGACATCGACGGAACAGGCCAACTGGCACCCCCTTACGTGGATGTCCCATGCCTTGGATTGTCAGCTTTTTGGCCTTCGGCCGGGTGGCCACCATGTGACCAGCTTGCTGTTCCACGTGCTCAACGTAGTGGTGTTGTTCCTGTTGCTGCGTCGTGCTACCGGAGCGGTGGGGCGTAGTTTCTTGGTTGCCTCGCTGTTTGCCTGGCATCCTTTCAATGTGGAATCGGTAGCCTGGGTTGCTGAGCGGAAAAACGTCTTAAGCACTCTGTTCTTTCTGTTGGCAATTGGTGCGTACGGCTGGTACGCAGAGAGGCCGCATTGGAAGCGCTACACGTTGGTGGCTGCGCTTTTTGTCCTCGGACTGGCCGCGAAACCCATGGTGGTAACGCTGCCTTTCGTCCTTCTCCTTCTTGACTTCTGGCCGCTGCAGCGGGTGCAGAAATGGCTTCCGGCATCGAAGGTCGTTCCAATGCCCCAATGGCCATTCTGGCGTTTACTTCTGGAAAAGCTGCCGCTCCTGTCGCTCTCAGCCGCCAGCAGCGTGCTGACGATGGTCGCGCAGCGGGGCACGATCGCTACCGCCGAGAATCTTCCTCTGACCCTGCGCTTGACCAATGCCCTCTATTCGTACCTGATGTACATCTGGAAAATGTTTTGGCCTGCCGGATTTGCGCTTTACTATCCCCACCCTTTTGCTCCTATTTTGAACCGCGAGCCGGAAGCCAGCGCGTACTTTCTGGCAGGTCTGGGCGCACTACTGCTGGTGGGTGTGAGCGTGGCCGTGTGGCGGCAACGCTTCACTCGGCCTTATCTCGTAACCGGCTGGCTTTGGTATTTGGGGACGCTGGTTCCCGTCATTGGGATTGTGCAGGTCGGTATGCAGGCAATGGCAGACCGTTATGCTTATGTGCCATTGATTGGCTTGTTCGTCATCGTAGCTTGGGGATCGGCCGAACTGGTGGGGAGGCTGGGAATAAGCCTGGCCTCGGGCCGAGTGGTCGCCGTGATTATCCTGGCGACGCTATGGGTACTTAGCTTTCGCCAGGTTGGCTACTGGCGAATTGGTTCCGATGTCTGGGCGCACACCCTGGATGTCACTCAGGATAATTTCGTTGCCGATGACAACATGGCCGATGCGCTAATGCGGCTCGGTCGTCCCGAGTCGATCCAATATTTCGAGAAAGCAGCCAGGATTGCACCGCGGGACAGCGTCAGCCACGGAGCCGTTGCGGCGTACCTCGAAGACCAGGGACGATTGCAAGAAGCCATTCAGGAGTACGAAGTCGTCCTTCAAAATCCCCCAACCGCAAGGTTTCTGGCATTCGCCTACGCGAATCTCGGCATCATCTACTCCGAGTTGGGAGATACCGCAAAGGCGCGCGTGGAGTTTCAACGGGCCATGGCAACGGATCGCCTGGCCTTGGATGACATGATTGACCACTTTGCCCAGACTGCTTCCGCCCATCCGGTTGATGAGGCCTACCTGCGCCTGGGGCTGCTACTGGAGCACACGGGGCGAACCACGGAAGCCCGCACGGCTTACTATCAGGCGTTGAAGCTGAACCCCAACCGGCTGGAAGCACAGAGGTATGCGGATCGCTTAGGAACGACGAGCAACTAGCCAAGAATATGCAGCGCGGCGTCCTAGCCCGGCTTCGGCGAAGTTGATCTTCGGAATACCAGGATGGCGTTGCCCGAACGTGGCCGATAAGTCGCGGCATCGTCCCAGTGATATTCGGTTCCTTCTTCGAGCAGGTCTGCGATTCCTACCAATTGATATTCACTTTCCGCATATTGCTCGGACCAGGAAAATATCGTGCTATCGGAGCTGTCGGTGCGCAACCATGAGGTCGGAGAATTTACGAAGACCAGGAACTGAGGGCGCGATGTTTCAATCTCCGAAATCATTTCCCTTTGCATCACAGAGGCGAAGGGCTGGGCCTCCATGAGCCCGTACATGTAAACGTAGCCCGTTGCCGAGAGACGCCCGGAATAGAAGTAGATCTCCGGCTCAGAACCAATGATCGCGATGCGGTCCCCTTCTGCGGAGTGGCTCTTGAGAAAATCGGAAACTTTCAACGCCTCAGAAAATGGATTTCCGGCATAGAGTCTCCGGCACGCGGCAATCGGGTCCTCCTCGAAGAAAAATTCGCTTTGACCAGCAATTGAGGATGCCAGGGCGAGCAGGAAAAGGAGCGTAGGAACCGCCGCCCACGCCGCATTAATGCGGGACTTGAGAAGCATCGTCGTGGCGGAGCTTACTGCAACTCCGCACAGCAAGGACACTGCTGGTAGAACGAGAACGAAATAGTGCTGCCGAAAGTAAAGTCCGGGACAGATCGCCAGGAAGGAAAACGCCAGGAACCCCAGGGTGAACACCGAGTGAGTTCGCGCGTTCGGATCCCACAACAGCGCCACCACGCCTACGGCTGCGACTAGCCCGACCAGAGCTGCTGGGCTGGCAACATACAGGCCTGTCTCCCAAAGGGTCTGCAAGCCATCCGGGAAGCGCCTGATGGTTGCATATTGGCTCGCATAGGAGAAGTTCCAGAACCAGAACTTCTCCATCACACCTGCCCTCAGCAAAACCAGAACAGTCAATGCAACCGGGAGCGTGAATCCTGCAAGCAGCGTCCCCGACTGCGCTGCCAATCTCCGCCACCCCAAAGGGCGCCTCCACTGGCAGTACACAAGGTAGAAAACCGCCAGAAGGAAGAAGGAGATTCCCGGCTGCTTCATCAGGAATGCGAGCGCAAAGAGCAATCCACTCCAGAAAAATATCGACAGCCTTTGAGCTTCGATCCCTTTGAGCAGAAGCAAAACTCCGGCCACCGCCGGAAGCACTACGAACTGGGTGGCGTGGGCCGCAAAACCGAGGACCGATGGTCCGATCGAGAGGAGCGCGAAACTGGCCGCGGCAGTGAGACCAGCCAGCCTGCCAAACAGTCGCGATGCCAGGAAATAGAGCAGAATAATCGTGGCCGAATTCACGAGTAACAATCCAATGTGGATGCCCGCTGGCGTCCTGCCGAAACCCGCGAGGAAAAGGGCGTAGACGGCTGCGGTGCCCGGCAATTTCATGCTGTAGCACAGCTGGTAAGGGGCAATGCCGTGGAGAATCAATTGTCCAGCATAAGCATATTCTCCTTCATCGCGTTCCAGGGGAAAGTCCAGAAGCCGGACCCGAATAAGCGCGAAGAACAAGACTATCGCGGCCAACAGCCCGTATGACCAAGACGGCATCAGGACGTACGCTTGCCGCTGGTGCTTGGTTGTCCGCTTTTTTGTCTTACCCATTCAGCGTTGAATCGCTCCTTCTTCGGCTGCTGGTAGCCCAAGCGAGGGATCCAGCTGTCTTGCGAGTGAAAATGCCCGTTGGGCTTCCGAGGTGTGACCAGTGAGCTTTAGCAGAAGTCCCAATCGAAGATAGCCCTGCGCCGTCGGGCGTGCAGCGATGGCTTGGTCGAGTTGACTAATCATGTGGTCGACCGTCTGCGAATCGGCATCGAAAGCTTTCTTCATGTATTCACGAGCCCGGGCATCCTCGCCCAATTGACCGTAGATCACAGCCATATTGGCGCAAGTCACGGCCAACGTCGCGCTATCGAGGACGGGGAGACCCGATTCTCTGGCCATGCGCTCGCTGCGAATTACCGCCTCATACTCGTGGATTGCTTCCGGCAGTTGTCCATGATCCTGAAAATCGGCTCCTAACCGTGCGTGCGCGACCGGGTCCAGAGGTTCCAGCCGCGCGTAGTTCCTATAGTGGATCATCCCCTCTTGGTGTTGCCCAAGTGAGAATAGGGCATTTGCCAGGTTTTGTTCGGCGATCGAATTGTTCGTGGTTACGTTTAGTGCGTGTGTCCATACATCAACCGTGCTCTGCCAGTAGCCGATCTGACGCCACGTCACAAAGGACAGCGCTCCAACGATCAACAGCATGGTTGCCGCACGCGGCACAAACGAAAGGTGAAAATAATCCGCCAAATCCCCCAAACCCCAGGCGACGATCACGAAGATTCCTATCAGAGGTACGTAGGCGTAGCGGTCGGCGATCACCTGGATGCCCACCTGAATGATCCCAATCACTGGGACTGCGGTTCCCAGAAACCACAGCAATCCGACCGGCGTTTGCGGGCGAGTAGCGCGGTGCTTCCAGGCGATCCAACCAATCGCGGCAAGCGTCAGCGCAGCGAGGGCCGGTTGCCATGCCGCTAGCGTACGGCCGGGATGAGGATAGATCAGCGCCAGATGCGCGGGCCAGATCATCTTCCAGAGGTACATCCCATAAGCGTAGATCGCGTTCTCAAGGCGTACCCCGATTGGGAGCACCATGGTTGGAATAACGCTTTCGCCCTGCGCCACGACTGTCACGACCGCGCTGCCGGCGGAAAACACCAGCAGCGGCAATTTTTCCAGCACCAGCTTGGCAAAGCGTTCCTGCGGTACGGGAAATACCGACGCAGGTTCGATCCAATTTTCAATTCGCCGCAGTGGCCAAAAATCCAGGAGCAGCAGCACGAAAGGTAGCGTGATCACCATCGGCTTGGCAGCGAGACCGATCACGAACAGCAGCGCGACCGCGATGTAACGCGGGACGCTCGGTTTCCGCGCGTACCAGCCATACGCCCCTAGAGCCAAAAGAAAAAACAGCGTGCTCAGCACGTTCTTGCGCTCTGCGACCCAGGCAACGGACTCCACATTCAGCGGGTGTAGTGCAAACAGTGCGGCTGCCAACAAACTTCGCCCCGTGGCCCCGGTGACGCGCCACAGAAGCAAAAACAAGAGAACGGCGTTGAGCGCGTGGATCGCCACATTCATCCAGTGGTGTCCGGATGGATTCAATCCAAACAGTTCGCAGTCCAGGGCGTGCGAGAGCCACGTGATAGGGTGCCAATTGGCTTCCTCCGTGGCAGTCAAAGACCAAGTCAATGTGGCCCAGGTCAAGCCCTCCTTCACATGGGAGTTTTCGTAGACATAGTATTGGTCGTCATAGGAAATGAACGGATGTCCTCCCACCCGGCTATAGAGGGCGAGCGTACAGACCGCAAGGAGCGCGGCGATTGCCAACACCTGCTTCACCCTCGCGGGCGTTGGAATCACGGCAACCGAAGGGCGTTCGGACTTCTTGGATTTGCTCTTCTTGGACCGCACCGAGGCGTCTTGTGTACTCCAGCTAGCGTTTGTTTTAGTTGGCATTTCTGCTTGCGATCACGGTATGCACATAAAGCGGTATGCAGATACAAAAGTATCGAAAAACGCGCGTGAGTGCAGCCTGCCGCGTCAACTGTCTCGCGAATTTAATCTGACTGTAACTTGGCCGTAACATTGCAGACGATTCCAGCGTCAGACTATTAATTATTGAGCTGTGCTGTCGCCGGGAGCGGCCAATTATGTTTCCGCCAGATTAATTCTTTTCGCAGAGCCATTCCGTAGTTGACTTCCTCACCGGCCAGAGCTACCGTGCGGGCGCGAGTCACATCCACCAACTTTCGAACCCAGCCGTTTAACCGCGTACAACTTCAAGGAGGACCCTCATGCGTGCTCTCGTTCGCCAGCAGCGGTTCGTGCTGTCGTTGCTTTCTGTGGCTGTTCTTGCCGGTCTTTTTGCCCAGACCGCTTCCGCCGAAGTCCTTGTTGTAGGTACTTGCAAAACGGGCTCTCAGTTCCCCAGCATCAAATGGGCTATCGCCGCAGCCACGCCGGGATCAACCATTTATGTTTGCCCCGGTACCTACGCGGAGCAGCTCCTGATCACGGAGAACCTTACCCTAGTTGGCGTGGGCGCGAACGGGCTCTCCGGTGCCAGCGCTACGGGGGCCAACAATCCTGTAATTACATCCCCCAGCGCCGGCGGGGTAATGGCGAATACCAGCGATCTGTTCGACGGCAGTCCGATTGCCGCCCAGATTGCCGTTGTGACTCCTTCGGGGGCGTCTACGCCGATCAAGGTCAACCTCAGCTCCATTGCGGTTGATGGAGCTAACAATCAGATCGCGGGCTGCGGCCCGGACTTGGTAGGCATCTATTACCAGAACGCGTCCGGGACGATCAACCAGGTCGCGGCCAGGAATCAAGCGCTGGCCTCGGGCCTGGGCGGTTGCCAGAGCGGATTGGCGATCTTCGTCCAGAGCGGCTACACAAGCGGTGGAACTGCGGTTGTCACAATCGAGAACAGCAGCGTCCACTCCTATCAAAAGAATGGCATCACTGCTGACGGCAGTGGAACGGTCGCCACCATTATGGCCAACTACGTTGTAGGCCAAGGCGCGACATCAGTCATCGCCCAAAACGGCATTCAGGTAAGTGATGGAGCCAAGGGCAGCGTAAAGAACAATACCGTCACGGATGATGTCTACATTAATCCACCGGATTGTGGCACTGCCTGTTTCGGCGCTTCGGGCATTCTCATCTACGATTCCGGGGCCAGCTCAGGAAGTCATCTGGCGATCAGCGGCAACACTGTCAGCAACACCCAACTGGCGATTGTGTCCTCCGGTGACAGCGCCGGGACGGCGGACTACAACGACGTTACCTCCAACAAAATCACCGGCACTCAGGCGGCGGGCCCTTTCCTTGACGACGGTATTGATCTCTGCAGCAACAACAATACTGCCACGTCCAACACAGTGTTCAACAGTTCCGGATCGGGCATTCACATTGACAGTACCTGCACAGAGTCAACCGGATCAACGGGAAACAACACGACCGTGACCAGGAACACCATCAACGAAGCTTGCGCGGGTGTGCTTACGGGAAGCGGCAGCGGCAGCTCTCAATCTGCCAACATCTCCTACAACGTCGTGCAAGTAGCGCAGGCCGGGGATTCTTGTCCGACCGGCCTGTTTGCGGCAGCGAGAGCGAGGCTAAGACCGATTCCGCGGCACTGATTCCTCGCATCGGATCGGGCTTTCCCAATCACGACCCGGCGGCGAGCCGCTGTCATGCTCACGCCGGGTCCCTAATTTCTTTAGGCTTCACCACCCTCACTTTGCCAAGTCTTCGCAGCGTGCATGGAGTAAAACTGACCTTGGGGAGCGGTCCGACCGAGGCTCTACTGTAATCAGCAGAGATCAATTCTTGATTTCCTCATCTACTGATTCCAAAACTGACACCGGTGGTTTTGGGGTCTACCACGCAGCGGAACAGGCCTTCTATCGTGGGTGGAACTTCTCACTCGTCGCCCGACGACTGAAGCTTCATCTTGTTGAACGTCATCAACTTGCCACGGTGCGAGTTGCCGCAGAGCGCAGCCTTTCATCGATTTTGCGCTCTAATTTCGTAACCATCTGAAGAAATAATGAGATACCGGCAAAGGTTAATGTTAGCGGGGTGCGCGAACGCTCTGCAAAAAGTCCACGCGATGCGGATGTGGTTTGCGCCCTGGCGACATGCAGACCGGGGCGCCACGCGCTCGCCCTTCGTGTAATGTCGGCTCCAAATCCGAGGGCGCACCCCTCGTGGCGTATCTACACTCGGAGACTTCGCCTGGCCGGCCATGACTGCTTGGGTTGCCGTGGTCTGCGCTTGCACCCACCCGAGCTTGGGCCGTTTGATGCGACGGTACCAGTCGATACCATCGTCTAATAGACTCCTCTCCCCACTTCTGGCTTAATCGCTGCTGTGCTTCGATACAACTGGATAGCCTCACTTATTCGAAGGAGCGGGAAGAATGGAAGACAACACCATAGTCAAGTCGAGCTTTTCAGCAACTATCAATGCACCGGCCCACGCCTGTGCAAAACGGATACGGTCATTGCTGTATTGACCTTAGGTGCGGCCCCGTTCTTCCATGAGGCATTGATCTTCAGGTTGGCTGCCAGGTCAAGGGTGATTCGATCATTGGTGGCAAAACATCCGTTCAACGAAGCCTTTCAAAGTATTTTTCGTTAGGAAAAATTGTTCCGCAAGTTGTCGTGTGGTCCCAGCATGGGAGCGCACAAACCAAGAAAATCCAAAACTACTCAAGAGGAGGACGCCGTGACCCAAACCATTGCTACACGACAAGGCAACCAGCAGATAGCTGACAAGAATGCAATTCGTCCGTTTCCTCATGTGAATGTTCCGGAAACCGAACTCACCGAATTGCGCAGGCGCATCAACGCAACACAGTGGCCTGAACGAGAAACCGTTACAGATGCATCCCAAGGCGTGCAGCTCGCGACCACTCAGGCGCTCGCGCGCTATTGGGCGACAGAGTATGACTGGCGCAAGATCGAAGCAAAAATGAACGCCCTGCCGCAGTTCATCACCGAGATTGATGGGCTCGACATTCATTTCATCCACGTCCGTTCAAAGCACGAAAATGCGTTGCCGCTGATCGTTACCCACGGATGGCCCGGCTCGATCATCGAACAGATGAAGATCATCGATCCGCT
>Ga0116217_10001188_pt1 | contig 25624 bp, 24 predicted proteins | sample Sb_taG_6_FD_89697 | JGI IMG/M metagenome (GOLD analysis project Ga0116217, IMG submission 89697) | Peat soil microbial communities from Weissenstadt, Germany - Sb_50d_4_PS metaG | ecosystem: Environmental > Terrestrial > Soil > Wetlands > Peat | place: Germany: Weissenstadt | collected 2010-09-21 | reverse complement strand
GGATCTCGGCGCCTACCAGCATCAGCCGCCGGCGGTTACGCCAGCGGCGGCCTCATCGTCACTGGTCCTGAGCGGCGAAGCGCCATCCGAAGCGATTCTTTGGCTGACGCTCGAGATGCCCGACCTGGCGCCGATGGCGTCGGCGCCCGACATCACGGGTGCGAGCGAGAGCCATTCGCGGTGGCGCGCCGGCAATGGGCTGGCCGGGATCGCAGCCGGCAATGGGCTGGCCGGGATCGCAGGCAACGAGCACGGTGCGCCGGTGGGCACGACCTTCAGCTTCAACCTCAACGAGCCGGCCGCCGTTCGGTTGGCGTTTACGGAGCGTGTATCGGGCCGCCGCGGGAGCAGGCGATGCGCAGCTGAGACCAGGCGGAGGGGGCGCAGGCCCCGGTGCGCCGCCGGGGCGAGCACCGCGAGCATGAGCTTCATGGGCCACGCGGGCGTGAACCGCATGGCCTTTCAGGGCCGCGCGTCACCCACACAAGAGCTGCGCCCGGGACGCTACGTCCTGGTCATCACCGCGACCAGCGCGGCAGGGCAGTCGGCGCCCCGGTCGCTGACCTTCACGATCCTCGAGGGTCAGCCGGCATAACCTGCTGACCAGGTCGACCGCCGAGCTCTCCCGCTACAAGCTCACCAAGATCACCGGCTACGACCACGACGGCCTGCTCTCAACACCCCCAGCAGACGCGCCGGGGCACCGCCAGCGCCACGCCGGAACCCAAAAAAGCCGAGACCGGCGCTGACAAGCCCAAGGGAGTGTCCGAGGGATGAGGTCTTCACGTTGGGAGTGTCATAGGAACTGTGTAGGCACGAGGTCAAACGTGAAGACCTCTGGATGGCGAGAGGCGGACTTGAACCGCCGACACCGGCATTTTCAGTGCCGTGCTCTACCAGCTGAGCTATCTCGCCGCAGCCCCAAATGGTATCGGGCCGCACTCGCAGCCGCTGAGCACGCGACGCTCCGGCGTGCCTCGTCAATCCGCGAAACCGAACCCCCCGTCTCGCCGTTGACGAAGACGACACGCCCCAGATGGCCGCTCGTGGGACCGCAGATGCTGGAACGAAGCGCAGGAAAGACCATGCAAAACAGATATTGTACATTACTATCAAGCCAACGGGAGGTGGGGTGGCTGAGGGGGCCTCGCGACCCTCACGCTCGGGTGCCTGCGTCCAGCCCGGCTTACTGTGGAGCGCCTCAGCGTGTCCTAGTCTGAGGGAGTGCGCGTCGAGCTTCTGTTCTGGGAGGGCTGTCCCTCGCATCCCAAGGCGCTCGCCGAGCTGCACGAGGCGATGGCGGACGCGGGGCTGGATCCGGGCTCGGTCATCCTCCGTGAGGTCTCCACGGAGGCCGAGGCGGCCCGAGAGCGCTTCGTGGGGTCGCCGACGATCCGCATCGACGGCGTGGACATCCGGCCGCCCGGCGAGGAGCCGTTCGGGCTGACGTGCCGCGTTCTCAAGATGCCGTGACCCGTTAGCTGCGTACCGGGTTCGACGCCTGCTTCGCGAGCGCTAGCGCCACACAGCATCAGCGACAGCGTGACCCGTACGGAATGGGCGCCGAGGAGTCGCATCGCGCCGTGAACTATGCGTCGGACTAGGCGTTTGTCGACATGGACATGTGCGGGTTGTGCTGGTTGCGGCGTCGGGGCGCAGACCGGTGGTTCGGGTTTTTCGTGAGTGTTCTTTTGTTGTGTGGTCTTAGTGACAGTCGGGAGCGTTACTTCGTGTTGTTTGGCGGCTTGCTCGGGTGTCACGACTGGTTTGGTTGCCAGCGAGTGGGCGGGCGCGCTCGCTCCCGCTTCGTTGTTCGCCGTTTCGCGGACCACGATCGTGTGTCCGACGTCGCTTGTGGTCAACGTGTAGGACTGCGAGGTGGCGCCAGATATCGCCGTACAGCTTGATCCTGAGGTGTCGCAGTCTTCCCACTGGTAGCCGTAGGAGGTCGGACTGTTTGTCCAGGTCCCGTGGGACTCGGTCAGGGTCTGGCCTTCCACAGCTTCGCCGGAGATCGTCGGCGGGGTGTTGTTCGCTGGTACCGTTGGAGGGAAGCCGTCATACACCCACTTCATCTGGTCGGCCATCTGATAGTGGCAGTAGGAGTCGGACGTGTCCGCCAGCGTAAGTTCGACCGTGTAGTCCTGCCCTGCGTTGAACTGGTGGGAGCCGAAGAGCTGGACCCATTGACCGTGGTATGCCTGCTGGATGAACCCGGTGTTTTCGAAGCGACCGTCGGCTGCGGTCAGGATGTACTGGTTCCCCCAGCCGTAGGATGTCCAGGAAGGGATATACGCTTCGACGTGCCACGGGCCGGTGCTTAGCGATTCGCGGGACGCACGTCTGCCTGATTGATATCGTTCGTACAATAGGCCACACAGCTACCCTTTCCGTCCGTTCCGGCTGTTGCAATTGATCACCGCCGGGTTAGTGCCCGGTCCCCCATGACGACCACTGAGCGTCCACGGCATCTTCTGGTGCTCCATGACGAGTCGCCCACTGGCGCGCGGGCCTTTGTGTTCGCGGCGCTGTGGTTTCTGGTGGCGGCTGGCGTCGCCGCTGGAGCGCTTGCGGTGGCGATGGACGCGGTGCTCGCGCCGCTGCTACGGCTGGTCTTCGTACTGCTGATCCTGCTGCCCGCGCTGTTGGCGCTGATGCTTGCGTCCGACAGCATCGAGCGGGGTGTCTCCGAAAGCTTCAGCGGCTGGGCAGGGCGCGTCTATTGGCTGAGCACCTCGATAGCGGTGCTCGTCGCTGTAATACTCGGCGGAGCAGCGGTGACACTGCTGGTTCCTGATCAGCCGGGGTTCTGGCACGTTGTGATCGACCTCCTCGTAGTTCTCGGGTTAGGAGGCGTGGCGGGAGCGCTCACGGTAGGCGCGATCATGCTTGTCGGCGGGAGTCTCGGTGAGGCGATCTATCGCTTCCAGCTCCGATTCGGCTCGGAGCAGCGCGCCCACCGCTGGAAGCCGAAGAGCACGGGGGAGCAGGGTGCCGGGAGCACGCGTAGGCAACTGCTGCGGGGCGCTGTGATAGGTGCCGCCGGACTGTTGCTCAGCGCCGTCTACACGGCGATCGTCACGACGGCCACGACGAACCACAGCGGCGGCGCAGAAGCCCCGACGCAGGTCCTGAGATCCCCTTGGTCCACGATCCTCGCGCCGCTGGTGGCATGGTTCCTCGGCACGGGCGTCGCATGGCTGCTGTTCTCACGCGAGCACCGTCGCAGAGGCAAGCAGGATCTCCTCGCTGAAAATCACCGGCTGCGGCACGGCACCCACGGGACAGCGATTGCGGTCGGCCTGTTGATCCTTGGTGCTTGGCTCACAGAGACGACGCTCGAGCACAGCGCAGAGAGGAGACTGTGGTCAGGGAGCCTGCAACATGTTCCCTCAGTCCCGGCCACGCCCGCGCAGTGGACGAGCCAGTCACCTTACCTGGCGCAGCAGTTCGAGCCGCGCTTCTGGCTCACGCGAGATGAGCGCTGGAGCCCGACCTCGGTCAGCTGGTACCTGGCAAACAGTGACACGACCAAGACAGCTCCGTTCTGCCAGACGGGGGAAGGCTGCCACGAGCTCGACATCCCCAAACTCTCCTGCGACGGTGCCTATCCGCCGGATGGGTGCGCGCCCAGCGGCACCGCTGACTCCGGCCTTTACTATCGCTACTGCGAAGGCAGCGAGTGTGGCCACGAAATCCCGAACGCGCCAGGCGTCTCGTGGAAGGTGATCCAGTACTGGATCTTCTACAACTACGACTCGCTCCAGGCCGGCATGGTCACGCAGTGGCATCAGGCCGACTGGGAGCAGGTGTCCGTGCTCCTCCGGCGCACCGGCAACATCGTGCGTCCGGTCGAGGTGGCGTTCAGCGAGCACTGCTACGGCGCCCGTCTGCCCGCTGAGCGTGTGCGATGGGAAGGCACGCATCCGGTCTCCTACGTCGGCAAGGGTTCGCACGCTAACTACCCGCGGCCGGTCAGCCTGCCGGTCCGGGAGCTGCGCTGCGCCCTCGGCCTGACGCCGCGCTACTTCGGCGTCGCCGGCATGTTCTTCGAGCCCGCCTTCGACGGCACCAGCATCGAGCTGCCGTTGGCCTACACGATCGGGTTACGCGACCGCGCCGAACACGCTCGGCTGGTGCCGCCGCCTCCGCTGCTGCCGCTCGCCGCCACGCCCGCCGTGAACGGGTTCAACGGGGCCTGGGGGCGCGACAACGACCTCAGCTGGTGGCACATCGGTCACATCTCGACGGGTGCAGGGCCGCCCGCCCCTCCGACGCAGACCCCATGGCGGCAGCCGTTCAACGCGATGATGTGCAGCGATCGCTGGCTGCACACGGCGGCGCGCGTCCGCTCCGAGACCAGTTGGGTCTGCCCCGAATCGTGACTCCGCAGCCCACGGGGCCCGCCGGGCCCATCCGGTACGAGTACGCGATCAGGACGTGGCACTACCTGCGCTTGGCTATGTTCGCGCTCGTGCTCGGGCTGCTCGCGGCGGTACTCCACGAGCACGCGCGCACGGGCTGCTGGCAGAACTCGATCAGCGCTTATTGGTACACACCGGCCCGCAGCTACCTGGTCGCGATGCTCACCGCCATGTCGGTGTGCATGGTCTGCCTGCGCGGCAGCAGCACCGCGGAGAACGTGCTCCTGAACTTCGCCGGGCTATTCGCGCCGGTCATCGCGCTCGTGCCGACCACCCCGGAACACATCGTGAAGTGCATGCAGGTGGCAGGTGCGGCACAGGAACGTCCGGGTGCCATCGCCAACAACGCGACGGCGCTGTTCGCGGTGGCGGGCGTGGCAGCGATCATCGCACTGCTGATCTGGCGTAAAGAACGCCCGGCGCCGGCCGAGCTGCTGTGGTCGCTCGTCGCGCTGGCGATCGCGCTCGCGGCGCTCGGAGTGTTCGTGTTTGCCCGCGGCACGTTCGATGCCTGCGCCCACCTGACGGCAGCAGGCTCGATGTTCGCATGCATCATCGCAGTCGCGTGGGTCAACGGCACCGAATCCGAACCCCATGGCTGGGTGATGAGTTACCGCAATGCGTACCTGGCGATCGCGATCCTCATGAGTGCCGCCGTCCTCGCCACGGGCCTCGCCGCCTGGCTCGGCGGCTGGTCGCATCTGACGATCTGGATCGAGGTGGTGCTGATCGCGCTGTTCGCCGCCTTCTGGGCCCTGCAGACGATCGAGCTGTGGGATCGCGGCCTGCGTCCACATGCGAAGCCCCACGCTTGAGGATGCCGGTGTGCGAGCGCGTCGTCTGGGGGCCGCGTCAGCCCGTGCCGCGAGCCGGCGCCTGTGCGTCGCGCCGCCCGCGCAGATCCTCGATACGTAGCGCGACCTCGATCTCGCCTTGGCGCAGCTGCAGCTCACACCCCAACCGCCACTCGATCTCGTTGCGGCGGCGATGGACGGTGCTGCGGGCGAGATGCGGCCGAGGAGACGTTGTGCCCCGTCTGGCAGAGAGCGCGCAGCGTCTTGCGGGCCGCCTGTCCGCCGATGCGCATCTCGTCGAGCGGCGACAGGTAGGTCTCAATCAGAGAATCCGCGAATGCCTCATCCTGTAGGGTCGCCGCCTCCTGCGCCACATTCCGATACCGCGTGAGCTTGCATGGCCTGCAGCGCGTGACCAGCAGCGCCCGCTCGGCTTCGCTGTGGGTCTGGCGCCACCCCGTGACCCCCTTTCTCGGCTCGCCGAGGGCCAGTGACGCGTCCACGTGCTCCCGTGCCAGCAGCACGCGCTCGACATCGGCGAACGCGAGCGGGCGCTGCCCGCCGAGCCAGGCCCACACCATGCCCTCGCCACGCGCGACCGACAGCAGCTCGCGGCTAAGCCCGACGGCCAGACCACGCACGATCCTGCCGGCCTCCACGCCGGTCGCGATCACCCCGAGGTGCCAGGCATCAAGCCGATACCCAAGGTCGATGAGCTCGCCGCCGTCCACCGGCTCGCCCACGAGCAGCCTGCCCACGACCTCGGCGGGATACGCGAGCGAGTCGCGCTCACAAGTGGCACCCTGCAGATCACATCAGGCCAGGACGGCACCGAGCTCACCGCCCGCCTGCCGATCAGGCGCGCCCGGTAGCACACCCACGCAGCCTGAGCCACCACTGGTCGCCGAGTGAGGCCGTCGCGAGGCCCGGTCGTGTGAGAGACTGCGGCGTGGCGATGTCCGCGTCAGGCGCTACCCCTGCAAGCCCCGCCAGGCCGACGTGGGTCCCGCGGGATCTGTATCCGTTCGAGGACAGCTACGCCGAGCTTGATGGCTCGCGTGTGCACTACGTGGAGGAAGGCAGTGGTCCGCCGCTGCTGATGCTGCACGGAAATCCGACGTGGTCGTTCCTGTACCGCGAGATCATCAAAGGCCTGGCCGACAGCTATCGCTGCGTCGCCGTCGATCTCCCGGGCTTCGGACTCTCGCGCGCGGCGCCGGGGTTCGCGTTTACGCCTGCCGAGCATGCGCGTGTGATCGAGCAGCTGATCCTCCAACTCGACCTCAACGGCGTGACGATGATGGTCCAGGACTGGGGCGGCCCGATCGGCTTCTCGGCCGCGACCCGTCATCCCGAGCGCTTCACTGCCTTCGTGATCGGCAACACGTGGGCATGGCCGAAGTCCGATCCTGGCACCCAGCTGTTCTCGCGGCTGCTCGGCGGGCCGCTCGGCGCCTATCTGATCCTGCACCGCAACTTCTTCATCGAGAACATCCTCGCCAACAACGTCAAGCTGCGAAAGCTGCCCGACGTCGTGATGGACGCCTACCGCGGACCCTTCCCGACCAGCGAGTCGCGCCGGCCACTGCACGTGTTCCCGCGGGAGATCCTGGCGAGCAGGCCATTCCTGGCCGAGATCGAGCGTGGCCTGCCGGCGCTTGCCGACCGACCGGCGCTGCTCGTGTGGCCGACGAAGGACATCGCGTTCCGTGACCCCGAGCGGCGACGCTGGGAGGAGATATTCCCCGACCACCGCACCGTCCTGCTGGAGGGCGCCGGGCACTACATTCAGGAGGCCGCCCCCGAGAAGATCCTCGCCGCGATCCGCGAGTGGTCGGCGGAACGCTCCAGCTGACCACGAGCGCCGTCCGCCGCACGTTCGCACGTGGGTGAGCGCCTCTACTTGAACACCATCAGCACGAGGATCGCCAGTATGATCGCCAGCGAGCCGTAGTTTGCGGCACGCGAGAGAGGATCGTCGAGCAGCGCCCGCAGCTCGACGCTCAGCGGCGCCTGTTCGGTCGCGAGCTGAGTCGCGAGTCTCCGCGCCCGCTTTGGCCGCTGGCCGCCGAGGCCGCCGAGCACCAGGGCGATGGGATAGAGCGCCGAAGGCTCCCTCGTCAGCTGTTCGACTATGTCGACGGCGGAGCGTACGAGGAGGCCACGATGCGTGCGAACGTCGCGGACCTGGAGGGCGTTCTGTTCCGCCAGATCGTGATGCAGGACGTGTCGCGGCGTGATCAGTCCTGCGAGGTTCTGGGCCAGAAACTGGCGCTGCCCGTGATCCTCGCGCCCGTCGCGCGCGCAGGCCCTCGACGCGCCGGTGCTGGTCCTCGACGGGCGTCTCCGTGCTGCCGCCCCCCTGAGCACGCGCCACTTGCGGGAGCGCCAACCCCGGCGCGCGACTCCTAGCCGGGGTGGGGCTTGGGGATCGTCCGCGCGGGTGAGCGCCCCACCCACGCGCGCGGACGCGGAGCCTCCATGCCCCGCGTCCTCGCCCGCCGGCTTCTTCAACGCAGGGACCCTCCGGCCTGGAGGACGTGCGCAAGGCGCGCGCCCGCGTCCCCGCGGTGCCCATTCGCCGCAGCCCCCTGCTCCGCGTCGTGCACCGTCGCCCGCTCGAAGCCGGCTCGCTTCAGTGCGGCCGTGACGTCGTGGGAGTCTGTGAAGTTGAGGTCAACGCGACCCCGCACGAGCACCGAGAGCATCACGAAGAAGGCGCGCACCGGCGCGCTTGCCTCGTCGCTGAGCTGCACGTCGGCGAGGTAGTCGCCCGTACGGAACCCGGCGAGCCGGCGCGCGAAGCGACTCCAGATGCCCTCCACGGTATCCCTGTCGAGGTAGTCGAGCAGGCCCTCGGTGACGATCGCCAGGCCCGCGTCGGGATCGAGCCTGCCGGCCAGCGCCGCCAGGCTGCCCGGTCCGTTCTCGCGCAGCACGTCGAGCGTCTCGACACGGTGGTGCTCGCTCAGTGAGCCCATGTGCGCCAGCGCTCGCCGCTTGCGATTGGCCATTCCGGGCAGGTCGGCCTCGACGTAGGTGAGCTTCGGGCCGTAACGGCCGGCGAAGCGCCAGCCGCGAGGCGAGAGGCCGCACGCGACCTCGATCACCTGTGTCACGCCGTCCCGCTCGATCGCGCGCTCCAGCAGAGCATCGATCGTGCGGTGCCGGGCGAGCAGGTAGGACTCCAGCGTCGGCCCGCCCAGGGCGCCGCTGAGCATCATCGTGGGGCGTGCCGCATCGAACAGGATCCGCCCCTCCCGCGTGGACAGCTCGGGGTGGGAGAGCCCGTTGCGCGCCCACACATATCCGGTGGCGTGCGCGGTGATGCCGATCGCTTCCGGTCCGCGGGTCACCATGCGCGGTCCACTCTCCCGGAGTTGCCCATGCGCATCAGCTCGTCGTGCGCGACCCAGTTGGGCTCGGGGAAGAGCTGGCAATACTTGGCGTCGCGCATCAGCTTCTCGATCCCAGTCTCGACCATGTAGCCGGTGCCGCCGAACACCTGCACGGCGTCGGTGGTGCTCGCCACGGCGGCGTCGGTGGCGGCGATCTTCACCGCGAGCGCCTGCGTCCCGTCGAGCTTCAGCCGGGCCGCATCGAGGGCGAGGTCGGGGGCTTCGCCGGGGAGCCTGGCCCTGTCGAGGGGGACCTCGGGTCGGCACGCCAGTCTCACCGCCATCGCGGAGAGCATGTCGCTGACGGCGTCGTGCTCGATGATCGCCACCCCTCCCTGCCGGCGGGCGTGGGCGTATGCGAGCGCGAGCTCGCGGGCGCGCCGGGCGATCCCGTGTGCGATCTCCGCCGTGCCGGCTCGCAGCAGCGCGAGCGCGCCCGCGACGCTCAGCTCCGCGGACCCGCCCCCCGTCCGGTCGTGCGCTTCGCCGGGCGCGGGGGCGCAGCCGGCGCCAGTCAGCTCGAGCGACGCCGCGGGCGCCGCGCGCAGGCCCATCTGTGCGAGGTCGCGCTCGATCACGCACCCGCGCGCACCCTTGTCGAGCACCCATGCGGCGGGCTCAGGCCCGTCGAGGAGGAGTACGAGCCCGTCGGCGCCGTGCGCGCCCAGCGCACAGGCGATCCGGCCGTCGAGCCGGCCATCGGAGATCGTCACCTCCGTTCCGGACGCGGCCGGTACGAGCGCCCAGCGCGCCCCGGCGGGGGCGTCCGCGAGCTGCTCATCGGTGAGTGTCGCCAGAGCGGCGTTGCAGAGCAGCACGCACATCGCGACCGCGCCGTCACCGACGGCGAGCTCCTCGATCGCCCCCAGCAGGTCGAGGACACCCAGCCCCGATCCGCCGCTGCGCTCGTCGAGCAGCGCGCGGTCGAGCCCGAGCTCGACGAGCACCGCCCAGCATTCCGTGAACGCTCCGTGGTCGCCGGCGTCGAGCGCCGCAGTGCGGGGCGTGAGCTCGCGCTGTGCCACCTCGCGCGCCATCGCCCGAATCTCCGCGCGCTCGGCCAAAGTGGCCGCAGTCACGATCGACCCCCAGCTCCTTCGACGCGTGCGTGCGTGAGCCCGTCCGCGGCGGGGTGAGTGCGCGCGCGACCGTTTGTGCGGGTCTCCCCGTTCATCCCGAGCCGGTTGGGACGCAACGGAGGCAGGCAGTTCAGCGCCTGCGGCCGGCAGAGCCCGCGGTAGACCTCGAGGCGGTTGAGCTGGTTGGTGCCCTCGTAGATCTGGCAGAGCTTGGCGTCGCGCCAGAGCTTCTCGAGCTCGGCGCGCACCGGGCCGGCGCGCAGGCCGACGAGCTCGAGCGCCGCGCCGGTGACCCGCATCGCGACGTCGCCGCCGCGTGCCTTGGCCATCGAGGAGAGCGCGAGCGAGCGCGTCACCGCGCGCTCGCTCGTGGTGCGGTGAAGGAGCGCGACCGTCGCGTCGCGGGCGCGCTCAGAGGCCAGCCAGCCGCGGACGGGGGCGTGCCTGCGCAGGCCCCCCGGCAGCCGCCCGAGGGCCCGCACCGCGGGATTGAACATGACGCCCCCGAGCGCCCTGTGGTCGAGCTCGGTGGCGGCGTCCATATAGGCCTGGCGCGCGAGATGGATCTCCTCCTCCATGTCCGCCAGCGCCAGCTGGACGTGCTGGCGGGCGAGCAGGCCCCTGGCGGCACGGTCCTCCTCCAGCCAGCCCAGCACGCGCTCGTAGGCGCCGCGCGCGATCCCGGTCGCGATCGCTCCAACCGGCGGACGCGAGCATGCGAGCACGATCACCGTGGCCGCGGCCCCGTCGCCCTCCCTGCCCACGACGCGCTCCTCGGGGACGAACACCTCGTCGAGCGTCAATTCGGCCGCGGGACAGGCACGCTGGCCCATCTTGTGCTCGACGCGGCTGACCGCGAACCCCTCGCTATGGGTATCCACCAAAAAGCAGGTCCACGTCTCCGCCGCTCGCCGGGGATCGGTCGGCATGAAGATCGTGAGCCAGCGCGCGACGCTGCCGTTGGAGATGAAGCGCTTGGTGGCGCTCAGGCGAAAGCCGCCGGGCACGCGGCGGGCGTGGCTTGTGATCCGCGCGCGCGCCAGCAGGTCGGGGTCCTCCACGTCGGTGCCCGCTTCGGGCTCGGTGATCGCGAACGCCATCAGCTGCGGCCGGGGGGCGCGTTCGGATGCGACGAGCTCCGCGAGCACGCCATCCCATTGCGAGGGGCCGCCCAGCAGCAGCGGGGAGACCCCGAGCGCGTGGGCGCCGAAGATCAGAGCGATCCCGGGGCAGGCGGCGCACACCTCCTCCATCGCGACCGCGGCCTGCGTGGCCAGCCCGCCGCCGCCGCCGGCCGGCTTGGGGATCAGGAAGCCGAGCATCCCATGCTCGGCGCCCGCGCGCACGAGATCCCAGTCGAACCAGCCCGGATCCTCGCCGGTGCGGCGGTCGATCTCGAGCGCCCGCGGACGCACGTGCTCATCGGCAAAGCGGCGGGCGCGCATCCGCAGCCGCTCGAGCTCGCGCACATTCAGGCGGCCGGCGTCCGGAGCGAGGCGGGGGAACTGCTCGCTCAGCGAGCGCTCCGGTGCGATCGAGCTCACCGTCGCACCGCCTACGCGGGCTGCGCCGCGGCGGCGTCGGCTTCGACGGTCTCGGCGGCGCCGGCGCCAGCTTCAGCGCCGCCGGCGGCCTCGGCGATCTGGGCGAGCAGCGCCGGCGAGAGCAATGCCGGCGAGAGGTGCTCGGGTCCATAGAGGATCCCTTCGAAGCGGGCCATGTACTGGTACTGCAGCGGCCGGCTCCAGGCGATCAGGCCCGCCAGCTCGCGCGCGATCGGGTGGCGCTCGCCCAGTGTGAGCGAGGCGGCTCCGGGGCGCAGGGAGGCGCCCATCTCGGTCGCGTTGATCTTGAACTCCGAGCTCTGCGGCTGGCGGTCCATCCAGAGGTGGCTGAACAGCTGCAACCGCTCGGAGCGCGGCGTAGCAAGGCGCTCACCGGAGAGCGTGAGGATGTGCTCGGCACCCTCGCTCAGCCGGCACACGCGGCGTGTCCCCTCCTCCGCGAAGTCGATGCCGGCGACGAACTTCGGGTAGTTGTAGAAATCCACACCCGCGGCCCGCGCGATCTCGGTCGTGACCGGGAGGTGCTGCACCCAGGCGTGCAGCTGACGGCGGCGCATACTCGAGATCAGAGCCACGCCGGGGAGGTTGGGGAGGAACCACGGCTCGTTCAGGAGCACCGAGATCGCCAGCTCGTTGTAGGGCCCGATGTCTGTGTCGCGGTACTCGAAGCATGTGACCGCGACCGCCCCGAGACCCGGTGCCAGCCGGGCGGGGCAGAAGCGCGAGTCGGGCATCAGCCGGCGCAGCGCTCCCAGGCGGGCGGCGAACACCGCCTGGATCGCGCTCCCGTCGTAGTAGAAGATCGGCAGGTGCGCCGGCCGGCCTGCGATCGTCACCTCGGAGTGGGCGACGCCGTCGAAGAAGGGAGAGCCTCTCATCGCGACCTCTTTCGGAATGTGGTTGAGCCCAGTTAGGGTACCCTAACACGGTGACGAGCCCCGGGCAGGCTGAGCCAGAGGGGGGCACCTGTTGCGGTGGCCCGTGCACAGCGGGCATGATCGTGGCAGCAGCCGTGCCCACCGCCCGAGTGGCGGTGGTCAAACCTCGACCGGCGGAGGAAGTCATGCGTCAGTCCGTACGAGCAGCTGCGCGCCGCGCGCTCCGCGGTGCGCTCGCGCCGAGTTCGCGCACAACCCGCAGCGCGCTGCGGACGCCATCCTCGTGGAAGCCCCATCCCCAGTAGGCGCCGCAGTAGTACGTGCGGTTGCGTCCGCTGATCTCGTGCCGACGGGCCTGCGCGGCGACGCCCGCCGGGGTGTAGAGGGGATGCGCGTAGCGCATCGTGCGGATGATCTTCTCCGGGTCGATCGCGGCTGTGCGGTTGAGCGTCACGCAGAACTCGCGGTCGGCGTGCAGCGACTGCAGGCGGTTCATGTGGTAGGTCACCGTGCAGCGTCCCTGCGGGCTCGCATCGAGATGGTAGTTCCAGCTCGCCCACGCGCGCCGGCGCCGCGGGAGCAGCGAGCGGTCGGTGTGGAGCACCGCCTCGTTGCGCTGATAGGGAATCGCTCCGAGCAGCTCGCGCTCGCGCTCGCCGGGATCGCCGAGCAGCGCAAGGGCCTGGTCGGAGTGTGTCGCCATCACGACCGCGTCGAAGCGCTCCGGCTCGTTGCCGCGCGAGAACACGGTGACGTGGTCGGGGTGACGACGCACTTCCGTCACCGGCGTCGAGAGACGCAAGCGCTCGCGCCAGGGCCGCGTGAGCGCCTCGACGTAGACATGCGACCCGCCTGTGATCGTGCGCCAGCGGGGGCGTCCACGGAACCCCAGCATGCCGTGGTTATCGAAGAACTCGATCAGGAAGCGCGCCGGAAAGGACCACATCCGCGCCGGATCCGCAGACCACACCGCCGAGAGCTGGGGCACGATCAGCCGCTCCACGAAGTCGCTCGAATAGCGTCGCGAGGCGAGCCACTCGCGCAGCGAGGGGTCCTCCTCGCAGGCAAGCAGCCGACGGGCGTCCCGGTTGAAGCGGACCAGGTCCGCGATCATCCGCGCAAAGGCGGGCTTGACGATGTTGCGGCGACTCGCGAAGAGGCCGTTCGGCGAGGCGCTGTTGTACTCGAAGTCCACTCCGTCGCTCACACCGAAGCTCATCGGGGAGGGCTGGGTCGGCACGGCGAGCTCGCCAAGCAGGCGTTCGAAGCACGGATAGTTGCGGTCGTTGAAGACGATGAAACCCGTGTCGAGGTCGTAGACCCCGGCCTCGGTCTCGACACGCACCGTGTTGGCGTGTCCGCCGGCACGCTCACCAGCCTCGAACAGCACCAACTCATGCTCGCGGTGCAGCATGTGCGCACACACCAGCCCAGAGACTCCTCCACCGACGATCGCGACTCTCATGGCTGTGCCGTCCGCGTCATGCCGTGCCTCCAATCAAATCCCTGTGGCTCACACCATTGATCGCCTTCGCCGTCATCTGGGTATAGTGTAGAGATATTGTATAGACTTTGCCAAGATAATGTACGGCTCGGGTAGACTCGGGTGATGAGCGAGGGTCCACGGCTCCGCATCGGTGAGCTCAGCAGGCGGGTTGGGGTGAGCCCCGAGCTGCTGCGCGCATGGGAGACGCGGTACGGGGTTCTGCGCCCCGAGCGCACCGCGGGCGGTCTGCGACTCTTCTCCGAGGAGGACGAGCGGCGCGTACGTCTCATGCGAGAGCACATCGCCGCCGGACTCTCCGCCTCCGAGGCCGCCCGGCTCGCCACTTTGGGCGACGATCCGAGCGCCCCCGACGGCGATGCAAGCCTCGCGGAGATCGAGACGACGCTCACGCGCGGCCTGGAGGCGCTGAACGAGTCGATGGCCCAGGCGGCGCTCGACCGCCTATTCAAGGCCTACACGCTCCCATTCGCGCTGTCGGAGGTGATCCTCCCGTTCCTGCGCCGGCTCGGAGAGCGTTGGGCGGCGGGGGCGACGAGCGTCGCGCACGAGCACTTCGCGAGCAACGTGATCGGCGGGCGTCTGCGCGCCCTGGCTGGAGGGTGGGGGAGCGGCGTGGGCCCGCGCGCCATCCTCGCCTGCCCCCCCGGCGAGCAGCACGAGCTCGGGCTGCTGTGCTTCGGGCTTGCACTCCGAGAGCGCAGCTGGCGGATCGCCTACCTCGGCGCCGAGACTCCTCTGCCCGACATCGCCGACGCCCTCAGCGAGCTCTCGCCGAGCATAGTCGTGCTCTCCGCGATAGCCCCGCAGCGGTTCCTCGACGCCGGCGAGGAGCTGATCGCCCTGGGATGCCGCGTGCGAGTTGGCATCGGGGGCGCCGGCGCCGACCACGTGCTCGCCCGCGAGTTCGGCGTCGAGCCGCTTGGAGGAGACGCCATCGGCGAGGCGGCACGCCTCGCACCTCGACCGGGACCGCGCGGTTGAGAGCGATCGACACGATCCTCGACCGCACCGTCGTCGCGGGCTATACGAACGCGGGTTATCGCATCCGCAGGGGCATGTGGAACCCCGGCGACCTGCAGCCGATGGACGGGAAGGTCGTGCTCGTCACCGGGGCGACCTCAGGGCTCGGCCTCGCCGCCGCCGAAGGCTTCGCGCGCCTGGGCGCGACCGTCCACCTGCTTGCCCGCAGCGAGCGGCGCGGCGAGCGCGCGCGCGCGCAGATCCTCGCGCACGCGGGCAACAGCGATGTCCGGGTCAGCCTCTGCGATCTCAGCGACCTCGCGGCCGTGCGGCGGTTCGCCGAGCGCTTCAGCGGCGAGGCCGCGCGCCTTGATGTGCTCGTCAACAATGCCGGCGCGATGCTCGCCGAGCGGACGCTCTCGGTCGATGGCATCGAGCTGACCTTCGCCACCAATGTTCTCGGACCATTCCTGCTCACGAACCTGCTGATCCCACTCCTCAGGAAGAGCGCGCCCGCGCGTATCGTCAACGTGTCCTCGGGCGGTATGTACACGCAGAGGATCAACGTCGAAGACCTGCAGAGCGCACACGAGGAGTTCGACGGCCCGACTGTCTACGCGCGCACCAAGCGCGCTCAGGTGATCCTGACCGAGCTCTGGGCGAAGCGGCTGCAGGGCAGCGGCGTGGTCGTTCACGCGATGCACCCCGGCTGGGTGGACACCCCGGGTCTTGAGTCCTCGCTACCACGCTTCCACAGTGCGGCGAAATGGCTGCTGCGCACACCCACCCAGGGCGCCGATACGATCATCTGGCTCGGTGCCGCTCCCCAACCGGCACGCAGCTCCGGCGGCTTCTGGCACGACCGCCGAGAACGACCAACCCACCGCCTGCCTCAGACCAGAGAGACGCCCGCGGACCGTGAGCGGCTGTGGGCCGAATGCGAGCGACTCAGCAGCCCGCACGACATCCCGCCCGTGTCCCTGACCAACTCGCAACCATAGGGAGAGCCCGATGGCGCACTACAACGCCAGCGTACAAACACCGCGTCCCCCCAGCGAGGTGTTCGCCTACCTCAGCGACTTCTCGAGCACCGCGGAGTGGGACCCGGGCGTCGTCGAAGCGGAGCGCCTCGGCGACGCGCCGGTCGGCGAGGGCAGCGAATTCCGGCTCGTCGCCACCTTCCTGCACCGAAAGACACCTATCACCTACCGCATCGTCGAGTACGACCCGCCGAACGCGGTCACACTCCGCGGCGAGAACTCGACCGTTGTCTCACTCGACCGGATCACCTTCGAGCCGTCCGACGGGGGCACACGAATCACCTACGACGCGGACCTCGCCCTGAAGGGGCCGTTCAAGATCGCCGACCCGCTGCTCGCACTCGCTTTCAACCGGATCGGCAACCGCGCGCTCGCAGGTCTGCGCAAGACAATCGGAACCAAACAGCCCGTCTCGTAAGGCAGGCCCGACAGCTACGGCTCCCCGGGTCGATGTGGACCGCGTGTCGTGCTGCGCTCCAAGCACCCCGACGGTGTCTACCAGGAGGTCTACGGTTACCTGTGCACCCACTACGCGATTCGCCGTCTGATGCACGACGCCGCGCTACAGGCCGACCTCGACCCCGACCGATTGTCGTTCACCCGAAGCCTCCGGGCCGCCCGCCGCAGCACCCGCTCCCACCCGGGATTTTTATGGAACGTCAAGCGCTCCGAGCACCGCGACTGGCCACAGCCAACCAAGCCACCCCACGACGCCATCACAATCCTAGCCGCCTAAGTCAACAGTATTGGCACAAACCCACCGGAATCCGCAGGACTGAGCTATCTCGCCGCAACGCTCGATGCTAGCGCCTACACCCGCGCGAACTCCCGAACCAGCGCCTCGTAGGTCCGCCGCAGCCCCTCCTCCAGCCCCACCTGCGCGCGCCACCCCAGCTCGCGCTCGGCAAGCGATGGATCCAGGCAGCTGTCCCGCAGCTCCCCCGGCCGCAGGTCCTCCAGCTGGGCCTCGATGTCCACGCCCGCGGCCTGCTTCAGGCCCTCCCAGACCGTGAGCACGTCGGCCGCGACGCCCGTGGCGATGTTGTAGGTGCCGGCCGTGCCGGTGGCGGCGAGGAGCGCGCGCACGACATCCTGCACATAGACGTAGTCCCGGGTGGGACGACCGTGGCCATACAGCTTCGGAGCCCTGCCCACGTGCAGGTGGTGGCTGAAGATCGCCACGACGCCCGCCTCCCCATGCGGGCTCTGGCGCGGACCGTAGACGTTGCCCAGCCTGCAGACCGCGTGGGGCACTCCCGAGGAGAGCGACCACGTCTTGACATAAGCCTCGGCCGCCCACTTGGAGGCCCCATAGGGCGAGAGCGGAGCCGGGATGCGCTCCTCGGCGGTGGGCCGGGGCGCGTCGTCGCCGTAGAGCGCGCCGCCGGTGGAGGTGAAGACCACGGACACCCCCAGAGCCCCGGCGATGTCCACGACGTTGAGCGTGCCGACCACGTTGACCTCGCAGTCGCGGCGGGGATCCTGGACGGAGGCCACGACGCTGGCCTGCGCCGCCAGGTGGTAGATCGCCTCGGGCGCGGCCTGCACGATCGCCGCCTCCAGGCCGGAGCGGTCCACGATGTCGAGCTCGAGCAGCCGCGCGGCGGGATTGACGCGCGCGGCCTCGCCGCTCGACAGGTCGTCGATCACCGTCACCTCGCTGCCGGACGCCAGCAGGGCGTCCACCAGGTGCGAGCCGATGAATCCGGCCCCGCCGGTGACGATCGCGCGATCTGGCACAGCGCGCAATCTAGCCCACGGCGCCCCCGGCGCGCGCGGCCGGTCTCACCCCAGCGCGTGCTCGCGCGCGGCCAAGCGCTCCTGGAGCGCCTGGACGGACTCCTCGAGGCGCTCGAGCACGCGCTCGCGGTCCGGGTCGGGACCGCCGAGCATGTAGCGGTGCAGCGTGGCGAGGATGCGGCGCGAGATGACGAGCGCCTGACGCTCGGCGTCGTGGTCGAGCTCGCCCGCCGCGCGCAGCTCGCCGATGTGCTCGAGCGCGGGCTCGATCACGTCCCGATGGAGGGTCTCGGGCGTGAGCCCGTCCTCGATCGCCTGCGCGACGATGCCCTCGGCGCTCTCGGCGTCGCCGCGGAGCAGGGCGCGCGCGTAGGTCTCGCGCACCTCGGCGAGGAGCGCCTGGGGGTTGGAGGTGATCTGCGCGCGCGCGTCGGGACCGCTGCGGCCGAGGACTTCCATGAAGGCGTCCAGCAGCACCGGGTCGAAGTGGCGGCCGCGCTGCTCGAGCATCATCTCGACGGCCTTGGGCACGGAGAAGGCGCGGCGGTAGACGCGGTCGCTGGTGAGCGCATCGAAGACATCGGCGATGGCCACGATGCGCCCCTCGATCGGGATCGCCTCGCCGCTCAGGCCCCGCGGGTAGCCGCCGCCGTCCCACTTCTCGTGATGGCTCAATGCGATCGAGGCCGCGAGGTCGAGGATCGAGGAGGAGCTGCCGCGCAGCAGCCGGTGGCCCTCCTCGGCGTGGGTCTCGACGATCGCGCGCTCATCCGCGGTCAGGGGCCCGGGCTTGAGCAGGATCGCATCGGGAATCGCCACCTTGCCGACGTCGTGCAGCGGCGCGGCGTGGCTCATGCGCGCGCACCAGTGCCCCTCCATGCCCGCCTGCACGGCCAGAAGCGTGGAGAAGCGCCCGATGCGCTCGATGTGCGCGCCGGTGTCCTCGTCGCGGAACTCGACGGCCATGGAGAGACGCCGGACGGTCTCCGCCTGCGCCACCTCCAGCGCCCCCAGCGCGCGGCGCAGCTCGATCTCACTGCGCTGGATCTCGCGCTCGAGCTCCGTGCGGCGCGCCCTGCCGATGCGCCACCCCAGGAGTCCCGCGCAGGCAGCGAGGAACAGACCGCACAGGGCGCCTGCCAGGGTCAGGCCGACGTGGGTGACTTCGCGCACTTGAAACTGGGCTCCTTGTGATGCTGTTCGGTCCTTTGCGGCGCAACCTTGAGTCAAGCAGCCCGGCGACCGGCAAATGGACGAATGGTCGATGGCGCCCTCGCCCCCGCCCTCCTCTGAGATCCAGGTTGCAGGCCCCGGCCGCGGGACGCACACCGTCTGGGGGACAGGCTAAGGTCCCGAACAATGCGTTTCCGGCTCATCCCCGCGACTGCCCTCGCGCTGCTGGCGCTCGCCGCCCCCACCGCCATCCTCGCGGGCTGCGGCTCGAGCGGGTCCTCCGAAAACGGCGTGGCCGCCAAGTCCCCCACGGAAATCCTCGCCGCCACCAAGGCCGCTGCCGAAAGCGCGAGCGCGGTGCACGTGAGCGGCTCGCTGGTCTCCGGCGGCGCGCCGCTGACGCTCGACCTGAGCCTGGTCGAGGGCACGGGCGGCAAGGGCCGCATCTCCGAGAACGGCCTGAGCTTCGAACTGATCGAGGTGGGCGGCACCGTCTACATCAGCGGAAGCACTGAATTCTACAAGCACTTCGCGGGCCCGGCCGCGGCGCAGCTGCTGCAGGGCAAGTGGCTGAAGGCCTCCGCGACCACCGGCAGCCTCGGCCCCCTGGGCTCGCTGACGGACCTGAAGAAGCTCGTGAACGTGGCGCTGGCCCAGCACGGCACGCTTACCAAGGGCGCCAAGACCACCATCGCGGGACAGCCGGCGATAGCCCTCACGGACACCACACAGAGCGGAGACCTGTACGTGGCCACGACCGGCCAGCCCTACCCGATCCAGATCTCCAAGAGCGGCGCGGGCGGCGGCAGCATCGCCTTCGGCGAATGGAACAAGCCGGTGACGATCACCGCCCCGACCAACGCGATCAGCCTGAGCGAACTGCAGCACGCCGGCGGCTGAGCGTCACAGGCTCAGCGCGACGTACTTCGTCTCGAGGTACTCGGCGATCCCCTCGAAGCCACCCTCGCGCCCGAACCCCGACTGCTTGACGCCGCCGAAGGGAGCGGCGGGGTTGGACACGAGGCCCTGGTTGAGCCCGATCATGCCCGCCTCGATGCCCTCGGCCATGCGCATGGCGCGCTGGAGGTCGCGCGTGTAGAGATAGGCGACGAGCCCGTACTCGGTGCGGTTGGCGGCGGCGAGCGCCTGCTGCTCGGTGGTGAAGCTGGCGATGGGCGCGACGGGCCCGAAGATCTCCTCGCGCAGCAGGCGCGCGTCGGGGGGCACGTCGGCGATGACGGTGGGCGCGTAGAACCAGCCGGGATGGTCGGGTCCGTCGAGCGCGTGGCCGCCCACGAGCACCTGCGCGCCGCGCCCAACCGCATCGGCCACCAGCTCCGCGACCCTGTCCCGCTGGCGGCCGTCGATGAGCGGCCCGACGTCGGTATCGGGGAGGGTGCCGCGCCCGACGCGCATCCCCCCGAGGCGCTGCGCCAACCTCTGCGCGAACTCCCGCGCGATGGACTCGTGCACGTGAAAGCGGTTGGCGGCGGTGCAGGCCTCGCCGACGTTGCGCATCTTGGCGAGCACGGCGCCATCGACGGCGGCGTCGAGATCGGCGTCGGCGAAGACGATGAAGGGCGCGTTGCCGCCGAGCTCCATGGAGACGCGCAGGACCCCCTGCGCGGACTGTTCGATGAGCGTCCTGCCGACCTCGGTGGAGCCCGTGAAGGAGAGCTTGCGCGTGCGCGGATCGCGCAGGAGCGGCTCGATGACTTCCCCCGAGCGGCGCGAGGTGATGACGTTGAGCACCCCGCCCGGCAGCCCGGCCTGCTCGAGAATGCGCGCCAAAGCGAGCATCGAGAGGGGCGTCTGCTGCGCGGGCTTGAGGACCATCGTGCAGCCGGCGGCGACGGCGGGGGCGATCTTGCGCGTGCCCATGGCGGTGGGAAAGTTCCAGGGCGTGACGAACACGCACGGCCCCACCGGCTGGCGCATCGTGAGAATGCGCCCCGAGCCCGTGGTGTTGACCATGTAGCGCCCGTGCACGCGCACGGCCTCCTCGGAGAACCAGCGGAAGAACTCGGCGGCGTAGGCGATCTCGGCGCGGGACTCGGCAATGGCCTTGCCCATCTCCAGCGTCATCAGCAGCGCGAGCTCCTCGCTGCGCTGCACGATCCCCTCATACGCGCGGCGCAGAACCTCCCCCCGCTCGCGCGGCGCGGAGCTGGCCCAGGCGGCCTGCGCATCGGCGGCGGCGCCAAGCGCCTGCAGGGCATCGGCGGCCGTCGCGTCGGCGACCTCGACGAGCGCCTGCCGCGTGGATGGGTCCTCGACCGCGAAGCGCCCCCCCGCAGCGGCGGCCCGCCAGGCGCCGGCGATGTAGAGGTCGGTGGGCGCCTCCCGGAGCACGGCCTGCTCGCCGGCTGCAAGACTGCTGCTCATGGATCGCGTGTGTCCTTCCGATCCACTGCGTGCGCCATGGCCTCAACCTACCACCGCCCGAAGATCCCCTGCCGCCGCGGCGAAGCCTCTCGCCGCCGCGCGCCCGCGGGCGTGGCTGCCTGGACGGTGGGGGTGGCCTTCGCGCTCTGCCTCTGGGCCGCAGCGGCGCAGGCCGCGACGCTGGTGATAACCGGCGCGGGCGATGGCCACGGCGTGGGCATGAGCCAGGATGGCGCGCTGGGCTACGCAAGGCACGGCTACGACTACGCGGCGATCCTGGCGCACTACTACACGGGCACGACGATCGGCGCGGCCCCGCCGAAGTGGAAGGTGCGCGTGATGATGGGAGACGGAAGGGTGCGCAGGGTGCCGCTGGAAGCGTATGTGCGCGGCGTGGTGGCGGCCGAGATGTCCCCGGGCTGGCCGGCGGCCGCCCTGGAGGCCCAAGCGATCGCCAGCCGCACCTACGCGCTGACATCCCACGCGGGCGAAGGCCGCTTCGACGTGTACGCGGACAGCCGCTCGCAGGTGTACCGCGGGAGGGCCGGCGAAACCCCCCAATCGAACCTTGCGGTGAAGGCGACGGCGGGCGAGATCGTCACCTACGCCGGGCGCCCCGCGATCACGTACTTCTTCGCGAGCAGCGGCGGGCGCACGGAGAACGTGCAGGACGCCTTCCCGGGCGCGGCCCCCGAGCCGTGGCTGCGCGGCGTGGTGGACCCCTTCGACACTGGCCCCCTGCACAGCTGGAGCACATCGATGAGCTTCGCCGCGGCGGCGAGCGATCTGAGGGGCCTGGTGCGCGGCCGCCTGCGCGGCATCGAAGTGCTCAGCCGGGGCTTCTCCCCGCGCATCGTCACCGCCAACGTCCTCGGCTCCAAAGGCGCGACCTCGATCACGGGCGACGAACTGGCCGCGCGCCTGAGCCTGTACGACACGTGGGCGTACTTCAGCGTGAGCGACGCCCACGGCACCCACCCCGAGCCGGATCGCAGCGGGAATGGCGCCCCGCCCGCCCCGCCTGCTCCCACAGGCCCGGGCGGAGGAACGAGCGCGGGCGGCAACCAGGGCGTGGGCGGCGGCGCGGTTGCCCCCTGAGCCGCTGCTGCTGGCGGACGTCCCGTGGCTGCTGTACCGGGCGTTCTTCTCGCTGCCGAAGTCGATCAGGGGAGCGAATGGCGAGCCCGTGAACGCGCTGCTGGGAACGGTGAACGCGCTGCTGAGCGCGATCGAGGCCTGCCGCCCCCGCGCGGTCGCGGCGTGCTTCGGAGCCGAGGGGGCGGCGTACCGCGTAGAGCTGTACCCCCCCTATCACGCCCACCGCGAGCCGATGCCGGTGGAGCTGGCGGCGCAGTGGAAGCGCGCGCCGGAGCTGCTGGCGAGCCTCGGCTGGACGATCTACGACGGCGGGGACCTGGAGGCCGACGACGTGATGGGCTCGCTGGCGCGCGCGGAGGCGGGGGCCGGCGGACGCGCGCTGATACTGAGCGGCGATCGCGACATGTACCAGGCCGTCGACGACCACGTGGCAGTCCTGGAGCTGAAGCGGGGCGAGGACCCGACCGAGGTGGGCCCCGAGGAGGTGCGCGAGCGCTACGGAATCCCCCCCGGGTTGGTGCCCGACTTCATCGCCCTGCGCGGGGACCCCTCCGATGGCCTGCCCGGAGCCCCCGGCATCGGCGCGAAGACCGCGGCGAGCCTCCTGCGGGAGCACGGCTCCCTGGAGGGCATCCTGGCGGCCGCCGAAAGCCCCCGGTCGGCCCTTCGCCAAGCATCGACCCTGCTCCACCACGCCGCCCTGCTGCGCACCTTCAAGCAGGTGGCGACGCTCGTGGCGATGGACCTCGAGCCCCCGCCTGACCGCCCGACGGATTACGCGCAGGGCGCCCGCATGGCGAGTTTTTTTGAGATGGGAGGGTTGGCCGCGCGGCTGGAGAAGGCTGCGAGTCAGGCGGCTGACTGTGGCAGGATCTCTTCCGCGTAGGCCCAGCGTTCGAAGCCGGCGAGACAGCGGTCGAGCTCGCGCACGAGGACGAGGACCCCCTCGTGCAGCGTCCTCCAGTTGGCCGGCGGGTAGTCGTGGGCGAGCGCGTCGCGCATCTCCTTGGCATCCCGCAGGCGCTCCGCGGATCCACGCGAGATGACGCCGAGCGCGGCGAGGCGCTCCCAGGGATGGCCCGGAGCCCTGTCCACCAAGCCGAGGCGCAGGGCCTCGGCAAGCCCGCGCGCCGCGAGCTCGTGGAGCCAGTTGAGCAGCACCTCGTACTGGCGCTCGACGACCGCCACCCTGTTGCGCTCGCGCGCGTCCGCCGATTGCGCGGCGGCGAGGAATGCGTCCTCCTCGAAGTCCGCTCCGAACTCCTCCATCGCCACGAGCAGCTGCTCGCGCGCGGGCGGGATCTTCTGGAGGATGGCGCCGATGCGGCGCTGGCCCTTGGACAAGCCGGCCGCCCTCACGCCTTCGCCGATCGCTCCCCGGAGGCCACCCTCTCCCCAATATCCAACCTCTCCCGGGCAGCCGCAAGCGTCTCGCGCGCACGAGTCATGGTCAGCTCATCTTCACGAGCCCCCGCGTCGAGGATCTCATCACGGCGCCGCTGCAGCCCTCCCCAGAGATCGTCGCGATCGACCAGCACGCGCCCCTCGCGCAATACATCGGCCAGCAGCGAGGGCTGCGCCTCGGCCTGCTCCAGCGTGACGACGTCCACGGGCGTGCCCAGCGCGCGGCGCAGACGCACCCTCAACCCAGCCTGCGCCCTCCACTCCGAGCGACGATGGACGACCAGCAGGTCCACATCGGACACCGGCGTGTCCTCACCGGTCGCGGCAGAGCCGAACAGCACAGCCAGCCGCACATCGTGCTCGGTGCGCAGCGCCGCCATGAGCCTGTTGAGCAGCTTCCAGTGCCCGCGCAGATAGGCCCTTTCCGCCTGCGACAGTTCGAGCTGCCCGCCCGCCACCCGCCGCCCGCGCAGCATCCCGCCATTGATGTAGCGCCGCAGCGTGCGCTCGCTGCAGCCGAACTCGTTTGCCGGGGCGTCCAGAGCCTGACCCATGTGTCCAGGATAACACTCCCTGTGTCCGGATCGCTTCTCCGTGTGTCCGGATGGCGTTTCCGTGTGCCCGAGCACGCCCCCTGTGTTCCCGAGCGTGGCGCACGTTGCGATCCCTACGGCGTGAACTTGACCGTGATCACGTCGCCGTCGGCCATGACGTAGTCGCGTCCCTCCAGGCGCAGGGTGCCCCGTTCGCGCGCCCCCGCGTAGCCGCCGGCATCGACCAGCTCCTGCCACCCGATCACTTCGGCGCGGACGAAGCCCTTCTGGATGTCGGAGTGGATCTGGCCGGCGGCGTGCCAGGCCGTGAGGCCCTGGCGCAGGTGCCAGGACTGGGCGGGCTTGGCCTCGCCGGCGGTGAAGAAGGCGATCAGCTGGAGCAGGGAGAAGGCGCCGTGGATCACCCGTTCAAGGGGTGGGTGGGATCCCGATCCACTCACGCCGAGCTCTTCGCGCATGGCGGCGGCGTCCTCCTCCTCGAGCTCGGCGAGCTCGGCCTCGATGCGCGAGGAGACGGCGACGGCCCCGGCGCCCTGCGCCCGCGCGTGCGCGGCTATCGCGGCGGGGACCTCATCGGAGCCCTCGTCGACGTTGGCGAGGTAGAGGACGGGCTTGGCGGTGAGCGAGCCGAGGTCGCGGATCGCGTTGGGGGCGTCGGGCGGCGGCGGGACGGTGCGCACGGGCCTGCCGGACCGCAGGGCGGCGAGCACCTCGTTCAACCAAGCCTCCTCGGCGAGGACCGCGCGGTCCCCCCCGCGCGCGGTGCGCGTTACGCGTTCCAGGCGCCGCTCGGCCTGCTCGAGGTCGGCCATGATCAGCTCGGTCTCGATGGTGTCGATGTCGCGCGCGGGGTCGACGCTGCCCTCGGGATGGACGACGCCCTCGTCGCGGTGGGCGCGGACGACGTGCACGAGCGCGTCGGTCTCGCGGATGTTGGCGAGGAAGCGGTTGCCCAGGCCCTCGCCCTGGTGGGCGCCGGCGACGAGGCCGGCGATGTCGTGGAAGTCGATGGTGTCGTAGACGAGCTCGGAGGCGCCCACTGTCTGCGCGACCCGATCCAGGCGCCGGTCCACGACGGGCACGACGGCGACGTTGGGCTCGATGGTGGTGAAGGGATAGTTGGCGGCCTCGGCGCCGGCCCTGGTGAGGGCGTTGAAGAGCGAGGACTTGCCGGCGTTGGGCATGCCGACGATGCCGATGCGGGTGCTCAACCTGTCGCCTCCGCCACGAGCGTCCCCAGCAGCGCCCCCGCGAGCACGTCGGAGGGGTAGTGCACGCCCAGGTAGAGCCGCGAGAGCGACAGCCCCGCCGCCAGCGCACACAGCGGCGCGGCGGGCAGCCCCAGCCGCGCGTAGGCGATGGCCCCGGCGAAGGAGGTCGAGGCGTGGGCGCTGGGAAAGCTCAGCCGCGAGGGGGTGCTCGTCAGCGGCGGCAGACCCGGAAGCCGCGGGCGGGGCCGGCGGACGATCTGCTTGATGGCGGTGTTCAAAACGAACGTGCCGGCGACGGTGGCCGTGGCCCGCCGCCACCGTGCGCGCTGGGTGCGATCGAGCGCCCAGCCGGCGGCCCCGATCGCCAGCCACACCGCCCCGTGCTCCCCCAACCGCGAGAAGCGGCCGATGGCG
>Ga0116217_10001187_pt1 | contig 25665 bp, 22 predicted proteins | sample Sb_taG_6_FD_89697 | JGI IMG/M metagenome (GOLD analysis project Ga0116217, IMG submission 89697) | Peat soil microbial communities from Weissenstadt, Germany - Sb_50d_4_PS metaG | ecosystem: Environmental > Terrestrial > Soil > Wetlands > Peat | place: Germany: Weissenstadt | collected 2010-09-21 | reverse complement strand
TTGTGGAAACAAGAGAGTTTTGTGGTACTGCGCTCGCTTCGAATCGAGTTTTTCCGCAACCTGCTAGGGATCTTTCGACTGCGTAGCTTCTTCGCTTCGCGACGAAGCTACTCCGCTCAAGATGACAGTGCCAGGGGAGAAATGGGGGTTGGCTGCGAATGGAGTCGCGCCCTCGCCGAGCCTGAATCGAAATGAGAGTCGCGGCGGCATGGCTGAAGTCGCGCCCTTTCATAGCTCGCGGGCGCGGGTGTTCGCGCCACCTGAACCGAAGGGCGGATGGTATCTTTCCGGACACCGATGCGCGCGCAGTATGGTGGGACAAGTCCCTACTCTGCCAGCTGCTCCAGGCGGTCGAACGTGTCGGGATACCTCGCTGCCAGTAGCAGCAGGGCGGCTGCCTGAGCGTTGGGCTTGGCGCGGCCTTGCTCCCATTTTTCGAGGGTGCGTTCGTTGGTGAAGAGTTTGCGGGCAAAGACGCTGCGCGAGCAGTGGAAGCGGGCGCGTACCTGCTTGATCATTTTCGGTTTGACCTCGGGCAGGGTGCGTGGCTCAACTTTATAGCTCCGCAGAGTGATTTTCCCGGTGCGGTGCGCCTTCATGGCGGTTACGCCGTCCATTAGTTCGTCGAATAGATTCCGCTTGTTTGCCATGCTGTCCTCATCTCCGTGTGCGTGATTTCTTTTCGGCGTCGACTGCTGCCTTCAACGCTTTTCTTTGTTCTGGCGTGAGATCGACGGCTTCATTCTTGTCATAAATGGTCATAAGCCAGATCTGATTTTGGCCATCGAACCAAAAATAGATGACCCGCAGCCCGCCTCGGCGGCCTTTGCCGCGTCTAGCGTCGGCCCAGCGCAGCTTGCGGAATCCGCCGGTACCTGGAATCACGTCGCCCAGTTCCGGCGTACCGGCTACCGTGTCCTGGAACCTGCGGTACTGCTCGTCGTCCAGGTAGCGGGACAGATGGCGACTGAATGCGGGCGCTTCAATAAATCCATCGGAGCGAGTCCTACGCCGACAGCGTACCTTCATTGAGTATACGCTAATAGCGTATGGCGGTCAAAATGTGGGGCGAGGGAGTGCAGAGATCCTTCGTTGGGAGTCCTTGGCTTTGCCAAGGACTCCGCTGCCTCAGGATGACGGGTGGTGGAGGAGGGAAGTTCGTTGCCCCAACGCGCCACGTTCTTGTCGGAATTCCCTGCTGCCGTATTTTGATTGGCGGCACCATAGGGATCTTTCGACTGCGTAGCTTCTTCGCTTCGCGACGAAGCTACTGCGCTCAAGATGACAGTGCCAGGGGAGAAATGGGGGTTGCTGCGATGGCGTCGCGCCCTGCGGGGCCTGAATCGAATCGAGGCGTTGGGGCACGGCTGAAGCCGTGCCCTCCCACGAATTGTGCGGGCCTGAATCAAAATCGGAGTCTTGGAGGCATGGCTGAAGCCATGCCCTTCCCGACTTCGCGGGCGAGGGCACCCGTGCCACACTGCCGAAAGACACAGAGTGCAGAGATCCTTCGTTGGGAGTCCTTGGCTTTGCCAAGGACTCCGCTGCCTCAGGATGACAGGTGGTGGAGGAGGGAAGTTCGTTGCCCCAGCGCGCACATGCTTGTCGGAATTCCCCTCTGCCGTATTTTGGGTGGCGTAGGGATCTTTCGACTGCGTAGCTTCTTCGCTTCGCGACGAAGCTACTGCGCTCAAGATGACAGTGCCAGGGAGAAAAGGGGCTTGTTGCGATGAAATCGTGGCCCTTGCGGGGTGTCCTTGGCTCAGCGGATTGCGGGGCTGTGCGGTTTGCCCAGGAGGTGCCAGGCTTCGCGGTACTTGGCCATGGAGTTCTTGCGGGGGAAATTGCGCGGTGGGAGCAGGATGGTTCTGCGGCCTGCGATCTCGCTTACTGGCAGGATGAACCAGGTTTGTTCGAGCATCAGGTAGGCGACTACGAAGTCGAGTTCGGATTTTTTGTAGGCGACGACGCGGCGGTGGGTGATGCGTTGAACGCAGAGTTGATACAGGTGGTCACGCATGCAGGTGCTGGTTTTTACCTGGACGCGCCACAGCTTGTTGCCGCCTTCCACCATGAAGTCGTAGCGATGCATTTGTCCGTAGGGCTTGGCGACTACGTAGCCGAGGCTCATGGCTTTGTGGACGAAGGCCACCTCGCCAAGATCGCCTCGGCGAGTGATGCCGAGGCCGCGTGCCTGGGCCGCCTTGCGGGCAGAGTTCTCCCGCGACGCTCGAGTGCGTCGGGGTGAAGCGGCCTTGGTTTTGCGCATTGATGGTTAGTGCTGGAATCAGAGTCGTTGCAAAAGAAAAGGCGCAAGCTAGGAAGCTTGCGCCAAACTTGATCTCTATTTTTAGACTAGCAGATTCGAGGGGGTAAACCCGCCAAATTTTCAGATTTATTTCTGCCACTGAATCAGCGGGTTGGCTGGAATTGGGTGCTTCAGGGGGCTTGACAAGATTTAGGACAAAAGCGGTTCTTGTCCAAATTGGGCGGGTTTGGCCCATGCTCCCGGATTTCGCGAGCGTAAATCATAAAGATCAAAGTGAGCAATTTGGACCAGCTATTTTATTGCGCTTCAGCGATTATGACGCTAGAGACGCATAGCTTCTCTCTTTCAGGTTCTCTGAGCTAAGTCAGCCATCTGAAGTCTTCTCCTCTTAGTTTCGTAGCCCGGAAGGGGCAATTCATGAAAACAAGATCATTTCACTTAGGCGAAACGAATTCGGAAGTCTCCGAGAACCGCGCCGGCTCGGTAGGTGATCTGTCCGGCGCGAAGAGAAAAGTCAATGAGCTGTAAATGGAGGCAATATCTATGACACTAGCAGGAATTATCGGCACCGCAGTACTGTCTTTGACCCTGGGAGCCGCAGCTCCCGTTTACGCGCAGGAAGAACACCCTCAGCAAGAGGAACACGGCCAGCAGCAAGAGAAAAAGGCGCAGCCGGAGAAGCCTGCCCAAGAACAGAAACAGGCGCAGCAAGAGGAGAAGAAAGCGCAGCAGGAAAAGCCTGCCCAGCAAGAAGAGAAGAAGGCTCAGCAAGAAGAGAAAAAACCACAGCAGGAGAAGCCTGCCGCGCAACACGAACAGCAGGCACAGCGCGCCGATAGCAACCACGGCCGCATTCCCGACGATCGCTACAAGGCCAACTTTGGACGCGAACACACGTTTCGAGTTACCCAAGGCGATTTCAACAATCACCGCTTCCAATACGGCGGCTACTGGTTTGGATTTGGCGCCCCCTGGCCAAACAATTGGCTCTACACGCAGGAGGTTTTCGTAGTCGACATCGGCGGCGTGTATTACCTTTGCAACCCGATGTATCCGGGCGTCAATGTTGAACTCATCGTCCAATTCTAGCGCCGCGGAGCAAGCACCTTAAGCGTTGTCGGCGCAGGCCCGCCCTTCTGGGCTCGCGCCGATTGAATCGTAGGAAATAAATAAGGAGCAAGCCATGCTTGGAACTATATTGATCGTGATTTTGGTCTTAGCACTCTTCGGAGCGCTGCCACGCTGGTCGCACAGCCGGGAGTGGGGCTATGCCCCGTTCGGCGGCCTGGGACTCGTCCTTTTCATCGTGGTCATCCTGCTGGTTCTTGGGCGCATTTAGGCGATGCGCCGGCCGTCCATATCGTCAGGCGCCATCACTAAAGGGTGGCGCCTGTTTTTTATACGCGTCACGGCATCTCTTCTCATGGTGCTGATGTGCAGCGGCGGCTCGTCGGCATATTCCGTTCTGACCCACGAGGAAATCGTCGATCTGCTATGGACCGATGAGATCCGTCCGCTGCTGCTCAAGCGATATCCGGGCTTGTCGGAGGACCAGATTAAAGAGGCACACGCCTATGCCTATGGAGGCGCAGTCATCCAGGATCTGGGGTACTACCCGTTTGGCAGCACGGAATTCAGCAACCTCGTGCATTACGTTCGCAGCGGAGACTTCGTTCACGAGTTGTTGATCGAGAGTCAGGATGTGAACGAGTATGCCTTCGCGCTCGGCGCGCTGGCGCACTATGCGTCCGATATCGCGGGCCATCCTGCCGTCAACCAGGCGGTCGCGATCGAGTATCCGAAGTTGCGAGCGAAGTTTGGCAAGTCGGTCAAGTATGCGCAGGATAAAACGGCGCATTTAAAGACCGAGTTCGGCTTCGACATGGCGCAGGTCGCGAAGAATCGTTATGCATCGCAGCAGTACCACGAATTCATCGGTTTTCGAGTATCCAAGTCTCTGCTGGAGCGGGTGTTCCCCGTCGTGTATGGGGTGGAGTTGAAGGACGTTCTGGCCCACGAGGATCTGGCGATCGGGTCGTATCGTTACTCCGTTAGTCGAATGATTCCAGAGATGACCCAGGTTGCCCTGCAGACCCATAAGAAAGACATGATGCGCGAGCAGCCCGACTTCGCAAAACAAAAGTTTCTGTACCGTCTTTCCCGCTCCGAATATGAAAAGGATTGGGGAAAGGACTACACGAGGCCTGGATTTGGCACCCGCGTCCTGTCAACCCTATTGCGATACATGCCGAAAATCGGCTCTTTCAAGGCGCTGGCCTTCAAGAACCCGACCCCACAAACTGAGGACCTGTATTTCAAGAGCATCAATACGACTGTCGATCAATACCGGACCTTTCTCGAAGCGGTACGCATGGACACGGTCGCGCTGCCGAATTGTGATCTGGATAGCGGCAAGTTGACCACGGCAGCGGAATACACGCTGACTGACGAGACTTATGCGAAGCTGCTGGGTCAGTTGTCCGAGCGAAAATTCGACCAGACTTCGCCGGAACTGCGCGCCAACATCCTTAGTTTTTATGGCGATCTCTCCGCTCCGATTGAGACGAAGAAGAACCAGGACAACTGGCAGAGCGTCCTGACATCGCTTGACCACCTAAGGTTGGTCACTCCGGCCCCGCTTGTCGCAGGCAGCGCCACGCGCTGATGCCGCCTGGGGTGGCCCGGCGCGGTTGACCTTTTTGCGAAGGCGCCGGCGGTCCGGTTGTAGTCGCGATCAAAATCCTCCTTACGCCCCAAAAGAGTGCAGAGATCCTTCCTTCGTTGGGAGTCCTTGGCTTTCGCCAAGGACTCCGCCGTCTCAGGATGACAGTTGGTAGGGTCAGCCAGGCTGAGGCCGTGCCCTTTTGAATCTGCGGGCGGGGGTCCCTTCGACTACGCTCAGGGCCGCTCCGCGTCACACGGGTCGGAGCAGGACGGGCGAGGACGCGGGTCCTCCATCGTATGCGAAAGAAGAGCGGAGCCATTCCGCGGCGTGCGAAGTTAATGCCCTCCCATTTTGCCGCGAAGATAAAGCGGTGCTTTAGGCGGTCTGCCTTCATCTAAATTCCGAGCATATGGCAGACCGCGCTCCAACGCTCAACGCGCCGCCGACCGAGATCGCCGGGGGCGAGGCGACATCGACTCCTTCCGCGCCGTGGCGCCCCAGTTTCAATCCGTGGCTGATTGCGGTTGTGGTCGCTTTGGCGGCGTTCATGGAAGTTCTCGATACAAGCATCGCCAACGTGGCTCTTCCTTATATTGCAGGCAATCTTGGAGCGAGCAATGACCAGAGCACCTGGGTGCTCACTTCTTATCTGGTGTCGAACGCGGTCGTTCTGCCGATTAGCGGATGGTTTGCCAGTGTGCTCGGCCGTAAATGGTTTTTCATGACCTGCCTGGCGATTTTCACGGTAAGTTCGCTTTTGTGCGGCTTCGCGCCCAGCCTGGGGGCAATCATTGTGTTTCGCATTCTGCAAGGCACGGGCGGGGGAGGACTTCAGCCCATGGCGCAGGCAATTCTGGCGGACACGTTTCCTCCAGAAAAGCGCGGGTTGGCGTTCGCCCTGTACGGCGTCACGGTGATCGTTGCCCCTACGGTGGGACCAACTCTTGGCGGCTGGATTACGGATAACTACACCTGGCGTTGGATCTTCTTTATTAATGTGCCGGTAGGGATTGTGACGCTGTTTCTGGTTTATCGTTTGATCGAAGATCCGCCCTGGGCGAAGCGCGTTAAGGGTGCGCTGGCGCGGTTCGATTACGTCGGCGTGTCTCTGCTGGTGCTGGGTGTGGGTGCCTTGCAAATCATGCTGGACAAGGGCCAGGAGGACGATTGGTTTGGGTCGCATTTCATCCTGACTCTGGCGATTCTTACCGTCGTCGGCCTGGTTGGTTTGGTCCTGTGGGAGTGGTTTTACAAGAAGCCGATCATTGACGTGCATATGTTCAGGAATTTGAACTTCCTGAGCGCGAACGGAATGATGTTTGTACTGGGGATCATGCTGTTCGCGAGCCTTGTGATGATGCCCCTGTTCCTGCAATCGCTCTTGGGCTACACGGCGGAGTCGGCGGGCCTGGTGCTTTCGGGGGGCGGGCTTCTGCTGCTGTTTCTGATGCCCATCGTAGGCATTCTCTCGTCCAAGGTCCAGGCCCGCTATCTGGTTGCATTTGGCTGGTTGACCCTCTCCATGGCCATGTACTATTCCACGCAACGGCTCGACCTGCAGATCAGCTTCTGGAGCGCCAGTCAATTACGGCTGGCGCAGGTGTTTGGGTTGGGCTTTCTGTTTGTTCCCATCAATCTGAGCTCGTACGTGGGAATGCCGGTGGAGAAAAGCAGCAGCGTCGCTGGGCTGGTGAACTTTATGCGCAATATCGGCAGTAGCGTCGGAACTTCGATGGTCACCACACTGATTGCGCGCCGGGCGCAAGTGCATCAAGTGTACTTGGTGGCGCATGTCACGCCGGGACAGCCCAGCTTTGCGGGGGCGGTTGCTGGGCTGACGGCGCGGCTGATCGCATCCGGCGCGGATGCCGATCGGGCAGCGAAGCAGGCTTATGGCATGGTGTATCGGACAGTGATAGCTCAAGCGAGCACCTTGGCCTACATTGATACTTTCAGGGTTCTCGCGATTGGAGCGGCGATCATGTTCTTGGTTTCGTTCGCGTTGAAGAAAAATGAGCCTGGCGGACGTCGGGTTGCGATGGACTAGCAGCGATATGATTGATGGGTCGTTATGATTGATGGATCCATGATCCGGGTGATTACCATCGAGCGCGAATACGGGAGCGGGGGCGCCGATATCGCGAAGAGAGTCGCGGCTCGCCTGGGCTGGAAGCTGTGGGATCAGTTGTTGACCAACGAAATCGCCCGGCTGATGGAATGCGACTGCCGAGTGGTGGAGGAACACGAAGAGAAAAGGGATCCCCTCTTCTACCGTTTGTTCAAGGCTTTCATGCGAGGCAGCTTCGAAGGTAGTTTGAATGCCCCGCGGCTGAAGATGGCGGATACCGATTGCGTGAGGGAGGTCACCGAGCGCGTGGTGAAAGGTGCTGCCGAAGGCGGCAAGTGCGTCATCGTTGGGCGTGGCTCGGCCTACTACCTGCAAAGCCGACGCGATGCCTTTCACGTATTTGTCTACGCGCCGTTTGATGGGAAGGTCCGGCGGTTGCAGGCCGGCGGGAAGAGCGAGAGTGAAGCCGTCCAGCTCGCCGAAACTGTGGATCGCGACCGAGCGGCTTTCATCAAGAAATATTTCGGCGTCGAATGGCCGGACCGGCACCGCTTTCACCTCATGATCAACTCTACGATTGGCGAGGAACTGGCGGTGGAGACAATACTCAACAGCATCACTATCCTGGAGAAGACGGCTGGCGTTCAATCTCCATCCCATTGAACATAAGCCCCGGTTATTTCGTCCGCTAAGAACTCTGCTTAACTTCGACTCAAAAAATCATTTTCAGAGCCATTTGTACCTGCCGCGGAGCATAAGAATTGGTAGCCTGCAGAGGATTTCTTGGAATCTGGAAATGGCCTGGGTAGTAATTGACTCCGAGTTCGTTGCTGATCCTTACGAAGTACGCGCTGTCAGATTCCAGGCCGTCCTGGGTGATGAGGACGCGCCTGTTGTCGCGATTCAGCAGATTGAAGGATTCTATGATGAAGTCCAGCTTCACGCGCTCGGTAACAAACAGGCGGCGGGTCAAGCGCACGTCAGTGGTGGCGTAATCGGGCCCGGTAAACGAATTGCGGCCTGCTCCGGGAAGCCGGTCGTTGGTGCCGTTGCCGTCCTGATTGGGATCGCCTGAAACCATTACATTCTCGGGCCGGCCGCTGCCGAAGGTGAGGACTCCCGCCAGCTTCCAGTCATTGAACGCTTTGGCCATCACCGGCTGCTCGCGGCCAAAGAACTTGGGATCGGCAATCCAAGCTAGCATCAGGCGGTGGCGCTGGTCGGTGACGCTGAGACCCCGTTCAGCGGCGGTGTTATAGGAATTCTGCACCACGGCGGGTACGCCGGCGACTAATGCGTCCTGACCATCGTCAATGGCTTTGGCGAAGGTGTAGGCAATCCGAAAGTAGAAGCCGCTGGTCATCTGGCGGTGAATGGAGACCGTCATTCCGTTGTAGGTGCTGGAGGCGGCACTCTCGAAGACGTCGATGGCGCCGAGTTGCGGGATCGGCCGTGCGAGGGGATTGATGCATGGAGGAAACGGGCAGGTGAAAGAGGGAGTCATCTGCCAGGTGGAAAACGAAGCTACGTTATAGAACGTGCCGAGAAAGTTGGTGCCTGAGCTGTCGTACACCGGATACTCGACGTTCACCGGCGGCGGCAGGTTCACGTCGCGGGCGCGAATGAGATCGACTCCATGCACGTACATGTAAGCAACACCCACAGCTAAACGGTGGGCCACCTCTTTCTCGATGCCAAGACTGGCCTGCTCGACCTTTGGCGTTTTGAAGTTTGGGGAGAACGCGGAGACTCCAGCTTGCGAATATTGCGTCAGGCTGGACGGTAAGGTGCAGGAAGTCGCGGTCAGCGGGCAATTCACCAGCGCATTTGGATACTGCGGGAAGACCTGATGATCGTAGTAGTTGGAATTGTTCAGGAAGAGATTGGCGGAGGTAAATCCGTTGTCGGTCACAATCGTTGAAGTGTAAATCTGCGGAATGCGAGTGTAGAACCAGCCGTATCCCGCGCGTACGACCAGCGGGCGCTCGCTTCCGAACGAGTATGCCAGGCCAATGCGCGGCGCGTAGTTGTTCGGGTTATAAGGAATTTTGCCGGAGTCGGGCCAGAGCGGATTGGTGAGCAGTCCTTTTTTGGTGAAGGTCTGCAGGTCGTAGCGCGCGCCGAGGCTGATGGCCAGGTGGCTGGTGGCGCGGATCGTATCCTGCACAAAACCTGCGTATTCGTTGGTGTCGGGATGGCTGGACTGAGACCCGAAATTCTGAATGTAGTATTTCGGGACATCGTGCGCGTAAGCCCGCAACGGCGTAAGCAGCAGGCCCGCCTCCTGCGGCGCGAAGGTGAAGGGATCAACCTTGATGAGATCGAAGATGTACTCTCCGCCGGACTGCGCCGGGAAGTAGTTATAGATCCAGGTGAGCAGGGCGTCGCCGCCAAACTTCCAGGAGTTGCGCTTGCCTTCGAGGCTGATGGTCTGGGCCAGGTTCAGGCGATGCTCGCGAGTCTGACGGGGCAGGATGTTGGAACGTCCGAAACCGTCGGTGGTACTGCGAACCACGGTCAGAGGATCGGTGGTGTTGCTGAAGGATTGCTGCAGATCGCGCGAGAACTGGGCCCGCAAATGGCTGATCAGCCGCCAGGAAAATGTGCTGGTCAGGGAGACCGATGCGGTTTCCGTCTCCACTTGTTCCTGACCATTTTCGCTGATGGCATTGGTGGTGAGCGGGCTGGCGGGATCGAGGAAGACGTTGTTTAAACCGTAGTAGCGAGAGGTACTGATGCGCGTGGAAAGCGCTTCGTGCGGAGTAAGGGTGAAATCCAGTTTGAAGAAGCCGGCATTGCCCTCCATCTTGGACGGGAATTCACCCGCGAGCGTGGACAGGCGGGCGGCAGCCGCGAACACCACTGCCCGATCGCTGGATTCGTAATCGCCGTTGTGCAACGGTTCCTGGCCGGCTTGTGGGACAACAGTCGAGCTTCCGTTCACAAAACGAACCACCGTAGGCACGTGAAAGATGTGCTGATCGAGTCCGCCGAAGAAGAAGATTCGGTTGTGGTGAACCGGACCGCCCAGGGTGAAGCCGAATTGTTGTTGCTGAGCGTGTGGCTTGAAATCGAGGGTGGGCTGGGTCGCTCCGAATGCGCTGTCTCGAATAAAATAAAAATCGGTTCCATGCAGCTGGTTCGATCCTGATTTTGTCACCACGTTGATCACCGCGCCTCCGGCTCGTCCAAGGTCCGCGCCGTAGGTATTCGACGAGACCCGGAACTCCTCGACGACTTCTTCGGAGAACTGGTAGGGAGCGCGATAGCGCCCGCGGGCCTGCGCGTAAAACGCGTTATTGTTGTCAGCCCCGTCAACCAGATAGCTCGACTGATATCCGCGAATGCCGCCAAAAGCCAAATCGCCATTCGACCCCGAGGTCAGACCCCGCGGGTCCTGTGTCACGCCGGGTGTTAGAAGGGCGAGGTCGGTGAAGCGGCGTCCGTCCAGCGGCAATTCCTCGATTGCGCGCTTGTCGACCAGCGATGACACGGCGTGGGATTCGGTTTCGACCATGGGAGGCTCGCCCGTGACTGTAACCATCTCTTTGGCGCCGCCAACCCGGAGTTTGAAGTCGAGTTCGGTGGTCGCGCCCGCGTGCACTTCCAGCTTGGGCGTGAGTTCCGGCGACATGTCGGGGGCAACGGCGCGCGCGGCGTACTCTCCGGGCGGCAGGAATTCAAACACAAATTTTCCCTCGGAATCGCTGGTGACGAAGTAATGAAAGCCCTGGGCGGAATCCACGAGAGCGACAGAAGCGTCGACAATCGGGTGGCCCGAAGAATCGATTACGGTGCCGCGTATAGCACCGGAGGAGGCATCCTGCGCGAGAGCAGGAATGCCGTTGCTTGGACTCTGCTCTTGGTAAATGCTTGTTTGGCTAACTGCTGGCTGCACTGTAGGCTGCTGAGTGGGTTGTTGAGCCGGAGCAGTTTGAACGGGACCCGAAACTGGAACCACAGCAGCGGGAGCGGCAGGTGGCCGCTCAACAGGCTTGGCGCCGTCGGCTTTGCCGCAAACCTGAGCTTCCACACTGGCGGACAGCTTGCCCATTCCACATAACGACGTTGTGTTGGTCTTAGCAACTGCCGGGGTAAACCCACCACGGGTCAAGAACTCTTTCCCGGGCTTGTCGGGGTTCGGGAGCCAAAACTCGCAATAATGCCGTGGGTGCTTCATATCACACTTGGCCGCGAATAGCACCTTGTCACCTTCGTGAAGGTCGTCCATGAACCACTGCTTGTGTATGGTCGGTGAGTTACCACGGCTCAAAATGCCGACCACAATCGTGCCCGCGAGGGATGTCGGGGCTTCAATGGCATAAACTCCGTCCTCGGTAGTGACCTCATGGATGTTGTGAGCCGCGCTGTAGGCTGAGCAACCGCTGCCCGAGCAGTTGGCGTAGGACCCATCCGAAACCTGTCCGGTTCCCATGAAGGTGCCAACCTTATATTCCGCGCTGTGATCTTTCTCCCCCGCTTGTGCGAAGGCCACTGCGAAGAGCAATACAGCGAAGATCATTGCGACTCTTGGCCTCATACAGCCTTCCTAGCGACCACGCTTGGCGCACTTTTCCTCGGGGGAGAAGTACGTGGGGAACCTATGATTAGGCTGTATACAAGCAAAGAAAAACGGCGCGGCATCGGACGTCACCTGCAATCAATTAAGGATGAAGGTGAGCTCAGACCAGACGGGAGACAGTTTCTGTATATCATTGGGGGACGGGCGATGTCTGTGACGATGCAGTTTTCTTTTACGCTTGGTTCCAGGTTGGGAAAGCGGGACGGGCGGGGGCGCCCGTCCTCCATCGAATCACTGCGATATTTTCCGCTGCACTAACTCCTCTACCCGCTGCAGCACTTCGTCTTCCGAGAGGCGAGTGGAATCGACGATGGTTGCATCCGCGGCTGGCGTGAGCGGCGATGCTGCCCGGGTGCGATCGCGGTGGTCGCGTTCGCGTAACTCGGCTGCGGTGGACTCGGCTGCGGTTCCCCGCAGAATCTGTTGCTGCAATCGCCGCTGTTCGCGGACCACGGGATCGGCATCAAGAAAGATCTTCACGTCCGCATTGGGAAAGACTTTGGTTCCGATGTCGCGGCCCTCCATTACTACGCCTCCGCCTGCGCCCAGTTCCTGCTGACGGGCGACCATCCACTCGCGTACCTGGGGATGGACGGAAACGCGCGACGCACCGGCGGTCACATCGGTTTCACGTACGCGCTGGCTCACGTCGCGCCCGTCCAGCAGAACCCGGGTACCGCTCCCTGTCGGCTCCAACTGGATGCGGGAATCGTGCGCCAGCTTGGTCAGCGCGGCTTCATCGTCGAAGGAAATATCCCATTCGATGGCTTTCAACGCCAAGGCGCGGTACATGGCCCCGCTCTCAAGGTTGGCATAGCCGAGCTTCCGGGCGAGGCGAGAGGCGATCGTGCTCTTGCCCACCCCGGCAGGTCCGTCAATGGCAATGATGAGCTTGCGCTGAGAATCGTGGTTCATTACGAAGCTATGAATTGTACACGCTGGAGGAGCACGGTCGGCCTTCGAAACATCATGTCGCTCCCGGGTTCAGTTGTTCCAACGCTCCCACCTCTGGCGTTTCTGCCAGTGGAACCGACTGTGGACTGCCTCCTCCATCGTCGGTGGCGAGCAGAAACGGCCGGAGTGAACTTCCAGGTGAACTGACCAAGACGAGGCGCAGGCCGCCCCTGACTGCGAAAGAGGGCACTACTTTAGGGGACTTGTGGGCGTAGGCAATCGGTTGTAGCTTCGATCCCATTCATACACTTTCGGAGCAGACCAGGAGATTTATGTTTCGCCGATTCGCTTTCTTCCTTGCGGTTTTCATACTGGCCGTCGCACCGCTGCAGGCCGGAACCATCCACGAAGTTTTCAACCAGACCTATACCGGCACCGCGGCTCTCAGCACCACCGATCTGTTGACCCCACCAACCAGCGACCGAAGCTACCTGATCACGATTTACTACACGGTCTCCGGCACTTCTTCCGCCGGCGTCAAAGATACCGTCAGCCCCTATTTCAACTGGACGGACAACCTGGGCATCGAGCAGTTGGGCAACGGCCTCTGTCCCTGGAATGAGAATGGCACACCCAAAAAATGCTCTCTCGCTCAAACCTACGGCCCCTGGCTTCAGCCCCTGCAGGTCTACGGCGGAACGACCGGCACGCAAACCAACGCAGGCCCGCTCGCGGTCACCTTTCCCGTCCGCGTGCTGGCCAACAGCCATCTCACGCTCACCATCCCAGTTTCGAATCCCGACAAGCTGACTTATCAGGTAAACGTTCAGGTGCAAGGCTGGTAGCAAACGTGTAGGGCGGACACTCCGGTCCGCCGCCGTTGACCGTGATCCGAAACTGAAAACTCACAGCTCCCAAAACGATGTCTTGCTATCCGTGAGCGTCTAAGCTATTATTTTTTAAGAACGCATTAGCTCTTTGAAAATGAGGCGACATTGGCCAACAAGTCAAAAGTCGGCCCTAACTCCTTATTCCGGAATATTTTACGAATAAGTCATTATTCCTCAAAGATTTGAGAGGTAGTCCGCCCGTAACCCCATCATTCCAAAAGACCAGGGGGGAGGGGGTATCGTTACTGACTAGTAAATTCCCAAAACGGACTTACCAGACCTTGCAAACCTTGTCCGACGCTTTCACCATCGGCTGGCTCGCCTTGCAGGAAAATGCGCGTGAGAACTCTGGCATGTTTACGACGACACCGTTGATGCGGTATTGCGCGGTCGAATGCGGATCGGTCACCGCCCGCACTCGCAGATCCTCATCGCGCATGTTGGCGCAATCCCATTGCGCGAAGCCGATGAAGAAACGTTGCTCAGGCGTGAGGTCGTCGATCGGGTGCAACGTCTTGTCCTTGGTCGCGTCTTTCCAGGCCATGAAGGCCAGAATCTCACCGCCCAGGTCGGCCACGTTTTCGCCCAGGGTAAGTTCGCCGTTGATGTGGATGTCATCAACCATGACATATTGCGAGTATTGATCGGCGACGCACTTGGTGCGAGCGTCGAACTTTTCGCGGTCGTCTTTGGTCCACCAGTTCTTCAAATTGCCCTTGGAGTCGAACTGGCTGCCCTGGTCGTCGAAGCCGTGAGTGAGTTCGTGGCCAATCGTGCCGCCGGTGTCGCCATAGTTGGGAGCGTCATCCATTTTGGGATCGTAGAGCGGCGGCTGCAGCACGCCGGCAGGGAAGTTGATGTCGTTCATCTGCGGGTTGTAATAGGCGTCCACCGTGGCCGGCGAAATGTCCCACTCGCCGTGGTCGACCGGCTTGCCAATTTTGTTGACGTCGCGATGCTGCTCGAACTCGGCCCCACGCAGGATGTTCCCGGCAAGGTCGTCGTGAACGATCTTGAGCGAACTGTAGTCGCGCCACTTGTCGGGATAGCCGATCTTGTTGCGAATCGCCGCCAGCTTGGCCAACGCCTGCTGCTTGGTCTCCGGGCTCATCCAGTCGAGCTGCCGGATGCGCTGTCCCATGGCCGCTTCGACGCGATTCACCATGTCGAGCGTGCTCGCCTTCAATTCGGGCGAGAACACCCGGCGCACGTAAGCCTGTCCCAGCGCCTCCCCCAGGTTGTAATCGGTGAACTGCACGCAGCGTTTCCATCGCGGCTGCATCTGTTTGGCGCCACGAAGATACTTGCGGTAGAACTCAAAATTCTCCTGCACAAAGTTTGCCGACAAAAAAGGTGAATACTGATCCGCTACGTGGAAGCGCAAATAGTTCTTCCAATTCTCCAGCGGTTCACTAGTGAGTTCCGCGTTCAACTGTTTATAGAACGCCGGAGCGTCGACATTGAGGATTTCAAACTTCGGATACTGCAACGCGCGATAGTAAGTCTCCCAATCAAAGTTCGGCGCCAACTGAATGAGGTCCGCAAGTTTCATTTTGTTCTTGAGCTTGTAAGGATCGCGGCGCTCCACGCGAGTCCATGAAGCCTTGGCCAGCGCCGTTTCCATGCGCAGGATGATCTCCGCATTTTGCTTCGCGGCTTGAGGACTGTCGCCCAGCAGCTCGAAGATCTTCTGCACGTGCTGGACGTAACGCTCGCGAGTTTCTTTCGACTTGGCGTCGTCTTTGGTGTAGTAATCGCGATCGGGCAATCCCAGACCGCCCTGGTCGAGATCGGCAATCTCCTGTTCAGAGTTGTCGGGGTCCTGGGTTGAGCCGGCGACAAAGAGAATCGTCCGGCCAAAAGGAAGAGGCAAGCGGGCAACTAGCGGAGCCATGTCGTGTGCGGATTTGAGAGCAGCAATCGCATCCAGTTGTGGCTGAATCGCAGCCACACTGCGCTTGTCCGCGGTGGTCTCGTCCATGCAGGACGCGTAGAAGTCGCCAATCTTTTGCGTGACCGCATCGCGCTGCGGCATGCCCGGCCCGGACTGCTCAAGAATACTTCGCAAGAAGAACAGATTGTCCTGGTAGAGCTTGCCGTAAACGCTCCACGAAGTCTGGTCCGGCGGAATGGGATTCTTCTTCTGCCAGTCTCCGCAAGAGTAATGATAAAGATCCACGCACGGATCGACGGACTTGTCCATCGCCGTGACATCGAGGCTGGGGATGTAAGGCAACGCGGGCTCCTGCTTGGCATGATTGTCAGAGCCGGTCTGAGCGGTCGCCGACGACACCACGACGAGTGAAAGCAAACAGATGCAGAACGCAAACATTCTCTTCATATTCACCTTGGACTTGGTTGCCGGCAAAGAGTCAACCAGCGACCGGATATAGTAATGGGAGCATGGCTTCTTCGCCAAGTGAAGCTGTCGCGCTGCCGCTCCAGTTATTTCAGAGAATGTCATCCTGAGCGCAGCGAAGGATCCATGCATTTTGCCCGAGCCGTCGGAGTGCAGAGATCCTTCGCTACGCTCAGGATGACACCGCTTCGTATCTGCGGGACACTCCGCCGGTGATGGAAAAACTTGCCGGAGTTGCGACGAATCAAACTCGCGGCGGCGCGGATCCTTTTGGCAGCCGAGGCTTCTCGCGTGGTCCCGAAGCGCGTGGAGCCGAGTCTACTTTCGCAGCCGTTACTTGAATCAATGACCGATTGCCCACGCGGATAAAGCTCAACTCCCTGGCAGCCAGCAGTGCGTTGACAGCTTCCTTCACCCGCGAGCGGGGAACGAAGTTGCCGAAAAATGATTCAAGTTCTTGCAGATCGGCGGCCACCACGCAGTCCAGGTATTTTGAAATGAGCGCGGAGAGCGATTCTCCGACCGAAAGGTTTATGCCTTCGCGCACCGCATCGGGCGACCAGCGAAAGAGGACATCCCAAAATGCGCCTTCATCCGGATTGTAGTCGACCCGCGTGATGCGCAGCCGAGACCACAGCTCGCCCAGCGCATGATCGAGAGCCGTGAAAGATACGCTGCCGCCCAACTCGTCACGCATCTTCTGCTTGGAAATCGGGCCATCCCGTTGGATTAACTCGAACGCGTCGCAAGCTAACTGCGAGTATTCCGAGTGTGGCTTCGGTTTCGGCGCCAGCTTGGGATTGCGCTCCCCGACCAGCGCATAAAAATAAGGAAAGATGGAAGGCGCAATCAGGAAAGCATTGTTCTCATCGAACCGGTTGGCTTCGTAAGCCGCGCGGTCCCGCAACAGACGAACCATCAGTTCGGTGGCTTCCTGGGCCCGCGGATCCGCGAAGGCGTGCTGCCAATCGGGCAACTGCTGATCCGAACCAACCCATGCGCCAATGAATGTGGGCACGAGCACCTTCTGTCGCATGGGATACATCATGCAGAACCCGACCGACTCCAGGAACGAGCGGGCGTCGTCGAAGGTGTGCACGGTATGTCCGTCGAGATGCCACTTCTCCCGCCTCAATTGATCGAGATCGGTCATAAAAGTATTAGACCACACAGAACAGGGATCGGCCTGATTCCACGGACCGCGACCGGTCCGGCAACGTCATTTCGGATCGGTGTCAATTCGTTGGGATTTAGATGAAAATCATTTCACAGTGTTGTGAACGGACTAGATCGTTGTAAGATAGACGCGCGTTCCTGAAGTCACCAGGAGATTCCGATTCTGATTGGAGAATTACCATGAAGCCTCTATGCTTGGCCGCAAGCCTCGCTGCGTGTTTGATGACATTGCTTGCTACGCAACCGTCGCAGGCGCAGACCTACGATCAGCTATATAGCTTCAAAGGGAGTCCAGACGGAGCCTTCCCCTACTCGGGAGTGATTCGCGACTCCAAAGGAAATCTCTACGGGACCTCTCCCGGCGGCGGCATCGCGACATTCGAATGCGGCAAAATTGGAGCTCTGCGGAGTGGTGTTCAAAGTGGACAGCACGGGCAAAGAGAGCGTGCTCTACAGCTTCTGTAGCCAGTCGAACTGCAGCGACGGGAATTCTCCCTCCGGGGGGCTGCTCCAGGATGGCAAGGGAAACTTCCTCGGGACCACCGCATACGGTGGCGCTTATGGTTACGGAACAGTATTTACGCTGAGCAAGACCGGCAAGGAGACAGTGTTGTATAGTTTCTGCTCCCACCCTACCAGTTGCTTGGACGGGGCTTATCCGAACGGGGAACTAATCCACGATGCCGAGGGGAACCTCTATGGGACCACCCACAGCGGCGGGGCTTTCGGCTGGGGCACCGTATTCAAGCTGAGTAAGACCGGCAAAGAGATCGTGCTGTACAGCTTCTGCTCCACTAAGAATTGTGCTGACGGGGTGCAGCCCAACTGGGGAGTAATCCAGGACGCTGACGGAAACTTGTATGGGACCACTAACGGCGGCTCGGGACCGTTTGGCACGGTGTTCGAGCTCAGTAAAACAGGCAAGGAGACCGTGGTGCACAGCTTTACAGGCGGCACCGACGGTGGACAATCCCTCGGAGGACTGATTCAGGACGTCAAAGGGAATCTCTACGGAACCTCGTTCGACGGTGGTACTAATGGCCATGGAAATGTCTTCAAGCTAAGCCGGAAACCAAACGGCCACTGGAAGGAGACTGTGCTGTACAGTTTTGCCGGGCCATACGGATATTATCCAAGCTCGGGAGTGATTCAGGACGCCAAACGGAATCTCTACGGGACCACTAGCCTGGGCGGCGGGACAGGGTGCGGCGGCGGAGGCTGCGGAGTCGTATTCAAGCTGAGCGGCGCGGGCAAAGAAACCGTCCTACACAGCTTCACAGGAACCGACGGCAATAATCCCGGCGGCGGACTGATCCAGGACGCTGCAGGCAATCTCTACGGCGTAGGGGCTTTGGGCGGCGACCTTTCCTGTGCGGATGGCCAGGGTCAAGGGTGTGGAGTCGTGTTCAAGCTGAGGCCTTAATCCTAGATTCTCTTGAACGCTTTCTGAATGTCCTTCATCGAGTAGCGCAGAACTACCGGGCGCCCGTGCGGGCATGACATTGGGCACTCCGTCTTTGCCAGCTCTGCGAGCAGCCACTCCATTTTATTCTGCTGCAGCGACATGTTGACTTTGATGGCGGCGTGGCAGGCGATGGATGCGGCAATCCTCGCGCGCACTTTTTCCATATTCAGCATCTGCTCTTCGCGAGAAAACTGGTCGAGCAGTTCGTGCAGCATAGGCTCGATCTGGGAAGCCTCCACGCCTGCTGGGGCAACTTTTATTGCGACGCTTCGGGCTCCAAACGGTTCGGCCTCGAAGCCGTTCTGGTTGAGCTCATCGGAAATCTCGGCAAACACCGCTTGCTGCGCAGGCGTTAGTTCGAGCACCAGCGGCATGAGCAAACGCTGGCTTTCTACTTTTTGCGCGGCCCGTTGCTTCAGCACTTTTTCAAACAGCACGCGCTCGTGGGCCACGTGCTGATCCACGATCCATAGACCCTCGTGATTCACCGCGAGAATGAACGATTCGCGAATCTGTCCCAGCGGCTTGAGCGATGCCAGTGACGGCGTCAGGTCGCCGGGTTCCTCCGACTCTTCAGGCAGCGGTGGCGCACAGTTATCATTTTCTATCACCTCGGAAACCACTTGTGGCGCGCGAACCAGAGACAGGGCAGCGTCGCCGTCGACCGCGATTCCATCGACTCCAAAATGAAGTCGCTCCGTGATCGGTGGAGGCACCGGAGCTTGCAGCGCGAACGTTTGTGGCTCAGCCTGATGGTTAAGTGTGCGCCACGCGGCTGAATCCACCGGGACGGAACGAGTTCCATCAGAATGAAAACCAGGAGTGAGCGAGGCACTCGCGGTGGGGTGCGCATTGATCTCCGTCATGAACCGCGGCACAGGGCGCGCCTTCATCAATGCAGCTCGGACGGAGTCTCGCACAAAATCATGCATGACCGACTGCTGGCGAAAGCGAACTTCTGTTTTCGACGGATGAACATTTACGTCCACTTCGCCGGTGGGCAACTCGAGGAAGAGCAGCACCACGGGGTAAACGGTCGGCGGCAGAATGTTCCTGTAAGCCTCGATCAGCGCATGCTGGACGAGCCGGTCGCGGATCAGCCGCCCATTGACGAAAATGTAAATCGAATTGCGATTGAGTTTTTGAATCTCGGGCTTCGAGATGAAGCCATGCACGCGCATTTCTCCGGGTGTGGAGGGACGGGCGTCTCGCCCGTCCTCCTCTTCTTCCTCGCGCCGCCACGGCGGGGGCTGTGGCAAGCCAACGTGCGCGAGAGGCTGCACTGCTGCTATAGGAATGAGCTGGTCGAGAACATCCTTCCCGAACACCTGGTACACACGCTCGCTCGATCCCGCCACCGGCGGCGCAACCAGGATCGCGTTGGTGGCGGAGTGCAGTTCGAAGTGCTTGTCGGGATGGGCCAGCGCGTAGTGCGTCACTAGCGATGCAATATGTGAAAGCTCGGTGGACTCCGCCTTCAGGAACTTCTTTCGTGCCGGCGTATTGAAAAACAGGTCGCGGATAGTGATCGAAGTTCCTGCCGGGAGTCCGGCTTCTTCCACTTTAAAGATTTTTCCGCCATTGATTTCGACGACGGTTCCGGAGTCCTCATCTGGGGCGCGCGTCTCCAGGTGAAGGCGGGAAACCGAGGCAATTGACGGCAATGCCTAGCCGCGAAATCCCAGAGTGGCCACGCCGAGCAAGTCTTCGGCATTCTTGATTTTAGACGTCGCATGGCGCTCGAAAGCAAGCAGGGCATCGTCACGAACCATGCCACATCCATTGTCGGTGATCTGGATGAGCTTCTTGCCTCCGGCTTCCACCTGAATCTTGATGCGCGTAGCACCGGCGTCAAGAGAGTTTTCCAGAAGTTCCTTGACCACGGAGGCGGGACGCTCGACCACCTCGCCGGCGGCGATCTTGTTAGCAACGGATTCGGAAAGAACATGGATGCGTCCCATGGTTGGCGGTCAGAGGCCAGTTTCGCAGATGAGAGAGGACAAAGCAAAGGCGGCCACGGATTCACACGGACGAGTGCGGATCGAACTTCGCGCCTACGCCCGTGCCCGTGTTATGTTTAATTTCTTTCGGTTTTCACTTGGCGCATTGGTAAAGGGACAGCTTGTAAACATGATCCGTTCTTATAAGGGCATCACGCCGACGATTCCGGCTTCGTGTTACGTGGACGATTCGGCACAGATCATCGGCGACGTGGTTCTCGGCGAGCACGCCAGCGTTTGGATGAACGCTGTGCTTCGCGGCGACGTGCACTCCATTCGCGTGGGCGCGCACTCCAATGTGCAGGACTGCAGCGTGCTTCACGGGATGAAAGAGCAATACGGAGTCTTTCTCGGCGAATACGTAACAGTCGGCCATTCGGTGACGCTGCACGGTTGCGTGGTCGAAGACCGCTGCCTGATCGGGATGGGGTCGATCATTTTGAATGGCGCGCGCATTGGTGCAGGCTCCATCATTGCGGCTGGCACGCTGATTCCGGAGAAAACTATCGTCCAGCCCGGATCGCTGTGGATAGGCTCTCCGGGCAAGTTCCGCCGCAAGCTTGAGGAGACAGATCAAGAGAGCATCACGCGCTACGCGAATAACTACTTGGGATACAAGGAATCGTACTTGCGGGAGCGTTGAGCAGCGGTCTTCCTATCAGCCGTTACAGGAGCGAAGCATTTGTCATCCTGAGCGCAGCGAAGGATCCATGTATTTTGCCTATAGCAGCGAGTACGGAGATCCTTCGCTACGCTCAGGATGACAAGGTTAAGCCACAGCAAATGATCAAAGCTGTCCGAGGAACGCGTGATCTTCTCCCGCCGGAGACGGCGCTGTGGAACTTCGTCGAAGCCACGGTGCGCGATGTCTTCCGCGCCTACAACTTCCACGAGATCCGCACGCCGGTCTTCGAAGAGACGCAACTGTTCGCCCGCTCTGTCGGCGAAGAAACCGACATCGTCGCGAAAGAAATGTATACGTGGGAAGATCGCGCCCGGGCAGAGAGCGAAAAAGGTCAGTCGTTAACCCTGCGTCCCGAGAACACCGCCGGGGTTGTCCGCGCTTACATTGAGCACAAGCTTTGGGAGCACGGCCTTAACAAGCTTTACTACATCGGGCCGCAGTTCCGGCGGGAGCGTCCGCAGAAGGGACGATATCGGCAGTTCTATCAGATCGGTGCGGAAGTCATCGGTCCAGCGAGCGCGGGGAGCGAGTCTCCTGCGCGTGACGCCGAGATTCTGGAACTGCTGGCCACGCTGCTCGACCGGCTCGGAATCGAAAACTGGACCTTGCAATTGAACTCCGTCGGCTGTCCCAACGATCGCGCCGCTTATAACGAAGCTTTGCGCAAGGCGCTGGAGCCAGTGGTCGGACAAATGTGCTCTGACTGCCAGCGCCGCGCCGTTACGAATCCGTTGCGAGTGTTTGACTGCAAAGTTCCTGCCGATCAGCCCATTATCGAAACGCTGCCGCGGATCAGCCAGTTTCTCGATGAGCCTTGCCGCCGGCATTTCGAGCAGGTGCAAGAAATCTTGAAATCAATAGGGGTCGACTTTCAACTGAATGACCGCTTGGTTCGCGGCTTGGATTATTACAGTCGAACCGCGTTTGAGTTTACCCACGGAGCGCTGGGCGCGCAGAATGCGATTCTTGGCGGCGGGCGCTACGATGGTCTTTCGGAATCGCTTGGCGGCCCCAGCGCTCCTGGGATCGGGTTTGCCATTGGCGAGGACCGGCTGGTGCTGGCGCTGAAAGAATCGGCGGAAGCGGTGCAGCGCAAGCCCGATGTATATATCGCTCCACTCGGCGAGGGCATGAATAAAGAGGCTGCTCGTCTGGCGCGCGAATTACGCCGCCACGATGTTGTCGCCGATTTGGGTGACGAAACTTTTCGTCTGAAGAAATCTTTTGAGACGGCAAGCAAGCTGGGTGCGCGCTTCATTCTGATTGTGGGTGAGAACGAAGTCAAAGCTGATGCCTTCGCGTTGAAACATCTCGAGAGCGGTGAGCAGGTGTCCGTGCCTCGCGCCGAGCTGGCGCTGAGAATTCAGTCAGCAGGTTAGCCCGGCGTTCTTCCCGTCTCATCGAACTGGAGGATTTCTACTGCGCGCACTCTGCGGCTTTTCTCGGCGGTCTCTGCGTTTTAAGGTTTTTGTCGTACCGCAAAGACAAGTCTGAAATCGCGGAGCACGCGGAGAACGGCCGCAGAGTACGCGGAGAGACACGAAAAAGGTTGAAGCAGGTTCTTTAGCACGCGCAATCCGTCAAAATTAAACCGAGACCCTTTATAATTTGAGATTCCTCTATCACTTGAAAGGCAAACTTTGCTCGACTTCTTAGGCGACCTGCAACGCACGCACCGCTGTGGCGCTCTTCGTGCCTCCGATTCTGGCGAGCGAGCTGTGCTCATGGGATGGGTGAACCGCCGCCGCGACCTTGGCAACCTCATTTTTGTTGACGTCCGCGACCGTACGGGCATTACGCAGGTTGTGTTCAACAAAGAACGCGACCCGGCGGTCCACGAGAAGGCGAGCCAGCTGCGCAACGAATACGTGGTTGCCGTGATTGGCAAGGTCAAGCAGCGCACGGCTGACACAATTAATAAGAATATCCCCACCGGGGAGGTCGAATTGATTGCGGAGGAGTTGCGCATCCTCAACGAATCGAAGCAGCCGCCGTTTCTCCCCGGTGACACGGTTCTGCCCAACGAGGAAATGCGGCTCAAGTATCGCTACATCGATTTGCGGCGCGATGCCATGCAGCAAAATATCGAACTGCGACACAAAGTGGCGATCGCGATTCGCAGCTATCTTTCAGGGCAGGGGTTTTTCGAAATTGAAACGCCGTTCATGACCCGTTCGACGCCGGAAGGCGCGCGCGATTATCTTGTGCCCAGCCGCGTGCAGCCAGGAAGCTTTTACGCACTGCCGCAATCGCCGCAGCTGTTCAAGCAGATTCTGATGATCTCGGGCTTCGACCGCTATTTCCAGATCGTGCGCTGTTTCCGCGACGAAGACTTGCGCGCCGACCGTCAACCGGAATTCACCCAGATCGATTTGGAAATGTCGTATCCGCAGCCGGAGCGCGTGTGGGAAGTGGTCGAGGGATTTCTGACTGCAGCATTCAAGGCTGCCGGACAGGAGATTAAGCCGCCGTTTCCGCGCATGAGCTACGACCAGGCGATTCGCCTGTACGGCAGCGACAAGCCCGACATGCGATTACCCGCGATGACAGATGTGCGCGCGGCCTTCACCGGGGAAAATCTTACGACCCTGGCTGTGAGCGCGAGTCTTCCTGTCGTCGCTATCCGTATTCCAAAAGTGGGCGAGCTTTCCCGCAAAGAGCGTGATGAGATCAAGCCGCTATTCATCGCGAAAGGCGGCGCGAAGCTGTTTGAAGACTTCAAGCGGCTGGAGAAGAACTTTCCCGAAGCTGCGGTCAAGATTCGGCAAGCAACCGGAGCTGAGGCGGACGACCTGCTCGTGGTCGTTGCCGGCGACGGCAAGCCGGCTGAGCACAAATCTGAAGGCGGGGTGAAGCCTGAAGTCAAACAGCATGACCACGCTGTTTATACGGCTGCGGGCTTGCTGCGTCTCGCGCTGGCCCAGAAATATGCCGACCGGCATGGTGCTTTCAAAAAAAGTGGCGATCCAGCCAAGGACTTCCGCTTTCTCTGGGTCACTGATTTTCCAATGTTTGAGTGGGATGAAGAGGGCAAGCGCTGGGCAGCCGCGCATCATCCGTTTACGTCGCCCCACGAGCATGACATGGATAAGCTCGAATCGGATCCAGCTTCCGTGCGCGCGCTCGCCTATGACGTCGTGCTGAACGGAACTGAGTTAGGATCAGGCTCCATTCGTATTCATCGCCAGGATATTCAGAGCAAAATTTTCCATGCTCTGGGCATGACCGAAGACGAGGCCCGCGCCCGCTTCGGATTCTTCCTCGAAGCGCTGGAATATGGCACGCCTCCGCACGGAGGCATTGCCTTGGGATTGGATCGCATCGTAATGATCCTCGCGGGAGCCGAAAGCCTTCGCGAAGTAATCCCGTTCCCGAAGACAGCCCGGGCCGTGGACTTGATGGTGGATGCGCCCACCCCGGTGAGTGAATCACAATTGAAAGACTTGGGGATACAAGTCAGAAAATAGTTTTTGCGTTCTGCTCAGAGCTTCGCTTCTTCCGGACGGGCGGGGACGCCCGTCCTCCACACACTCAGTTCTCGGTTACTTGCGGGGTCTTTGGGGGAGTCGGCGCGCGGGGCGCTTTCGGTGCCTTCGGGGCTGGTGGTTGTTCCGGCGCGCTTTCCGGCATTGATGACGCTTTGCGAATTTCGATAGTGCCGTGTTCGTTGTTGACGACCAGGCGTGGCCCACCTCCGCTTACCATGCCCGTGGCAATCGCTTGGTCGTTCGAGTTGTCCACCTTTAGCTGGTCGAAATCGGTCTCGATCTCTCCGTTGCGCGCGCGCGCGTCCACCTGGAAGCCTGCTTTGTCAGGCAAGTAAATCTGGACGTCGCCTTTTCGATTGTCGACCTGGATGCTGCCAAGCTTGTTCATGTGCAGTTCGATCGAGCCGTTTTCATCCTGCAGCCGCACGTCGCCGGAAACGCCGGTCAGGCGAATGTCTTTCGATCTCGTGTTCAGACGCAAAGGGCCGATTAGGTCCGACGCTTGCAGGTCGCCCGAGTCCAGATCCAGATCGCCGTCCAGGCGCGAAAAATCCATATCAGTGCGGGATGACTTGAACATGACGGGCTGGCTGATCTTGGCCAGCTTTACGCTCTCCATAAATTCGCCATCGAGATGGACGGCGCCTTTGACGTCCTCGATCGAAACATCGTTGGCGCGGCCGTTGATGGATACATCGGAGCTGACTTGTGAAATTCGCGCAGCGCTGTGATCCAGGTTGAGACTGACCTTCCCATCAATATCTGTATTCGTAACCTCACCGTGCTGACTATTAATGTCGAGGTTGCCCGCGCGGCCGATAATACTGACGTCGCCGTAGCGTGTGGACGCGACCACCGCAGCCTTGCGGGGGAGGGAAATATCCAAATCCTCCTCTACCCAATGATCGCCGGCTCCCTGATTGTTCGCGTTCAGCGTCACGACGCTTCCGCTAACGGTGATCTGGGGTTTGGTGCCGGCATTCCATTTATCGGCATCTCCCTGACTCTCGGCGTTGATGCGCTTGTGGACGACCACGCGAATCTGATCGTCGTCGGAGGCAATAATATTCACGGCGCCACGAGTGTTGTTGACGTGGAGGCTGGCCCCGGCAGGGAAAGTTTGA
>Ga0116217_10001178_pt1 | contig 25818 bp, 17 predicted proteins | sample Sb_taG_6_FD_89697 | JGI IMG/M metagenome (GOLD analysis project Ga0116217, IMG submission 89697) | Peat soil microbial communities from Weissenstadt, Germany - Sb_50d_4_PS metaG | ecosystem: Environmental > Terrestrial > Soil > Wetlands > Peat | place: Germany: Weissenstadt | collected 2010-09-21 | reverse complement strand
GCGAAATTCGGGCGCCAGCCTGATCCGGCTGCCGCCATTCACAGCACAACTATCCCTTTTGTTTGCAGCCCGGCTCCCTTGATCCAGCTAGTATTTTGGACAGGAGTGGTTGTCAACCCGCCCGGCGAGCGAAGCTCGCCTGTTCGCGCCGTCAATTCACTGCGTGATAGTCAAGTTCACCGGCGCGCTGGCGGCGCCTCCGACCGTGACCACCACCGGCTGGCTGCCCGTCGCCGCATTGGCCGGAATCGTGAAATTGATTTGCGTGACGCCCACCAGTCCGTTCGGGATGCCAATAAAGTCGATGGCCGCCGGCACGCCGCCCACGGTGAGCGTGACGGGCAAGCCGGGCGCCGGCAACTGCGTGACATCCGATGTGTTGGGCGCCCTTCCTGTGATCAGCGCCGGCGCGACGTCGCCCTCGCCGGTGAGGAACGCCAGCAGGACCTGCCCGCGCTGCCCGCTGGCATAGGGCACCAGGTTGTTGGCCCCGTCGAGCGTCATGAAGATGCCCGGCGCGGATGCCTGCACCTGGAACGGGAAGTAGGCCACCTGGCCGTTGTTGTTCACGCCCAGGATCGCCGTGCCGCCTCCCGTCTCATAGGGAATCTGGACGTTCAACTGCCCTGGTGTCACGTCCAGCAGCGGCGCCGTATAGCCGTTCACGGTCACGCTGACGCCCTGCATGCTGAGCGGCAGCGGAACCGCCGGCGCGTGTTGCGCCTTGGGCGCGAGGTTCGTGCCGAAGACGCTCATCAACATGCCCGGAGCAAACACCGTCTTGTAGGAAGCGCCGTTCGTGACCCCGCCGATGCTGATGTTCCCCGACCCCCCGGCCACCAGCACCACGGGCACGCTCATGAATTGAGGGGTGCCGCTGGCCGATTCGATCAACACCGTCGCGTTGTAAACGCCGTTGGCCAGCCCGGCGGATGACGCCGTGACCGTCAACTGCGCCGCCCCCGTCCCGGAAAGGGGCGAAACGCTGAGCCAGCTCGTAACATAATTCGTGGGCGATACCTTCGTGGTCCACGCCGGCGAGCCGCTACTGAAACTCAGGCTGATGGTGGCTTTTTGCGCGGAGCCGCTCGAGAAGTTCACCGCGGCCGGGGAAACCGAAGTCGTGCTGGTGGAAGACGCCGCCGATGCCAGCGTCGTGGAAGCCGTGGTGCTCACCGTGGCGCCGGACTGCGACTGGGTTTCGATGCCGCCGATGGCCAGGCTCTTCGCTCCCGCCGCCGTGCCGCTCCCCCAACACAGCTTGCCTGCGAGCCTTCCGAAAGGCGCAATCGTGGTGGTGCCGAAGATCTGCTGCAACTGGCTGCTCAGATCCGTATTGCCCGACGTGAGCGTGGACAACCGGATGTCGTATCCGCCCTGCTCCTCCAGCACCAGCGGCTGCGGCCACCGGCACGACGCATCCGCCGCCGCGTCCGGCGGCACGGTCGCCGGAGTGGTCAGCAGGAGCGAAGCCCCCACCAGCATCCTCGACGTAAAGGGGACCGTGATCTGCTGCGACCACGTGGCTCCGCTTGCGTCCGTTCCCGTGAATCCGAACACGATATTCACCGGAGCACTCAGGTTCTTCCATCCGAGGGACGCCGAAATGGATCCGTTCGCCGGGATGGCCGCCCCGCCGAACCAACTGTTGATGTCCGACGTATAGTCGGTGCCGCTCACCGTGAATTTTGTGAGCGTGGCCGCGACCCCGGATTCATTCGTCAGACGCACCGTGCAATGCCACCGCTCGCCGGAGGAATCGGGAGGCTCCTGGGAGACGGGATTGGGAGTGACTGAGGGCGCCACGGCGGACGCCGCCGCCGGAGCAGTCACGGTAACGGTCGCCGCCCCCGTGGAGCCGTTCAAGCCGCCGGACCCGCCGTACACCGCCACGATGGTGTTCACGCCCACGGGCAATTGAATCGCGCTGACGGTCAGGGCCGCACTGGACGATCCGCCCGATGCGGAGAGCGTCGCGGTTCCGATCGAAGCGTCGTTCAATAGGAAGGTAACATCGCCCGCCGGCGTGCCTCCCGATGCGCTCACCGCAGCGGTCAGTTTCACGCTCCCGCTGTTGAACGCGATCGTCCCCGGCGTGGCGGTCACGGTTGTGCTCGTCGGTGTTCCGGCCGTCCAACTTGTCGCCAGCTTGTACACATCCACCGAGCCGAGGCCCGTGACCAGGTCGTAACCGGGACCGGCGGTGTAGCCGAATGATCCGGTGGCGCAGTTCGGGGTGCCCTGCATGCAAGGCACGATGTTGTCGCCGATCGCTATGTCGTGAAACGCGCCCGGCGCCGACTGCGCCAGCCGGTACAGCGTCGGGTTGATGTTGCCCAGCCCGGGCTGCGACAGCACGCCCTTCGACACCAGGTACTGATTGAGAAGCGCGACAAACCCGGCGAACACCGGCGTGGCCGCCGACGTCCCGCCCTGCGCGTACAGGCCGCCGCCCGCATACATGAGGTAGCCGTCGTGGCTCCAGGAAGCGCTCACGGCGATGTCGGGCACGTCGCGCGCGCCGTCGTTTGGAACGCCCGGCCCCGTTTGCCACCATGGCTTCGAGTACAGAATACTTGCGCCGCCGGTCGAGGCTGCCAGGTACCAGTCCGCCGCGGAATCGTTCCAGGCCTTCTCGGGAATATAGGAAATCGCCGATGCGCTGTTGCTGTTGCTGCTGTTCCAATACGTCCCGTTGGCATCGTCGAATTCCGTGCCGCCCACCGCGGTAACTTCCGGGATGCTGGCCGGGCTGCCCACCGCCAGTCCCTTGGAGGCCTGCGGCAGCTTGGCTTGCACCTCGCAGCCGGCCGCGCCCACGTCGCCGGTGGCCGCCATCCAGGTGATTCCTTCCGCATTGGCCTGCTGCGCTATGGCCCGTGAGCTCGTCGTCGTAATGCCCGGCTCGCAGGATAGGAAGCTCTCGGTGATCACCGGCGCAACGCGCTGATCCACGGCGTACTGCGCCGCCGTGCCGACGCTCTTTGCATAAACGAAAACCAGGGTGGCGTTCCGCGCCACCGCGCCCGATAACTCCAAATCGAGATAGGCCTCGTCCTCAGACACTGTCCCCGGATCCGCGCCTACCAGCATCAGCTTCGGATCGTTGGCCGGCAGGTTGAAATGCGCGCGAAAGCTCTGGATTTGCGTGAGATCTATATCCGTATTGCCAATTATCGCGATGGTCTGCCCGCTGCCGTCGAAGCCCGCCGCGTACAGCGGCTTCAGGTCGTAGATGGTGGCGATGTCGTCGGGTGAGAGCGAATGTCCGCCGGAGCTGTTGGTGTAATGCGGATGTTTGCCGCCGGCCGGAGTTGGATAGTAGTCGTCCAGTCCTTCCACGCTCGCCACCACGTCCGCCAGCGCCTCGGGGATCGACGGCGCCGTCGCGTTTGCGAAATGCATCTCGCCATCCGTGGCGTAGCGGTGGAATTCCGTTCGAAAGCCGCGCCCCACGCTCGCCGCCGTGCCGGAAAACGTGATCCAGTGCCTCCCCCGCGCCACGTCGTTGACCTTCAGCCCCCGCGATTCCAGCCATCCCGTGATTTTGCCGATGTCGCCGCGGCTCAAACCGAAACGGTCCGCGTATTCTTCGGGCGAGAGCCAGTGGTGATAATTCCCCGACCCCGGCTCCTGCTGCTCGATCAGCAGCTTCTCCAGCGCCGCTTGCTGCGCCGCGGTTGGTTTCAGGTGGAGCGTCGCATACGCGATCTCCATCGAAGGATCGGCCGGCCCGCGGTCGTCCCCCGGTCGTGCGCCGGGATTCGTGCGGCCCATTAAAGCGACCGTGCGGGAGCTGTCGATCCGGCTTGAAATTCGGTCTGGTTGTGCGTTAACGATACCGATCGCGAAGCTGGCAAGCGCGCCCGCAAGGGCAATGCGCGAAAAGATTGGCCGCATATCGGGTCTGATTATACCTGTTAGCCATACCGGCGGGCAAGATCCCGCGGCCCCCTACTTCACTACCGGCAGTACCACCGCGCTGGCCGTTGCCGCCCCGCGGTACACCCTCTCGGTCGCCTTCACGTAGTCTTCCGCCCGCGCCGCGAAGATGTTCGGCACGAACTTCTGCGGATTCCGGTCGTACACCGGGAACCACGTGCTCTGCACCTGCACCATGATCCGATGCCCCTTCAGGAACGCGTGCGCGTTGGTGTGCAGGTCGATGGAATACGCCACCGGCTGGTTCGCCGGCACCGCCTCCGGCCGCTCGAAGCTGTTGCGGAATCGCGCCCGCAGAATCTCGTCCGCGATGATCAACTGAAACCCCGCCATCTTCGTCCTGGTCTGTGTATCGTCCGGCGCGTCCTCCGGGTACACGTCGATCAGCTTCACCACCCAGTCGCTGTCGCTGCCCGAGGTCGATGCGAACAGCTCCGCCACGATGTCGCCGGCCACCCGCACGTCTTCCGCCAGCGGCTCGGTCCGCCACGAAAGCACGTCCGGCCGATGGTCCACGAACCGCTGGTCCTGCACCAGCCACACCCGCCAGTCCGGCCCCGGATACGTCGGCGGCACCGGGCGCGGCCGGTACGGCACCGGATTCGCGGGATCGCTCACGTATTCGTCGAACCCGCCCTCGCGCGGCCGGTCGGCAGCCAGCCGCCCGCCTTCGGAGAAATACAGCCGCCGTTTCTCCACTCCCTGCTTCGGCGGCCACGCGTCGTACTGCCTCCACTCGTTGGCGCCCGTCTCGAAAACCGTGGCCTCCGCCAGCCGCGGATCCGCCTGCCCCCGCAGCCAGTAGTCCATCCACGGCTGCGCGATCTTCTCCCGGTAATACTGCGCCGTGTCCGACCCGAAATCGATGGCCCCCAGCCTCCGCCCGTTCCCGTTCCAGCCGCCGTGATTCCACGGGCCCGCCACGAAGTAGTTCCAGTGCTGGGTATCGTGCGGCTCGAGCTTCTCGTAGATCTCCTGCGGCCCGTAGAAATCCTCCTGGTCCCACCACCCCGCCACGTGCAGGATCGGAACCTTCACCGCGTTTAAATAAGGTGCGAACGCCAGCCGCTGCCAGAACGCGTCGTAGTTCGGATGGCGCGTGAAGTCTTCCCACGTCGGCAGCTTGCCGTGGAAGTACCGTTCATCGGCATTGGAGAGCGCCCCCAGCGCCAGGTACCACTCGTAGGTGTCGCCGCGGTCGAACTGGAAGCGGTAGTTCTCCGTCGAGCTGGTCTCCAGCATCGCGGAATACTCGAATCCGTAGCTCAGCCGAAACGCTCCGTTGTGGTGGAAGTCGTCCCCCAGAAACTGGTCCGCCGGCGAAGCCTGTTCGATGGCCGCCTTGAACGCCGGATGCGGATTGAGCGCCGCCATGACCGCCGTCCACCCGTCGTACGACGTCCCGGCGATCCCCGCGCGCCCGTTGTTGTTGGGGATATTCTTGACCAGCCAGTCCACCGTGTCCCAGGCGTCGGTGGTCTCATCGACGCCCTTGGCATCCGCCGGATCGTGTGGCGGCCGCCCCATGACGAACTGTCCTTCCGACTGGAACCGACCGCGGATATTCTGCGTCACGACGAAATAATTCTCGTACCGCGCCCGCAGCATCTCCGGCGTTCCTCTGTCGAAGCTCTCCTTCGCCGGCACGCCATAAGGCGTCCGATCGATCCAGAACGGCAGCGGCCCCTTGGGATTCTGCGGCGACACGATCACTGTTTGGAGGCGCACGCCATCCCGCATGGGGATCATGACTTCCCGATAGTTCACCCGGACGCCGCTGTCCTGGGCCTGCCCCCAGACGAGCAGCGCAAATCCGGCCACGCCTGAGATCCATGCACGTCGCATGTGGCAATTCTATCCCCGTTTCAATCGACGCGCCGCGGCGTGGGGAGTGACGCGGAGGCGATGGCGCGGATATCACCGGTCTCGTTTCAATCCACGTGTCCCACGCGGGGCGCGACATGGCGCCGAGGTGGATGTGCCGGACCAGGCCGTGTTTCAATCCACGCGCCGCCAGGCGCACCAACAAACACTCACCCACGGTTTCAATCCACGCGCCCCGCGCGGGGCGCGACGATGCGCCGCAGTTCAACGGCTCGTGCCATCTGTTTCAATCCACGCGCCCCGCGCGGGGCGCGACCCGCCAGTTGATTCGCGGCCAGTTGCGTGACCTTGTTTCAATCCACGCGCCCCGCGCGGGGCGCGACCTTGCGCGTCCGCACCATCCCAGAATCGAGACGGTGTTTCAATCCACGCGCCCCGCGCGGGGCGCGACGGTACAAGTTTGCGGGGAACCGGGGGCTAAAAGTGTTTCAATCCACGCGCCCCGCGCGGGGCGCGACGCAGACGCGCGAGGAGTCGGCGCGGTGGTACGGCGTTTCAATTCACGCGCCCCGCGCGGGGCGCGACCGGGACAGCGGTTCACGGTGGACTTCGGTTTCGAGTTTCAATCCACGCGCCCCGCGCGGGGCGCGACGGACGTCGGCGGGTATAACGAGAGCGCGAAACGGTTTCAATCCACGCGCCCCGCGCGGGGCGCGACTACGCTGCCGGACGGATCGACGCACGTGTTTTTGTTTCAATCCACGCGCCCCGCGCGGGGCGCGACGCCTCAAGCACTGGCTGGAGCACCTGTACGCGGAAGTTTCAATCCACGCGCCCCGCGCGGGGCGCGACGCCTCAAGCACTGGCTGGAGCACCTGTACGCGGAAGTTTCAATCCACGCGCCCCGCGCGGGGCGCGACCCGAAGGACGCGCCAGATCTCGTCCATCCACCGGAGGTTTCAATCCACGCGCCCCGCGCGGGGCGCGACGGCCCGGCGCTATCTCATTGAGCGCCTGAGCCTTTCTCTACCTCCTCCGCGAACCACCTCCATCCATCTCCACCGCTCGGCCACGCCTCCCTCGGCTGTCCAGCTAAATCCTTCTCCCATCACGCCTTACCCTTTCCGCGTACCTCCCCGTCTCGCTCCGTCCGCTTCACGTCCGCGCGCATCACACCACCAGCGGCCCCTGAGGATCATAGGACGGCTTCGCCCCCACATGCTCGATCCTCCGCTTCCAGTTGTCGCCGAGAAAATAAAACCGCAGGCTGTCCTCCTCCGGTTTGATCTCATCCATCAGTTGCGCCCTCACCCGGACCCATCTCGCCGCGTCCACCAGGCACTCGAATACCGAGTTCTGAACCCGCTGCCCGCAGTCCTCGCACACCTTCGCCACACGCCGCAACCTCTTTCGGCCTTCTTCCGACTCCGTGCTCACATCGTATGCCACCACCACCAGCATCATCGCATCACCCCGCAAAACTCACTTCCAAAGGAAACTCGGGTACCCATCCAGGTCGCCCCGGATGAATCTCGCCAGCAGCGTCGCCTGAATGTGCGGCACCAGGCCAAACGCCACCCGCTCCTGTAGAAACGGATGCAGAATCTCTTCCTGCTTCCGCTTCTGATAGGCCACCAGCACCTCTTTGCGCGTCGCATCGTCCATCACCACCCCGCCGCCCTCCGTCTTCTGGAACCCGCTGGCCTGAACCTGCCGCCGGTTCACCAACGACAGCGCCAACCGGTCCGCCACCACCGGCCGCATCTCCTCCACCAGATCCAGCCCCAGGCTCGGACGCCCTGGCCGGTCCCGGTGCAGATACCCCACCGCCGGGTCCAGCCCCACCGCCTCCAGGGCCGCCGTCGTGTCGTGCACCAGCAGCGTGTATACGAACGAAAGCAGCGCGTTCATGTTGTCCAACGGCGGCCGCCGGCTTCTCCCCCGAAAATAGAACTCCTCCTTCGACACCCCGATCAGTTGGTCGAACACGTCGAAATACACTCGCGCCGCGTCGCCCTCGTGCCCGCGGATCTCTTCCAGCCCAACCGCGCCCGCCACCGTTTCCAGCAATCGCCCCAGCCGCCGCCCCGCCTGCTCCAATTCCTGGGCCCCCGCCGTATCCGTCTTCTCCCGGATTGCCCGCAACAGCACGGTCCGGCAGTTGGCGATCTTCCCGATCACTACCGTCCGTGCCACTGCCGCCGCGCGCTCGTCCCGGTCGGCCCATCGATACTGTTCCCTCCGCAGCAGCACGTTTCCGGAAACCGGTCCCTGCACCCGCGCCAGGAACCGCCCGTGCTCCGTGAGAAACACCAGCGCCACCCCGCTCTCCGCGCATAGCCCCATCAGGAACGGGCTGCACGATACCTGCCCGAAGCAGACGACGCTGCTCAGCGTGTGGATCGGCACCCGCAGCTTCGTCTCCTGCTCCACCCGCACCGCCACCGCCTCTCCGTCCTTCGCCAGGTAAGCCCCTTGCGTGGTCACGTACAGCGTATTCAGCAGTTGCTTCATGCTTCCGTCTCCTCGTCCCGCAGCGCGCGCGCCAGGTAACGCTTCACCGCGCCCCGCTTCCCCGCCGCCCGCGGCACGCACCGGTCGTACAGCGAGCATCGCTCGCACTTCTTCCCGTACTCCGCCGGAGGCGTCGCTCGCGCCTGATACAATTCGTGCATCCGCCGCGCCAGCTCCTCGGTCTTCTTCCGCAGCCCCCCATCGAACCGCACGTCGCACCTTCGCCGGCTGGCCCCATAGAACAGCGCCCCGCCTGCGATCCCCACGCCCAACATCTCTTCCAGGCATATGGCCTGGGCGCAGAGCTGCACCTCGTCGCACGCTCCGGCCTTGGGCCGTCCCCGCTTGTATTCCACCGGGAACGGCCGCCACCTCCCCTCGCGTCCCGGGACGGGCGCAGTGTCCGCCTCGCCTTCCTCCGCGCGGTGGAACTCCACCACGTCCGCGATTCCGCTAAGCCCCAGCCGCAGCGACCGCAGATGCAGCCCGCGCGCCGTCACCACGCCGCCCCGCGCCTCCGTCCCCGCCTCGTGGACGCGCTCGTGCAGAACCCGCCCCTCCGCCGTGAGCCGGTTCTCCTCCCACTGCTGTTCGATATGGATCAGCGCCCACTGCCGCTCGCAAAACGCCAGGTGCTGCAATCCCGAAATCGGGAGCAGGTCGTCGTTCGCTGTACGTCATGCGTACAACCCCGTGTCTCGCCCCGCAATCAGCGGAAGCACTCCCGCCATATAGCCCAGGAATTCGGGGTCGTACGGCCCCGTCCAGTAGAACAGCTCCTCGTGGCGCGCCAGCGGCTGAATCTTCAGCGTCATGATTTTTTTTCTCCACATCTGAACGCTGCCTCTCACCAGCTCCCGCCACGGAACCCGCTCGCCCTCCTCGATCCTCCTGACCAGGTCGCGATCCACCACCACCACCTGCGTGTCCGAATCGATCACCCGGTACAGTTCCGCCAGGTCCCGCCACTCCTCGTCCGCCTCGTAAGCCCGCAACTTGTCCGCCTTCTCCCTGACGTCTCGCAACACCAGTTCCCGCCGCAGCGCTTCCGTCACCACCGTCGAAACCCCGCCGCCCAACTCGCCCCGCTCCAGCATTTCGGCCAGCACTCGCTGTGAAGCCTCAAAGGCCGGATGCCGGTTGAACATCGGGTCTTGCAGCCGCACGTCCCACACCTCCGCGCCCTTCCACGCGCCGTGCCGGTTCACCCTGCCCCCCGTCTGAACCACGCTCGCCACGCTGCACCTCTCTCGGATCGCCGTCCGAAACGAGAAGTCCACTCCCGCCTCCACGCAGCTCGTCGCCACCAGCGTCCAATCCTGGTCCTCCTGTTGCTTGAGCCGCTCCCTCACCCGCGCCGTAATCCTCTCGCTGTCGCCCGGCGCCAGCGCGGTCGAAAGGTGCATCACATCGTGCCCCTTCTTCTTCATTGCCGCTGCCAGCACCGCCGCCGATTGCACGGTGTTCAGAATCACCAGCCGCGGCCCCGGCTTCTTCCCCGCGGCGAACTCCACCAGTCCATCGCAGCCCAGCAGCTCCCCGTGCGTCCGCACCTCGATCCGCTCTTCCTCCACTCTCGCCAGCCTGCCTCGAATCTCCGGCGTCAGCAGGTCCGGAACCTCCGCCGGCGCCTCGATGATTCCGCGATTCTCCCAGAACCTCGCCAGCGATCCCGAGGCCAGCACGAAATGGCATCCCCACTCTTCCGCCAGCTCCTTCACCCACAGCCACGTCTGCGGCCACAGCCAGATCGGAATCGCCGCGTGCGCCTCGTCGATGAATACCGCCGATCCCGGCAGCTCGTGCAGCTTCCGCAGCCGCGCCGGACGGTTCGACGCCAGTGTCTCGAAGAATTGAACCGCCGTGGTCACCGTGATCGGCGCGTCCCACAGCACCGACATCTCCCGCCATTCCGCATCCTGAAACTCGGCCCGGTGATGGACTTCCGCCACCACCTCCGCCGGATCCTCGCCCGGTAGCGCCAGCGCCTTGCGATACACCTCCACCGACTGCTGGATGATGTTCGTATACGGCAGCACGACGAAGATATGCCGCAGCTTCTTCTCAAGCGCCACCCTCAGCAGGTGCGCCATCACCGCCGTTGTTTTCCCCGACCCGACCGCCGCGTCGCAGCACACAATCCCCGCCCCCGCATCGGCGCCGCGGCAGCATTCGTAAACGATGCGCCGGTCTTCGTTGCGCGCATCCTCCCCCCGTTCTGCCGTCAGGCCTTCCACGTATCGGTCCAGCGCCCGCGCTCTCTCCTCCCAGCGGCATTCCGCCGGCTTCCTCGGCAGCGCCTCTCCGTAGTGCCGCGCCGTGTCGCTGTGGTCCGCGTCCACCAGGCACGAGAGCGCCACCCGGTGCGCCAGCCCCGACCACTTCTCCGTACCCGCCGGTCCCGCGCCGGTCCCGGCCCCGGCCTCCTCGTAGCACCGGATGTACTCCGCAAGATGCGTCTTCGTGTGTTCGATGCATTCCGTGACGCGATACATCGCCCCGCGTGGCTGCTGGAACCGCTTCGCCACCTCCGCCGACTGCGAAGGCAGCCCCGCGTGATGGCTCGCCACCAGCAAGGCCGCCTTCTTTCTCTGCATCTCCCAGAGCCACGCCGCCCCGGCATCCTCGTGCCGCACCTTCAGCGCGTCTTTCTCCGATCGCGCCAGCACCTCCTGGTTTTCCGGAGCCAGCTTCCCGCAGTCGTGGAAGCGGGCCGCCGCCTCGACCTCTGTGCAGAGCCCCGCGCGATCGCCCGCCCAGTAAGCCGACGCGCGGACGGCATTCTCCACCGCGGCGCAGGTCACGCGTTCGATGTGCTGCCAAAAAGGCTGCGCCGGTATTCCCCGTTTCTTTCGCGCGCTATGCGCCAGCAGTTTGCCACTCATGGTCCACCAGGTCGATACACGAGGAGACCCGCGCTCGAAGCGCATCGCTCAGGCCTGCCGGCACGTCGTAATCGCTCCAGCTCTGCGACGGCGCATTGGCGTCGCCCTTCTTCGCCGGCGCCAGCGCGTCCAGGAGCAGCGAATCCGGGCACGATCCCAGCCGCGACTTGTGCTCGATGTACCACGCGTGCCGCATCCGCACGTCCGGCCGCACGAACGATGCCGTGTGCGTGTACGCGTACGGAATCAGCCGCAGCATCAGGTCCAGGTCCCTCCGGGTGCATCCCGATTTCGCCGCCGCGCTCGGATTCACAAAGAACGGCATGCAATACACCCCGTGCTGCACCACCCGATATCCGAGCGGGGCCATCCCGCGGTCCTTCCCCTCCTGCACTCCGGATTTGTTCGTCAGCGTGTGCCTCTGGATCTCCACCGGCGCCACCGAAATCCCCATTCCGAACTGCACGACCCCCGTTCTGATGCTGGTCGGGCTGCCCTTCTCCAGAAACGTGTTGCCGAACAGACGCGCGTCCCAATACCGCCGCACGAACGATCCATCGTTGATCTCGTTCTCGATCTTCTCCCTGTCCCGCCCCCGCTTCTCGAGAATGTCGAAGTCATCCGCCTTCAGTGCCGGCTCAAAGCCCGCTGCTACCTCTCGCCACACCGGGCCTTCCTTGTCTTCCACCAGGTCGCGCAGCTTTCTCTTGAATGACACCGGCGAGATCTCGCCCCGCTCTCCGACCCGTGTTCTCGGGTCGCTCTCGTTATCCGGATCGCCGTTCGGATTCGAGTTCACCACTTCGACCACCAGCAGGCCCGTCGCCCGCACCATTCCTTTGTGATTCGTTCCCGTTTCCATTTCAGTTAGCTCCTTCCTCGCCTTTTTCGCTCCGCGCCAGGTACCCCAGCAACAACTGTGCCTGTTCGGCATCGTTCAAACGCCGCCCCGGCAGCTTTCCCTCCAACTCTTTCGCGATGCCCCCGATCTCCCCGAGCGTCCATCGCGCCAGTCCCGTGCCGCTCTTCTTCGCCCATGCCTGGTACGGGCGGATCCGTAGCAGCATCCGCGCCAGGCCCTTATTCGCATCGCTGATCGCTGTCGGGATCAGCGAGTTCCCCAGAAGCTGCGGCGGAGTTTCGCCCTTCCGCACACCTTTGCAGTACTCGTTGTGCAAGGTATCCACAAGCGAGAGAAACCGGCCGATCAGAAATGCGGGTTCCTGCATATAGTTCTCCTTCCTTTGTTCGAGTTTGTTCAACGTAATCCCCAACAGCGAGACCGCAATCGCAGGATATTTGCCGGACTCCCGCGATATCGCCTTCCATGCCTCCTTGGTCCCTCGATGCGAGGCATGTCCGATTCCCATCAGCAGATCGCTAATCCGCCGCAGCGTCATTGCCAGCAGCGCCCGCACCGGCCTCTTGGCGTCCGGCCTGCCCGCGATCAGCACATCGTAAACTTCAGCCAGGCGGCATCCCGGAGCGTCGGCGTAAGATTTGCCGCCGCGCTCCCATTGCATCTGCAAACACCGCATCACTTCGCCAGGCGATGGAACCAGATCAGCCAGTGCGGGTAGAAGCCCCGGCCGGTTCCGCGCGCCCTCTCGCCACTCGGCGGCGCCTTGAATGACCTGCTCCGCCGTGAACGTCTCGCTCAGTTCCACCTGCACGCGCCCCGGATCGATCTTGTTCAGCACGAACAGCCGCAGCAGGTCGCTGTCGGCTGCCTTCCTACCCTGTAGCGCCTCGCAGACCGCCTCGCTGAGTTTCTCGTAAACCCTGTCCGGCTTGCCCGTCCCGGAAAAATACTCGGCCAGCTCGGCGTCGCGCAACGGATCCCATTCCAGGTACACCAGCAGCAGGTTGGATTTCTTTCTGGTCGTCCCCGGAATCCGCGTCCAGTTCTTGCCCGCGCGCTCCACTGACGTCAGGTGCACCAGCGCGGTGTTCAGCACCGATGCAGTCTGCTTCCCGATGGGGAAGATCTCCATTCCGATCCGCCTGTAGCGCGTCTGGCAAGGTGTGTCGCGGTTCATCGACATGAGAACCGTATCGCCCAACACCGGCAACCGCGGGCTTGGCAGCTTGTCCTGCTCGAGCGGCATCTCCACCCCGCTAAGTGCGCACCTGCCCCTGCCTTCCCCTGCTGCCTCGGTGGCGTTGAGCGTCCGGCTGTAATATCCTCCCATCCTCGGACTCGCAACTCGACACTGGAAGGTCGTGCAGTCCGCAAGGTCGAAAAAAAGCGGAACCTTTTCCTCCTTCCCCGCCAGCAGTGGCTCCACCGCCGCCAGCATTTTCTCCGGGCCCGCCTCCGCGCAGGTCAGCGCCGCGTCCGAGAGGTGCCTGACCCAGTCTTCTGTCGCCGCCGCTCCGCCGAGAATCCGATTCAGCAGCGTCGAAAAGGCGGCGAACTCTTCTTCCTCGTTCCGGCGGAACCTCTGCCGCAGCTCCTCGCAAAATTCCCGCGTCCGCCGTATGGCGCGATCCTGGCCCGCATGGACCGGCGCTGTGGAGCAGGCCTTGCGCAACAGCCTGGCGCGCTCGACCACGTTCTTCGCCGGGCACGCCTGCCACTCCTTCACCTCTGCCGAATTCTCATCGAGATCCCAAAGCGGTGCGCTCCAGTTCACCTGTGGGAAGTTGGCGTGATAGTTCTTCTGGATGTTGAAGAGCGAAACGGCATCTTCTTTTCCGATGGGCTCGACCTGCGTGACGAAGCCGGACGAGTCCACGCCCGCAATTAGCAAATCGGCGCGCTTCACCCGTTTCACCCACCGGTGCGACGCCTCCACCGCCACGTGGAATCTCCGCAACGACCGGTCGAGAGTATAGAGTTCGTTAAGCATATTCGAGCACGCCCCTCTCGATTCGCACGTTCTGCGTATAGCGCGGCTGCCACACGCCATTGACCGGCTGGTCGAAGACCGAATGCAGCATCGACGGAACATCCAGCGTGATCGACTCATCGGCTACGGTCCCCTCGCGCAGCGGTCCGACGTACGATGGTGTGAATTCCTTCCACCCCAGGCAAGGCATGCCGAAGCACTGCCCGTTCCGCAGCCTCCTATCGAACATCTCTTGGAGCGCGTGCAGGTGGTTGGTCGGCCCCGGCGCCCGCGTCGCTTCCTCCACTTCCCCATAAAGGCGGTAGCAGACGTCGGTCAGGATCACCGCGATCAATTGGTAGCTGGCGTCTTTCTGGAGTTGGTTCCCTTTCCGCAGCGGACCGCGATAGTTCGTGGCGTAGCGGTGGAACTGGACCGGCTTGCAGATTTCGACTTTCTTCGGCCGGATGTAGGCGCTTTTCAGCCGCGCGATGGATTCAAAAATCCCCTTGGCGGCCGAGTATGTGGGTGCCGGATACGAAACAAAACTCCCGCCCGTGTCGGGACGCGTGAACATCGCCGCCGGCCCGGCGATCTCCATCGCAACAGCGTATGTGGTAGCCAAAATGATCTCCTTTGTAAGAGATCATACGCCTACCACAATCTTCTGTCAATAGCTACTGCAAGGCCCGGAATCTACCTTAGCAACCCCGGGCCCCTCCATGCACAAGCTACTGACAGTTTCAATCCACGGGCCCCTAAGCCCGCCACGGCTATTATACCTCCCCTTCCCCCTAAAATAGGATTAATGCACGATCGCTACGACGTCGTTGTCATCGGCGCCGGTCACGCGGGATGCGAAGCCGCCCGCGCCTCGGCCCGCATGGGGCTCAAGACCGCCATGGTCACCATGAACCTCGACCTCATCGCGCAGATGTCGTGCAACCCCGCCATCGGCGGCATCGCCAAAGGACACCTCGTCCGCGAGATCGACGCCCTCGGCGGCGTCATGGGCGAGATCGCCGACGCCGTCGGCATCCAGTTCCGCCTCCTCAATACCAGCCGCGGCCCCGCCGTCTGGTCCCCCCGCGCCCAGATGGACAAGAAGCTCTACCGCGCCCGCATGCGCGAAATACTAGAAAAAGAGCCGAATATCCGAATTAAGCAGGCCGAAGTCGCCGCGCTCCTCTTGGACGGCCGCCGCGTCACCGGCGTCCAGCTTCGCGACGGGCGCGCCATCGAGGCCGGCGCCGTCGTCGTCACCACCGGCACGTTCCTCAACGGGCTGGCCCACGTCGGCGAGATGCGGTACACCTGCGGCCGCAACGGCGAAGCTCCCGCCCAGTTGCTCGGCGATCAGCTCCGCACCCTCGGCCTCCGCTGGACCCGCCTCAAGACCGGCACTCCGCCCCGCCTCGACGGCCGCACCATCGACTGGTCCCAATTCGAGCCCCAGCCCGGAGACGCCGTGCCCACGCCGTTTTCGTTCCTCACCGCGAGCATCGACCGCCCCCAGATCCAGTGCCATATCGGCTACACCACCGCCGAGACCCGCCGCATCCTCCAGGAGGCCATCCCCCGGTCGCCTCTTTACAGCGGCCAGATCGAAGGCATCGGCCCGCGCTACTGCCCGTCCATCGAGGATAAGATCGTCAAATTCCCCGACAAGCCCCGTCACCAGATTTTTCTCGAACCTGAGGGCCTCGACACCAACGAGGTCTACGTCAACGGCATGTCCACCAGCATGCCCATCGACGTGCAGGCCGCCGTGGTCGCCTCCATCCCCGGCCTGGAGCACGCCGAGATGATCCGCCCCGGTTACGCTATAGAATATGATGCGATCGATCCCCGGGAGCTCGACCATACGCTCGCCGTGAAGTCCATCGCGGGCCTGTACCTCGCCGGCCAGATCAACGGCACTTCGGGATACGAAGAGGCCGGCTGCCAGGGGATCGTGGCCGGAATGAACGCCGCCTGCCGCCTCTCCGGGCGGGACCCGGTCGTCATCGGGCGCACCGAAGGCTACACCGGCATCCTCATCGACGACCTGATCACCAAGGGCGCCGACGAGCCCTACCGCATGTTCACCTCCCGCGCCGAGTTCCGGTTGCACCTCCGCATCGACAACGCCGACACCCGCCTCACCCCCATCGGCCGCCGCGCCGGCCTGGTGACCGGCGAACGGTGGGAGATTTTCAGCCGCAAGCAGCGCCAGACGGAGCGCCTCATGCAGGCGCTCGGCGCGCATCGCAACGGCCAGTGGCTGAAGCGCCCCGAATCGTCCATCGCGGAACTGGCCCCCTGGATCGCCGAGGTGCTGGGCGAGGCGCCCGTTTGCGGAGTGCTTCAGACGGTCGAAACCGGGATCAAGTACAGCGGCTACATCGGGCAGCAGGAGCGCCAGATGGAGCGCATGAAGGACTCCGAGCGCCGTCCGATTCCCGCGGAATTCGGGTTCCAGAGGATCCCCGGGCTCTCCCGCGAGATACAGGATAAATTGGATCATGTTCGTCCGGAGACGCTTGGCCAAGCCGCCCGCATCCCGGGCGTTACCCCTGCCGCTATCGCCATCCTGGACGTCTACCTGAGCCTGGGCCGTGTTTCCTGATCTCCTGCTTGATCGCTTCCCCGGCCTGTCGGCCAGCCAGGTCGAGACGCTCCAATCGCACTTCGAGTTGATGATCCGATGGAACCGCTCCCTGAATCTCACCACGATCACCGATACCGCCGAAGCCGTCGAGCGCCATTACTGCGAATCGCTGTTCCTGGCGCAGCATCTATCCGGCGGCCGCATCGTGGACATCGGCTCCGGCGCCGGTTTCCCGGGCATCCCTGTCGCGGTCCTGCTTCCGGAATCTGGCGTGACTCTGGTGGAGTCGCACCAACGGAAGGCCGTCTTCCTGCGGGAATCCACCCGGAGCCTGCCGAACGTCCGGGTGCTGGCACAGAGAGCCGAAGCCGTAACCGAGCAGTTCGATTGGGCCATCTCCCGGGCGGTGGGCTACGCCGATCTGGCCAAACCCTTGAGGCGCCTCGCCCCCAATGCCGCACTCCTGACAGGAGCCGAAACGCCTCCCGACAAGCTCGGGTTTAGATGGAACGACCCCATTCCGGTGCCGTGGGGCCGCGAGCGCTGGCTCCGCGTGGGTATTCGATCTGTTTCACGTGAAACATGATCATTCTCCCCCCCAATTGGGTTTGTTTCACGTGAAACAGGAACCGGCCTGTTTCACGTGAAACAGCTTCGTGCTAGTATGGCCCCTTGAGCAGAGTATTCGCCATCGCCAATCAAAAAGGCGGCGTCGGCAAGACTACCACCGCCATCAACCTGGCAGCCTCCTTGGCTGCCAACGACTTCCAGGTCCTGGTCATCGACTCCGACCCCCAGGGCAACGCCACCACCGGCCTCGGTGCCACCAAGGACCCCGGCCGGCCAAGCCTCTACCATGTCATGCTGGGCGATGCCCACGCCAAAGACGCCGTCATCCCGACCGAGTGCGAGGGCCTGCACCTCATCTCGGCGGACAAAAACCTCGTCGGCGCTAACCTCGAACTGGTCGACCTCCCCAACCGCGAGTTCCGCCTCCGCGAACGAATCGCCGAGATTCGCGACAACTTCAACTTCATCCTCATCGATTGCCCCCCGGCCCTCGACCTCCTCACCCTCAACGCCTTGATCGCCGCCGACGCAGTCCTGGTCCCCATCCAGTGCGAGTTCTTTGCCCTCGAGGGCATCTCCGAGCTCATGGACACCATCGACCGCATCCGCGATTCGTTCCAGCATTCCCTCACGGTCCTCGGAATCCTGCTAACCATGTACGACGACCGGACCAACCTCACCCGCCAGGTGGCCGCCGATCTCAAGGAGTTCTTTCACGACCTGGTGTTCCAGACCGTCATCCCGCGCAGTATCCGGCTGGCGGAGGCCCCCAGCTTCGGCAAGCCGATCCTGACCTACGACCCCCGATCCCGCGGCGCCGAAAGCTACATCAAACTCGCCAAAGAGATTCTGGACCATGAGCAAAAGCTGGAACAAAGTCGAAAATCCACGCAGGGCGCTCGGTAAAGGGCTGACCTCCCTCCTGCCGACCCGCACCACGCCGGCAATCGCCGAACCTCCCGCGTCCCCCGACCGGACCGAGACCTCCCTCACCGTTTCAGCCGATGCCATCGACCCCAACCCCCTCCAGCCCCGCCGCGTCTTCGAGGCGGAACGGCTCGCCGAACTGGCTCAATCCATTCGAGTTAACGGCATAATCCAGCCGCTGGTAGTGCGCAAAATCGGGGACCGCTACCAGTTGGTCGCCGGCGAGCGGCGTTGGCGTGCCGCCAAGCTGGCCGGCATTGATCAGGTTCCAGTAGTGCTCAGGGAAATACCTGATGACCGCCTCCTGGAGATCACCCTCATCGAGAACATCCAGCGCGAGGATCTGAACCCCATCGAGACGGCCAACGCGCTCGCACGGATGGCCAGCGAACTGAACCTCACCTCCGACGAGATCGGCCGGCGCACCGGTAAAGACCGGACCACCATCGCCAACTTCACCCGCCTCCTCCAGCTTCCCTCCGACCTCCAGCAGTTGGTCGCCGACCGGCGCCTCTCCGCCGGCCATGCCCGCTGCCTCCTGGCCCTGCCTGACGTCGAGCTTCAGCGCCAGGCCGCGCAGAAAGCCGTGAGCCACGGATGGTCGGTGCGGGAGACCGAGCGCGTCACCCAGAAGATGATCGCGGGGCAAACGCCGAAGCCCGTGGAGGAGGTCGAAACCGACCCCAATGTCAAAGCCGCGATCCAGGAGATGCAGCGCGTCCTCGGCACCCGGGTGCGCATCGTGGAAGGGTCGCGCAAGAAGGGCAAAATCGAGATCGAGTACTACTCCCAGGAGGATCTCGACCGCATCTACTCAGTGATCGTGGGGGAGTAAGCCACGGGCGTATGCCCTACTTCAGCAACTCCAGTATGTCTAGCAGCTCCCGGCGTATCTCGGGTAACGGATCCTCGGAAAACAATTCCTGCTGTGCCCGTTTCGTTCCGCGCGGCTTGGGCGCCCGGCCTTCGGTATGCAAGGACTGCCGCGCGCCTTCAATGGTGAAGCGCTTCTCCTTGAGCAGGTGCTTGATGCGCAACAGCAGCTCGACGTCCTTGCGCCGGTAGAGACGATGGCCGGTGCCGGACTTCTTGGGCGAAAGCGCGGGAAACTCGGTCTCCCAATACCGCAAGACGTACGGCTCGACGCCCAGCAGGTCGCTCACCTCGCCGATTTTGAAGTACAGCTTGTCCGGGATCTCGGGGGTTCCGGGCTGTACAGCCACGTCGGTCATCCACTCGACATCCTAACACTGTAGGGGGCCGGGGGAGAAGAATGAGGTACAATCGCGGCGGTGCCGAGGCCATGAATCGCTATTCCGAGTTGCGGGACCGCGCCGCGGAGTGTGCCGGCGAGTACGCTGCGAGCGGCCCGGTGCTGGTGCTGGCGCCGGTGCGCGCCGCCGCCGAAGAGGTCGCGCGAAGGGCCTGCGGGAAGGCGCTCATCGGGGTGCATCCGCTGGCGTTCCGGGAACTGGTGGCGGACCTCGCCGCCGTGGAGTTGAACCGCCGGGAACTCGTGCCGGTTGGGCGGACCGTGCGCGAGGCCCTGGCCGCGCGGGTCACCGCCGAGGCGATGCAAGACGGGCGCCTCGCGTACCTGGGGCCGGTCGCCAATTTTCCAGGGTTTCCCCGGGCTCTCACCGACACCTTTGAAGAGCTGCGGCTGAACGCGGTGGATCCGGACCTGCTCCGCGGGTGCGGGGAATCGGGGCCGGACCTGGCGCGTCTGCTCGAGGCCTATCAGCGGGAACTCGCGGCGCGCCGGTTCGCCGATCATGCGGCGCGGGTCACGCTGGCGCGGAACGCCGTCGGAGCCGGCGGCCTCGCGCAGATGGCGGTGGTCGCGATGGACATCGTGCCGCGGACGCAGTCGGAGCGGGAACTGTTCGAGTCGGTGATGCGTTCGGCGCGCCAGCGGCTGGAACTGCGGCTGGAGGAAGGGGGGCCCGCCGCCGGCAGCGTCGAGATCTTCTCCACTTCGGGCGAAGCCCTGGAGTGCGTGGAGATCGCACGCCACATCCACCGCGCGGCGGAGCAGGGCGTGCCGTTCGATGAGATCGCCATCCTGCTGCGGTCGCCCGAGCGCCATCAGCCGCTGGTGGCCGAGGCGCTGCGGCGGGCCGGCATCCCCGCAATCTACACCCTCGGATCCCACCGGCCCGATGTAGCGGGAAGGAGCTTTCTGGCCCTGCTGTATTGCGCCGAGGAAGGGCTCCCGGCGTCGCGCTTTGCCGAGTACCTGTCGCTGGGCCAGATGCCGGAAGACGAGGAGCCGGTCACTCCCGCGTTGTGGGAGCGGCTGCTGGTGGATGCGGCGGTCATCGGCGGGCCGGCCCGCTGGGAGGCGCGGCTCGCCGGCCTCGGCGAAGAGTTCCACCGGCGGTATCGCGAAGAACAGGACGAGGAGGCCAGGTCCGCGCTGGAGCGGAAGATCGTGTCCGTGGAGAACCTGGCGCGGCTGGCGCTGCCGGTGATCGGGAAGCTCGCGGCTCTGCCCGCACGGGCGCCGTGGGGTGAGTGGATCGCGGCGCTCGCAGACCTGGCGGAGTTCACCCTGCGCGACCCGGAGCGCGTGGTGGAGTTGCTCGAAGAGCTGGAACCGATGTCGGACATCGGGCCGGTGGGGCTGGGAGAGGTGCTGCTGGTGCTCGGTCCGCGGCTGAATTCGTTGACGTCGCGGGCAACGGATTCGCGGTACGGCAAGGTGTGGGTGGGAGCCATCGAAGAGGCGCGCGGGATGGCGTTCCGCCACGTGTTCCTGCCCGGAGTGAACGAAGGACTGTTCCCGCGGCCGCCGGCGGAGGATCCGCTGCTGTTGAAGGCGCAGCGCGAAGCGCTGGGAATCGAGCTTCGGGCCGACGATACGGAATTGCTGCGCATCGCCGTAGCGTGCGCGTCCGAGCGGCTGGCCATCTCCTTTTCCCGCCTGGATCTGCTGACCGGGCGGGAGCGCGTGCCCTCGTTCTACGCCTTCGCCATGCACCGCGCGGCGGGCGGGCGCGAGATGGATGTCCGCGAGTTCGAGGAGCGGGCGCGATCGGCGACGCGCACGAGGATCGGGTGGCCGGCCCCGCCGGATGCGGCCGACGCCATCGACGACGCGGAGTTCGACCTGGCCACCCTGGCGCCGCTCGAAAAGGGGTCGGGGCAGTACTTGAAGAGCCTGCCGGGACGCTCGGTGGCGTCGCTGCGGGCGCGCTGGGCGCGCTGGCACAAGACGTGGAAGGCGCCGGACGGCCTGTTCATCGAGGAGATCGGCAGCCAGGACCTCGCGCCCTATCTGTTGTCGGCGCGGGCGTGGTCGCCCTCCGTGTTGCAGCAGTACGCGCGGTGTCCCTACCGCTTCGCGCTGCGCGGGATTCACGGCTTGCGTCCTGCCGAGCAGCCGGCCGCCATCCAGCGGATGGACCCGGCGGCGCGCGGCGACATCTATCATAAGGTCCAGTTCGAACTGCTGCGCGACCTCGCGGACCGGGGAGCCTTGCCGGTGACGGCGGAGAACCTCGCGGAGGCGCTGGAGCGTCTCGACGTGCTGATGCAGCAGGTGGCCGAACGGGCGGAAGCCGACCTGGCCCCGGCCATCCCGCAGATCTGGCGTTCGGAGGTCCAGGCCATCCGGGCAGACCTGCGCGGCTGGCTCCAGCAGAAGGCGGCGATGGAACCGGACTGGACGCCGGAGTTCTTCGAGCTGAGCTTCGGGTTGAAGGACCCGGCGGGACGCGATCCGCGCAGCCGCAAGGAGCCGGTGGAGGTGTCGGGCGGGTTCCTGTTGCAGGGGTCGATCGACCTGGTGGAGCGGCACCGCAGCGGCGCGGTCCGGGTGGTGGATCACAAGAGCGGCAAGATCCCGGAGCCGCGGCCCGAGATGGTGGGCGGGGGCGAGGTGCTGCAGCCGGCGCTGTACGCCCTGGCGGCGGAGAAGATCCTGGGCGAGCCGGTCATGTTCGGCCGCCTCCACTACGCTACCATCGCGCAGAACTACACGGCGGTGGACGTGGCGCTGAACGACTGGACGCGGCGGCGCGCGGAGCAGGTGCTGCACACCATCGACGACGCCATGCACAGCGGCTTCCTGCCGGCGGCGCCGCGAAAGGACGGATGCAAGCGTTGCGAGTATCTGCCGGTGTGCGGTCCTTATGAAGAGGAACGGGTGCGGGAGAAGTCGCAGGCGGAGTTGAAGGGGCTCAAAGAACTGCGGGGGTGGCGGTGAGCACGGCGGCGTTCGGGTCGGGACTCGACCAGAGCTGGGTGGTGGAGGCATCGGCGGGAACCGGCAAGACAACGGCGCTGGTGGACCGGATGGTGGAGGTCATCGCGGCCGGGACGCCGGTGGAGACAATCGTGGCCGTTACGTTCACCCACGCGGCCGCCGGGAACATGAAGCTGCGCGTCCGGCAGGAACTGGAGGGGCGGCGGGCGGGCGAACTGGATCCGGCGGTGCGGACGCGGCTGGGGGAGGCGGCGCGCTCGCTGGACCGCGCGTTCATCGGAACCATCCACGCGTTCTGCGCGCAGCTTCTGCGGCGCCGGCCGGTGGAAGCGCGGGTGGACCCGGTGTTTCAGGAACTGGCACAGCCGGACGCCATGCGGGTCTTCGGGCAGGTCTTCCGGCGGTGGATGGAGCAGCGGCTGGCGGCCCCTTCGCCGGCGTTGGAGCGCGCGCTGGCGCGCCTCGCGTGGCGCGAGGAGAGCGACCGCCCGGAGCCCATCGAGGCGCTGCGCGAGGCGGCGTGGGCGCTGGCCGAGTGGCGCGATTTCAACGCGCCGTGGGACAAGCGCGGGTTCGACCGCGATGCGCGGCTCGGGGCGCTGATCGGGAAGGCCGAAGGAACGCTGGCGCTCCGGAATCGCTGCGGCAGATCGCGCGACCTGTTGTACGACGGCCTGCGGCCGCTGGCGGAGTTTCTGGAGCGCGTCGGGCGGGCGCGCGAGGCGGGGCGGTTCGACGCGAACCTGGCGGAGAGCGAGATCCTGCACCTGCCGCGCGACCTTCGGTGGCTGAAGAAGGGCGGCGGGAAGTACGGCGACGGAGTCACGCGCGAAGCGGTGATGGCCTCGTGGGAGGAGCTGAAGGCGGCCATCGAAGAGTTCGGCCGCGGCGCGGATGCGGACCTGGCGGCGCATCTGCGCGACGAGCTGTGGGAAGTGGTGGGCCTGTATCAGCAGGCCAAGCAGCGCGCCGGCCAACTGGACTTCATGGACCTGCTGTTAAAGGCGCGCGACCTGTTGCGGCACGATGGCGCGCGCGCCGAATTGCAGAAGGTCTACCAGCGCATTTTCGTGGACGAGTTCCAGGATACCGACCCGCTGCAGGCCGAGATCCTGCTGCTGCTGGCGGCGGCGGACCCGGAGGAGCGCGAATGGCGCAAGGCCACTCCGGCGCCGGGCAAGCTGTACGTGGTGGGAGATCCGAAGCAGTCCATCTACCGGTTCCGCCGGGCGGATGCGCGCCTGTTCCGCCGCGTGTGCCGGGACCTCCGCGAGGCGGGCGTGGGGGCGCGCGAGCTGACCAGCAGCACGCGTTCGACCAAGGCGATCCAGGCCTTCGTCAACGCGGCGTTCGAAAGGACGATACCGGATTACCTGCCGCTTGAAGGCGGCGTGGACGGGCCGGAAACGCAGCCGGGGATCGTGGCGCTGCCGATGCCAGAGCCGTACGGGACGCGCAATCTGTCGAATGCCAGGATCGAGGAGTGCTCGCCGAATGCGGTGGCGGCATTTATCGAGTGGCTGTGGAAAGAGAGCGGCTGGAAGGTGCGGGACTCGGGCGGGGCGTGGACGCCGGTCCAGCCGGAACACGTGTGCATCCTGTTCCGGCGGTTCACCAATCGCGGGATCGACCTGACGCAGGAGTACGTGCGCTGCCTGGAGGCGCGGGGGATCGCTCACCTGCTGGTAGGCTCGAAGTCGTTTCACCGGCGGGAAGAAGTGGGGACCCTGCGCGCGGCGCTGCGCGCCATTGAGTGGCCGGAGGATGAGCTGAGCGTGTTCGCGGTGCTGCGCGGCAGCCTGTACGCGGTGCTCGACGACACGCTGCTGAAGTTCCGCAATCGGCACGGGCGGCTCCATCCGATGCGTGAGCTTCCCGAGGACCTCGATGCCGAGTTCGCGCCCATCCGCGACGCATTCGAGGTGCTGCGGGAACTGCACCGGAGAAGGAACTACCGGCCCATCGCGGACACCATCCACGAACTGCTGGAAGCGCCGCGGGCGCACGCGGGATTCGCTTTCCGCAAGGGCGGCGAGCGCGTGCTGGCCAACGTGTTCCGGCTCACGGACCTGGCGCGGAGCTTCGAAGTGAGCGGCGCGGCGACGTCGTTCCGCGCCTTCGTGGAGTACCTGGAGAGCGAGTACGAAAGCGGCGAGACGGGCGAGGCGCCGGTGCTGGAGCAGGAAGGCGGCGGCGTCCACCTGATGACGGTGCACAAGGCCAAGGGGCTGGAGTTCCCGGTGGTGATCCTGGCGGACTTGACGGCCAAGCTGAGCGGGCCGCAGGGCGGAGACCGCTACTGCGACACGGACCGGCGCCTGTGCGCGCAGCGGCTGCTATGGTGCGCGCCGTGGGAACTGCTGGACGCGGCGGAGGACGAGGCGAAGGCGGACGAAGAAGAGGCGCTGCGCGTGGCCTACGTGGCCGCGACGCGGGCGCGGGACCTGCTGGTGGTGGCGGCGATCGGGGAAGAAGAGCGGCAGGGCGGGTGGCTGAGCCCGCTGCACGAGGCGCTGTATCCGCCGAAGGAGCGGTGGCGCGTGGCGGGCCGGGCGCCGGGGTGTCCCAAGTTCGGAAGCGCGACGGTGTTGAACCGGCCGCCCGATCAGCCCGAGGAAGTGTCGGTGAAGCCGGGGCTGCACTATCCCAGGACGGGCAGTCACGAAGTGGTGTGGTTCGACCCTTCGGTGTTGGCGCTTCGGGTGGCGAAGACCGAGGGAGTGGAGAACGAGCAGGTGCTGAGCGGAACGCCGGAGCAGGCGGTGGAAGGGCTCAGGCGCTATCAGGAATGGAAGGACCGGCGGGCGAAGCGCATCGCGGCGGGCGGCGTGCCGCGGTTTCGGATCGCGACCGCGGAGACGGTGGGCCGCGCGGAGGAAGCCGAGGGGATCGCGGTGGAGACGATCACGCTGCCGGCGGCGGACGGGCGTCCGGCGGGGAAGAAATTCGGGCGGGTGGTGCACGATATCCTGCAACATGCCGGCGGCGCGGACGAGGCCGAGACGCTGGCGGCGATCTGGGGACGCCGGCACGGAGCGAGCGAGGAGGAGCGCACGGCCGCGGCGGTGGCGGCCCGCGCGGCGTTGGAGCACGTGGCGCGGGCGGTCCCGACGGGGGCGCGGACGTATCGGGAATTGCCGGTGATGGTGCGGCTCGAAGACGGCACGCTGGTGGAGGGGCGGATCGACTTCGCGTGGTCGGATGGCGAGGCGTGGACGGTGGTGGATTACAAGACGAACCGGCGGGAGAAGCGCAACGTCGCGCAGTTGCAGTTGTACGGCCTGGCGCTGGAGCGCGCGACGGGGATGAAGGTGCGAGGCGTGGTGCTGGAGGTGTGAGGGGAGCGGCCGGCCTGACGGACAGTGATATTCTTATTGCTCGTACGTGGGCGACTACGGGAGATCCTTCGAAACCTCTACTCCGGCAAGCCGCAATTCCTCAATCGGATAGCTCGTTGGGAGGCGGCGCAATTCGCGGTCTGATGTGTATGCAGGGGATACGCCAGGCATTGCATCGCTTACACGT
>Ga0116217_10001174_pt1 | contig 25859 bp, 21 predicted proteins | sample Sb_taG_6_FD_89697 | JGI IMG/M metagenome (GOLD analysis project Ga0116217, IMG submission 89697) | Peat soil microbial communities from Weissenstadt, Germany - Sb_50d_4_PS metaG | ecosystem: Environmental > Terrestrial > Soil > Wetlands > Peat | place: Germany: Weissenstadt | collected 2010-09-21 | reverse complement strand
CAGCTCATAGAGCAGCACTCCCAGAGAATAAATATCGCTGCGGGTGTCGATGTCCTGGTTGTTCAGCTCCGCCTGCTCGGGACTCATGTACTCCAGCGTGCCGATCATGGCCCCGAACTCGGTAAACATGGTTCGCTCGGTCAGCCGCTGGCCTGTCGCCTTGGCAACGCCAAAGTCGATCACCTTGACCACCGGTTTGCCGTCGTAGGGGGCGATCAGCACGTTGGACGGCTTGATGTCTCGATGAATGATGCCCTTTTGGTGAGCGTGTTGCAGCGCCTGGCAGACTTGAACGAACAATTCTAGCCGCTGCCCGAGCGGCAAGCGCTGGGCGTCACAATACTTAGTGATTGGCATCCCCTTGACGAGCTCCATTACGAAGTAGGGCCTGCCGGTGTCCGTGCTGCCAGCGTCCAGTACTTTGGCAATATGGGGATGATCCATGAGGGCCAGGGCCTGGCGCTCGGCCTCAAAACGGGCGATGATGGGGGCAGAATCCATACCGGCACGGATGACCTTGAGGGCAACGATCCGGCGGACTGGCTCGATCTGCTCGGCCATCCATACCGAGCCCATGCCCCCTTCGCCGATTTGTTGCAAGAGCTTATAGGGTCCAAAACGCGTGCCGGGCATTTCCGTGCCGGGCGGTTCCTCGCCAGTGGCAGGTGGTTGGGTAGTACGGCTGTGAAGAAAACTGCCGGCCTGGTCGTGCGCGTGCAGCAGCGACTCGACTTCCCGGCGCAGCTCGTGGTTTGAGCCACAGGCCTGGTCGAGGTAGGCCGCGCGGTGCTCGGGGGACAATTTGACGGCGGCCTTGAAGATTCCGGTATCGGACATGGTATTCTCCTTCGCTTGGATGGTCTCTTATCATCCAATGCGAGAACGGAGAGCAAAACCCCGGTGACTTTTTTTCAGCCTGGCATGTTTATTTCTTCATCCCGGAGCCACTGCCGGCGCAGCCAAGCCTTGGCGTAGGTCCAATCCTCTTCCGCCGTTGCCGGGGCGACACCCAGGATCTGAGCCGCCTCGGCCATCGTGCAACCGAGAAAGTAGCGGAGTTTGACCAGCTCAGCCTTGCGGGGCGACTTCTGTGCCAGCCGATCCAGGGATTCGTGAACAGCCATGACTTCGAGCGGGTCGCGGGGGTTGGCGACCGGGAAGTCATCCAGGTCCGCCTCCCGGTGGACCAAGCCGCCGCCACGTTTGCCGCTCAGTTTGCGACGGGCGTTGTCGATGAGGATGCGCCGCATGGCCTCGGCGGCGGCGGCGAAGAAGTGGCCGCGGCTGTCCCAGTTCTGGACTTTGTCCACGTCCACCAGCCGGAGATACGCCTCGTGGACCAAGGCTGTGGGCTGGAGCGTTTGGCCGACTTTCTCGCTCGCCATTCTCTGGGCAGCGAGTTTGCGCAGCTCGGCGTAGACCAACGGCAGCAATTGATTGGTGGCATGAGGATCGCCTTGCTGGATGGCGATCAGGACGCGTGTCACTTCACTCATGCGCTTAAGATTAACCGCCACGACAAGCTTCTGCCAGTCGCTGAGACCTCGTGCGAGGACGCGAGACCACTGCCATCATTGGCAGGCGAAAGGAATAGACTCATTTATTGCGGTTTGGAGCCATCATTCCGCACGCACTTCGGCGCAGGTGTGGTACTCGCGTGATCGCGTCGCATGCACCTATTGCTAATCAGCAGAGCTGCCTCCGAAGAACGACGACTTCACGCACGGCCGAGCCCCAAGAAGGCGCGTCGGTGCGTCGGGACCGAGGCGTGCAGAATGACTAGCGAAACCAATATCTGCCAATGTCTAGCACACCTTAGCGTGGCTTCGCCAGCGCTTGCTGTAGAAACGTCGCGATCTCTTCGGCCAGTTTCGGCGCTAGCGGCACCGACGACCGTAAAGGGGACGTATCTATTTATTGACACGGCGCCATGCCCGCCAACCGCGCGGCAGCGCACCGAATAAATAGATGCGTCCCCTTTGCTTTCTCTCCCGGCCTTTGATGAGCTTCATGGCCAGGAAGGGCCGGCCATCGGGCAGAGTGCCGAGGTCGTGGACGGGAGGGATGGACGGATGCTGCAACTGGCTGGTAATCCGCGCTTCGTCGGCAAACCGGAGAGCCACCCCGGAATCGGGAGCGTACTTCTCCTGCAGCACTTTCAAGGCGATTTCACGCCCCAGGACGGTGTCGGTGGCGCGGTGGACGACGCCCATGCCGCCGCAGGCGATCTCATCGCCAAGCGTGTAACGCTCCGTGGCCGTCAGAGGAACAGCGACTGCCGTGGAGTTGGGAACAACGGTCGCGGTCTGATTCGCGTGCGAGTCAAGGACCGAGCGGGTCAGGTGGTCGGGAGCAGCCATTCATTTGACCCTCGTGAACCCTCAGAACTTCCCCCGATCATAGTGGATTTGGCATGAGACAGCTACTTATTGAAGTCTTACTGTCATTTCGGCGGCAGCAGAGGTGCCACAGTCGGCCTCTTCGTCGCCGGTGGCAGGGTAGCTTCCAGCATCTTCGCGACCTTCGCTTCCAATTCCTTTAGCAACTTCTGGAAATCCTCGCGCGTTCGAAGCGTGTCGAGTGAAGCGTCTGACCTCAGTCGGCCAACGGCGTTGAAGCCAGCGGCGATGGCCTGCCGCAGGGCGGCCGTGGCCTTCTCGGCCTCAGCCCCTCCCTGTTCGGCCGTCATGCCGGAGCCGGGCTCGGCGGACACTCCGGCCAGCAGGGCATGGAAGCAAGCCTTGTTGTAGTGGTTGCGCGGCGTAATCGTTGGCAACTGCTCGATAATCGCGCCAGCCGAGCGGAATGAGGCGGCTGCCTCGGCAGGCCGGCCCGCTCGGCGTTGCACCTGGCCCAGCGCAGCGTGGCTCTCCGCCATCTCGCCTCGCAAGTAGATGTGGGAGGCTTGGACCTTGTTCAGCTTCTCGCGGACCACCAGGGCCTCCTGGCAGGCTGCAAGGGCCTCGGCTCGCCTTCCAGACCCGGACAGAAGCAGGCCGATTCTCTCAAGGGAAATCGCCAGCCACCTCTGCACGAGGCCGGGGTATGAGGCTGGGTGGGCCTCAGCCTGTTTCTGCATTCGTTCCTGAGCGTTCTCATGAAATCTCAGCGACTCCCCGAGCCTCCCCTTCTGCGCCAGGAGTTCCCCGATTGCGTTTTCGGACTGGGCCAGGAAGCACTGGGCCACGATGTCGGTCGGGTTGCCCCCGAGGAGCTTTTCGAAGATGGCCAATGCTTTCTCTTGTGACGCCATGGCCTCGGCCGGCTTCCCCAGATCAGCCAGCGCGTGGCCGCTGAGCATTAGGTTCGTGCCGAGTAAGAACTGGATAGCGGTGGCCGCAGGGTAGGTGTCCACCAGCCTCTGCGCAAGGGCACGCGCCTTCTCGATCGACGCCAGCGCGTCCGCAGGCTTCCCCTCATCAAACCAGCTGCTGCCTATGTCGTTGCAGGTGTTTCCTAGTTGCCACTGGAACCGAATGACGGTGGGGTTGTCCTTGACCAGTTTTTCCAGAATGACCCTGGCGTTATCGTGGGCCGCGAAATCCTCCACCCACTTCCCCATGTCCCAGAGTATATAGCCCCTGGAGTGAAGGCTCGCGGCTAGGTCGGACCGAAGCTCGGTGGCGCCGGGGTTGCCCTCGACTAGCTTCCCCAGAATGGCCACGCCCTTTCCGTTGGCGACCAGCGCATCCTCGACCTTCCCCAGTTGCTGGAGTGCTACACCGCTGTAGTAGTAGCTCTGGGCCAGGACGGCCTGAACCGCCTCGGTCGGATACTCCGCGTCCAGCGCCCCGGCCACGGCTTGCCCCTCTGTAAAGCATCTCAACGCTCCCTCGGCGTCCCCCGTAAGCCAGAAGATAAGGCCCATCGCACCCAGGCTGCGGGCAACATCCAGCCGGGTCTCGACATCCGCACCGGTTGTCGCCGATAACTCGCGGCGCACCGCCAGTGCCTTGCGATGCACCTCCACAGCCTCCGGCATGGAGCCGATCTTCCCCGTCAGCTCGGCGAGCTGGAAGTACCCCGCCGCCAGCAAGCGCCTCGATTTCGCATCGGCCTGCCCTTCCAGCAGCTTCTCAAGATCGCCGTAGAAATCGGCCGCCTCCTTCAGCAGTTGGTTCCGTAGCCCCTTGAACTGGTCGCTCTTGAGCAGCATGTCCTCGCTGACGCCGGTGTGCAATTTCGCAATTGCCTTCAGGGCCAGTTCAAAGCGCTTCTCCACCTTGGCCTGCTCCTCGGCCAGCTCGCGATTCCGCGTTTCGACCTTGGCCTGCTCGTCGGCGAGCTCTGCGATCTTGACGGCCAGGTCGCGGTTGGCCCGGACTTGCACCACCACCACGGCCATGAGAAGCAGCACGATAGCCGCAGCGGTCGTCAAGCCCACCCGGTGCTTCCTCACGAACTTCCGCAGCCGATAACCAGCGCTGGGCGGCACGGCGAGCACCGGCTCCCCGGCCAGGTAACGTTGAATATCCATGGCGAAGCCGTTGGCCGTCTCGTAGCGGCGGGCGCGGTCCTTCTCAAGCGACTTCATCACGATCCAGTCCAGCTCGCCGCGTACCAGCTTCTTCAACCGCGCCGGCTCCGTATGCCGGCCGGCGGCCAGCGATGGCAGCGCCTCGCTGGAACTCAGTCGTGTGCTCGGCCGGGGCGGCTCTTCCTCGCGGATAAGGCGGCGGATCTCATCCCAGGCCGCTTCTTTGAAGCGCTTTTTCTCCAGCGGCGTCGTCCCGGTCAGCAGTTCGTAAAGCAGCACGCCCAGCGAATAAATGTCCGAGCGCGTGTCCACGTCCAGGTTGTTGAGCTGCGCCTGCTCAGGGGACATGTACAGCGGCGTGCCCAGCACCGTCTCGTGGGCGGTGTGCAGGGTTCGCTCGGTCAGCGACTGGTGCATCGCCTTGGCCAACCCGAAGTCGATGACCTTGGGGACAGGTTTGTCGTCGTAAGGGGCGACGAGAATGTTGGAGGGCTTCAGATCGCGGTGGATGATCCCCTTCTGGTGCGCGTGCTGGACGGCCTGACACACCTGCGCGAACAACTGCAAACGTTCGGGAATGCTCAGCCGGGTGGCGTCGCAATACTCGGTGATCCGCACCCCCTTGACGTACTCCATCACGAAGAAGGGTCGGCCCGTCTCCGTCAAACCGCCGTCGAGTACCTTGGCGATGTTGGGGTGGTCCATCACGGCCAGCGCCTGCCGCTCCGCCTCGAAGCGGGCCAGCACGGACTTCGAGTCCATGCCGGCCTTGATGAGCTTGAGGGCCACCTTGCGGCGGACCGGCTGCGTCTGCTCGGCCACCCAAACCGTTCCCATGCCCCCTTCACCGATCTCTTCGAGCAGCTTATAGCGGCCGGCGATGACGGTGCCGGGTTGCTCGCTGGGAATGTACGGCCCTGTCTGCTCAGGGCCGCCGGGGACTGGCCGATCCAGCAAGTGCCCGGCGCGGTCGTGGGCGCGGAGCAGCACCTCAACGCGGCCCCGGAGAGCCTGGTCACCCCCGCATTCGCGGTCGAGCAGGGCGACGCGCTCCGCGGGGGTTGGCAGAGCGACAGCGGCGGCGAAAAGGGACTCAATGCGGTCAGGGGCCTCAGTCATGGCTCGGTCCTCGTGCGTTCTGTCGACTCCCTTAGATAAGCGTCGTTTTCAGCCCGCGCGCCTCACCGGGGCTCAAATTAATCTGCTTTTTCATCGAGGGCATTGATCAGCCAGGCGCGGGCGTAAATCCAGTAGCGGCTGGCCGTAGCGCGCGAAATCCCGAGGGCCGTTGCCGCTTGCACTTCGGAAAGGCCGGCAAAATAGCGCAGCTTGACCAGTTCAGCCTTGGTTGGGTCCACGGCTGCGAACCGTTCGAGCGCCTCGTCCAGCGCGAGAAGTTGTTCGGAGGTTGCCTCCGCTGCAATTTCCACGTCGGAAAGCGGCACCCGCTGGCGATCCCCGCCGTGCCGGATACGCCGCTTCTGCCGTGCGTGATCGACAAGATCCGCCGCATCGCCTCGGCTGCAACGCGGAAGAAATGGCTTCGATCGGCGAACTGGTGATCGCCAACCAGGCGCACATACGCCTCATGCACCAGCGCGGTGGCATCGAGAGTGTGACCAGGTTTCTCGCAACCAAGTTGTGCAGCGGCAAGATGGCGGAGTTCGTCATAGACGAGCGGCAACAAAGCCTCGGCGGCCGATGGTTCGCCGTGCCGAATCTGATCCAGAATCCGCGTTACATCATTCATGATGACGAGATTGTACTGCTCGGCGGCGGAGCATGCATCGACGTCCAGCTTCACGGTGACTTGTCGTCTCGATGATCGCCTTCCAAGATTTACGCGCGTCGGTTTCATTGACGTTTCATTGACCGACGCGCCTAATCGCCTTCTCGACGCTCCGGTCTGATCGACATAAGCGCGCAAGCCGAGGTCCGCAGCGCGCGGAGGACCGACACACCGGTGTTTTTCCGAGTTCGGTCGAGCGCCAACACTTGCAAATTGATTACGGCAAAACTGGCAACTGGATTTGAACTCAGTAAGGTAAACCCATTGAAAGGGTTAGAGCCACTCGTTGCTTCGCCGAAATGAACTGCGGCATTTGTTTGGCACGAAATCAAGAGCACGAACTCAGGTGTAAACTCTTGCCGCCAAACGAGAAGAGCTCGCCGCGAAATGATTGTGACGAGCTTTCTAAATGAAAGTCGAGGCGACTGGATTCGAACCAGCGTTCTCTCGCCCTCAAGACACGCGACCACTCCAAGTTGGTCCATTTCCGGGACGAGTGATTCGGGAGGCACTCGAATGCTCAACACCAGCTTTTCAGACTGGCGAGATGCGGTGTCGGCCAACGGCCCAAACAAAAAAGGCCGCTAATCAACGGCCAATCAAATCGAGCACGGTCGCGAAAACGGCATCGATAACTGTACGTCAGTACACATGACATATGTCATGTCAACCTGACGGGATTCAGTGAAGGTCGTAGAGACATAACCTATTGTGGCTGTGGATGTTCTGAGTATAGGCGATAAGTCAGACAGCGAGTCTGGGTACCCCCTGTTTACATGACATAACATGACATTGCGAAATGGCAGAAAAGAAAAAGGGGCCGCATCATCATTCAATGCGTCCCCTCTTCCTTCCCTCTATCCCCTCGTCCCTCGCCCCTCTTCCCTCACCCCTCATGGAGCTGCTGGGGTGTCTAATCGGGCATCGCTGGGCATCACGAGTTCACTCCCTCCGGGAATGGGATCCTGGGGATTATATTGCTTGTTCAATCGATAGATGTCGGTCCAACGCTCTGGATTACCGAGAGTGCGGCGCGCGATGTCAAAGAGCATTTCCCCGCTTGGCTGAACACGATACTTGAGTTCCTGATTCGAGGTAGAAACCGGCGTTGCGACAACAGGCGTGGGAGTGATGGGCACGCTCACGTGCGGAACCGCCACTGCATTCTGCGGAGCGCTCGTGGAGCTGTTGATGCCAACTGCGTAATACTTCTCGAGAATCCGCGTTGGCGGAATATAGACCTCCTGTCCCGGCTGGAGTTGCGGCGGTTCCAGCCGGACGCCGTCCTTCGCCAGCGGGTGGTTGCGGTTGAAGAGCACCAGCGCGCGTTCATACTTGTCTGTCTGGTAGTACTGCTGGCTGATCGCCCGGAAGGAATCGTTCTGTTTCCAGGCATAAGTCTCTTCGTCGTAGCTTTCGACCTGTGGTTCGTTGTTTGCCGTTGCTTGGGGGATGACGGATTGCGCGGGGACAACGATCGGCGCGCTTACAGCACCGGCAGACGCTCCAAGAGGCGCGAGAGTTCGCGTCGGCGCGCTATTTGGAGAAGACGTTAGCGGCACTTGCGCTGACTGCGTTGGTGGGCTTAGCTGCGCACCGCTTGCACGGCTGTTGTCCGAAGGATGAGGAGCGCCGAGCGGGGGCAGCGCTGGGCTGTCATGGGGCAAGCCAGCCGAGCCCTGGTCCGCTCCCAAGGGTTTGGGAGAAGGCATTGCCGGGGACGGCGCTGTACCTGTATTGAGGTCCAAAGTCGGCGCTGGCGCTGCGGAACCCTGAGTCGATGGGCTAGTGCCCTGACGAGTTCCCGCGCCGAAATTCGGCGCGCCGTTGCCAGGAATCGCCGGCGCCGGCAGAACCGGGGCTCCTTCCTTGACATTCGTCGCACCAGAATGGCCGCTCGAGGTCGCGAGCGAATTTGGCACAGGCGGAGCTGCCGGCGCATTCAAACCGGTTTTGTTCTCGTTTAGACCCATTCTGGCGGCCGGTGCTTCATTTCCTTTGGATGTTGGAGGAGTTTCCGATCTCAAAACCGGCAGTGGCGGAAGTTCAATTGACGTCTTGGAAGGATCGACCGGTTTACCTGCAAGACCGCCTGAATCCTTGTTCTTCAAGTTGTCAGCCATATCTTTTTGTTTGCCCGTAAGCCCGGGCATATCAATCGAAATCGGAGTGGTATCCGGTTTGGGAGCAACCTGATTCGTCTCATTCTTGACCTCAGAGGTTCCTGATCTGGGTGCACCATTCTTTCCTGCTGGACTATTATTACCTGTCAAGTTTGGCGTGTCATTCTTATCCGTTTTGAGTCCGCCGCTTGGCGCAGACTTTGGGCCATTCTTATCAGCCAGGCCGCCTTCACCGGCGGGCAATTTCCACGGGCTGGACAGTGGCGGAGGCACCGGCGGACTGGCGCCTGGGGCGGCTGCCTTGTCGTGCTCGGGCTCCATGATGAGCTGGTGTTCGTCCGGGGCTGCCGGACCGGTCGAAGTCTGGGACCTCGGTGAAGGCTTCGCGGGAATTGGCTCTTTCGAGTCGGTTCCCTCGCCGGACTTGCTGGCGGGGTCGCCGAGGGGGAAGGGGCCGGGAGCGCCGGCACCTCTGGCGAGTTGGATGTCATTTGCAGAGCTCTTGCCCGAACCGGATTGGGATTGGTTTTCCGTCCTACCACCGTGCTCTTGGTTAGCCGCCAGCCTGGGCTCTGCCGGCGCCTCGGGCGGCACGTCCCCCGGTTGCTCTTGTGATGCGGACGACTGGCCGTCGCTCTGTCCCATCTTGCCGAAGAGAACGATGCCTACCAGGCAGAGGAATGAGCAAGACACGACGATCCCAGCCTTGGTTTCACGCGACATTCCTCGCTCCTTTCACCTTTGTCCCTTGAAGAAACCGGGCGGCGGATGTTAGTCCCGTGAGATTGGACTGCATCACGAAGCCCTCCCCGCTCGCCCTGGATCTTCTGTTACCAACTGGGCCGCACGCAGCTTGGCGCTGCGGGACCGAGGGTTATTCTGTATTTCCTCTTCACCAGCCTGAATCGGTTTGCGCGTCAGGGCCTGCCAATGAGCACGTTCTCGGAAGGCATGCTTGACGCGCCGATCTTCAAGCGAATGAAAGCTGATGATCACGGCTCTGCCACCCGGCTTCAGGCAGCGCGGCAAATCCGCCAGGAAACGCTCAAGTGCTCCCAACTCATCGTTCACTGCGATCCTCAAAGCCTGGAAAACGCGGGTTGCGGGGTCGATGGCCGGGCGGCGGCCCTTGGGCCAGGGCACGCAGCGGCGCACAAGGTCCGCGAGTTGGTCGGTTGTCGCCAGCGGCTCCAGGCGGCGCGTGTCGACAATTCTGCGCGCGATTCGCCTGCTGAATCGCTCTTCGCCATATTGCCAAAACACATCGGCCAACTCGCGCTCACTCAATCGTGCCAGCAAACTGCTCGCCGGCTCTCCCAGGGTCGCATCCATGCGCATATCAAGTGGGCCAGGCTGCTGAAAACTGAAGCCACGGTCCGGCGCATCCATTTGATCGGAGCACACACCCAGGTCGGCCAGGATGCCGTCAACCTTCTCGATTCCCAATCTTTTCAGCTCGGTGGCCAGTTCATCGAAGTTCGACTGGACCAAGGTGACGGGAAGACCGGCCAACCGTGCTCGTGCCAGGTCGAGCATGCTCGCGTCCTGGTCCAGACCGATCAGCCTGCCCGTGGGCCCAAGGCGCTCGGCGATTAGCCGGGCATGCCCGCCGGCGCCGACCGTGGCATCGACAATGGTCTGTCCTGGGGCGGGCGCTAGAGCATCCAGCACCTCTGCGGGCAGCACCGGTACATGGCGTGGCGCCGCACTGGAGGGCTGGGGGCTCATCTGCCACCAAGTTCCATGAGTGCGAAGAGATCGACGTGGTGCTCTTCTCTGTTCTTCGTTCCGTTCCGGTCAGTATGTGCCGACAGGAATTTGACCGCCTGGACTGCCGGGATCAAAGCTTCAGCTGCCCATTGTTTTGAAATAGTCTCCTTGCCGCGGGGACGGCAAGGAGACCCGGGGAAAAGGCGAAGGGGCCATCGGCCAAGCCTGACTGATTCGGGGGAGAAGCAGCACGGCTTTTGCACGGACGGACGGCATCTGCTCATGCCGCACGACCTTCAATCAGCCCCTCGTCGGTGTCGGAAACTCTTTCAAGTTTCCTTGCTCTCGTGCCGATACCAGGATTACGGTCAAAGCTGGCCGCACATCCGGCAAAGGCGTCATTTTTGAAATGCCCGTTCGGCAACCGCATCGAAACGTTGGCTATTCTCGGTCAGGTACTGCTGCCAGCGTCCCGCATCCCAAAGCTCGAGATGGTCGCGGACGCCGATCAGGACCACCTCGTGCTGCAAGAGGGCAAACTGGCTCAAGCGCTCCGCAATCAAGATCCTGCCCGCTCGATCCACATCGACGGCTTCAGTCTGAGCAAAGTACAGCCGTCGAAAAACGCGGGCCTCGGCGTCGGTCGCGGGCGATTGATCAAGCTTCGCGGCCAATTGCTCAAGGCCTGCCTGCGTGTACAGCCACAAGCATTGGTCCGGGCCGGGCGTCACGAACAAGGTTTCCGGGTCGCCCAGCTGCTCACGAACCCGCTTGGGCAACGTCAGTCGGTTCTTTTCGTCGAGCGAACGGCTGTGGGAACCGGTAAGCAGCATTGCCAGGGCCTAAATCGCGTTCGGGCTGCCTTGCTGTGTTTCTTGCCGGCACCCTGAGACACTGCTTGGAGTGTAGATTCCCACCTACACCCACTCTCACCCATATCTCACCACAACTATACCCGACCCGACCCCCGAATCAAGAGCGAATCGGCTTCCCAGAATTCGCAGGACGCCTGCATGAGTACCGCTAATGCAGAGACCGCGCCAAAAAGATGTGTCCATCTTCGTTATTCGATAATGCGGTCAGAGGCTTCCCCTCACGACATAAGCCATTATTTAGATGCATCTTATAATTGACAGCGGCAGTCTTGCAAGACGAGAAGAAAGAGGAGGGCTCGCACTCTCCAGCCCGAGGCAAGGGACGCGGCTAGAGGCATTGTTTTCACACTCGTAGCGAGATTGGTATCGCGTTTTTCCGTACGTTGCAGCGAATGAAATGCCAGCTGCAAGGCGTTTTTGGATTGCTTCGATGAGGGCGGGACATCAGTAGGCAGAGTGATCTGACGGAGAATAGTTATTAATCCAAGCAACCTCGGAAGACAGAGTTCGTCACCGAGCGTTGGATCGTTTTTCTTTTTTTGAAAACTGGTCTCTGCGCGCGCTCGGCCATATGCATCTGGCACATGACCTCGGTGAGGTGCCACAGCCCGCGCCAAGCTATTGACTCAAGACCGGACGACCAACACGCGATTCTTGAGCTGGCGCGCTCCCAGGACGGGCATGATCGTCTCCTGAGCCAGCTGCTTCAGATAGTAGCTCGGTACCGAACCCGAGAGCACAATTTCGCATTCGCTCTCTTCGATGTGCAAGCGCCGCAAAGCTGGGATGGGGCACTGGCGCAGTGCCTGGTCAGCCCGGATTTGTGCGAGAGGAGAAATCGGCATCGGTCCATACTCCTTCCATTGAGAAAACCGTCGTCGTCCGGCTATCGAGGCAATCCGCCCCGGTCTCGCGAGCCGGTATAGGCTGGAACACTGCCATTGCGAGCACTGCGTCGTTGCTCTGGGGAATTAGTTGGCGTCACGTCCTTGTTCCTTATCTGCGAGTTGTTGAGTTCCTTCCAAAAGCCAACCAGGTCATGATAGGCTCGATTCTGCAGCCCAGCAAATGTTTTTTCAGACATTTTCCGGGAGCGAGAGCCGCGCAGCTGGCACCGATCTTTGTTTTAGCACCGCTCATAGTGATTGCCTGGCAGCCGTCGAACCCCTTTTTTCATTTCCAGCATCAGCAAGGCAGCGCTGATCTGAGGCACAGGGAGGCGCAATCCCTGGGCGATTTCGTCGATATGCCGCGGGCGTTCTTGAAGGAATTCCCAGATTTGCCTCTGCAGTTCATCCACTTGCGGGGGTGGCTCGAAACGCACGCGAGAACCTTTCGCCTTCACGCCTTCCAGTTCTTCGAGGATATCGTCCACGCCGCGGATGAGCACTGCCCCTTTGCGGAGGAGTTCGTGCGTGCCGGCGCTCGCTGGGCTATCGAGCGGGCCAGGGACCGCGAAGACCGTTCGTCCCTGCTCCGCAGCATGGCTCGCCGTGATCAAAGCGCCGCTCTTCTCGGCAGCCTCGATCACCAGGACCGCGCGTGACAAACCGCTAATGAGCCGGTTGCGGGCTGGAAACATACCCGCCATCGGTTCCATGCGCATAGCAGCTTCGGAAATCAAAGCACCTCCGGCTGCTACTTCATCCGCCAGACCAGCATGCTCGGGAGGATAGGTTTTTGATAAGCCCCCGGCCAATACGGCCAGCGTCCGTCCACCGGATTGAAGAGCCGCCCGATGTGCAATCCCATCAATGCCGCGTGCCAGACCCGATACAATCGTGTATCCCGCCCGGGTGAGCTCGCTCGCCAGGCGTTCGGAAATCCGCTTTCCGTATGCCGTGCAATGGCGCGAACCCACGATGGCTACCGCATTTCGATCCTTTGCCTGAATTTCCCCACGGACATAGAGGAGATGCGGAGGACTGGCGATGTTCGCGAGAGACTCGGGATAATCGGCCGTACCGTGCACAAGCAGGCGCACTCCCAGATGCTCCATCAGTTCCAATTCCGCGGCCGGGTTGGCGCTACGCATCGCCTCGTGGATACTATGAGCCAGCTTGGCTCCAAGGTGCGGCACCTCCTGAAGTTCGGCCGGCGACGCCTGCAATACGGTCTTGGCCGAACCGAAACGATCGAGAAGAGCAGCCGTCAGACGCGGCCCCAAACCCGGTACCAGATGCAAGGTCAAAAGATCCTGTACTTCGGGAGCGAGCGCTTGAGCCATGGCAGGATTGAACTTTCAGGAGAGAGTGTCTTCCAGAGCGCGGCGAACCTCGGTCTCCGAAACAGTATCTGTCAGAGCTGCCTCACCAAGACGACGAGGAAGAACAAAACGCAAAGAGCCGTCGCGGGCTTTCTTGTCCCTGCGCATGACCTCCAGGAGTTGCTCCACTGGCCAGCGCAGCGGCTTGGTGGGTAATGCAAACCTGGCCAGAAGGTCTTGCTGGCGTTCGGTCAAATCGCGTGGCATCAGCCCTTGCCGCTCGGCTAGCCGGCTGGCACAGATCATCCCCGCGGCAACTGCTTCACCATGCAGCCAGGCGCCGTAGCCACCGACCGTTTCAAAGGCATGAGCAAAGGTGTGGCCATAGTTGAGGAGCGCGCGCTGCCCCGTCTCCTCGCGTTCATCCTGTTCGACAATGTCGGCTTTAAGCCGGCAGCAGCGCTCGACGACATGCTGTACTGCCTCCGGGGCACGCTGGAGAATTGCCTCGACGTTGGTCTCCAGATAAGCAAAAAGAGCCGCATCGAGAATAACACCGTACTTCACGACCTCGGCAAGTCCGCTGCGATATTCGCGATCTGGAAGTGTGGACAGTGCATCCGTATCGATCCAAACGCCGACCGGCTGATGGAAGGCCCCAATTAAGTTCTTCCCTTTGGGATGGTTGATGCCAACCTTGCCGCCAACCGAGCTGTCGACCATGGCGAGCAGCGTGGTGGGCACCATCAACAGCGGCAGACCGCGAGCATAAGTTGCCGCCACGAACCCTGCGACATCTCCAACGACTCCGCCGCCGACGGCCACGATCAGAGTGTGGCGGTCCGCTCGCAGATCGGCGAGCGCATCGTATAGCACCGAAGCCGTCGAGAGCGACTTCTGTGACTCTCCCGGCGGCAAAACCTTGAGGGTGGTGCGGAATCCGACGGCGGCCAAAGCGGCGACAGCCTCGCGCGCCTGGGCAGCCACATTTTCGTCCGTGACCACGAAAGCAGAGCCGCCGCGAGCCCGCTGTCGTGCAAAAGGCCCCACGCCACTCACATCGGCGGTCGTCACCGCTATGTCATAGCTGCGCTCTTGAAGGTTAACTCGGAGGTCGGTCATCGCGCGCTCGGCGTAAGAGGCTCCTGGTCTCGAGGGATGAAAGTGAGCCCCAGATTGGCTTCACCATAACACTCGTTTCTGCTTATTACCAGCTGCGCGGCTAAAGTATCGTTTGGCCGCGAGCCACGTCTAATTCTGTATGAGTAGCATTTCAGACGGTCCGCCGAACAACGGCCGTCAGCGCCCATCCGCCAAGCGCAACGGCGCCAGCTGCACCGTACCGTTAGCCACCGTTTCAGACGGTCCGTCGAACAACGGCCGTCATCCCCAATCCGCCAAGCGCAACGGCGCCAGCTGCACCCTACCAGCACCGTTAGCCACCGTTTCAGACGGTCCGCCAGACAACGGCCGTCAGCGCCCATCCGCCAAGCGCAACGGCGCCAGCTGCACCCTACCAGCACCGTTAGCCACCGTTTCAGACGGTCCGCCGAACAACGGCCATCAGCGCCCATCCGCCAAACGCATCGGCGCCAGCTGCACCGCACCAGCACCGTTAGCCACCGTTTCAGGCGGTCCGCCGAACAACGGCCACCGGGGATTCTGGCAGGAGAAGTTTCCGGAAAAGGGTCCTGACACCTTTTCCTTTCGACTCCCAGAACCAGGCAGGACAACAGAATCCGGAGCATAATTTCTTCCACAACCGTCGGGGACGAGAGTGGATGTTGCTGCAAGTCCAAACCAGTCCGCAATCGTCAGTACGAACTATAAGGAGCGACCCGGAGAGGACCCGCCCGTACGGGTTCTCAGCTACGCGCTCTGCCCACATCGGGGCAAGGAGCTGGTCTCTGCCCCTGGCTCTCCCGTCTCGCCGACCAACCGGCATCCTCTTGATTCAATAGCGAGTTCAGGGAATTGGTTTGACAACTACTAGCGCCCTCGTTAGTTTCATGGATGTGTCGACTCTCGGGACCCAGCGGGACGGTACTGCCCGCATGTCTAGAAACTTAATTTTTAAATTCCTAGTTGCGTCGGCTGATTCTGCCCTTGCTGGTTCGAACACTGCTTTTGCACTTGCGGATCGCGTGTGGCGGAAAAGCACAGCGGTCGCGCGTGGTGCGGCTGTCACTAGGCCCATTCATGTTCCCTGGGTCGGTTGACGTTTGCATAGCCACTTGTGGCTGAGAATCCATTGCAAATGGCGCTAGGGCGCAAGTGGCTACTCTTACAGCAACATTTTGCAGAGATATGTAGCTGAATTCGCCAGAGTTCGAGTCTTCCTTAGAGGCTGCCAAACAACTGGCTGACGGAGCCGCAGTTGTTTGGCAGCCTCTTCATAGGATCGAAACAAGTACTGCAGTAGAATTACGCCAAGTGAACGGCCATCGGCCAGTTAATTGACGGTACGCCTGGATGGACGCAAGGGCCTAAGTCCTTAGGCATACATCACGAGTGTCCGGCGGTCGTCCCTATGACTGGAACAGCTGAAACGATCTTAGAGAAACTTGGAATGCACTTGCCTCGCAACGGGATACCATAGCGATGACGAATCAAGTTCAGAGGTTACTTGCATGCGCTTTTACCGTGAGTGCTATCCTGATGGGCGGCGAGTTGATTTACGCCGCCGACGGGGATGAGAAATCTCAGCGTCGCGTGCTTGAGGAAGCGACAGTGAGCTGGCGGGCACTCGGAAAGTTCTATGATGAGCTGGACGGTTTATTTACGATGAAAGATACCGCCATCGGCAAAATCCGCCGCCACACCCAGACGAGTTTCCTGATTAATGGTTCGAACCTTCGGTTACAGCATCGTGCCGTCAGTGAACAATCGATAACTACGATGGTGTTTAACGAGAGATACTTTTTCTCCCTGTATCAGGAAAACAAAGCGAGTGCGCCCCAAGTCACGGCAATTCAAGCCGTGCGCGGCACGGACGACCAATGGTACTACAAAATCAACTATGACGTGATGCGCTATGTTCGGGCGCCGATCTGCATTGATCGAGAAATGCTAGATCAGTTGGTCTCCAAACGCGGCTTCAAGGTGACGGATGTTTCTAGTGTCTCTCGCAAGTCAAAGTCGCTTGTCCGATTAGGTTTCGAGTATCAGCCCTCGACAAAGGCGCCATACGTACCGCCGGAGATTCCCCTTGAGAAACTGGGTCTGGGGAAATCATGGCTTCTTTTGGATCCAGAGTCTTATTGGACGATACAAGAGTACAGTCTAGCATATTGGTGGGGAACCGAATCTGGCCTCCTTGAGTATGGAGAAAAGATTGAGGGATTTCCAGTCCTGCGACGAGGTCATGTGAAAGCCTGGGGAAGTCAGAAGCCGGAGGAAGTTGTCGCGATTGACTGGAGTATGAACAAGATCCTTCATCGAACCGTGCCGGCTACTGAGTTTACGCTTTCCGCGTTCAACCTCCCGGAGCCCAATTTACAACCAAGAGTGGAAACGGCGAATTGGCTAAGAGTATTGGCAATCGGCATTGGTTTGTTGTTGGTTGCGGGGGGGTTGCGTTTCTACCTGCGAAAGCGTTTGAGGTATTCTCAAAAGGTGTGCTCTAGCTGAGAGGGGAAAGGCGGCGTATCCTGCTGGTGGAATTGGGTTCTTTTCATCAGCTTGCCCAACGAGGGCTGGAAGGATACTCCATGATTGAGACTACGCTTTTTGACAGGGGAATGCCAGGGGTGAGCCAGGTCGATCTGGAAGTCGCTGACTTCCAGGAACAGTTCGAGGGACGCGATCTGCTCGATCAACTGGTTCGCAGTGGTGCTCAGCAGATGCTCCAGCAGGCCATTGAGGCCGAGGTGCAAGAGTTTCTGGACTAGCACCAGGAACGGCGCGACCAAGACGGCAAGCGCCTGATCGTCCGCAACGGCCACAAGCCGAGCCGCACGATTGTGATCGGTGCCGGGGTCCTGGAGGTGCGGCAGCCACGGGTGCGGGACAATGGGTCGAACAAGGACGAACGGGTGCAGTTCAGTTCGCCGATTCAGTACGCTGCCTGATTCTGTGCTTCTCAGAGCACAACATTTGACAATATCTCGAAAGCGGAACTGAAGGTGGGTGATGTCGGGAACGACTATCTCACTGGCGTTTTCTCGGAACCCGGTACGGACTGGATTTGGAGGTGGCCAGCCAGGCGCATGCTGTGAACCCAAGACACCTGTTGGGCTACTCGCGAATTCATTGCGTTCAAGCCGAAGTCATACTCCGTGCCAATCTAGAACGTGGGAGATAGAACCATGCGCCGAAGGTCAGCATTTACGTTGATAGAGTTGTTGGTTGTCCTGGCAATCATGGCCGTGTTGATCGGACTCCTGGCGGTGAGCGTCCAAAAGGTTCGCGAGGCTGCCAACCGCGTGGTGTGTGCAAACCAACTCCGCCAAGTTGGCTTGGCGTTGTTGCAACACCATGACACGTATCTAGTTCTTCCATCGAATGGAGGGTGGGACGGCAAGGAGAGTATTACTGCGGCCAACGGGAGCCAAACGTATGTGTACAGCAGGTATTTTCCCGTGACAGAACCTGCAATCTGGGGCGTCGGTGATCCAGGCCGCCGACCGCCGGATCAAACGGGAAGTTGGGCCTACGCCATCCTGCCATTCCTGGAACAACAGAATCTGTATCAGAATCGGGATTGGACCACACCGGTCAAGACCTACATATGCCCCAGCCGGCGTGGTTATGGCGCGCAGGTGCCAATGAATGACGACCATGGTGAATACGAAGGAGGCGGTTGGCCATGGGGCAAGACTGACTACGCGGCCAACGCTCTGTTGGTGCTCAATCGGCCCTATTGTCTACCCTTGGCGTTCATCAAGGATGGGACGTCGGGTACAATTCTCGTTGGTGAAAAGCGGGTTGCCGTCGAGGACTATTCAACAGGCACGTGGTTCTTTGACGAGCCGTTCTTTACGGGTGGGTCAGCGGGCACTGTCCGGTATGATTCGGCGCTAATCCCGGACACAACGATGAGCCCCTTCCACTTCACCTGGGGAGCTGCTCACGCAGGCGGAGTTCAATTCGTGTTTGCGGACGGGTCGGTGCATCTTCTTTCCTATGGAATGTCGCAAACTAGCTTAATGGCACTGACCACTCCCAACGGTGGTGAGCCGACTCCGGAATTGTAGTTGCTCTCGAATCTACCAGCGGATTGGAGCCTGCCGTGATCGAGGATTGGGGCCTCGGGCCGGTCTTCGCATATGAATCGCTTCTGACTTGGCGCAGATGGAAGCCGCGCTTGGTCTGCTCGCTGCTTACTCTCGTGCTCCCGGCTGCCTTGGCCCTGGTCTGGTGGGAGCAAGGCTGGCCGCGGGTGGGCGAGATATTCTTCTATACGCTCGTAGCTCTGCAGCTTACGTTGGTACTCGTGGCAGTCCCCGCGCATACAGCGGCGTCATTTTGCTGGGACAAGGCACGCGGCCCGCTCCTCCAGGTTCTGGCCACGGACCTGTCCGCAGCGGAAATCGTACTGGGCAAGTGGGCGGCTCACTCCCTCCCGGTCCTGGGCTTGGTTTTGGCCTCCTTGCCGTTCTTGTTCGCGGGCGCTCTGCTGGGCCTGATCGATCCCGGTGCCGTGGGCGGAGCCTTCCTGGTGACCATTGGTGTTGCCGTGGTCGGCTCTTCGCTGGCCCTGGCACTGTCGATATGGCGCACCAAGACACACGACGTGCTGCTGGCCGTCTACCTGACCTGGGCGGCCCTGATCCTGGCCAGCCCCATGTGGAACCTACTGGCTCGGCGCTGGGGATTTCTGCCAGCTCCTCCATGGCTGGTCAAGGTGAACCCCATCGCGCTGGCTTTCGCGCCCTATGCGAATCCCAAGGGTTGGAGCCTGACGGACGACCTGGACTTTCTTGGCGGGACAATGACTGTTGCCGCGCTCTTGCTCCTGGCCGCCATGTCTTACCTCCGTCGCGCCATCCTCAGCCAGGCTAGCCAACCCCCTCCGCGAAGGTACATCTCGACCCACACCGCAAAGCGCTGGCTCATCGGCCCATCCCTCGATGGCAATCCTGTCCTTTGGCGCGAGTGGCACCGCCGGCGCCCGTCGCGCTGGGTCCTCCTGCTCTGGACCGTTTATGCCGCGCTGGCCACCCTCTTCAGTCTGCTAGCTATCGAAGATGACGGTCATGACGTAGCAGGGTTGGTCAACGCTTTCCAGGTGACCATCGGGTTGCTCCTGGTGAGCCCCGCGTCGGCCACCGCGATAGCGGAAGAGCGTGGTCGGGGAAGCCTCGATCTCTTGTTGGCGTCGCCGCTGTCCACACGGAGCATCGTGTTGGGGAAGTGGTGGGGAGCCTTCCGTGCGGTCCCGCTACTGGCAGTCTTGCCAGGCCTCGTGACCGCCTGTCATGCCGTTCCGAACAAGCAGGGGTTCGCGGTCTTGCTGGTCATCGGCCTGGTTCTGGCCTACGGAGCCGCGATTATCAGCGCGGGCTTGGCGCTGGCGATATGGGTCCGGCGGCCCCACCGCGCGGTGGGGCTTAGTGTGGGCGCTTACATGCTGATCACGGTCGGTGGGTTTGTTGTTGGAATTCTGTCATTTCGATGGTTCCCACGGGCCACGGGGATGGCCGTGGCTAGCCCTTGGTTCGGGGTCGGAAACCTGACCGGGGTAGCGGCACAGCAAACCATCTCACCGCAGCGTGGCGACGTTTACACCTGGTGCGTTTTCTGGATCGTCATCTATACAGCCACCGCTATGGTTCTCCTGTTGACTACCCTGGCGACGTTCGACCGCAGTTTGGGTAGAGCAAGATAAACGGTGCCTGACAAGCGGCGAACTTGCCGCAGGCAATCGGGGTCGTGGCTGTGTTGGTTCCAACGACCCGGTTGGTTCTTGCGCCGGCAGCCTATGCGCAGGATAGCAAAAGGGGACGCATCTAATTAGTGATCCAACATCAGCCGCTTTTCCTCCATTTCGGACACGTCCGCAATGCTCATGAGTGACAGCTATCTGGGCCTGGGCACGGTGGTGATCGAATCGTACCCACAACCGCGCGTGGAGCTGACTTACGTCAAGCAGTCGGGCGAATCGAACGGCGACGCGGGCGACCAGTACACCGGCCTGGATCGTTTTGGCCGCGTGGTCGATCAGTGCTGGATTGTGACTTCGACGGGGGCGACCACCAACCGCTTCCAATACGGCTGCGATCAAGACAGCAACGTGCTCTATCGCAACAATCTCGTGAACACGTCCTTCGGCGAGCTGTACCACGCCAACGGCTCCGGCAACGGTTACGACAACCTGAACCGGCTGACGAACTTCGCCCGTGGCGTCCTGAGTGCTTCCGGCAGCACGCTCGATACCATTACGTCGCCGTCGCACAGCCAAAGTTGGTCCTTGGACGCGCTAGGCAACTGCGACAGGCAAAAGGGGTCGGGAGTTTTTTCGGATAACGCCGTAAGCTACGCGACCACTCCCTACATCGGCACGCAGAATACCAACTACTACACGACCCTGACTGATTATGGCTCCCGCGGCCGGCAGACGCGCGTGCAGGTGTCCCGGGCCAAATTCTGATCGTATTTGTTACCAAATTAGGGCTGTAGGAGTTTTGGCGTGGTGAAGGCCTGTTTGCCGAATTGTTGAGAATTTTGGAGCAAGATGGCGCGACGGGTTTGCGCGGTTTGCCAGTCACGTTGGCGATCGTGTGCATCGGTGGAGCCGATGGGACTGGCCTAGGCGTGGGCACCTGGTTACGGGGGAGGTGGCGGCTTCGGAGTTTTCTTTTTGGCTTGCTGGGCCTGGTATTGATGGAGCCAGCGCTGGAGGAGGGAGTGACGATAGCAGAAGCAAGGCAGCTCGCGCGGCTGGCCTGGCTCGTTGTAACGCAAGGGGTGTTTTTCCACATGGCTTGTGCCGCTCTGAGAATCGACAATGCGCATGCACGCCAGGTTGCTTTCCTACGCCTTCGGCTGCAGCCAATCTGTGACGCTTCAGCAAGTCCTGCGGAGTACCCTCGGGGTGTGCCTCCCGCCGCTGCCCACTGGCCGGTGCGATCCCGGCTGAGAAGCGCGAACATCTCGGAATCGCTCTTTCTTACGCCAAAGGCGTTAATGCGCAAAGCCTGGAGTCGCGGTAGCGCACTCCAGGAATATCGTCGAGCCCTGTTGCATCCTACACCGAAGGTGTTGTAGCGTAGAGTGACAACGCAATCCCAGATTCTCCGGGCTAGCGTCGCGTCCTCCGCCTTCCTACATGCGCTACAACGGCCACGGCGCAGAAACGAAGAAGATGCGCGGCCCCGACCCGGAGTGCGCTGCCGCGACTCCGGGCTTTGCGCTGAAACGCCTACGGCGTAGGGATTCCTGGAATTGGCCCCGCTTGCCGGCTCGTCTTTTTGTGACCGTTGTCCAACTGCCGGAGATAGCCGCTATCTTGCGAGTCCTTCACCAGGCCGCTACAGTGAGAAAGAGCAAAAACGCCTTCACGAAGGATGTTTTCCCATGCTTAGCGCGGCGAACCGAGTTTCTTCCAAGTCTTGCGGTGAGCGTATCTCGTGATTCGGTATGGCGATGAACGCATCTGCGTGGTCATTGGACGAACCCGCCACAACATGATCCAGGTGGAAATCCAGGAGGCGGCCAAGTGCGGTGCCCAGATGATCGAGCTGCGCCTGGATTTCCTGGCAAAGGCGCCCGATTTCAGACGGCTCTTGGCCACGAAGCCCTGTCCTCTGGTTGCCACCGTGCGCCGCCCCCGGGATGGCGGCCGCTGGGCCGGCTCCGAGGAAGATCGACAGCTGCTGCTGCGACAGGCAATCGTTGGAGGATTTGATTGGGTCGATCTCGAGATCGACGTCGCCGAGCAGATCCCTCGTTTCAAGGACGTCAAACGCATCATCAGCTACCACAATCTTCATGAGGTACCAGAGCATCTGGAGGCCATCCATGAAGAAATGTGCCAGCTCGATGCCGATGTCGTGAAGATTGCAGTGGCCGCCCAGGAACCGGCGGACAACCTGAGAGTATTGCGGCTCATGCGTAAGCCGTCCAAGCCCACGGTGGCCTTCTGCATGGGCGATTTGGGCATTCCCAGCCGGATCTTGGGCGCCAAATTCCGCGCGCCCTTCACTTATGCGGCATTCAACAAAGAGCGCGGCATCGCGCCCGGCATCCTTTCTTACGACGAGATCAAACGCGTCTACCAATACCCCCGCATCAATCCGGAAACAAAGATTTTCGGCCTGATCGGCGATCCGGTGGCACACAGCCTGAGCCCTCTCATTCACAACACCGCTTTCCGGAGCCTGGGAATCAATAGCGTTTATATCCCGTTTCGAGTGCCGCGCGCGGCTTTAGAAGGCTTCCTCAAGGACTTCGACCTGCTCCCCGTCCACGGCTACAGCGTGACGATTCCCCACAAGGAAGCGGCTGCCGAATTCGCCCAACAAAAGGACGCTGCAGTAACCTTGACTCACGCCGCCAATACCCTCGTAAGGGGGGAAGACGGGTTCACCGCCTACAACACGGATTACGAAGCTGCGCGGGAGTCGCTCCTGGCCAATCTTCCTCCCGGTCCCAACGGTGAGCTTGGCTCCTTGCACGCTCGCACTGCGCTGATTCTCGGCGCCGGCGGCATGGCTCGCGCCATGGCCCATGCACTGCAACGTGAGGGAGTTCTGCTGTCTATCACGAACCGTACTCCCGAGCGAACCCATCGGCTTGCTGAGGAAGTTGGCTGCCGGGTTGTCGAGTGGCCCGCGCGGCATAGCTACCTTTGCGAGATCCTGGTGAATTGCACCTCAGTCGGCATGCACCCCAACCTGGACGACAGTCCCATTCATCCTGGAGCCCTGAAACCCGGTCAAATTGTGATGGATTCCGTTTACACGCCGGAGACGACTTTGCTCGTGAAAGAGGCGCGGAGCCGAGGTTGCCACGTGATCACCGGCGTCGACATGTTCGTGCGCCAGGCTGCTCTTCAGTTCCAATTCTTTACCGGCCGCGAACCGCCTTTGGACTTGATGCGCAGCGTTGTTCGCCGGGCGTTTTCTCCAGTCGTTTTGCGTGACGAGGAATGAAGAGCACCTGCCTCTTGGCGCCGTTCCGGAGTCGGCCGTGCCGCAAGACCCCATGACTGGAATCCATACTCTAAACGCCAACATCGGAAATGTCTTTTTGATTGGTTACCGCGCGACGGGCAAGACGACGGTCGCGCGCATCCTGGCCGAGCTGCTTGGCTGGACGTGCGTCGATGCAGACCAGGTTCTGGAAGAGCGCCACGGCCGCACCATCCGCCGCATTTTTGCAGAAGAGGGGGAGGCAGGCTTCAGGGACAAGGAGGCTGCTCTTCTGGAAGAATTCTGCAATAACGAGAGACAAGTAATCGCGACGGGCGGCGGCATAGTACTTCGGGAATCGAATCGGAAGCGTTTGCAAGGCGCGGGTTGGGTGGTCTGGCTTACTGCTGACGCTCAAACTCTGTGGCAGAGGCTGCAAGGTGATCCGACAAGCATGGAGCGACGTCCTCCTCTAACGGTCGGCGGCCTGGCCGAGATCGAGGAAGTTCTGCGATTGCGCGAGCCGCTCTATCAGTCGCTGGCGCGCTGGACCGTCGAGACAGCCGAGCGCCCGCCGCATGCAGTCGCGAATGCCATCCTTGATCGTCTTTCCAGTTCGGGCTGAAGCTTGACACGGCTGCCCGTCCCGTTGCCAAACGAACATCCGGCACGGGCGGACGGCGACGAATGGACAAACCGCATGCTGGTGTTTTTATTGATTGCCGTGTTTGGTTTCGGCACCATTATCGGCAGTCTGTTGAACGTCTGTATATACAGGCTGCCGATGGAAAAAAGCATCCTTTGGCCGGGGTCTCATTGCGGCAAGTGCTACCAGCCGATTCGCTGGTATGACAATGTTCCCTTGTTCAGTTACCTCCTGCTGCGCGGCCGCTGCCGAGCCTGTGGGGCCAAGTATTCGTGGCGTTACTTCTTCATTGAGCTGCTCACGGGCTTGCTGTTCGCGGGCTTGTTCTTCTACGTTGTCGCGGACAACATCCATCACTTTGAGGACTTGCAAGGCGAGCGCGACCGCATGGCAAAAGGGCTGTTCCCCACCTGGCCGGCCTGGGTCGTGTTCGGCCACCATGCTGCATTGGTGTCTTTCCTGCTGGTAGCATCCTTCTGTGATCTGGACTTCCGCGAAATCCCGCTCTCGGTCACAGTTCCCGGAGCACTGATCGGCGTGGTTTGCGCAGTCCTTTGGGCCTGGCCCTGGCCGCTGACTCCGGGAGCGGCTGTGAAACTGATGCCGCTAGGACAACCTTGGTGGCTCGTGCCAACGAACCTCGGACCTGGCCAGGGTCTCTATTCATGGCCGTTCTGGGGGCCGCTCCCCACCTGGTCTGCGCCGGGAGGAAACTGGCAAACCGGCCTGGCGACGGGCCTGGCCGGGGCACTGGCCGGAACCCTCATGCTGCGAGCCATCCGCTTTGTCTTTGGCATCGGCATGGGCGTCGAGGCGCTGGGCTTGGGAGACGCCGACCTCATGATGATGGCCGGCGGCTTCCTGGGCTGGCAACCGGTAGTAGTCGGATTCTTCCTGGGAGTCTTCGTCGGCCTAATCTTTGGTATCGTTCAACTGGTGTTTGGGGGCGGCCACCTGATGCCCTTTGGTCCGTCTCTTGCCCTTGCCGTCATGGCCACTCTCCTCGGCTGGCACTGGATCGCCCCCCGAGTGCAGCCGTTATTCTTCAACGGCGTCCTCCTGCTCATCCTCGTGGCCGGAAGTGGTATCCTGATGCTGATTCTCAGTTATATCCTGAGGCTGATCAAGCGCTAGACTCGCGAGGGAAAAGCAGGGCTGAAGGGTACTGGCAAAAGGAGCTGTCGTGCAGTCGATTGTCATCGTTGATTACGGGATGGGCAACCTCCGCAGTGTGCAGAAGGCTTTCGAGAAAGTCGGGCATTCTGCCCTTATCAGTTGCAATCCCAATCAGATAGCCGAGGCCGACAAGGTAGTGCTGCCCGGTGTCGGCGCATTTCAAGATGCAATTGCCAGGCTGCATGAAACGGGGATGGTGCCTGCCCTGGTCGAGCATATTCGAAAAGGCAAGCCATTCCTGGGAATCTGTCTTGGTCTGCAGTTGCTCTTCACCAGGAGCTATGAGGACGGCGAACACGCCGGTCTCGATTTGTTTCCCGGAGAAGTCGTACGCTTTGCGGATGTTCCCGGGCTCAAGGTCCCGCACATGGGATGGAACCAGGTGCTTGTCCGGCGGCCCGCCCCCATCCTCGAAGATTTTTCGCATGGGGCAGAGGCATATTTTGTGCACTCATACTATGTCAGGCCGAAGGACGCCGGCATCATCGCGACCGAGACGGAGTATCCGACCCCCTTCACATCCATGATCTGGCATGAAAATGTCTTCGCGACGCAGTTCCATCCCGAGAAGAGTCAACACCTTGGTCTAGGAATTCTTCAGCGATTTGCAGCGTTGCGCTAATCAGAGAATTAACTAATATCCTTGACCAGCTGATCAAAGCGAGTAAGCGTTCACAGTGGTATTCGACTGCGCAGTCAGCGCAGAGTATTGCCCAGGTCGCGCCCCTGCTGGGGAACGAACGTAGTGTCTTGTAGGTCCCACCGTTGGTGTATCCAGGGTGTT
>Ga0116217_10001161_pt1 | contig 25973 bp, 16 predicted proteins | sample Sb_taG_6_FD_89697 | JGI IMG/M metagenome (GOLD analysis project Ga0116217, IMG submission 89697) | Peat soil microbial communities from Weissenstadt, Germany - Sb_50d_4_PS metaG | ecosystem: Environmental > Terrestrial > Soil > Wetlands > Peat | place: Germany: Weissenstadt | collected 2010-09-21 | reverse complement strand
GGCGCGAAAGTCGGGCGGGAATGATATGAGTAGAGAGTCAAGGACGGGGACAGGTAAGGGTGTGAAAATGCGGACAAAAGGATAAAAAGTGTGTCCAAAATCCTTTCGTGAACCGTTACCGTGATGTTGTCCACCTTGGCCCGGATTTCGTTCCACCCTTTCTTCAAGTGCGCCTTCACAACGTCCTGCCCGGGCTTGGCCTGCCGGCCGCCCTTGACGTCATGGACCTTCTCCCCGTTGACCCAGACGCGGACGCCGTCGTCGCTGCCGACGCCGAGGGTCACGGCCTGGTCCCCGTCCGAGTAGACCCAGCTGGCGGCGTAGGCGGCGCCGGCCTCCCGGTATTGGAAGAAGCCGGCCAGGTCGATCTTGTCCTCGGCGCTGTGGTAGGGCCGCCACTTCACCCGGCCGCCGAACCCGTCATAGGCCTTCTCCAGCTGCACGGGCTCGCGCTCCGGGGGGTAGACGGCGTCGTGGCCCTGCTCGGCGGTGCTGGCGAAGGGGCCCAGGAGCTGCCAGTCGCGGACGAACGAGAGCGTGGGCGCCGGCCGGGGCTTTTTCTCCTCGGCGCGGGCCTTTTCGAGCGAGGCCCGGTGCCCCCGCTCCTCGGCGAGGCGGGCGAGGGCGTCGTTCAGCCGCTGCTCTGCGTCCTCCTTCTGCTTCGACACGGCCGCCGACTTCCGGTTCGCCGCGTCCAGCGCCTTCACCGCTTCGGCGTGGGCGGACTCGGCCGCCTGACGACCGGCCTCGGACTCCTGCACCTGCTTGTCGGCCTCTGCCTTCTGGGCCTGCACGGCCTGAAACGCCGCCGTTTGCTCGATCCCGCCGCCGGGGAGTGGCGTGCCCAGCAGCACCGCCGCCCACAAGGCGGCCGGGCCGATCAGGCAGCCGACGAACAGTCCCAGCAGAAAGGGCGCGGTGCGGCGCGGGACGGGGGTGACGGTCGGGGCGGGCGTCGGAACGTCGCGGCGCGGCGGCACCGGGGGCGGGCCGAGTGGGGCGTTGCAGCCCGGGCAGAGGCCCTGCTCGATTTCAGCGTCCACGTAAGGGATCGAGCACTTCGGGCACCGATGGACGGCCATGACGACCTCCGGGAGACGCGGGCGCACCAACGCCCGTGCGTCGGCGACCGCCCAGGGGGCTCGCAGCTGCGCCGTGGCCCCGGTCGGTCCTTCCAGTGGACTTCCAGGAGACCCGGGTGCGCCGCTACCGGTTGATTCTAGGCCCCGAGGGTCGCACGGTAAGGATCACCAGATGCTGGGCACCGGCGATCCGAGAGGTCAAAGCCAAGGTCACTTGGCCCCCGGCCGACCGGGCGGGGCGGCCAATCGGGGAGCGGAACGGGTTGCCGCCGACGTTCCGAGACCTGAGCGCCGGGGGCGTGGGACTGGCGGTGACGGATCACGAGGACCGAGGGCTCGGGGCCGGTGGCCAAGTACGTGTGGTGTGCCAATGAAGATTAACGGGGCGTCCTGTCCTGGCCCGCGCCCAAATGAGCGACACCCCGGGTGGGGCTGCGCGCATCGATCCGACACACCGCGGGCGATGTGACCGACGCGCGCAACGCTGTGGCATTCTTCCCACACGTTGACACCACGCGGAGATAGTGTCGAGCGGAATAGACATTTCGTCTCCAGACCATACTGGTGCTAGATGGCTGGATCGTATATCTTTCGCCAGTGGCCTGATTTTGCTGGACAACAGCCCGGTGACCGTACATTTTGAGGGCTGCCCAGGAGAAACCGCACCTTCGCTCGCAAGGAGGCCGGCCATGCCGATCCCCCGCGCACCGTCCGTCAACCTCGCGGACGCCGACCGCCTCGTGCTCCAGCGCCTCAGTCACGCCGCCTCCACCCCGCAAGCCCTGGCCTTGCGCTGCCGCCTCGTCTTGCGCGCCGCCCAGGACGACTGCCCCACCAACGGCCGGGTCGCCGACGAACTCGGCTGCGACCGCCACACCGTCGCCACCTGGCGGCGGCCGCATCCTCGACCACGGCTTAGCAGGCTTGCAGGACCGGCCACGCCCGGGGCGTCCCCCGGGCTTTTCCCCCCGAGCAACGCGCCACCGTCCTCGCTCTGGCGTCCGAACTGCCCGCCGCCGCTGACTGCCCGGCCACGCGCTGGAGCCTCGACGACCTGGCCCGCCGCCTACTGCTGACCGCGGTGACGTAGCGCGGCCGGCCGGCCTCCAGCGCCAGACCGTTGAGGTGGCAGCGGTCCTCGGCGGCGAGCTTGCTCAAAAACGGCGGGCGCCACAGCGGCGTGAAGCTGCGGCGCACACTCACCGTCGCCAGGCAGTTGAACAGCGTGGCCACGAACACCACCCGGCCGGCCGCGTCCACGGCGACGTCGTGCGCGTCCAGGTCGCCGGTCGTGTACCCGAGTCGCGGTACGTAGAGCCGGTCGTGCCCCTGGTAGGTCTCGCCCCGCCGCAGCGCATTCTCGAAACGCCACACCTGGTACTGCGTACCTAGCCACAGGGTATGGCCGTCCGCCCACAGGCCCATCGCGCGGCCGAACGTGCGCTCAAACACCGCCAGCCCGCCGTCGGGACGGAGGCCGAGCAAAAAGAGCTTGCCCGTCTGATAGGTCGTAAACGCGAGACTCACGCGCCGTTCGGCGAGCCATGCGGCGAGGCGGGACGAGCCCGTCACCTCGATCCAGGGCGCGTCCTTGGCGGGGCCGTCGGCAACATCGCTGCTCATGGGCCGGTTCCTCGGGCGAATACCCGGTCAGTATAGGAGACCGGCGCAAGAATTCTTTTGCCCCCCCGGCCGCCCGGCTTTAGAATAGGGGAGGTGCTTTGGGTCCAATTCCGTTGTCCGGTCCCGGGAGAGGCGATGTCCGCCGCGGGGTCTATCACCGCGCTGATCCAGCGCCTGGAGGCGGGCGACCACGAGGCCGCCCAGCCGCTGTGGGAGCGCTACTACCCCCGGCTGGTGGCGCTGGCGCGGAAACACCTCCGGGGCACGTCGCGGCGCGTGGCGGACGAGGAGGACGTGGCGCTGAGCGCCTTCGACAGCTTCTGCCGCGGCGCCGAGCAGGGCCGCTTCCCGCGGCTGGCCGACCGGGACGGCCTTTGGGCCTTGCTGGTGCTCATCACCGCCCGCAAGGCCGCCGACCACGCCGCGCACGAGCGCCGCTTGAAGCGCGGCGCGGGCCAGGTCCGGGGCGATTCGGCGCTGACGCCGCCCGACGGCAAGGGCGGCGGCTTCGACCAGGTCGCCGGGGACGACCCGGCGCCCGACCTGGTGGCGATGTTGGCCGAGGAGTTCGAGTCCCTGTTGCGGCGGCTCGGCGACGGCCCGCTGCGCTCGATTGCGGTCTGGCGGCTGGAGGGGTACGACAACGCCGAGATCGCCGCTCGCCTCGGCCATTCCGAGGTGACCGTGCGGCGGCGGCTGCGGCTGATCCGCAAAATTCTTCAGCAACGCTGATCGCCCGCCGTTGCGTTCGAGGATTACCTCCATAACGGCCCCGTGGCACCGACCCGTGGAGACCGAGGGATGAACGAGTCCCCTTTCTCGCCCGACGAATCGCTGTCGGTGGAGGCGTTCTACCGCCTGGACGCGCTCTGCGAGCGCTTCGAGGGCGTGTGGATCGCCGGCCGGCGGCCGCGCCTGGAGGAGCTGTTAGCGGAATGCGATGGGACCGAGCGGGCGGCTCTCCTTCACGAACTGTTGCTGCTGGAACTGGATTACCGCCGCCGCCGGGGCGAACAGCCGGCCCCGCGTGAATACGAGGAGCGCTTTCCCGACGACGTGGTCCTGGTGCGCGCTACCTTCGCGGCCATTCGCACGTCGTTGACCCTGACCGCCTCCGGTCGGGAGTCCACCCCGGGCAGCCGCTACCACTTGCCGCACGTCCCACCACATCAAGCGCCTACCACCCTCGAACGAACCGAACCGAAGAAGCCGTCTTCGCAGGCCCGGCTGCCGGACAGCCCTTTCCCGAAGCTGCCCGGCTACGAAATTCTCGAGGAGCTGGGCCGCGGCGGCATGGGCGTCGTGTACAAGGCGCGGCAGACCGCCCTCAAGCGCCTGGCCGCCCTGAAGATGATCCTGGCCGGGGCTTACGCCGCGCCGCAGGAAGTCCTGCGCTTCCGCACCGAGGCCGAGGCCATCGCCCGCCTGTGCCACCCCCACATTGTGCAGGTCTACGAGGTCGGCGAGCACGATGATCGGCCCTACTTCTCGATGGAGTACGTGGACGGCGGCAACCTGGCGACGCGACTGCGCGAAAGCCTGCCGGAGCCGAAGGAGGCCGCCCGGCTGATCGAGACGCTGGCCCGCGCCGTCCACGCCATGCACTCGTGCCAGGTCATTCACCGCGACCTCAAGCCGGCCAACGTGCTCCTGACCGCCGACGGTACGCCCAAGGTCAGCGACTTCGGCCTGGCCAAGAAGCTCGACGAGGACACCGGACAGACGCAGCCCGGGATGGTGATGGGCACGCCCAGCTACATGGCGCCTGAGCAGGCCGAGGGGCGGGGCGCCGAAGTCGGCTGCCGCACCGACGTCTACTCCCTGGGCGCGGTGCTGTACGAATGCTTGACCGGCCGGCCACCCTTCCGGGCCGCGACGCGAGAGCAGACCCTTCGGCAAGTCATCGACCAGGAGCCGATCGCGCCCCAACAATTGAACCCGGCTGTGCCGCGCGATCTGGCAATCATTGGCCTGAAGTGCCTCGAGAAAGACTCCGGGCGCCGTTACGCCAGCGCCCTGGAACTGGCCGACGATTTGCGTCGCTACCTCGAGGATCGACCGATCCTGGCCCGCCCGCTGCCCCCTTCCGAGCGGGCCATCAAATGGGCGCGCAGCCGCCCGACCCAGGCGGCGCTGGCGCTCGCCGTCTTCGTGGCCGTTGTCGGCAGCCTGGTCGGGATCACCTGCTATGCCCTCTACAAGGGAAAGGAAGCCGACCTTCTGAGAAAGGAAACGGACCTGCTGGTACGGCAGGCGCAGCTGCGGAACCAGATCGACTCCCTCGTCCGCTCCGCTGACGAGGCCGAAGGCAAAGGCCGGCTGGACGACGCCCGGGAGGACCTGGAGAAGGCCCTACTCCTTCTGGGCGCGGAGCCGGACAGCGCGGATGACGACCTGCGACGCCACCTCGTGGAGCGTCACGACCGTATCGACCGGCGCGTCCAGGCGAAGAGAGACCGGAGCCAGCTGGTCGAGCGGATCGCCCGCTTCGAGAAGTCTCGTCGCGAGATGCAGCATCACACGATCAGCTTCGCCGACCGCGACCCGGAAGCGGCCCGTGCCGTGGTCCGCCGCGAGGCTGCGGCCGCCCTGGCGGAGTTCAGCTTTTCCGCCGGCGACACCCCGGCCGACGCCGGGAAGCGACTGGAAGCCCATCGCGGATCGTTTGTCGATGCCAAGGAGGCCGACGGGCTGGCGGCGGAGTGCTACGAGGTGCTTCTGGCCTGGGCCGAGGCCGAGGCTCCCCCCAACCCTGGGCCGGCCGGCCTGACGGAAAACGCGGCCCAGAGAGCGCTGCACCTGCTGGACATGGCAGCTGCCGTGGCGGCGGCGCATCACGTCACCGCCCCGCAGGCGTTCCACCTGCGCCGCGCGCGCCAACTCGCCCGGCTTGGCCGGAGCGAGGAGGCCAGTGCCGAGCGCGAACTGGCCGCAGGGATTGTGCCGGAGTCGGCCCTCGACCTGTTCCTGGCCGCGCTGGAGGCCTACCGCCAGGGGGAGGTGACGCGGGCGGCCGCGGCCTGCGACCGAGTGCTGCAACAGGAGCCGCGCCACTTCTGGGCCCACTACCTGCTGGCCCTCTGTCACCTCCATGCCGGCCGTTGGCTCGCGGCCAGGGACGGCCTGACCGACTGCCTCCGCGATCGGCCGGACTTCTTCTGGCCCTATCTGTTCCGGGCCGCGGCCCGGGGCGGCCTGCGCGACTTCCGCGGCGCCGAGGCCGACTTCAACGCGGTGCTCGGCAAGGTCGGCGACGATCCGCTGGGGCTCTGGCTGGTCCACATGATCCGCGGCGCCGTGCGGGTGCGGGAGCAGCGCTGGAGCGAAGCGTCGGCCGACCTGGAAGAAGCGATCCGGCGCCGTCCGGACGCCGTGGGAGCCTACGTCACGCTGGCCCAGACTTACGCGGGGCGCAAGGATTACGCCGGCGCCGTGGTCGTTCTGAGCCAGGCGCTGCAATGCCGGCCCGGAGATCCCGAACTGTATCACACGCGGGCCCAGATGCATTTGCTTCGCCGGGACGCGCCGGCGGCTCGCGCGGACTTCGCGCAGGCCATCGCCCAGGAACGACCCTTCCCCAGCGCCGCCCACCTGTTGCGGGCCCTGCTGTGCGTTGATCCGCCGCAGGACCCGCGGGAACCCCGACCCCAGGCGGCGCTGCGGCTGGCCAACGACTCTGTGCAACTCGCTCATTTGCAACACCAGAGCAAGGAATACGTCGCCGCTCTGATGTCGTGCGCGATGGCCCTGCTTGTCTGGCCGGATTATCCGCCGGCCCATTACCAGCGCGCCGAGACATTGATCGCCGTAAAAAACTACGCCGCCGCCGGCGCCGCGCTGGACCGCTACCTGCGCCGGGCAGCGGCGACGGCAGAAGTGTATCGGGCGCGGGGGTTGATTCATACCGAGTTGCACGAGTACCTCAAGGCGATCGAGGCGTACGACCAGGCGGCACGGCTTCGGCCCGACGCGCCCTCGCTGGCCTCGTGCGGCTGGGCCTACCTGAAGCTCGACGCGCCCCGGCCGGCTCAAGCCAAATTCGATGCCGCGCTGGCGCTGGAGGCGACCAACGCCGACGCCCTCTGTGGCCGCGGCCTGGCCCGTCTGTGGCTCGGCGATGGCCCGCGGGCCGTGGCGGATATCGAGGCCGCTCTGCGTCTGCAACCGCACGACCCGGAGTTCCTTCTCCAGGCGGCCTGCATCCACGCCCAGGCCTCTCGCCTGCTGGAAGCGCAGGGCGGCGCGGCGGACCGACGGGCCGCCCAGTGTCGCGAGCAGGCGGTCGCCCGACTGCGCGCCCTGATGAACGAGATGACGGAAGAGAAACGCCGGACCTACTGGCATGACCGCATCGAGTCGGAAAAGGCCCTGGCCCCGATCCTCCGCTCGAACGGCTACCTCGAGCTGGCCCGGACCTACGGCCGTTAAGTGGAGTCCGCCGATGCCCTTCGCGTCTTCACGCCGACGGAACAAAGGGCCGCGCCCCAGCACGGCCCGGCCGGCGGTGCGCCGGGGGCTGTGGCTGGAGCAACTGGAAAACCGCATCCTGCTCAGCGGCTCCCCACTGTCCGCCGCCGTCCCGCTGACTTTCGGCGCCTTGCAGACCGCCCAGGTCGCCGGCCGTATCGCCGCCCCGGAGAGCTTCGACCTTTACCGCATCAGTCTGCACCCCGGCGACGTCGTCAGCGCCGCCGTCAGCGCCCAGGTCACCGGTAGCGGCCTGGAAAGCGCGCTGCGCGTCTTCGATTCGTCGGGCCATCCCCTGGCGACAGACGACCAGGAGGGCGGCGACCCTCAACTGACGTTCCAGGCCGCGACCGCCGGCGACTACTTCGTCGGTGTCTCCTCGGCCGGCGACGACGCCTATGACCCCAACGTGGCCGGCAGCGGATCCGGCGGCGCCACGACCGGCACCTACGCGCTGGATGTGCGGCTGACCCCGGACCAACCGCTGGCCGCAGAACTGGCGGGGCGTTCGTTCCGCCTTCAGACCAGCGCCGCGGTCTACGAGGATTCCGTATCGGGGACGTTCACAGTGGAGAACCGCGGCGGCACCGGCGCGACTGCCTTCGACGTGCAGGTCGTGCTGTCGCCGAACAACCTCTTCGGCCCGGGATCACCGGTCCTCGCGACGTTCTCCGTTGCAGCCCTGGCCGCGGGACAGACATTCTCGCCGGGCAACTTCAGTGTGACCTTGCCGGACCTGTCAGCGGCGCTGGGCGCAGGCCTCCCGCAGTCCGGCACGGTCTACCTGGGACTGCGGATCGACCCGGCCGGCTTCGTGCCGGAACTGAACCCGTTTGACCAGGCCGGCGTCCATCGCGGCGCCGACTGGGAAATGCTGACGATTGTCACCCCCGTGACCGCGAGCGGTGGCAACCATCTCCGCACCAGCGCCGATGTGCTTGCGGACCCAAACAGCCGCGTCCGCGCGGTGCTGAGCGCTGGCCTGGCGGACTGGTATCAGCTCACGTTGTCGGACCCGGAGCGGCTGGCGGCCAGCGCCACGGCATTGTCCAGTTCTCTGGTGCCGCGGCTGGCCCTGTATGGGGAGGGCGGACAGCTCCTCATTCAGTCCGACGAAGGCGCGATCGCGCAGCCCTTGCAGCCGGGAACCTATTTCCTGAGAGTTTCCGCCCGCTCCGGCGCGGGGAGTTACCAGCTCATTTCCGAGGCCGTGCCGATCAGCCCTCCGGGTGAGCACCTCCCGGTCGGCCCGTTGGACAGTTCCGTGCTGGTCGCGGACCTCACCGGCAGCGGTTTTCTCGACCTGGTGACGGCGAACTCCGGCAGCGATACCGTGAGCGTGCTGCTGGGCAACGGCGACGGCACGTTTCAACCCCAACGGACCTTCGCCGCTGGTCACGGGCCGGTCGCTCTGGCGGTGGCCGACATCAACGGCGACGGCAAGCCCGATCTGATCGTCACCGACGAGGGCACTCAGTCGGACCTGGGCGACACGGTGAGCGTGCTGCTGGGCAATGGCGACGGCACGTTTCAGCCGCCGCAGACCTTCACGGTTGGCGGCGTTCCGGCCTGCGTGGCGGCGGCCGACGTCAACGGCGACGGCCGGCCCGACATCATCACGGCCAATTACGCCAGCGGCACGGTCAGCGTGCTCCTGAACGAGACGGCGCCCGGCGCTAGCACCGCCAGCTTCGCCGCCCAGGAGACGTATCAGGTTGGCGCGAACCCCGACTCTCTGGTGGTGGCGGACCTCAACGGCGACGGCATCCCCGACCTCGTCGTCGCCAACCAGGGCACCAACGCCAGCCCCGGGAACACGATTAGCGTGCTGCAAGGCAATGGCAACGGCACCTTCCAGGCCCAGCAGACGTTTGTCGTTGGCAAGGAGCCCGACTCCGTGGCCGTGGCGGACGTTAACGGCGACGGCATTCCCGACCTCGTCGTCGCCAACTACGGCAGCGGCACGGTGAGCGTCCTGCTCGGCGAAGGTAAGGGCGTCTTCCAGCCGCAACAAACCTGCGCGGTCGGCGCCGGCACCGAGGACGTGACGGTGGCGGACCTCAACGGCGACGGCAAACCCGATCTGATTACGGCGAATTACGGCCGCGCCAGCGCCACCGTCAGTGTCCTCCTGAACGAGACGGTCCCCGGCGGGGCGGTTCGCTTCGCCGCTCCGCAGACGATCTCCGTCGGCGCCGACCCGCGCCAGGTTGCGGTAGCGGACTTCAACAGCGACGGCATCCCCGACCTGGTGACGGCCAATTCCGGCGGCGGCACGATGAGCCTGCTGACCGGCAACGGCGACGGCACCTTCCAGACCCAGCAGGCCTTCGCCATCGGCTCCCTGGCCTTGGCGGTGGCGACGGGGGACCTCAACGGCGATGGCAAGCCGGACCTGGTTACCGCCAACTTCACCGACAACACCGTGAGCGTGCTGTTGGGCAACGGCGACGGCACCTTCCAGCCTCAGCAAACCTTTGCCGTGGGTGATGCCCCGGACGCTGTGGCCGTGGCGGACCTCAACGGCGACGGCAAGCCGGACATCGTTACCGCCAACTACCGGAGTGACACGGTGAGCGTGCTGCTGAACAACGGCGACGGCACGTTCCAACCCGCCGAGTCGTTTGCGGTTGGCCAGGGACCGACCGGGGTGGCGGTCGCCGACCTCAACGGCGACGGCATCCCCGACATCATCACGACCAATTACGCGAGCGGCACAGTCAGCGTGCTGCTGGGCAATGGCGACGGCACCTTCCAGGCGCAGCAAACGTTTACGGTCGGCTCGGGTCCGCAAGCCGTGGTGGCGGCGGACATCAATGACGACGGCCGGCCCGACCTGGTTGTGGCCAACTACGGCGATGGCACGGTGTCCGTGCTGCTCAACCAGACGGCGCGGGGGGCTCATTTCGTCACCTTTGCGCCCGAACAGACCTTCAACGTTGGCCCGAATCCGCAGGCCCTGGCGGTCGCGGTGGCAAACGACGGATCGACTTCGGAGTTGGTGACAGCCAATTCCGGCGCCAATACCCTGTCGGTGCTGCGGAACGAGACGACCCGCGGGGCCGCCACCACCAGCTTCGCCGCCGCCCAGACCCTGACCGTGGGACAGGGGCCTGATTCCGTGGCGGTCGCTGACCTCAACGGCGACGGTATCCCCGACATCGTCGCTGCCAACTTCGGCAGCCAGTATACCCCGAGCACCACGATCAGCGTCTTGCTGGGCAACGCCGACGGCACTTTCCAACCGCAGCAGACCTACGTTGTCGGCGGTCTCCCGACTCTTCCGGCTGCGCTGGCGGTCGCGGACTTCAACGGCGACGGCCGGCCCGACATCGCCGTGGCCTCCGACCTGGTCAACACGGTCAGCGTGCTGTTGGGCCAGGGAGATGGGACGTTCCTCTCGCCGTCGCAGGCGATCGGGGTGGGCCTGCGCAACACGCCGTTCCAGGTCGATCTCAACGGCGACGGCATCCCCGACACGGTCATCCTCGACGGCGCCGGCAACATCCTCTACCGCCAGGGCCAACCGGGGACGAATCATCAGTTCGCTCCGCCCATCGTCCTCAACCCCGGCCGCCCCGCCCGCGCCATCGCCGTCGTGAAGCTCGGCGCCGGCTGGGCCGTCGCGGCGGCCGACGCCGATCCCGATCCGCAATTGTCCTCCCCCAGCCACCTCGTTTATGACATTTCGCTGTACACGATGGGGCCTCCGGTGCAGACGGTCAACGCGGCGCCCGTCCCGCCGGTTGGAGTCATCCGCGCGACCGCCTTTACCACCGACGTGTTGCCGACAAGCCTCGCCGCCGCTGACCTCACGGGCGACGGTTCGGACGACCTGGTCGTGGCCAGCGCCCTGGGCGACAGCGTCACCGTCGCCTTGCAGACCGCGCCCGGGATATTCACGGCCGCCGCCCCGCTGCCCGTCGGAGTCGCGCCGTCCGACATCGCCCTGGGAGATGTCAACGGCGACGGCCTCCGCGACATCGTGGTCACCGACCAGGCCAGCGGCGATGTCAGCGTGTTGCTCAACGACGCGACGCACTCGTTCCTGACGGCCGAGCGCTTCCGCACAGGCGCCGGCTCGTACGGCCTGAGCACGGCTTCCGGAGCAGCCGCCCTCAACTCGCTGCTGCAACCGGTCAGCCTGGCCGCAGGCAACTTCACCGGCGACAGCCGCAACGATCTGCTGGTGGTCGAGCGCGGCGCCCACGCCCTCACCGTCCTGGCTAACGACGGCGACGGCGGCTTCGCCGACCCGCGGGCGGCGCTGACCACGTCCACCAGTGACGGCTTCACGATCAACGCACAGCCCGGTCCTGTCGTGGCCGGCGACTTCACCGGCGCTGGTCAGCTCGATCTCGCTGTCCTGATGGAGGACCAGGACCAGGTTTGGATCTACACCGGACACGGTGACGGCACCTTCACCCACACCGCCTCCATCCCGGCCGGCGACAAGCCGACCGGGCTCGCGCTGGTGCCCGGCAGCGCCCCGGGACTCTTCGATCTGCTGGTCGGCACGGCGTTCGGCGACGTCCTGCGACTGGTGGGCGACGGCAAGGGTTCCTTCAGCCCCGCGCCGCCGGTCACTGGCGACCATGTTCCGCTGGACGTGCTTCAACTCGGCAACGGCCGAACGGAGCTGGTCGTCGCCAACCAGCAGGCGGACCGGGTGACCGTCCAGGCGCTCCAGCCGGGCAGCGGGCAAGTCCTCTCCGTACAGACGCTGACGGCCGAGAACCCAGGCGCGCAGCTGGCCCCGGGAGCGGTTCAGTGGGCGAAGCTGGATCAGAATAGTCCGTACTACGACGCCGTGGTGGTCGGCAGCGGCAGCAATGACGTGCTGATCTATCGCGGCACCGGCGTTGAAGGCGGTCAGCTGACCTTTGCGCCGCCCGTCAGCTACGCCGTCGGCACCGACCCCGTCAGCGTGACGGTCGCGGACGTCAACGGGGACGGTATCCCCGACCTGCTGGTGGCCGACCAGGGCTCCAACGCCGTTACCGTCCTGTTCGGCTCGTACGACGCGGCCGGCGACTGGGTCGCCCGGCCCGGACCGCGGCTGAAGTCGGGCGGCGAGGGGCCGGTGGCGGTGACTGTGCGCGACCTGGACGGCGACGGCATCCCCGAGCTGGTCGTCACCAACGGCGCGAGCGGCACCCTCGCCGTCCTGCCCGGCGTTGGCCAGGGCTTCTTCAACGACCAGCATCCCCAGATACTGACCGTGCCCGGCAACCCCGTGATCGGCGCCCCCTCGTTCGCCGGGTTGTCCGCCGATGGGGTGCTAACGACCGGGGACGGGCGCCTTGTCGCCTTCAACCTGGACGATTTCGCCGCGACAGTCAGGACCGTCTTCCTCCCCGGGCCCGGCGAGGGGGTCACGGCCGAGGCGACTCTGCCGAACGGAGAACTGGTGGCGGCGGAGCAAGACGGAGCCGTCGTTCTCCTGGAACAGGGTCCCGGTTCGTCCTTCTTCCAGACCGCACAAAGCCTGACGGGCCTGACCGGCACTCCCGCCGACCCCAGCGCCCTGGCCGTGCTGGAAACCCAGGCCGGGTTACAGGTGTACGTCACAAGTGCCGGCCAGGACGGCGTCTACCTGTTCGTACCACTTCCCGGAGCGCTGTTGCCCGGTTCGCCTTCTGGTCCCACGCTCCCGCCGCTCACGCCGGGGCCGCCCACCCTGGTGACGGTGGCTCTCGGAGACGCCCCGCTGGCCGTGGGGGTGATCCTGACCGGCGGTCTCCTGTTCGCGCCCGAAGGGCCCCCCGCACCCGAGAGCCAGGGTCTCCCTGCGATTGCTCCCCCCAACGACGACGCGGCGGATGACCAGCTCCCGGTGCGCGTGCCCGTCCCGCCCCGGGACGACGCCATCGATTCCCGGATCGAGGAGCTACTCCGGCAGGGCGAGCCGAACGTCCTGCCGAACGGGGAGGTCCCGGAGGCCCCTTCGCCGCAAGTCATCCCGCCGGACGGGGATGCCTTCTGGAAAGCGGTGGGCGAAGGGAAGGTGTCATTCGTCGCTGGGCTCGGTCCTCACGAGCACGACCCGGGGATAGGATCGCCGTCCGCGACGCCAACCGACGCCGCACCGCCGAAGACGGCCTGGCCAGAGCGGAGGGACGGCGATGCACTGGAGGTTGGGACGCCAGCCCCTGCTCGGCGCAACGCAACGGTGGATGAGAAGGACCAACCCGCGTCCCGGCGGGGGTGGGACGGGGCCTGGATGGTCCTGTTGGCCGTGGCTGGCCTGCGACCCCTGGCCGAGAGGGTCCGATCTCGAATCAGGGATCTTCGCGCGCCCGGGTCCCTGACGCCGCGCAAACTTAAACGCGACCGTTGACCGTGTCCCGCTTATTCCCATAATGTCTCTACTAAGCTCCTAACGGAGGGTTCCCATGGCCGACGAAGCTGCCACGCCGAAGGATCCCGATACGTCGCCCCACAACCTGTTTCTGAAGTTGGTGGACGACAACGGCAACCCGAAGCCGCTTATCGTCCTCCGCGGCTACTTCGGGAAAGGGAAAGGCGACCCGGACGGCTCCGTCCGCCTGTACCTCGGCCTGGACTTCCGCCGCTATTACCGGATCAAAGTTACCGACGTTCTCCACACCGAGCGCAGCGACCCCGACGACCCGAACAGCCCCACGAAAGCGTTCGTGGCTGCGGCGGCCAAGGTTGATTTCGTTCAGATCGGCACCACGCTGAGTTCCCTTCCCATCGGCGTGGCGTCGTACTTGCAGGGCGCCATCACGGGCGGCTACCTGGCCGCGGCGAAGGCAGCGGCCCGCGGACCGAGCCCGCGAGCGGAAGTCCCAGGGTTCACTAATCCGCCCCCCTGCCCGGTGACCCTGCCTCACCACACGTGCTTGAAGCCCGAGAATGTGGAGGCCACCGGCTTCAGCAATCCGCCGCCCTGCCAGGTGAGTCCCGGCCACCCCCACTGCCTGCAGGACGATGTGGGCGAGGAGTTCGGGTTCAGCAACCCGCCTCCCTGTGCGCTAACAATCCCCCATCACACGTGTTTTCAGTCCCTGCTCATCATCTGCCTGTAACTGCTCGTATGTCCCACGCGGGTCCGGCAGATTCTCGGGAAGGCGGCCTCATGCTCGACGTCGATTCCGCGACCGCGTATCTGCTGGCAAATGGGTTGATGGATCGGGACGCCATCATCGAGGGCGATTTAACGATTGTCAGCGCCGCGCGGCGGAACCGCAACCTTCGCGTTGACGGTCCGGCCGGGGCCGGTTACCTGATCAAACAGGCCGACGACCCGGCCTCCGGCGGGCACGAAACCCTGCGCCGGGAAGCAGCGTTTTACGCCTTCTGCCAGCAGGAGCCTGCCGTAGCCGCCGCGGCGCGACTCCTGCCGCGGCTCGTTCATTATGACCCCAATCCGCCGCTCCTTGTCCTGGAACTGGTGCGCGGAGGAAGGCCGCTGTGGGAGCCGTTCTCGGCGACGGCAGAACCCTCCTTTCCGGTCGCGCCGGCGCGGGCGCTCGGCGGCGCCCTGGCGGCCGTCCACAACGCCTTCCGCCGGCCCGAACTGACCCGGGACCCGCGGCTGAGCTGGCTTCCCCGCCGCCTGCCCTGGGTGATGCAAGCCCACAAGCCGGACCCGGATTTTTTGACGACGCTCAGCCCCGCCAGCTTCCAGGCGCTGAAAATCCTCCAGACACAGCCCCGCTTCGGGGAACGGCTGGGCGGCCTGCGTCGCTTGTGGCAGGCCGACACGGTCATCCACAACGACGTCAAGTCGGACAACCTCCTCATCGTCCCCCCGGACCGCGGAGAAGAGCCGGGCCACGCCCACGTGCGCCTTGTGGACTGGGAAATGGTCCAGTTCGGCGACCCGGCCTGGGACGTGGCCGGCGTGCTCCAGGATCTCGTCCTGTTATGGATCAACTCGATGCCTCTTGCCGACGATATCGTCCTGGAGGAAATGGCCGCGCGGGCCCGCCACCCCTGGCCGGCCATCCAGGCAGCGCTGCGAGCGTTTTGGCGGGGGTACGAGCAAGGGGCCGGACTCGCGCCGGCCGAAGCCGATCGGTTGTTGCCGCGCGCGGTGAGTTTTTCCGCGGCGCGGTTGATCCAGACGGCCTACGAGCTGGCCCACCCGCTGAGTCGCTTGCCGGCGCAGTCGGTCCTGTTGCTCCAGGTCGGCGCGAACCTGCTCGAAGACGCGGACGAGGCGCAGGTCCAATGCTACGGCATCCCCCAGTCATCTCTGGCCTAACATGACGGCGATCCATCCCGACCTGTTGGCGGTCAGCGACGCGGTGGAGGTCGTGTCGCCCACCCGATACGTCTTCCGGGGCGAGGCCCGCGAGGCGGCTCCAGGCGGCGAGCAGCCGGACGGGGCAAACGCGCCGCTCCTCACGGCTCTGGAAAACGAGTTGTATTTCCGCCTCTACATTCGCCCCGTTGCCGGACCGGCCGCGCCGGCGGCGCCCCTGGCCGAGCGCGATCACCTCGCCGCGCTATCGGCCGCGAACAACGGCCGCGGCACCTGGGAGCCGGGGTGGACCGTGGGCGCCCTCGACGAAGACGGTCGCCTGGCGGTCACCAAGGACGGCCTCACGTTCTGGGCGCGACCGGAGGACGTGCGAGTCCACGGCGGCGTCCCGCGCGCCGGCGAATTCTGCCGGGTGCGCGTCGGCAAGGAGCTGCGCCACCTGATGCCGGGTTATTACGTCGCCATCGGCAACGGCGACGAGCGCGATCCGCGCGACGATCCTGAGCCGCTTGTCCGCCTCTACTGGCACCTCAGCGCGCCGGCAGCGGTCTCCTTCGTGGCCGAGGTGACGGCGACACTTAACACCCTCGACGTCCCGTTCCGTGCCAAGGCGCTCAGCGACCCCGGCGCCTACCGGAGGGCCGACGCCGGAATCATCTACCTTGGCCGGCGTCACTACCGGCGCCTGGCCGACGCCGTCGCGGCGCTTCACGAGCGTCTCGCGGCTGGCCTGCGACCGACGACGCCGCTGTTCACCTGGCCGCTGGCACCGGGCCTGGGTTTTGCGGAGGACCCGGGCAATGGGATGAGTTTCGGACAGCACCGCTGCCGGCTGTTGGCCCACGGCCTGTGGCTCTCATTCGTGCAGGGCGACCGGACGGCGGGGGCGCGGGCTGCTACCCTTGCCGCGACGTTTCGCAACGCCGGGCTGGACCCGGAGGCCCCGCACCTGGAACCGGGATCGCCAATTCACCACATCCTCCGGTCCCGAGGCGAGCCGGCGGCGGACCACGAAGGGGAACGGCCATGAACGAGTTCGGCGATGCGCCGGCAGCCTTCCTGGAGGTCGCAGCCGGTATCGGCCGGGCGCTCTGCCGCGAGGCCCACTGGGACCGAGAAGGCCGCTGGTGCAACTGGATGGGTCGCTCGTCCCGGGAGATGACGCGAGTCGGCGGGCCGATCACGCCGACGGCGATCGCACTTGGCCCCGACGTCTATGGCGGCAGCGCCGGCGTGGCCCTTTTCCTGGCACAGCTCGGGGCCGTCACAGGCGACGAGGAGTGCCGGCGGACGGCCCTTGGCGCCATCGCTCGCTCGATCCGCCAGATGACTCATCGGCCAGCCGCGGATGCCGTGCCGCTGTCCTTCTACGCCGGCGCGGTCGGCCTGGCCTATGCCGCGCACCGCGTCGCCGCGCTGACAGAAGTCCACGCTCTTGACGACGACGTCGATGCCCTGCTGACGAGCGTCGAGCGGGCCGCGGCCGATCCTCACTTGCTGGACTTGCTCGGCGGCAGCGCCGGCGCGATCCCGGCCTTGCTCTCCCTGGCCCGGGTCGAGCGCTGGCGCCGGCTACGGGAGCTGGCTGTGGGCCTGGGCGAAGAGCTGTGTCGGACGGCCGTTCGTCAGGGAAGCGTGTGGACCTGGGACGTCGAAAAAGCCTGCGGCCCAGGCGTCGGCACGGCGATGCTGACTGGGTTTGGGCACGGGGCGTCCGGGCTGGGGTTGGCGCTGCTGGAGTTGTACGCGGCCACCGGGCGCGCCGACTTCCTTGAGGGGGGCCGTGCGGCCTTCGCCTACGAGGACCAACTCTTCGACGTGCGCGTGGGCAACTGGCCGGACCTCCGCTCCATGGAGTCGGCGGGCGCGACGCCGGGCCCGCGGTACATGGTCGCCTGGTGTCATGGCGCGCCGGGGATTGCCTTGGCGAGGCTGCGCGCCCTGGCGCTGGATGCTGATCGCCGGGACGCGTACGCGGCCACGGCCAGGGCCGCCCTCGACACAACCGCGGCCGCCCTGGAGAGGGTTGCGCAGCATCCCCGCGCCGACGCCAGCCTTTGTCACGGGCTGGCCGGGCTGGCGGAAATCGTCCTTACGGGCGGGGACTGGCTGGGGGAGGACAACTATCGCACCCCAGCGCTGGCGGCGGCGGCCGAGCTTGTCGCCAGGCACGCCGTCCGAGGCGACTGGCCTTCGGGAATGGCGTCTCTGGGGCCCAATCCCTCTCTGATGCTGGGCACCGCGGGCATCGGCTATCACCTTCTGCGCCACCTCCTCCTGCGGCAGGTGCCCGCCGTTTTGCTGACCCTGCCCTGAAGCCATGCCGGGAATTCAGGGGGCGCCAGGGACGGAGACACCTGAGAGGCCGGAGCGTTCAACGGCGGGATGAGAGCCCGCAGGAACGCTTCACAACCAGGCCAGCAGCGCCTTGACGTTGCGCTCAATCAGGTCGCGGAACGGCCGGTACTACTCGGCCGGCAACTCCTTCGGGTCGGGGACGGCCCACTCCTCGCGCCGCCGGGCCCTGACCAGCGCCGGGCCCTGACCAGCGGACAGCCGTCGTCTCCGCAGCCCATGCCGACCACCACGTCTCACCGGGCGAAGCAGCAGCTCCATTTCATCGGCGCGTCCGGCGGCTGATCGCTCTCCACCCGGACGATCGACGAGGGGCGAGGCTCTTCAGGTGTATGAGCAGGCTTGTGTAGCCTGAGTAGCTGGTGGGTGTAAACGAAAGAGGCACCGCTTGGTCAGTGGGTGGAATAGCATGACAAGCTAGCGTTTGCTAACCTATTGACGATGGACGGAATTCTGCACGGAATCGCGTGCAAACTATGCAAAAGGGCTGTCCACCAGCGCAACGACTGTCGCGAGAGAGAGGGGCGTGGTCTCGGAGGACGACCCGGTCTTGAGTGCAGGCGGTTCCCCCCCGCGTTGTCAAGATTATCTCCCTGGCGGCCCTGGGGAGCTTGCCCTCGACGAAGGGGCAGGGGGCGTCAGAGATTCGGCAAGCGCACCGCACCTCCCAGACGCAGGCGGGACAGCAACAAACCGGGGGCGAGGCCGAACAGCGCGGGGCGGGCATCCACGCCGTTTCCAGATAGCTGCAACGTGTGCCGGCAGGCAGTGCTCCTCTCGCCCGAGCGGCACGAATCAATCTACAATTCCAGCAGGGGAGTAACAGCAATCACCTCCAACGAGACGACCAGGACCCGCCTGGGAGGGGGCCCGATGACGCCGATTTATTTCGACCCGCAGCAACGGCGAGAACTCCAACACTGCCGCCACGCCGCCCACGATAAGCGTCTCTCCGCCATGCTGTGGATCGCCGACGGCAAGACCCGTTTCGAGGTCGTGGACCTGCTCGGCAGCAGCGTGCGGCAACTCGCCGAGTGGCTGCGCCTGTTCCGCAACCGCGGCCTCGATGCCCTCTGCACCCTGCATCACCGGGGCGACCCGGGCAACCTCTCCCCCGGACAGGTAGAGCGCCTCAAGCAGGAGATCAGCGCGGGACGGCGACGGTATACAATGAAAAATACTGATTGAGTCGGCCAAATTGGCGGAAGGCCTGGCGCGTCGGTCCGACACACCGACGCGCGGTTTTCAACGGAATGGCAGCCGGTGCTCTTACCTCCAAAGCCGAGTCTCGGACTGTGCGCGTCTGCCTCTGGGCCATCCTCGACGCGGCACGTCACCGCTCTACCCTGCTCAATAACACCTCGCAGGGTTCTGAACCTGCTACCGTAGCGGGCCAACAGGACGACGGTTTCCGCCCGACGGCATCCGTAATTGGAATGTGCGACGTTCGAGCACGGCGCACAGGTCGGGGGGATCGAAAACTACCCCAAGCCTCCATTACCCGGCGGCGTCAGTCAAGCCCTGGAATATCACGCCACCGCCCCCTGCCTATCCTCGCCCAGGGCCTTCCGGCGAGCCCCATCGATGATACGCTTCAGCTGGTCCGCCAACCCGCCGCGCAGTTGTCCCTTCAACTCGGGTAGTTCGGCCGCGACCTCGGGCATGCTTCGCCACTCCCACGGCAGCGCCATCTGCCGCTTCACGATTTCCACGGCCCAGCGCAGGTTCCTCGCCCGGGATTGCCAGTGCGCGCCCCGTGACCTGATCTCCTTGTTTAACTCCTTTTGTAGGTCTCCGATGATGGCCCGCTTGAGGTCGTCCCACTCCAGTTCACTCTCACGGGGGCGGGCCGGCGGGTCGAACGGGTTGTCGGGGTCTTGCATTTGGCTGACCTGATAAGTGGCCACGCCGGTCCTGGGCTTGTTGATGCGGGCCGCGAAGTGACCGGCGGCATGACGGGCCCAGGAGCGGATCGTGCCGCGGATGCCATTCCGTCTGGCTGAAGTCGGGTTCCTGCTTTCCCAGGTCACGTTGTCGGGCTCGTAGAGCTTGGGGTTCAGCAGCTTCTTCCACAGCTGGACGTTGGCCTCTTGAGCACCGTCCAGAACGTCCTGACCTCGCAGCCTGGCTCTGCCGCTGCCCGCCGCCGCCACCAACTCCTCGGCGTAGTTGAACGAACCCGGGTCGGCAACGAGGGCCCGGGCCTCCGCCTCGTTGCGGGGGTCGGTGAACTTGCCCATCCGCAAGATGGTGCCGATCATCGCCCGGAACTCCCGGTTGGTCTGGTCCACGAAGGCCTGATAGCCCTGGTCCCCCCGCATCTCCCTGAGGAAGCGCCGCCACTCCCCTGCGAACCCGTCCCCCAACCACTCCAGGAATGTCATCATGCGAATATGTATGCACAGCCCCTCGACTTTCTGCGCCGTGATTCCGGAAGATTCATTGCGTGAGAACTGGCGAAGCGATTGCCCCCTGTCCCTGCCGGGAGCTTGCCGAGAAGAATTGCGCCACTGTCGCCCAGACGAGAATGCGATCGGGGCTGAGACGGGTTCAGCACGCGGCAACTATGATTGAGCACGGGGCTTTTTGGAGGCCACTCCCGGCTTACCGTGACGGCGTCGGGCATTCACGGCGCACGAGGACGCCGCCGTGCTGCCCTCGTTGGGGACAGTGAACGTGGAGGAACTGAAGCCGACTTCTGACGGTCCGACAGGGGATGGGTCGGAAGGCGCGCCGAGTCACGCGGTCGCCGTCCCTCACATCGAGGGCGGGACCCGGGCCTTCCGCCGCACCAGCCTGGCCATGTTCGCCGCCGGCTTCTCGACCTTTGCGCTGCTGTACTGTGTGCAGCCGCTGCTGCCCCTGTTCGCCCGCGAGTTCCAGGTCAGCCCCGCCCAGAGCAGCCTGTCCCTGTCTTTGACCACGGCCCTGCTTGCCCTTACGATCCCCGTCGCCGGCGCGCTCTCCGAGGCGTGGGGCCGCAAGCCCGTCATGGTCGCCTCCCTGCTCGCCTCCGCCACCCTGACCATCGTCGCGGCCTTCGTGCCCGGCTGGCGCGGCCTGCTCCTGGTCCGCGCCTTCGAGGGCGTGGCCTTCAGCGGCCTGCCGGCCGTAGCCATGCCCTACCTCAGCGAGGAGATGCACCCGCGGGCGCTGGGCCTGGCCATGGGGCTGTACGTCGGCGGCACCGCCCTGGGCGGCATGGCCGGGCGCCTGGTCACCGGACTCCTGGCGGACTTCGCCTCCTGGCGGCTGGCCGTCGGCACCATCGGCGCCTTGGGCGTGTTCGCCGGGCTGACCTTCTGGCGGGCGCTGCCCCCCTCGGCCCACTTCCGACCGCGCCCCCTGGCGCCTCGCGACATGCTGGGGTCGTTCCTGGGGCACGCCCGCGACGAGGGGCTGCCGTGGCTGTTCGCCGAGGGCTTCCTCCTGATGGGCTGCTTTGTCACCTGCTACAACTACATCGGCTTCCGGCTGCTGGCGCCCCCGTATGGCCTCAGACAGGCCGGGGCCGGAGCCATCTTCGCCGTCTACCTGGTGGGCATCGGCAGTTCGGCCTGGGTCGGCTTGCTCGCGGGGAGGCTGGGGCGCCGGAACGTGTTTTGGGCGACCGTGCTGCTCATGCTCGCCGGTCTGGCGCTGGCGCTGCTGGAGCCGTTGGTAGCAGTCGTTGCCGGCATCGCGGTGCTGACGTTCGGGTTCTTCGGGGCGCACTCGGTGCTGAGCAGTTGGGTGGGGCTGCGGGCGCGGCAGGGGCGGGCGCAGGCGTCGTCGCTGTACCTGCTGTCGTACTACCTGGGGGCGAGTGCGGTCGGGTGGTGCGGCGGCCTGTTCTGGGCGGCCTGGGGCTGGGACGGGGTGACCGGCTTCCTGGGAGGCCTGCTGGTGGTGGCGCTGCTGATCTCGTTGCGGCTGACCGCCCTCAAGCCCATCGGACCCGTGCCCGAGTCGCCAGCGGCCTTCCCGTGAGCGCTGTTCCCTCGTGTCCCGACCGCCAGTGTCGTGGGCCCCGCATCGGCCGGTGCCGCCAGGTCGAAAGCGAACCACTCTTCGCCAATCGTGGTGAAGCGGCAACCCTTCTTCTTGAGATGACCGAGACCGCTGGGAAGGCGTCCGTGCCCTCCGCCGCCTATTGATTGACAGTCAGCTCTCAATGCCGCAGAGGCGACTCCCTGGGCCGGGGTGTCAATCCCCCAACAAGCAACGAAGAACAATGCTCAGGCGCAGTGCTTACTGCCTATCAACTCATCAAAGCACCTTATGACATCAATTCCGGCGGCAAGTCCGGCTCGTCAACCTTCTTCCAGACCGAGGTGTCGGACGGCCAGAAGTCTTGGTGCCCACGGAACGTCATGGGGATCCGAGCGTCGTCGCCGTAGCAGCGCAACGGCGTGTAACGCACGTCCTCGCCGCCGTGAATCTGGCCCAGATCGCATACGGCTTGCTCCGCAGACGCCATGGCATCGGCCTCCGTCAGGAAGCGTTCCTCGAACCAGAGTTCTTCGCCGTCGCTGAAAAAGCGGGAGCGTCCTCGGCACGGAACTGCCCCAACGGCTCTCGCCACACGAGGCAGTAGACATCGCCGCCCGACGACAGAGAACTTCCTAGCCCTTCGATGGACCACAGTCCGAGGTAGTAGTTTTCAGACTTCAGGTTAAACATGAGTATTTACTCCGGTTAGACGATTAATCCCCAGTAGTTTGCGTCCGGCATCCCCGGGCGCCGACGCGGCGCTCGACGGCGGCCGTCCGCTCACACCAGGCCGGTGTGCCTGGCACAGACTGGAGGCAAATCAACGCGTAAGAAGTATTTCATTCATCAAAAGCAGTATCCCCGGTGAAGTAGACTTTTATTTCGGATCTCTGTCGTCCTGTCATCTTTGGTCTCCAAATCAATAAAGCGGACGATTGCTGCGACGCCTCGGCCCTGCGGGCCGAAGTGTCTCGCTCACTATGTACTACGAATGACGGCGCTAAATGCTGACAGAGCAGCGCTTCTTCTTGGCAGGCCCTCACGGGGGCTGTGCGAGATGGGCCCGAGGCCCCTCGTTCGTATGCTGAAGTTCGGGGGGGCGTTGACAAGATCGTGGTCGCCTGTTTCGGCGCCTCGACTGCATTCAACGTCCGCGAACCCCGACGGTCGTCCGCCGAACGACGCGGACGACGCGATGCGGCATGCCAGCTCGAAGGTCGTTCACGGGAACCCCTCACCTCGGCAATGAATTGGCATGGCAGGGGCTGGGCAACATCAAGAGGGCGGGCGCCCCCCGCAGATGGGTGACCGGCGCAGGCAGGTGTCATTTCGCCCGGTCGGTGGAAAACTGGCGCACCTTGCCGTAATGCCCACAACCGGCGCAATAAGCAGCACTCTCGTCCGTGAACTCGGTATCCCCGTCGGGCCCGTTCGCGCCGAGGAGTACGGTCTCCCAATCCTCACCGTCTTGCTCGAGGTCGGCCCAGGCTACCACCGCCACGGCGAGGCGGTCGGTGGAACCACACTCGGGGCACCGGTAGGCCGTGCGAACCGACTCGGCGGGCGCCTTCGTGTCCGCCACGCCGCCAGTCTCACTCGATCTCGTCAAATCGTCCATTTTATACTCCAGAAATAAGGTAGAAACGGGGAAGCCAGCCGGCTCGAATCGCTCGGACGTGTCCGCGGCTGTGCGGCGCAATTCCCGCCTGGGCTCATCTGCGCCGCACGTCCCGCGTCATCGCCCGACCACCCTCCGTGACGGCTCCCTCCGGTGAGCGTCTGTCCCCGCGGTCGCAACTTCCCTGTCATTCGCCTCCGCTCATCCACATTTCCGCAGGCCGACGTGCGCCTGCAGCCTCCTCATAGCCATGTCGAAATGCGCGCCATTCTCTCGAAGCCGACGTAGCCGCGTCGGAGGTTCCTGGCGGCCAACAGGGTCGTGTCGGAGCCAACGGGAGTTCGCGGCATCGAGGACCGAGGCGTCTCGCTCACCAGGTACTACGCACGACCCCGCCGGCAGCTGACAGCCGGCGATATTGTTCGGCCCGTGCGTTCGCGGCCCGGGTGGTCGGCTGGTAGGGCCGCGAGGGCCCGGCTGACGCTTGAGGATTGGCCTCCCCTGCGGAAAGCGCTGTCGAATCGCCGGTCCCGGGCATGTTTTCTAGTGGTCCTGGCTACACCCCTCCCTCAAGGACCGAGCGCCGCGGGACACCTTCAAGTGGCGACCGGCGACGCGGAAGAGAGCGCCGCCACGAGGCCAGCGCCAGAGGGCACGCCTCCTGGCAAGGTCTGACGGCCGACGGCAGCGGGGCTTCGGCGAAGCGGCGGGCGATGAGCAACTCGCCGGTCCGGCGGGGCTTGCTCGCGGGCCGACTGTGCCTCACCCCGCCCTCCTCTCGGCAGCCCTTGGCGGCTCTTCAGGATTTCGACCGGCCGCCAGGCGCCGTCCCACTCGGCTTCCAAGTGTCCAACCCTGCTGTCCGGGCCCTCCTCTCCCGGAGCGCGAACGCGGCATTCCGGCAGCCACCGCGGCCGGCGGTCCGCCTCACCCACCAACCGCGTGAAGTGCCAGCGCGTCTCGATCATCTTCCGGCGCACAGCCTTGAGCTTGAGTGGCCCGAAGTCACCCGCCAGCGTCTCCCCGTAGAGTTCGACCGCCGGCATCAGGGCGTACTTGAAGTGTTCGAGTTCGCGGGAGGGGGAGCCGTCCAACAGCCGGTAGTGGCCCTCGGCGTGCCGCCAAAAGCGGAGGACGAGTTCGGCGACGGTGAGGTCGGGGCGGCGGCTCTCGGGACCAGAAGCTGGCGACAATCGTCCTGTCGCCAGCCATTCGTTGATGACCCGGGTGTATTCCCGGTGGCTTTCTTCGGAGCCGAAGGGACCGAGGAGGACGTCGCGATAGCGCGGTCGCCCCCCGGTGGGCAGGGAAACGACGGCCTGACCGGACTGCTTGTGGAGGCGGTAACGGGGCAGTTCGCCCTTCTTGCGGCGGGCCATGCGGCACTCCCTCTCGTAATTCGGCAGACTTCCGAATTCTTCAGGGCTTTTTGTGCCGCACTTCCGACCGTCGGAAGGTGTGTAACCTACACTCGGCGAAGGACTTATGTCGAGTGGGCGTATCAACTCAATAACCCTGGGGTGAAGCTCTGCGTTGGTCGCCGTAAGTCCTTATTTTTCAACGCGCGAGCCGAAAGTTAGCGAACACTTACCCTGGGTTATTGAGCTGTTACGAGTGGGCGCTACAGGACTTGAACCTGTGACCCCCAGCGTGTCGAAAACTTCAATCGCCTGAGCCTTCGGCATCGAAACTCGTTTCAATGTAGGATTTTACGCACGTCGGTTCCCTCTGTCAATCTTCGTCAAACGCCCTCAAACTTCCGCAAAAAACCCCTGGAAAATGCGGACTTTCCGCATTATTGCGGAACGAATGCGGACCACCAGAAGGGGCTGATTTTGGGCCTAAACCAATGACCCCCAGCCTGAAAAGCTGCGTGGTCACTCTTTCAGTCTTAGGCGGCATCCCCAAGCGGCCCAAGCAGCGGTTCCGGCACTTACCGAAGCACGGCATGACGAGAGCGACGACTCACGGCGGCAGGCTGCTTTGGTGCTGGGCCAACTCGGTGCCGTGGCCGTCGTCCCGGCATTGATGCGGTTCTTCGCCTGGTCATCGGCGCATCTCCCCCGCCAGGTTCGCCTGCCAGACCTTCCCGGTCCTGACTTCCAGCGCCGTCAACCAGCCCCAGCCGTGACAGAACGTGTCGATGCACTTCAGGTAGCCGAGGTCAAGAATCTCGCCACTCTTCTGCGGCGTGTGGCCGACGATGGCGACCTTGCCGGAGCAGTGGCGGGCCGGGACGGGCGGCAGGGAGGCCCACCGCAGCCCGCCCCAGCGCTGCTCGTGGAGCGGTCGGTCGGGTTCGTAGTAGGCGTGGACGAAGATGTGGCGCACCGTCTCGAAGTAGTCCCGGCAGCCCTTGATGAACTGAAGATGCTCCGAGGGGATCAAGGCCCGCAGATCGGCAGGGCGAAGCTCCGGCCCGCCTCGGTAGCCGTAGGAAGCCAGGGCCTCCGTGCCCCCGAACTTGAGCCAGTAGCGCAGTTCGGACGGCCCTTCAAGGGCAGCGAGCAACATCTCCTCGTGGTTCCCCAGCAGCGGCACCACGATGCACCTCTCGGCAAGGGCGATCACCTGCACCAGCACGCCCCGGCTGTCCGGCCCCCGGTCGATGTAGTCGCCCAGG
>Ga0116217_10001159_pt1 | contig 25997 bp, 22 predicted proteins | sample Sb_taG_6_FD_89697 | JGI IMG/M metagenome (GOLD analysis project Ga0116217, IMG submission 89697) | Peat soil microbial communities from Weissenstadt, Germany - Sb_50d_4_PS metaG | ecosystem: Environmental > Terrestrial > Soil > Wetlands > Peat | place: Germany: Weissenstadt | collected 2010-09-21 | reverse complement strand
GGTTTGGAGTGCTTCGACGATGCGTTTTTGGTGTACCCACGTGCAGTTCTGAGACGTTTTCTTTTGAAAAACGAAAAGAATCGAACGTACGCGAATCGCATTTCGGGTTTTTACACACCCTCGGCCGGAACCTGCCCGTCGCGATGCTCCAAGTCACGCCTAGACAGCCAATTAGCTCCGGAGCGTCCCCGCTCCCGATGAGCGTGACCTCGCGAGACCCGCCACCAGTTGACTGTGGGAGCGACGAGAATGTGTGACGGCTCGTCGCTGTTGCCCTTATAACAACGCTGCGTCTTCGCGAAATCCATAATGGAAAGGGCCCGCGTTCACGGGCTATCCAAGTGGCACTTTTAGTTAATGGTAGCGGGGGCAGCCTACGTACAAACCCGCACCCAGCAATTTGCCCTGTAAATTTGGCATTGCCACTGCTGTAGGCACCCTAACCCCTGCCGTTTGGTACTGCCCTGCCGCCGCGCCTACCAGCGGCTCGCTGCGGGGCACCGGAGTCGAGGTCTGGGGGCCGGCCCGGACTCAGCGCGGCGCTTGTTGGCACGGCAGCTCAAGCCGAATTGGGGGTTCGCGAAGCTGAACACGGAAGACGAGCCCGAACCCGCAGCCCGATTCAACATCAGAAGCATTCCGACGCTGATCGTATTCCGCGCGGAGGTCGCGCGTCAGAGCAGCGTGTTGGATGTAGGTACGATGACACGTTGGCTACAATCCGCCGTGCGTTGAGCACGCAACGAGTTCGAGCGAGACGTGGCGGGGGCCATTACCTTTTCAGATCCCGATATGATAAAGACCCCCGTCACATGGACGGGCTAGGGACAGGTCGCGGAAATCATTTTCACCGCCGACACCTTCATCGTGTGAACGTTATCCTTCCCCGGGACGGCAACGCCCGTGATCTCGACCTTGTGGCCCAAATGCGGCGTCAGGTTCGCTGTTGTCGACGCAATGACGACCACCTTCGGTCCTGACGCCAGATCTGTGAGCTTGAACGTTCCGGCATCGTCGCCCTTTGCCAGACAGCCGGTCATGCTGTGTTCCTTGGGCGCATCCTGGGCTTGGGCGCTAGCCGCGAAACCCAGCACGCATGCGAATAACGATGCCGTCAGGATATTGGAAGTTTTCATCGGTTCCCCCGCTTGTTGGTATTGCCGAGTTTCAAGACTTTTGGCGGTGAAATCCTACACCGTTGCCTGATCGAATCAAACCCGGACCGCAGCTGCCGTCGCGATGCTCGAGCGAGGTCCTGGACGGCGTCGATTCGCCGTCACTTGGATGGATCATCGACCGGCGCCGAGCGTCTCCAATTGCGCCGCACGGCGCAGTCGGCGCGGCCCTCCTCACGTTACGAGAGAACCCTTCTGTCCGGCGCCCGTTCTTGAACACCTTCGGATCACCCATCGTTGCCACCACAGCGGTCGCACTGATCGGACCAATGCTGGGTATGCCGCGAAGACGCCGGCAAGCAGCACTGTCCGCCGAAGCAAGTTCAATGGCTTGTTCACACACGGATCGGAACGGACCCAGGGATTGTTGGTAGCGGGGGCAGGATTCGTTAATTACCGACGCCGGCTATCGCTGGCCGGCAACGATCAAGACCATCGGGGTCGAGACCATTAATGCTAAATTTGCCATCGGCCAACAACGGCTGGACTTGACCCGGAGGAGCCGGTCGGGAAGGTCTGCTTCGGAGAAACCTACTTCGCCGCTTCGACTGCGCACTGTCCGCTTCGGCAAACAGCGGATTGCGGAACAGATGCGCCCACTCTGGCGCAGTGCGAAATCTCAGCGCTCGTACATGTGGAGTGGCGTTCATAGCGCTTGTAGTGCTGAAGATTGGCCGCCAGATGCTGTTGTCCACAGGTGCAAGGCACTTCAACTAGTTTGCATTCCGCATCTTGTGTACAGACGCGGTCCTCGGGTTTCACAACTGGTGCTGGACGATCACCGCCGGGCGCCACGCCTAGCCATGCGATCGCAACAAGAGCACCTGCCGCGACAAAGAATGCTCTGCGCTTGATTTTCATTCCCGCAAGGCTCACTCCACAAGCGTCCTCTCCATTGTAGTCTATATCTGCATTCTACTTTCGCAGCTCGCAGGGAAGTGCGCTGGGCGCAGTGCTAACGGCAGTCGCCTTGATCGCGGACCGAGTGGCAGCAAAGGTATGACAGCTTTCCGGAAAGCATTTTGAAACCTTGAGTGACTGTAGTTGGCCGTCTTCACCCGATCGCTCGCAAATTGTATACGGAACAGGCGGTTGCTTTTTCGTGAGCCTCGACCCGGAGGTCGATCAAAGCCACTTTGACGAGTATCATCGGCAGCCGGAGGCCGGCATGACGAGCGGCATACACGTCTACTACTCCAGGCGTGCCGGTGAATACGAGAGGATCTGCGCAAAGCCGGCGCGCCAGCCAGATCTTCGTGCAATGGAGAGCTGGCTGCCAGTGCAGCTCTCAAATCGCAGGATCCTGGAGTTGGCGTGCGGAACCGGCTATTGGACGCAATTCGTCGCTCCGGTGGTAAGGAGCATCGTCGCGATCGATGCGGCACCAGAACCTCTGGAGATTGCTCGGCGGCGTATTCGCGACAATCACGTTTCCTTCCTGCTGGGCGACGCATATCGCGTTCCACCCGACATCGGCAGTTTCGACGCCGCCTTCGCAGGCTTCTGGTTCTCTCATGTTCCACGCTCGCGGCGCTGCGAGTTTCTCCTGCAATTCAACTCGCTCTTGGAGTCGGGCTCGCCAGTCATCACATTCGACAACCTATACGTCGAAGGTAGCAGCACACCAATCGCTGAATGGGACGACGAGGCAACACGTATCAGCTACGAACGCTTGAGGATGGAACGGTTCATCGCATCCTTAAGAACTTCCCAACGGAGCAAGAACTCCTTTCCCTCGTAGAGCAAATTGGCGGTGAGGCACAATTCACCCGCTGGAAGTACTACTGGGGATTGACATACGTGACCCCGTATCAATAGCAAGCGCAATGAGTTAGCCAATGACCGGTTACGGGATTGCTTGGTCGGCCCGCCAACCGTCCGCTCCTGGCCGGGTGTCGCCTGTCACGCCCTCGGTGCCGAGGCGTTGGTGCTTTCGACTCCGGTCCAGCGGCCGACGGTCGCTTCGTGACCCCGACCTGCCGGTGGCGATCGTCGGCTTCGAGGAAGTGAAATCAACTCATCTGCTTCGCCATTGCCTCGCGCGCGTCCTTGAACCGCTTCCAGGCCCAGGCCGCCAGCCCAACACTCGCGGCGATCAGAAGACATCCACTCCAGATATGATGGAAGACGACAACATCGATCAGACCGATGCTTGCCGCGCAAGTGGCAGTCCAGACATGTAACGGGACTGACTTTAGGTTCATAGCCCTTTGCTGCGGAAGCCGCGTCAGAGGTCACCTGCCGCGTCGGATGACTCGCCCCCTGAACACTCCGACCCAAGCTCTTCTGGTGAATGCTCATGTGGACATACTTCAACTATGTGGCCCCTGCGAAGTACCCAAAACTCTGCTCTGCGGCAACTCAATTTAGGTTGCAGCCGATGCCGAACAGCCTTGTCGCCGACTTGGTTTTCCGCCATCGGCGAAATCATCGAGTTGTGCACCAGCAAGCGATTACCGATCCCGCCTCTAAAGCGGCTCACTTAATTGCTGGACAGCTCCGGACGCATTCCCTATATATTTTCTGATGCGGGGTGACTTGACCTGGCTTGGGGGTGCGTTTTCCGCAAATGAATTTTTCATACTCGTAGTAGCATTTCCCGCGACAGTTGTTTTTGACCGTGCTGCCACAGGCAGTTGTCAGAGTCAAGGTTTGGGCATTGGTCTCTCCTGAGGTTGCTTTGGGCGTAACGGAGTTTGCTATGGGGGCAGCGGAAAACAAAGATGCTGCGAAGATGGCCACGAACGGGAATCTTGCTTTCATCACACGTCCCCCTTACTGCTGCGAGACTTTTAGTATGAGCGAACCCATCAGCGGCAAAACATGCGTCTCGGGTTCCTCGCAGTGGTCCCAGACAAACGTCCCGCGTTTATCACATGCCTGCCCTTAAGTTGGTACAAGTATTGCAAGTCCGATTCTGCGCTTCAAGTATTTGTCAAAGATTATTGGAATCAACTGGGATTGGACCCACACGACTTCCTCTGCGGCCTACGAGCGGCCGCTTCGCGGTAATCACTTCAAGGCAATCACTGACCGGACCTGGCCGGGACCCGCCCGATGCGATTCCCGATGTCGGTCATTTGGCGTCTCAAGTGGTCTTGCCGGAAGTCGCCGCACAGCCGGCAGGTTCTGCGCCGGTACGCGGTCCTCATTGAATCAGAGCCTTGCGCGTCGCAAGAGTCTGTTGCAAATCGTAGCGGTCAGGACCCCTTGGCTCGCGTGCGCATCGGCGCCGCACTCAGAGCCGGAAATCATCCTCCGATCCGCCGTGCAAATGATCCCTCTGCTTCTCCTGCGTCTTCGCCGGCGAAGGCTGCACATCCAGATGCTGATCGTGACTCCGGCTCTGCCTCCTCCCTGGCTCCGGTTCCATTCCGGGGTCCCGCGCCCGCTGTTTCTCGGCCCTGCGCTGCGCGGCCTGCTGATGCCGGGTCTCGATGTCATCCAAGCCCACGCTAGCGGCGCGCGTGATTGCCGGATTCAATGAGGCCATTGCGCACAGCGCGCGCGGGCCGATCGACGTCGAGCCGCTCACCAGCTAAAAGTACTTAGTGCACGGCACGAGATAAGTGCGGAACTGATCCGACGCCTGGGTACGGGAGCCTAGTTCTCCCAACAAGGAATCCTGGCTGTCGCGAACGATTATTGCTAGGTGAGGCACTGCCACAGCAGACCGGCGTCCACCAGCCACTCGATCGCCAGCCGCTTGGACTCTATATCTTCGAGAGCCGCGACCAACAGCGTCGGATCATGCTCAGCGATCGATCCCGTCTTGATCGGCGGCGTGGCGGCAGCTCGACTCCACCTTGGTCTTGGCGATTCCGCGTCCGCGTTGGGCTGGACGGGGCGCGACGCATTCTGCGACACCCCAGAGACAGGCATGATATGCATAGGGCGATCTCGCTTGCCTGGGCTGTGCCCATGATGACGCCGCTTGGTGACGATATGGTGACGATCGTGCGGTCTTCGCAGCGCATCAATCAATCTGTCTGCGACCGCCTACACCGTGGACCTAGACGACGATCCAGACTTTGGGTCTTCACGGCGTTCTGGTTGCTTAACCTAATGGGCTCCAACTCCTACCTCGGTGGGTCTGAAGCCCAGAGAACGGGCCAGCCTTAATTGGACACACACCGGCCGCTACCAGGAAGGCAATTCAGTCTGCGGAATGACCGAAGTTGGCCGGCTGCTGCCAATGACAGGCACAATACGCGGGCGCTGCAGCTGTGGCTCGGCCACAAGAACATACGGCACACCGTCCGATACGCAGAGCTGAGTCCGGCGCGGTTCAAGGGATTCTGGAGGGGTGTGTCATGAACGCTTGAGACCGATCAGGCGATGCTATAGCAAAGATGAGGGTAGGTCCCTCGAAGTCGCCTTTCAGAAGGAGGCTTCAAACCGCCCACTGCTGCTGCGGCCGCAAGGCCGTGGTGGTGAGCGAGTGGGTTAAGTGGCGCGTGTATAGCGTGCCTGGGTATGGACTGGGGAGACGAGCGAAAGCGAACCGCTGATGACGTATCGAAAAACCTTAGATGTTGTCGAAACCGGAGGCGCCTTCCATCTCCGGGAACAGTCCGCGAGGTGTCTGAGTACTGCGCGGGTGGCAACCGGTATATAGGCGGCGTGACCTTGGTACAGGCTTTGTTATGGAACATGAGAACCTGACGGTCGATGTAAAGGGAAAGCGGCGAGTGGCCAACACCACGAGTGCGAATACCGATGCGATCGGCAGGGACGGAGTGGCTTGTAGTAGCAATGAAGCGCCTGTAATGGGCGTGGAGCAAATGAGCCACGGTGTCTTGGAGATGAAGTCGATCAACGTTCGAGAAGAACGGAGGACTCGGTGACATCGACGAAGTCGTTTGCGATATCAAAGCGCATGGTGTTCGACGCCTGGAAACGCGCTAAAGCGAACCGGGGTGCAGCGGGTATCGATGCCAAGAGCATTGCCGAGTTCGACGAGGACCTGGCGAATAATCTCTATGCATTGTGGAACCGCCTCGCTTCTGGCAGCTATTTTCCACCGCCGGTCAAGGAGGTACCGATACCGAAGCGGGACAAAGGAGTCCGTTTGCTCGGTGTGCCGACGGTAGGAGATCGTGTGGCCCAGACGGTCGTCAAGAGTTACCTGGAGCCCCTTCTTGATCCGCTGTTCGACGACGACTCTTACGGCTATCGGCCGGGGCGGTCGGCGAAGGACGCGGTCCGGGTGACGCGAGAACGATGTTGGAAGTTTGACCGGGTGCTCGAGTTTGATGTCAAAGGAGCGTTTGATGGACTCGATCACGCTCTGATCATGAAGGCATTGAGGAAGCATACGGACTGCAAATGGGCGCTGCTCCACATCGAACGGTGGTTGAAGGCGCCGTCGATGAGCGCGGCAGGAGAAGTCAGGCATCGGGATCGCGGTACGCCACAGGGTGGCTGCGTGAGCCCGTTGATCATGAATCTCTTCATGCACTACGCGTTTGATCGGTGGATACGGCGGGAAATGCCGCAATGTCGGTTTGCCCGCTACGCCGACGATGCAGTGGTGCATTGCCAGAGCGAGCAGATGGCCCAACGGGTGAAGCAGCGATTGGCTGAACGCTTTGCGGCGTGCGGTCTTGAGTTGCACCCCGACAAGACCCGGGTTGTCTACTGCCGGGACAGCAACCGGCGAGCCGATTACCCGGTCACGCAGTTTAGCTTTCTCGGCTTTACGTTCAGACCGCGGCGTGCCCAAGCCCGGAATGGAAGCCTATTCATGAGCTTCCAGCCCGCTGTCAGCTGTAAGGCGCAGACGCGCATGCGTCAGCAAATCCGCAGCGGGCATCTTCCACGGCAAACACCTGGCACGTTGGCCGAGTTTTCGGCGAACTACGATGCAACGCTGCGGGGCTGGTGGAACTACTACGGCAGCTTCTATCCGTCGGCCATGACCTGTATCTTTCGGCACTTTGATTTGGCGCTCGCATTCTGGGCGCGCCGGAAGTACAAGCGGCTGGCAGGTCAAAAGCGGCGCAGCGGTCGCTGGCTCATGCGCGTCGCTCGACGAGAGCCGCATCGGTTCGTGCATTGGCGCCATTGGTTCGCACCCGATCGGACACTGGGAGCCGTGTGAGGTGGGAATCTCACGCACGGTTCTGCGAGCGACTGCAGGGGAAGCTCCTGCGGTCTACTCACCATTGACGCGGGCGTCGGCAGGTCCCGCTCTACGCTCCCTCACCGTCCAATGAGGTGCCGGTGGCTACCGGCCGCCCATAACTAAAGACCCCGGCGCGAGGGCCGGGGTCGTTTGTCATCAACCGACATAAGGCTTATTCAGTGCCCGGTCGGTCACCGTGGCGCTGAAGGACACCCTCTGCGGGCCGCGCGCGGCGTTGTCGCTAATGTTGAGGGTGATTACGCCGCTGCTGCCATCGGAACAATCTTTTTCCCCGCTTTTCCCTGCTTCGCCGCCTTCACCGTCAGCAAGCCATCCTCAAACGATGCTGTGACTTGATTGGTGTCGATGGTGTTCGGTACCTCGAAACGCCGGCACACCTGGTTACTCCTGAATTCGCTCCAGCGTACCGTGCCCTTGGCCGGTTCTCGTGGTTTAGCAGCACCTTTCTTCTCCGAGGCGGCGCTGACGATGATTTCCTGCGGTGTAGCGGTTACCTCGATCTCGCCGGAAGTGTAACCAGGCAGTGCCACCGTAAGCTGATAGGCCTGGTCCTCTTCCACAAGCTCGGCCGCCGGCCACGATATCTCGTGTTCCGCCTTGAACCAGTCCTCCAGTGCAAAACCGTCATTGAATCCACGCTGTGAAAACAGTTCATAAGCTCGTGTGCGGATACTCTGTAACATTGCATCGGCCATAGCGAACACGGGTTCGGTCCGCTGTTTGGCGTCAGATACCTTTTTTACGGCCACATTCGTTAACATTGAAGTCTCTCCTCGGCAGTGCCTTGGAATTCACTTGATAGGTCGGAAGGCTGCACCCCATATGATTCATCTGAATCCATCTACGCTACGCTCATCGATGAGAAGAACAATAAGTACATTCCTCCGCACCGGAACGGACGACCCTGAGCTGCCTGTCGCGAGCGTCCGGTTCCGGGCAGGGTAATGGCGCAATGAGGCGTCGCGTCGCGCGGCGATGTTCGAGGCACTCAATGCGAAGTTTGATGCTCTCCGGCAAGCAGTTTGACGGCCAAGCCAAATGATCCGCAATTAGTCCACGCTTCTGACCCTCGCGCCGATGCACCTGACGTTCGCACAGCTGATGCCTGCGCGACGCAACGCCCTGCCAAAAAACGCCGGCGGCCAAAAGGAGTTAGCGTCCTGAACAATCCCTCTCAAGAGCCGACCTCATACGGAGGGGCGCGTGAGAGCTCGCCTCAACACGCCGCGTCGAGCACGCGGACCGTGCGGCCGTAAAGGGCCTCAGCGGCCTCAGATGAGGCCGCGATGCTGACGATGCCGAGTTTGCCGAACTGCGATACGGCGCCGATCAGGTTGAACGTCACTCCTTCCTGCGTGACCGGATCGAAGTGTAGATTGTGCTCGATCGCGAGGTCGACGAGATCGGGAGGTGTCAGGCGGCGATAGTGCGGGCTCACGAGGTTGTCGGTCGCGTAGTAGAAACGAGGCTGCCCCCCCTGCGTCAGAAACAGGCCGTTCGCGGCGTCGTAGCGTCCATCGGTCAGGTACTGCAGCGTCTGGAACGTGTGCGTCGTGCCGCCCTTGCGCAGGTTGATCTCGATCGCGTGATGGCGCCAGGTCCCGCCCTCGGGCACGCAGACGAAGTCGACACCAAAGCGCCCGAGCACGCCCTTGTCGCGAAGTACCCGGCCTACGCGGAGGGCCAACTCCTGAATGGCGACCCGATACTCCCCGCTGGCCGGGAAGCGGGCGCCGACGTAGTGCTGCCCGGTTGCGCCGCCCAGCACCTGCTCGTGAGTCGATATTGTCTCGAGACCCGCGAGCGGATTGATCCGCAGCTGCGCGGAGGGCGAGCGCTTGCCGTCACCGTCGATCCACGCTTCCGCGATTCCCCCTATGGACGCGAACTTCGCCGCGTAGTGCTCAAAGCTCAGCCCCGCGGCCTCCAACTTCAGGCGTCGCGGCAGTTCGGTCGCGATCCACGATTCGAGCGTCGCACCATCGGGGGCACCCGCGTAGTCGAAGGTCGCATTGCCCTCCCCCGAAGCGCCTTCCTCGAGCTTGACGACGGCGCTGGCCAGCGCCGGCCGGCGTCGCCTGAGCGCGGCGAGCGCCTCGATGGCATCACCGATGTCCCGCAGATTCTCGGCGCCATCCGCCATGGGGACGCCCGCCTCACGGAACACGTGCCGGCTGCCGCTCTTCGTCCCGAGCCACGCGAGCGCAGGATCACAGGCGTAGAGCGGCACACCGAGCTGGACGGCGAGGGTCCGCTCGTCCGCGGTCGCATTGAAGCAGGACAGATGTGCGAGCGCCGGGTCACCGAGAGCGCCGCGCACGCGAGCGAGCAGACGTGGCCGGTCCAGGATCTTGCGCGTCAGGCTCACGGGCGACCCGTCGTGCGCCGCAAGAAGCGTAAGTCGCCGCCGGGCGTGCTCGTGGGGAATGCCCGGCAGGAGTTGCAGGTAGTAGTCGATGATCGACTGATCGATCGCGGTGCTCGTGAGAAACACTATGCGGGTGTGCGGCATCCTGAGCAGCATGAGCATCGTGAGCTGCCGCTCCTCGTAGTGTGGCAGACCATCGATCCGCGCGAGCAGTTCATGGTCGACGCTGAGCCCGGGCACGACCACGATCGTGCGGGGGGCGAGGCAATCGGTGAATACCTCGCGGAACAGCGGCGCCAGCCGCTGCTGCAGCTCCGCGAACCGTGCGAGCTCGGCGGGCGAACCCGGTTCCGGCCGCAACTCCGGTGGCAATGGGCTCGACATTGTCCGCGCAGGTTAGCATTTTCTCCCGCCACGCAAGGGAGATGCACGAGCGACGCGGGATCGGCGCCGACTCAGGATTGCCGCCCGAGCTCGATCGCGGATCTGCGTCGCGATCCCGCAGGTTGACGTACCGGATGCTACGGGTGGCCGGTCTTGGGCACGCAGTTTCGCGCCTCGAGTGTCTCAAAATGGCCGTCTCGCGCCCCATGTGGACCGCGAATTGCGGACCGGGCAAAGCGGCGGCTCAGGGCAGGAGACCAAACACGCTCTTGGCGGTATCGTCAGCGCATGACACTTCGCGTGGAATGCTACCCAGGCTATCGAGGCGAACAGGAGCCGCTGGCTTTCTGGCTCGGCGAACGCCGGCTTGCCGTGCGCGCCATCGTTGACCGCTGGTTTGCGCCGACGCAGCGTTGGTTCAAAGTAGATGCTGATGACGGGCACACCTACGTGCTGCGACACGACGAGGCAACCGGACACTGGGAACTTGCCGCCTACACCCAGGGGCCACGCTAACCCGTCCCCAGGCCGCCGCTGCGCTCGGTCGGCATCGCCGGCGAGTGACCGCTGCTTCCAGAAGAAGACGCAGCGGACGAGCCGGCCGGATTTGGAATTGGCGAAGAAGCGATTTAAGTCGATTGCAAGGTGAAATTATGAGAATCAAGAAAGTTACCGACAGTGAAAACGGCCCCCGTCACGTGACGCCGGCAGGGCGCAGTGTCTTTTACGATCTTTTCCCTGCGGAGAAGGCCGCCGAGATGGAAATGCGCGCGCAGCTGTTGATTGGTCTGGAGCATTGGCTGGAAATGAGCCGCATGACGCAAGCCGAGGCCGCCAAGGTGCTGGGTGTTACGCAGGCGCGCGTGTCGGATCTGAAGCGAGGCAAGATCGACCGGTTCAGTATGGACCTACTGGTACGGCTGGCCGCGCGGGCTGGACTCAAGCCCAAACTGAAACTGGCGGCGTAATCGTTCGTCGAGCGGCCGCAGACTACCCGTCCGTTCAGACATCTTGGGCGAACGACAACAGCCGGTCATTGTTGCGCTTGAAGGTGGCCTGCCGCGGACTGATGTAGTTCGTCGGTTCTCGCGCGGCTGGGGAAACTTCCAGCGCATCTACCGACCTCTGGCCGACGCTTGGGCGGTCTACGGCAATTCGGACCGCGCACCACGGCTACTGGAGAAAGGGCCGTGAAAGCCAAGACGCGAGCAAAAGACCGTCCTCAAAACTTTGCTGCGGGAGTAGGGCGGGCCTTGCGCCGTGCGGCGAAGGATGCGCGGAAGACTGCGCGCATGTATGGCACGCCGTTGTACGTGTGGGAAAACGGGAAGATCGTGGCGATAAAGCCGTAACGGCCCTTGATCGCTAGGCGCGCACCAATGCAACAGGGAAGGCTTCAAATTTAGACCGTGCGGCCGAATGAACGGGCGAAATAGCCATCTTCGGAACTGAGTCGCCGCCAAAATTGCACGCAAAATAACGGGGTAACTTTCGGTAACCCCGATTTTAAGAACTCATCCAAGAGCCAAAAGCAGCCACGCGGCACCTAAGTTCAATTCCACCCCTGGCGACCATAAATCAAATATTTAATGGTTCGTAGTGCAATGTAGCTGTGGAATAGAACCACAGCCCTGGAATATTCGCGGGTTCTATCGTTTCACCATTCACGACTCGTTGAACACCACACGACGAAGCTTCCCGAAAGACGGGCCACAGGTCAGCGGGGAGTATCAGGAGAAAAGCAGTGGGATCCCCCAAGGCCGTCGGCGTCGACCGTGGCCTGCTCGGTCATCTGCGGGAGTCTCGCCAAAGTTAGGCGCGGACGTCGTCGCCTTGAGCCCTTGTTATCGAGAAAGAGTGGACTAGGCGGCGCGATTGCGCAGCCGAGGCAGTACCTTGATGTCCGCGCCGCTTTCCCGCTCGGCCACACGAAGCTCGCAGATCTTCTGCAGGCTCAACCAGAAATCGGCACTCGTACTGAAGAAGTGCCCCGACGCAGCGCCGTATCCCCAGTGATCGCACGCTGCCCATTGAGGATATGCGTAATCCGATTCGTCGGAACCTTGAGCTGACGTGCCAGCTCCGCTGCGCTCCTATTGAGTGCCTCGAGCTGCTCGGCGAGATGCTTACCAGGATAAGTTGCATGACGCGTCATAAAGATCTCCTCTAGTGGTAATCCACCCACCTCAACATTTGCCGGACCATCTGCGCCTTTAGGCCATTCAAAGCAGGCTCGCCACTGATCATTTACCCGAATGCTGTGCTGCCCATTGCGATCGCCCTTCAATGCCTCAAGGCGATTGCCCGGCAGGGTGACGACATGCACTGCACCTCCACGTTTTGCAATGCGCCAAATAGACGATATCCGCACCACGTCTGCAACAGTCTAGTGCCTACATCATGCAGCCAACAAAAGCCACTCACTCCAGTCAAAACAGCCAAAAAATAGGGACCTACTGACCACGGCAGAATCAAAAACGGGAAGGAGTTCGGGTTAAAAACACATAACACCGAAAGACAACCCACAGTAATGAAGCTCGGCGCGCTTCCGACTGGCTTTGGCATGGGCGGCGTCCTGCGTCGCAAGCCCGTCGTTACATGCGCTATCAGTGAGGTCCGCTGGTTAATCGGCCTCGCCAGCCCCCCCGACCTTTTTTTCTCACGCTCGAAACCCAAAACGCCGGCCGCGGTACCTACTATCAAACGCAACGCGCCAGCGCCTTTTCTGCAAAGCGTGAGCAAGCTGCAACGCTCCCCGGCCCCTTCGCTCGGGGATGGCCATCGTCGCTTTCCTGGAGGCTCGAGCCCATGAACAGTCCAGTACGCTCATTCGGGCAGGCGCGTCGCGCCATGCTCACGACACTGCTTCCCCTGATTGCCCTGCTTGCCGGCTGCGGCGGCTATAGCTCCAACGGTATGCAAAATACTGTCACAAACGTGACGATCTCCGGTGCGGTGCTGCCCACACTCGCCACGATAACGACCATCGGGTCGACACTTGATCCCACCGAGCACGGCGGTAACCCCTACGGCTTGACCGTGGCCACCGCCACCGCGGGGCTCATCACGATGGGTGATCTAATCGTTTGCAACTTCAATGATGGCAGCACCAACACGCAAGGCCTGGGCACCACGATCATCGGACTGCACCCCGTGGCTGGTGCGACGCCCTACGGTATCGCCCAATCCGCGCAGCTGCTGGGCTGCTCCTCACTCACGAGCCTACCGGATGGGAGCATCGTCGCGACCGCCAGCCAAGCCAATGCCACGGTGCTCATCGCCCCGAGCGGCGCCGTATCGATGCCCTTTTCGACCGATGTCTTCGCCGAGCCCTGGAGCGCAATGTACGCGACCCACGCGGGCAATCAAGTTGTGTACGTCTCCAACGTGATGACCGGGGCGATTGACCGCATTACTCTGAACGGCGACGCACAGGCCTCATTCACCGAAATCGCCTCCGGGTTCAGCAGTAACCTGGGCGCACCCGGATCGATCTCGGCGCCGGCGGGCCTCACCTACGATGCTGCAAACGACACCCTTTACGTCGTAGACACCAACTCCAATCGCGTCGTCGCGCTATCGAGCGTCGCAGCGATCGGCACCGATGGCGTGCTCGTCTCCGGCACGAGCTTCTCGGGCCCGTCCGCCGCCTCCGCCAAGGTTATCGCCTCCGGCGCGCCGCTAAATGGTCCGATCAGCGGCGCGTTGCTCGTCAACGGTGATCTCGTGGTGGGTAACACACTCGATCCCAGCGGCACCAATCTGTTGATCGAAATTTCACCGACCGCCGGCGTGGTCGCCACCAAGAACGTCGACACCGGCGCGGCCGGCGCGATTTTTGGCATCGTCACGGTGCCCACGATCGTCACGACGATGGGACCCTATGGCATGGTAAACACGCAGACCAACCTGATCTATTTCAATGATGACAACACCAATACCGTGATGCTGCTCGCCCCGTAATATGCGCATCAACTCATAAGCCCTCCGGTGTGCACCGGTCCGTTCCGGCATCCTCCTTGAATGCCAATTCGCCGGGGCGCGGCCGCCTGCGCACGAGCAGGAGGGGCTGAATACCGCTCAGAGCCGGTCCGCAACGCGGCGGAAATGGTGGCCAAGAATGGACAGCTCAATCGCCGCGTGAAATTGCCTGGGACGCGACAGCAGCGTCCAGCAAAAGAGGCTCCGGTAGGCGCGCCGGCCCCTGTGCCACACTCCCAACAGCCAGAGGGACTTCAGGAACGCCTTCAGGTCCGATTTGGACAGCCGCGTCGCCGGTCCGCGTGGGCGCAGGGCGCGCAGAAATGTGCGAACGCGTCTGTTGTACTGGGCCGGCGCGTAGAGCTTGCGCATCAGCTCCTTGTAGCCCGAGATGATCAAGTCCCGGTCCAGTCGCGCCACGAAGTTGATGGCCGCCTCGGTGTTATTGCCGGCAATTGCGGCCAGGAGGCGCCCTTCACGCGCGAGCCGCTGGTAGAGGGCCGTTTGCGGCAGGGCCGTGAGCAATCCCACCATGGCGGTTACGATTGCCCTGCGCTGGATGAACTCGAATTGCCGCGCAAAAATATCAGGCGGATCCGAGTCGAAGGCGACGATGAATCCACCCATCACTTCCAACCCACTGTGCTGCAGCGTTTGCACGGCAGCGCCCAGTTCTCGGCAGCTATTTTGCGTCTTGCCGCATTCTTCAATACCGGTGGCTGAAGGTGTCTCGATGCCCAGAAACACTTTCTTGAATCCGGCTTCGACCATCAGCTCGCGTAATTCTTCGTGATCGGCGAGATTGACGGAGGCTTCCGTGAGAAAGCCCATTGTCGGGCCGACGCGTTGGCGCCACGCGATCATCGCGCGGAGGAGTTCCCGGGCCCGTTTGCGGTTGCCAATGAAATTATCATCGACGATGAAAACCATGTCCTTCCAGCCGGCTACACGCAGGGCCTCGAGCTCGCTAACCCACTGCGCCGGATCCTTGGTGCGGGGCACACGTCCGTTCATGATGACGATGTCGCAGAACTCGCAGCTGAACGGGCAGCCGCGCGAGAATTGCACGGGCGTCGAGACGTATTCGGCCATACGTATGAGATCCCAGCGCGGAATGGGCGTCTTGCGCACGTCGGGCCACGCCGCGGCGCGATAGGCCGGCTGCACCGTGCCGTGTTCGATGTCCGCCACGAGCCGTGCCATGACGTCTTCGGCCTCGCCGAGCACGGAATGAGGAATGTCCGGGAAATCCGCATATCCCGTCGTAAATAACGGGCCGCCCGCAATAATCGCCTTGCCGAGCGCCGCGCAACGTGCCGCGATCTCGTGCGCGGACTGTCTATGAACGATCATCCCGCTCAGAAAGACAAAATCGGCGCGCCGCAGATCCTCATCGTCCAAATCGTGGAGATTCAGGTCGACCAGCCGGAGCTGCCAGGTGGGCGGCAGCATCGCCGCGACCGTCAACAGGCCGAGCGGTGGGAACGCGGCCCGCTTGGAGACGAGCTTCAAGACGTGCTTGAAGCTCCAGAAGGTGTCGGGCTTGCGAGGGTACACAAGAAGAATGTTCATTACCGATCCCCTCTAGATTCAATGCACTGTACGCAAGGGTTGTACGCTGCGCCGGAATCGCGAGCTCAGACCTCGGCGTGTCTATGCTCGGGCTCGATGGGCTCGAACCGCTGACCGCGCTACAGTTCCAGTGGGACTTCCAGTAGATGCCGACGTTATGGAACGGGTCAGTCAATATCTTGTCGCGCTCGATGCCGAGGTCTGGGTGAGAACTCGCTATCCACAGTGGGCCTGAATGAGCGCCACAGAGGCCAAGGTGGCGCGTGTGTGACCAACTGAGATTGGGTGTGCCGAGAACGTGCCACGACGGGCCGGGTATCGGGCTGGGCAAGCGCCGCTCGCAGGCCGCGGTGGGTGGGTGACTTAAGCCCCTCGCGTTCTTATCCGCAGCGCATCGCAGCTTCCGTCGGCGACCCAGCCGCCGTCGGCCGGCAGACTGACGCCGGTGATGAACCCTTGCATATCATCATCGGCGAGAAAGGCGACCGCCGCCGCGACGTTGACAATGCTGCCGCTCCGGCGATGCAACATCTGAGCGCTCAGGTATTTGCACAGGAGGACAGGACCCAACAGATTGATGTTCATCACACGCGGCCACCGGGCGGCTGTCGCGTCCTCCGCCGGCGCGATCAAACTGACTCCGGCGTTGTTTACAAAGACATCAAGGCCGCCGTAGTCCCGATGGACCTGTTCAGCCAGCTGCTGCACAAAGGGTTCTGACGAGACATCGCCGATCACTGCATCGACGCATAGCCCATCGGTCCGCAATCGAGATAGAGGCTGGTGACCGCGTTCACGAGCCTATTCTGTCTAGTGCTCACGTCATGTTGTACTGTGCGCGTGCCACGGCGGACAGGGATTGCAGATCAGCAATGCAGACACTCGATTTTATGCAACGGCGGTTGCTGTTCGCGGTATTCGTCGTATCCGGGTTCACCGGACTGATTTACGAGTCCATCTGGTCGCACTACCTCAAACTCTTCCTCGGCCATGCCGCCTACGCGCAAACCCTCGTGCTCGCCATCTTCATGGGAGGAATGGCGCTTGGATCCTGGACAGTTGCGCACTACTCCTCCCGCATCAGGCAGCTCCTTTGGGGATACGTACTGGTCGAGGGGCTGATCGGGATATTTGGCATCTTCTTTCATCAAACATTCGTTGCCGCCGTTGATTTCTCGTTTGCCTCGGTAATACCTGTGCTCCCCGCGGGGTTGCTGATTCATGCCTACAAATGGTCACTGGCTGCTCTTCTCATCCTTCCACAGTCCGCGCTTCTGGGCATGACCTTTCCGCTGATAAGCGGCGGCCTGATCCGCCGCTGGCCCGAGCGGCCGGGCGAGACGCTGGCTACCCTGTATTTCACCAACAGTCTGGGCGCCGCGATCGGAGTCCTCGTCAGCGGTTTTGTACTGATTGAAGCTGTTGGCCTGCCCGGCACGATCCGGACCGCCGGAGTCCTCAATATCGCACTGGCTTTGGTGATTTGGGCGATCGTCCGCGGCCAGGCGGAACCCGCCGCAGCGCCACAGACCGCATCCGCGCCGTTCTCGGGGAAAGACAAGTTGGCCAGATGGTTCACGGTCGCGGCATTCCTGACTGGTGCGGCGTCGTTCATGTATGAGCTGGGCTGGATTCGGATGCTCAGCCTGGTACTCGGCAGCTCGACACATTCATTTGAGCTCATGCTCAGCGCGTTCATTTTTGGACTGGCATTCGGCGGACTGTATGTGCGCCGGCGCATCGAGCGAATCGCCGATCCGGTGGCATACCTGGCTTACGTCATGATCGCCATGGGAACCTTGGCCGCGCTGACCTTGCCAGCTTACAACCTGACGTTTGATTTCATGGCGTGGTTTTTGGGGACCTCGGCGCACACCGCAAGCGGCTATGTCGCGTTCAACGCGATAAGCCAATCGATCGCTGCGCTGATCATGATTCCGGCGACCTTTTGCGCGGGCATGACCCTGCCGCTGCTGACGCACGAGCTCATGCGTCGCGGCACTGGCGAACGGGCCATCGGCACGATCTATTCGGCAAACACCCTCGGCGCAATCGTTGGCGTGCTGCTGACGATCCACGTGCTCATGCCACTCGTTGGGGTCAAGGGCGTCATTCTCGGAGGCGCTGGTATCCACATGGCTTTAGGCTTGTCGCGCCTTTTTGCCAGCCGTCGCTACCCGTCGCGCACCGCAGCCGTGGCAATGGCGGCCGCTGTTGGGGTGTTCGGCTTTGCCATATTCGTCGTGAATCTGGATCCTGCGAAGATGGCGTCGGGTGTCTACCGCACCGGATCCGCAGCGCTGCCAGACGGCGCGACCGTCACTTATCTGCGAGACGGCAAGACAGCCACGATCAGTTTGGTTGAGCTGGACGGGACGGTGACGATTGCCACAAACGGCAAGCCGGACGCGGGCATACAAATGGGGCCGGGGGAAGCAACGGTCGACGAAAGCACCATGGTGCTGGCCGCGGCAATACCGCTCAGCATGCACCCGCACCCCGCCCGCGTCGCAAACATCGGGTTCGGATCCGGGCTTACGACCCATACGCTTCTCACGAGCGGGCTGGTCAATCGGCTTGACTCGATCGAGATCGAGCCGCTCATGGTGGAAGCTGCGCGCAAGGGCTTTGGTCCTCGCATCAGCAACGTCTTCGACGATCCGCGCAGCCACATTGTTTACGAGGATGCAAAGACCTTCTTTGCAAGCGCGCGTGAGTCGTACGATCTGATCGTCTCTGAACCATCCAATCCGTGGGTGAGCGGAGTCGCAACTCTATTTTCGGATGAGTTTTACGGGCGCATCGCGCAGTACCTTGCGCCCGATGGGTACTTCGTGCAGTGGATGCAGGTCTATGAAACGAACATAGGAATTCTGGCGTCGGTCATGAAAGCGCTGGCTCCGCACTTCGGTGCGTACGCGCTCTACAATACTGACGATTTAGATATTCTGATCATTGCGAGTCGCGGCGCAACGCTGCGGGCCCCGGATGATCGGCTACTGCAATCGCCACAGCTGCGCGCAGAGCTCACGCGGGTCGGCGTACAATCGGTCGCTGACATTCAGCTGCGAAAGATCGGCGATAATCTGACGATTGGCCCGTTGCTGCAGACGATACCGGTTCCGCCGAATTCGGATTTCTTCCCGTTTGTGGATCTCAATGCACCGCGCTTGCGCTACATGCGGGAGAACGCGCTTGAACTGCCCGCGCTCACCCTCTTGCCTATCCCGTTCCTGGAGCTACTCGACGGCTCTGCGCCGCGGGGTGCAACAGTCGAGCCTGCCGCGAACAGCGCAATCTTTCGGGACCGCCTGGTGCGAAGGGCTCTCGAAATTCGCCGTGCTGTATCCATTGGAAGTCTCGACGACTTGGATCCGCTCAGCGCGTCATACCTGGCGCGCATTGACACGAGTCGGGACCGGTGTGCTGCGAAGCCAGCGCAGAATACCTGGAAAAACGCGGTACGCAACATCAGCGACGATACGTCGGCGTATCTGAATCCGGCCGAGCTTGAGGAAATCTGGATTAAGGTTATGTCCAGCCCCTGTTATCGCGATGTGACGGGTGAACACAAAACGTGGGCGGATTTGCTTGCGGCAATCTCGCAGCGGAACGCACCGGAGATCGTGAAGCTCGGTACGGAGCTGCTCGGACCACATCCATCCAATGCGGAAGAGGAGCTCGCATATCTCACGACCGTCACCGCTGCAGCGTATGTCCGGATGGGCGAGATTGCGCAAGCGCGCAACCTGCTGCAAGCGCAGTGGCGTCGGTTCAATCACGCCGGGCAGTTCGATCTCGCACTGCGTGACCTCCTGGCGCTGACGCAATCGGCCGGCACCGAAACGATTGCACAGGCGGCTCCGTAACAGATGCAACTCAACGCAAGCCGCCGACACGGCGCAAGGGCCTTTCATGGAGCCGGGATCGCAGGCATTATCTGTGCAGATATGCGGCCCCTGTGGGCTGCGCCGCAATCGAGGCTGCTGCACTCACAACAATGAAGAACGAATCTTCGAGCTACGTTCGCACGGAAGCCGCCGAAACGCCCCAGCTGCGGCATTGGTGGGTGAATCACCCGCATAGCGATCGTGCGGAAGTCGATGTCGGCTACTTGTGGTTACCGAGGAAGAATAAGAACGGGTCGAGGAATCAGTCCCATCAGAACATGACGCGCCTGACGCCAGGCGACATCGTGTTCTCGTGCGCGGGAGCAACCATCGCAGCTATTGGCTTCGCGCTGGAGCGCGCTCGGAGCGTGCCGATGCCCGTGCAATCTGGCGTGCCGGCGCAGCCAGGGCCGGCGGACGACGGCTGGATGGTTCCGATCCGCTTCGTGGAGCTGGTCGAGCCGCTGCGGCCGAAGGATCACCTGGCAGAGATCAAGCCGCTTCTGCCCCGCCGGCAGTCACCGCTTCGGGCCTCCGGTGAGCTCAATCAAAACGTCTACCTCGCCGAGATACCCGCGCCCATGGCCCAGCTCCTGCGCCGGCTGCTAAACCGGCAAGTGGAGGACTGCGAGGCCCGAATCGGCATGGAAATGGATGGCAAGCTTGCGGAGAAAGCGATCGAGGAACACATCTGGCAACGATCCGACATCGGGCCTCGCGAGCGGCGGCAGCTGATCAACGCCCGGAACGGGCAGGGCATTTTTCGCGAGCGTGTGGAGCATGCGGAAACGGCATGTCGGGTGACCGGCGTCCTGGATCGCCGCTACCTGCGAGCTACCCACATCAAGCCCTGGAAGGACGCCGACGATCGGGAGAAGCTCGATGGCTCGAACGGCTTGCTGCTCTCCCCCCATATTCACCATCTGTTCGATCGCGGTCACATCTCATTTGCGGACGACGGCATGCTGTTGATCTCCCGCCATCTGAATCCCTACGTGCGCAAGGCCTGGGGCCTCGAGCGGCCGGCGCCAGCGCGCCCATTCACCCCGGAGCAGCGCGTGCATCTGGACTATCACCGACAGCAGATCTTCGAGAAAATCGGCGGCGGTCGCCGCTCGGTGACTGAGATCGAGCTCGAACAAGATCGCGCCGGTTGAATACCGCGTTGGCGCTGCAGAACCGGCTGGCGCCTTCGCTAGCGCCGTAGGCGCTGCAGACCTCCGGATACGTGTTACCGGCAATCGCATCCATATTCCGCGAAGCGATAGCCCGCGCCGATGGCGCATGCGGTACCGAGTTTCGTCCGCCAGACGGGCATGGCCTGCGAGGCCAGCACGTGCAATATCCCATGAAGCAATTGCCCTCATTCCAGAACAATATGCGCAACCTGGCGGTGATGCACGGTGGTAAGCGGTAAGCACGCGGCGTTCTTTTGCCCGAGGGATGGATCCGGACAATAGCACTCCAGTTGTCGGACTACTGGAGTGAGCGATGAGCAAGATAAAGCGGGTAAAGCGCAGCGCGGCGATGTGGCGGGAACTGTCTTCACGCCAGGGATCCTGCGGGTTGACGGTAACGGAGTTTTGTCGGCGCGAGGGGTCAATGCGGGGTTGTTTTGGCGTTGGCGATCGGCACTGGATAGTTCTGGCGAGGACAGCGAGGCGGCGCTTGAGTCGGCGAGTGGCGCCTAGTCCATAGCACCCTTCATCGATCTGGGGGCGCTGAGTCCAAGAGGATCGCGTTTCGAGGTGCCCCTGGAACTCGGTGGCGGGATAGTGCTGAACCTCGTGCGCGGCCGATGTTCTTTCGCGAAGGCCAGGTCCGCGTGCTTATTTTGCCCCTTCCTTAACGCATTCCGCGGCAATAGTTATCATTTCCTCTTGCGCCGGCAGGTGCTTTGTCGTCGCGATCAAGTCAATTTTTTGCCAGCCTCTAGAACCCTTGCTCTGCTCTTTGCTCTTTGCGTGAACATGAACGCACACCGTCGTTGCTAGTTCCTTATCCGGTGAATACCGCGGCGCTCCGATAGTGTGCTCGTCCCCGTTTGCACTTACGTCTGCGGCTGACGCATCGGTAATTATCCGTCCTGGCGGTGCCGTCCAGCAGACGTCGTCATCACATGTGTGCTGTTTCCATCCTTGGTATTGGTAATTATTGACTATGAAATCCGTTCCTTCCGTTGTGCACCCTTGTCTCTCGCGCACTTTTTCCGTTGTCACTGTACCGAGCGCTGCCGCTTTCGTCTCCATACACGCTTGAAGCGTGTCGGCATTAGCAACGGTGCCCAACAGTACACCAATCGTCACAGCAATCGACGTAAAGAGTTCGAGTTTTAGAAACATCACTCTGCCCTGCCTTGAGCCGCTCAGTTGTAGATGCAATCAAACACCCAACGAGCGCCATTATTACCGCCAGAACATAACCCCGATCGAAATATCATACAAGTAGGGGTAGTTGAAATATTTGCGGCCGTGCATCTGGTGAGTCTCTAGTTGCTATGGGTCGTGCTCAATGTGGGAGCAGGATGCGAGCTGCTTAGACGCGTTGACAGCCGTCAGCGCACCGTCGTGCATCCATCACTTCGAGTCCAATCTTTGATTATTTGTGTTTGAGCCGATTGTTGCGCTATAGGTGTTGCGATGCGCCCGTCATTTGTTACAGGTGACAAAAGGATGCGAGGATGCAGTGATCGATTAGGCTGACACGATCCTCTGTAAACAAATGATACGATCTAGCGTAAGCGACAGGTGGGATGATCGACCAGCACCGGCGATATGTCGCGGCACTGCGCAACGGTGGCTCCTATGCGACCGGTACGCAGTGATGACCGGGCTGGCGAGGCTCGATGCGAGCACCTTCGCCCCCCCTTGGCTTTTCCCCGCCGCGTCGCCAGAGGCGGTGCAGAGGCCGGCGAGATGATTATCATTTGCAGGACGTGGAAACGGCCAGCGCCGCAGCTTGAGAACGCCGGCGGGTACCCGGCTACAACGTTGGCCGCATTGCCGAGATGCCGACTTCTCACCGACTCATAAAGGGTCCCAATGGCATTTTCTTGAACCGTCGCAGAGCGGTTGACGTCACTCGTAGTTAGGTTCAATGTCACCACAGAACGCTCACCGATAGACGTCGAAAATGGCGCGGGCTCGGATGCAGGGCCCGAGCACGTACCAAAGCGGCGGTAAGCGGGCGACTCGATCGCAGTCAGCATACCAATCGAGGAGCAACAGCAATGAGAAGGTTTCTTTGCAATTCGGTCGCCGCCAGCGGGTTCGCACTGCTATCCCCCGCCGCGTTTGCTGCGGTCGAAGATGTGCAGACGACGATTGGCAAATTGACGATATACGTGTTCTTTCTGATCGTCGCCGTCGTTATCGTCGCCGTGTATTTCATGAGCATACGTGACAGGCGTCGGACTCCATTGAGCAGGTTATTCGATAAGCGCGATCCGATACACTCCGTTGGACCCGATGTCTCGGTCACCGAGTGCGTGCGCACGATGACCTCCGAGAAGCTCGGTGCCCTGATCATCATGGATGGCCAACGGTTGATAGGCATCTTCACGGAGCGGGATGCGATGAACAAGGTGCTGGCCGCCGGCCGTGATCCACTCAAAACGAAAGTCTCAGAGGTAATGACCGATAATCCCTACAGTATCCCGCCGACGACGACGGTCGGCGAGGCGATGACGATAGTCACCAATCGACGGTTCCGGCACCTGCCGATTGTGGAAAACGGCAAGGTGCTCGCCGTGATATCGAGCGGCGATCTAACCCACTGGATGATGCAGGATAAGACGGGAAGCGTTCAGCAACTTGTCGACATTGCCGATCGGACCTGAGCGCGACCGCGATGACCGCAGTGAGCGAGGCTCTGAACGTGGCCGTTGCTCATCGAAAGCAGCTTTTGGCCGGTATCGGCTTGAGCGTGGGGTGAGAACACGAAGGCAGCCCGGGGGTGCGGGTAGCGCTTGCCGCCATTCAGCAATTTTCGAATGGACCAGACTTTAATGTCGGTGCTGGGCATTCAATGTTCGTAAAATCCATTTTATAGCGGGCGATTGGTCAGACGAGCCAGGCGCCTTGCAGACAATCGATGCAGTGCCCCGCGCCGCAACGCCTGCCAAGGCCCGCAACGTTGATTAGGAGTTCAAGAACGATCGGCGGACAATGCCGACAACGGTACGGGTTTCCAGCGCTCCCGTGTGCTGCCACTCTACGGCTTGAACTCACACCACCGCTTTATCGTCACCATGCTCGTCTTCCCAGGGCGGCAGCAGCCGGATCATCACTAACAACAGCAGAAACGGCGCGATCAGCACCGAGGCTGCGGCCAATACGCCCTCCCTGCCGAAGATCACCCAGGGAAAAATCAGCAAGCCCTTCCCAGTCTTTGAGATCTCCTGCCCACCGATGACTACGTTGAAGCGCATCATGATCACATTGAACAGCACCAACAGCGCGCTCACCGTGATGCCGGCGACCAGCGCTCTTCCCGCGGTACCCCGCCAGAACATGTAGGAAAGGATGATGATCGGCGTTACCGCGCCGACGGCGAATTGCAGTACAAAGAAGGGCACGATCAGGCGGGTGGTCACAAAAGCCATGATGATGTCGATCCCCTCCCGGGCCTTATAGATGACATTGCCAAATTCGACCCCCTCCAACACCAGGGTGAACATGACGAAACCCCACAGGGTGTAGCCCAACGCCTTCACGCAATCGACGTCAATCGGAACCCTGCGCAACTTGCAGGACAGGACATACAGAACGATCAATAGCGCGGTACCGGAGATGATCGCCGAAAACAAAAATATGACCGGCATCAAGTCGGATGACCACCATTCTCGGGACTTGAGAGAACCGAATAGGAATCCGACATAGCCATGCAGGCCGAGAGCCCCGGGGATGCCGGCGACGGCCAAGGCGAAGATCCATTTCTGGTCGTAGCGCATTGCCTTGTCTGACAAATCATGCGACCCGAGGCACAGCACATGGTAAAGCCGGCCCAGCAGGTCTTTCCTGCGTTGCGCCTGCTGCACCATGTAGGGTCGGAACACGAACCAAGTCTCCAATGCCAGGAGAATGACATAGAAGCCGGCAAAGTAGCCAAACATGGCCATTGCAGAACTCCAATGCGGCGTGAACACGGCATTGAACGCGCGCTCGGGATGCCCGAGATGCAGCAGCAGCGGCGTGGGTACGAAGCACATCAGGCACAATGCAGTCAGCAAGGCGAGGTGCGCGACCGGGCGTAGACGCGTCACGCCGAATACCTGATACAGGCTTGAAACCGTGAATGCGCCGGCCACCAGCCCGGTGATATAGGGATAGACGACGATCAGTATGCCCCACGGGAAGACGGTCTCGTTGGGGTAGACGTAGCCGGTGTACGGTGCGGCCGCAAAAAGGGGTTCCATCACCTTACCTCCTTGTCGATGCCGACATAGTAGACATTGGGGGCGTTGCCGGTTTCAGGCTTGAGCACGTCGACCCGATTATTGGCAACGAACTGACTGATCGGGCTCTGTTTGTCGTTGAGATCTCCGAAAATGCGAGCACTGACCGGACACACCTCGACGCAAGCGGGCAGCAAACCCTTGGTGATGCGGTGATAACACCAGGTGCATTTGTCGGTAACGTTCAATTCAGGGTTGAAGAAGCGCGCGCCATAGGGGCACGCCTGGACGCAGTACTGGCAACCGATGCAATAGGTATGGTCGATCACGACCACGCCGTCGTCGGTCTTGAAGGTCGCGCCGGTCGGGCACACTTGCACGCAGGCCGGATGGGTGCAGTGGTTGCACAGCTTGGGGACGAAGAAGGCCTTGTCGACCTTCGCGTCCTTGTAGCGGTTGGCGAATCGATAGGCACCTTCCGAACCGGAGGCTGCGATGTTCACGGGGTCGTCTTGGCTGTCGATGCGCGGCCGGTCCTCGCCCTCCAGATAGACGTAGCGCTCGACCCAGGTGCGGAAGTGATGAGCGTCGCCGGCGACCTCGTTTTCCGCCTTGCACGCCTCGACGCAGCGCAGGCAGCCGATGCATTTCGTGGCATCAACGCCGAACGCCCAACGGTGCTTGCTCCAGTCATAGCCCGGGATCGCCGGCACGGCGGGCGCGGCGCTGTTCGCCGCCGCCCGTGCTTCGTTGGGCAGCACGGCAGTCGTGGCTACCACGGCGGCGCCACCGGCCACGGCACCTCCCAGACAACCCAGAAAGGCACGGCGCGCGATCTGGTGCTTCTCGAGTTTTTCCTTGTCATCCATTTCCGATATCCTCCTGGCCGAATCCGCTCTGCGCGCCGTCTTACTGGCAACTGAAGCTGGCGTAATAGGTCGCCAAATTCTCCGCCTCGGCATCGCTCAAGCCTTTGGCGAGCGCAGACATGATCACATTCGAGCGCTCGCCGCGCGCGTAGGCCTTCAGCGCACTGGCGAGATAATCCTTGGATTGCCCGGCCAGGTTCGGCCACGCCTGATTG